>Ga0335080_10006504_pt1 | contig 12072 bp, 11 predicted proteins | sample Lox_Sample_34_FD_206720 | JGI IMG/M metagenome (GOLD analysis project Ga0335080, IMG submission 206720) | Soil microbial communities from Loxahatchee National Wildlife Refuge, Florida, United States - Lox_Sample_3.4 | ecosystem: Environmental > Terrestrial > Soil > Wetlands | place: USA...
CCGAACGAAGTGATTGCTCCGGGACAGTCGCTCGAGATCGGGGCATCGGACGGCAGGGTGTCGTGGTGCACCTTCTCGGGGAGCTTCTCGAAGAAGAACGTGCGCGCGGTCGGAACCGTGGGAAACCCGGTCGGCCTGGCAAGCTTCCCGGCGAACTGACCTAGAAGACCACCGTGCGCCGGCCGAGCGCGACGATCCGGTCGTCGAGGTGCGCGCGCACGGCCGCGGCGAGCACCATGCGCTCGACGTCGCGGCCCTTGCGCACGAGGTCGTCGACCGTGTCGCGGTGCGAACAGGCCACCACCTCCTGCGCGATGATCGGCCCCTCGTCCAGGTCCGATGTCGCGTAGTGCGCGGTCGCGCCCACCAGCTTCACGCCGCGCTCGTGCGCCTGGTGATATGGGCGCGCGCCCACGAACGCCGGCAGCGTGCTGTGGTGGATGTTGATGATGCGCTCGGGGTAGCGCGCGATGAAGTCGCCCGACAGCACCTGCATGTAGCGGGCGAGCACGACCAGGTCGATGCGCTCGCGCGCCAAGAGCTCGAGCTCGCGCGCCTCCTGCGCGGCCTTGCTGGCCTTGTCGATCGGGAACACCTGGTAGGCGACACCGAACTGTGTCGCGATCCCGCCCAGATCGGGATGATTCGAGATCACCAGCGGAATCTCGCAGCGCAGCTCGCCCAGCCGGTGCCGGATCAACAAGTCGTACAGACAGTGCTCGAAGCGCGAGACGAAGATCGCCACGCGCTTGGGGCGGTCGGAGTAGCTGATCCGCCAGCGCATCTGGTAGCGACCGCACTCGATCCGCAGCAGCTCCTCGAGCTGTGAGCGCGGCAGGTCGAGGTCGGCCAGGTCGAAGTGGATGCGCTGGCTGAAGATCTTCTCGTCGGCGTCCAGGTGCTGCTGCGCCTCGCGGATGTTGGCGCCGTGGTCGTGCAAGAGCGAGGCGAGTGCCGCCACCAGACCCTTGCGGTCGGGACACGACACCACCAGCGTCGCGGTGCCGCTCACGGCTCGACCCGCACGAGTGACTGCGCCACGGCGATGCAGGCCTGGCGGGCGGTGCGCCCGCTGCGCGTGCCACGTTCGAGCGCGAAGCGCAGCACGCCGCGCTCGAACTCCTCGGGAGTGACTCGCCCGTCGAGGCCGAGCATGCGCGCGTGGTGCCGGGCGATCCGCAAGTAGGTCTCCTGGTCGAAGGCGAAGAAGGGCAGGAGCAGGCCGAAGCGGTCGGAGAGCGAGACCTTCTCTTCGGCGGTCTCGCCCGGGTGCAGGAGCCCGTCGGCGTCGAGCACCGCCTCGCGGTTCTCGGAGGCGCGCTCGGGCAGCAGGTGGCGCCGGTTCGAGGTGGCGATCACCAGCGCGTTGGCGGGCCGCGCCTCGAGGCCGCCGTCGAGCTCGGCCTTGAGCTGCTTCCAGCTCGTGTCTCCCTCCTCGAACGACAGGTCGTCGCAGAACAGCGCGAAGCGCTCCTTGCGGCCGCGCAGCGCGGGCCAGACGTCGCCCAGCTCGAGCAGTGCGTCGCGTCTCACTTCGATCAGCCGGAAGCCGGCTGCGCCGAACTCGCCCAGGAGCCCGCGCACCGCCGACGACTTGCCCGTGCCGCGCTCGCCGTAGAGCAGGACGTCGAGCGCGGGCTGGCCCGCGGTGAACGCGGCCACGTTGGCGCGCAACCGGGCCACCGAGCGCTCCACGCCGAGCAGGCCCTCGAGCGGGTACACGTCGGGGTGTCGGATCGGCTCGAGCTTCCCCGCGCGCCAGCGGTACGCGAGCGTCTCGTGGGTGCCGCGCGCGCGCGCGCGCGATCGCCTGGCCGCGCCCCTGCCCGCCATCGCAGTCAGAGCTTCAGGCGGCTTCGCGTTCCGGAACCGCGCGGCGCGAGCAGGCCGACCAGCATGCCGACGAGAATGATTCCCGCGCCTGCGGCGAGGCTCTTCCAGCGCGCGGTCGCGTTTGCGCGCGAGGCGTCGTCCTCGAGCACGCGGTTGCGCTCCTTGAGCGTGGCCAGCTCCTCGAGCGCCGCGGTCTGGTCGCCGACCTTCTTCTCGAGCTCGCTGACTTTGGACTCGGCCGCAGTGAGCTTGTCCTTCACCCGCGGCAGCGCCACGCTCGGCGGCTCCTCGTTCGTGAGATTCGCGATCGGGATCCAGCCGTCGAGCTCACCGGAAATGCGCACCTGCACCCACTCGCCCGCCGCTTGTAGCTTCTGCGCCGAAGCGCCGGCAGGCAGCGTGCGCAGCACCTTGAACTCGAGCCCGGGACCCGCGCGCACCGCGATGCGCAGCTCGCCGCCCAGGTAATCCGCGCGCGCGGGGGTCGCGGCGCACAGACAGGCCGCAAGACCCACGATCGCCGCATGCACCCTCACGGCCAGACTCTCTATCACCTCGCGCCGCATCAGGCCACCCTACGAGTAGAAGGCGCGGCTCGCGACCAGCGCGGCCGCGACGCCCGCGAAGTCTGCCGCCAGGCACGCGAACACGGTGTGGCGCGAGGCACGCACGCCTACGCTGCCCAGGTAGAGCGCGATCACGTAGAACGTGGTCTCGCTCGAGCCGTTGATCACGCAGGCGAGAAAGCCGGGGAATGAGTCCGGCCCGTAGTGCTGCATGATCTCGGTCATGACCGCGAGCGCGCCGCTGCCCGACAGCGGACGGATCAGCGCCATGGGCAGCGCCTCGGCCGGGAAGCCGACCCAGCTCGTGAGCGGCGCGACGGCCTGGGTCAGTGTGTCGAGCCCGCCGGAGGCGCGGAACACTCCCACCGCCACCAAAATCGCCAACAGATAGGGGAGGATCGTGACTGCGATCTCGAGCCCCTCGCGCGCGCCGGCGATGAACGCGTCGTAGACCGCGACCCGGCGCGCGAAGCCCGCCAGCGCGATCGCGGCCATCAGCGCGGGCAGCAGCCACGACGAGAGCATGCTCTTCGCGGTCGCGAAGCTCGGCGCCGCGGCGAAGCTGCGCGCGGCCGCGAAGCCGAGCAGCAGTGCGAAGGCCACGCCGAGCAGTGTCCGGCCGGGCGCGCGCGCAGGATGGAGCGCGGCCGCGCGCTGCGCCAGCTCGAGGCTCGCGAAGTCGCCGCTGCGCGGCGGCTCGCCGAGTGACTCACCGGGTTGCGCGCGCTCGGCTGCGAACCAGCGCCAGCGCTCGAGCAGCTTCGCCGCCACGATCCCCACCGCCGTGGCGCAGAAGCTGGCGCACAGCGACGGCACCACGATGCCCGCGGCGTTGGTCGAGCCCAGGCTCGCCCGCAGCGCGATCGCGCCCAACGGCAGCACGGCCAGCCCGGCGGTGTTGATGGCCAGGAACAGCGCCATCGAGTTGGTCGCGACGCCCGGCCGCGGGTTCAGTGACTCGAGCTCGCGCATCGCGACCAGCCCGAAGGGCGTGGCCGCGTTGCCCAGGCCGAGCACGTTCGCGGCCAGGTTCAGCACGATCGCGCTCATGGCCGGGTGGTCCGCGGGAATCTCCGGAAACAGCCGCCGCAGCACGGGCGTGAGAGCGCGCGCCAGCGCGCCGAGCCAGCCGGCCTCGCGCAAGACGCGCATGAAGCCCAGCCACATCGCCATGACTCCTACCAGGCCGAGCAGGATCTCGACCGAGCCCTTGGCCGAGGCGAGCGCCGCGTCGTTCACGTCGCCGAGCTTGCCCGCGAAGGCGGCGATGCCCACCGCGCCGACCACCAGCGCCACGAAGATTCCGTTCAGCAAGAGCTCATCCCGGGGGGGATGGTGACTAGCGCGGAAACGCCTCCGGCACGCCGCCGTCCACGGGCAGGACCGCGCCGGTCGTGGGTGTCTCCTGGCGCGCGAAGAACAACACCGCGCGGCCGACGTGCGCAGGCGTGACTCGCGCGTGCAGAAGGTTCCGGTTCTGGTAGAACTCCTCGAGCTGCTCCGGCTCGAGCCCGCGCGCCGCGGCGCGCGCCGGACCCACCTCGCGCCACAGCCCCGACGGGTTCTCGGGCGAGCCGAAGACCGCGTCGGCGTTCACCAGGTTCACGCGCACGCCGAAGCGCGCCGCCTCCAGCGCGGCGATTCGGCCGAGCTGGTGCGCGCCCGCCTTCGAGGCGCTGTAGGCGCCGAACTCCGCGCCCGGCGCGAACACGTTCTTGGTGGACACCAGCACGACGTTGCCGCCGCTGCCCTGGCGCTCGAGCTGTGTGAGTCCCTCGCGCAGGGTCAGGAACGCGCCCGTGAGGTTCACTTCGACCGCGGCGCGGAAGTCGTCCAGGTCGAGCTCGGCCAGTGACCCGGTGCGCGCGAGCCCGGCGTTCACCACAACGAGGTCCACGCCGCCGAAGAGCTCCGCCGCGTGCCGGAAGGCGTCGCGCACGTCGCCCTCGTCGGTGACGTCGGCGCGGCAGGCCTCGACGTTCGGGCCGAGGCGCCCGCGCGTTGCCTCGAGCCGCTGCTCGTCCAGGTCGACCAGGAGCACCTGCGCCCCGGCAGCCGCCAGCTCACGTGCCACGCCCTCGCCGATCGCTCCGGCACCGCCGGTCACCAGCGCCACCTGGCCCGCCAGCGCGGCCGTGCCGCCCTTGCCGAGCTTCGCCTGCTCGAGCCCCCAGTACTCGACGTCGAACAGGTCGAGCTCCGGCAGCCCTTCGTACTGGCCGAGCGAGCTGGCCCAGATCTTTGTACGCAGCGTGTGCTCGGCGATGTCCGCGGCGATCCTGGCGGCCGCGCGTGACTCGCCCGCGGCCACCAGGCCGATTCCGGGCAGGATCACGATGCGCGGTGTCGGATCGAGCATGGTGCGCACGACGCCGCGGGCAGCGCAGCAGCGGGCGAAATACTCGGCGTAGCGCCGGCGGTAGGCGCCCACTTCGTCGCGCAGCTTCTGCCCGAGCGCCTCCCAGCTGGCGTAGGGCGGCCGCTCCACGAACAGATAGGGACCTTTGGTGCGGATCACGTGATCGGGCGTGATCGGCGGGGTCTGCGCGAGCGCAGGCCCCTGCTCCGCGGCGGCGAAGTGCAGGATCTCGTCCGAGCTGCGGTGCTCGAGCACCCAGCGCCGCCAAGGCCGGTCCGGATCGCCCGTGGCTTCGGCCAGCGCCCCGCGCACCACTGGCGCGATCTCGTTCCATTCCCGCATCGCCACCACCGGGCGCGCGTTCAGCGGCCGGCGTCCCTCGACCTGTGACTCGATCAGCGCGCGCGCGCGGCCGACCAGCGCGACGTGGCGTTCGTAGCTGGTCTTCGCGTCGTCGCCGAAGGTGAAGAGCCCGTGCTTCTCGAGCACCAGGCCCTCCACGGTCGGGTCCTTCTCGAAGATCTCGGCCGCGCGCTTGGCCAGCGCGAAGCCCGGCATCACGTACGGCACCCAGCCGACCCGGTCGCCGTACAGCGCGCGCATGCGCTCCCGGCCGTCGGGCTGGTTGGTGAGCGCCAGGATCGCGTCGGCGTGAGAGTGGTCGACGAAGCGCGCCGGCAGGAACGCGTGCAGGAGTGTCTCGATGCTGGGATTGGGCGCGTTCGGGTCGAGCAGCGCGCGGCGCTGCTCGGCCACCATGTCTTCGTCGGACAGCGCGTCGAGCGCGCGCAGCGCGAGCAACGGCTCGAGCCGCAGCGCGGGCAGGCCGGCGGGCTCGATCTTTGCCAGGTCCCAGCCGCTGCCCTTCACGTGCAGCACGTCGATCTCGCGCCCGAACAGGTCGCGGGCGCGCGACTTCAGCGAGGTGTTGCCGCCGCCGTGCAGCACCCAGTCGGGCTCGGCGCCGATGAGTCGCGAGCTGTAGACGCGCAGTGCGAGCGCGTCGCCGCACGCCGCGTAGCGGGCGCGGAACTCGCCGGCTTCCGCGTCACTCCAGCGGCTCTGCATCGGCGCCAAACCTAGCAAACGGGCGCGGACCGTCGCTTGCTCGAGGGGGGACCCGCCGATACTCTCGAACGCGTCGGTTTCGGACGCCGGTTTTTCGGCGTTCGGTCCGGTCCATGCCGTCGACGGGCGGACGGTCGACCGGAGCGGGAGCTGGGTCCCGCGCGACTCGGTGCGCCGCGGAAGGAGGTGGTCCAGAAGTGTCTCATTCGAACACAGTGACGTCAGAGGTGGTGACCAGCTAGGTAAGCCTGGCACTGGTGGCTGACTTGGCTTGGCCCAGGTACCACCCAAAACCCCGAGGGTCCGCATTGTCACTGAGCGGGCGGCCGTTCGCGGCTGCAGCACCTTCGGGGTTTTTCTCGTCTCAGTCCTCGTCCAGCGAGTGACTGCAGGAGCGGATTCGTGGAGTTCGAGCATCGCTGCCGGGACCTGCTGCCTGCGCTGGCGCGCGAGTCGGCGGACCTGGCCTATCACGTGGCGGAGCGCGGCGCGCCCGCGCTGCTCTCGGCCTTCGACTCGGCCCATCTCGCGCTGGCGCTGCGCCACCTGGACGCGGCGGCTGCCGCGGCCGAGCTGCGCGCGCTCTACCAGGCGTGCCAGCGCGCGAACGGGCTGGTGGCCGGCGCGCGCGCCTTCGACGCCGCTGCGCGCAGCGCCGCCCACGGCGAGCTCGGGCCGCTGTTCGGCGAGGATGACCGCTCGATCCTGATCGCCCCGCCGGTGGCCGCCTACGCGGCCGCGCGCCTCGCCTCCGCGGGCGGCAAGGCGCTGCGCGACCTGCTCGAGAGCGCCACCCGCGAGCTCGACGCGATCTGGGGCCACCGGCTGCCGCCGGACACCTCGCTGCCCGTGATCCTCCACCCGCTCGAGTCGGGCTGCCCGCGCTCGGCGCTGTTCGACGAGCTGGTCGAGCAGGAAGACGACGCGTCGTGGCGCGACGAGAGTGCGACGCTGCTGCGCTCGGCCAGCGCGTGTCAGCTCGATCCCGAGCGCGCGCTGCGCGCCGGCCACGCCTTCGTGATCGAGGATCCCAGCTTCTGCGGCTGGCTCCTGGTGGCGCTCGAGGCCTGCTCGCAGGCCTGGGAGAAGCTCGGGGACGCCAACGCGTGTCTCAAGCTCCGCATCCGCTCGGAGATGATCGCCGAGGGCATCGCCAGCCGGCTGTGGTGGGAGGAGCAGGAGATCTACACGGCCTGGAACCGCGGGCGGCAGGGCGCGCTGCGCGCAGTGACTGCCGGAGGGCTCGTGCCCGCGGCAGCCAAGAGCCTGCTCGACGAAGGCACGCCCAAGCGCGCCGTCGACCGGCACCTGCGGCCGGGCGCCTCGCCGCTGTGGGTCACGCAGGGTCTCTCGCACCGGCCGATCAAGCGCGACGAGCGCGGGCCTACGGCTCTGTCCGGCGCACGAGTGTCTCCGCTGGCGAGCTACTGGGCGCATCTCGTGCTCTCGCGCGCCGACCGCGGCCCCGACGCGCGCGTGGCGCGCACGCAGCTCGAGGAGCTCGCGCTCGCGCGCGGCTTCCGCGAGTCGTACGCGGCCGCGACCGAGGACCCGGACGCCGACGTCAGCGACGCCTCGTTCTGGCCCGCCCTCGCCCTCGAGATGCGCGCGACGGAGGCATAGGGTAGAGTCGTTCCGAATTGAGAGACGATGTTCCGGATTACGGAACGCCGTCGGGGTCGGGATGACGGCGGACGCACGGGCGACGAGCGAGCTGGGGAGCGCGATCGACAAGGCGCTCGAGCTGCTCTTCCACCTGCACGAGGTGGGCGGCGGGCCGCACGGGGTCTCGGAGCTCGGCCGTGCGCTGGCGCTGCCCAAGTCGACCGTGCACCGGCTGCTGGCGGCGCTGTTGCGGCGCGGGCTGGTCGAGCAGGACGCGCGCGGCCGCTACCGGCCGGGCATCGCGCTGCTCGCGCTGGGCCTGGGCGTGCAGGAGCGCGAGCCGCTGGTCGCCGCGGCGCGGCCCGAGGTCGAGTCACTCGCCGAGGAGCTGGGCGAGACGATCTTCCTGTCGGGCATGCGCGCGGGCAAGCTCTACGTGCTCGACAAGCAGGAGGGCACCGGCTTCCTGCGCGCCGCGCCGCGCGTCGGGGCCGAGATCCCCGCGCACGCCACCGCGATCGGCAAGCTGTATCTCGCGTTCGCGCCCGAGTCACTCGGTCCCCCGCCCGCGCCGCTGCCGCGTTACTCGAGCGCGACGCTCTCCGAGCCGCGCGCGCTGGCGCGCGAGATCGAGCAGGTGCGCGCGCGCGGCTTTGCGCTGATGCGCGAGGAGTGGATTCCCGGCCTGGCCGGCGTGGCGGTGCCGGTGCGCGCGGGCGAGCGGCTGGCGGGCGCGCTCGCGGCGGCGGGGCCGACCGCGCACTTCGACGGCCGCGATCAGCAGTTCCGCGACGCGCTGTTGCGCGCGGCGCGCGAGATCGAGAAGAGACTCGGCGGCGGCGCGCGGCGCGCGGGCGCCGCACAGGGAGACTCGCGATGAAGGTCTGGATCGAAGGCAAGATCGTCGACGGCTCCGAAGCCCGGATCTCGGTGCTCGACCACGGGCTACTCTACGGCGACGGCGTGTTCGAGGGTATCCGGCTGTACTCGGGCCGCGTGTTCAAGCTCGACTCACACCTGGAGCGCCTGCACCACTCGGCGCGCGCGATCGGGCTCGAGCTGCCCGGCGGGAAGGCGAGGATCCGCGAGATCGTGCTGGCGACGGCGCGCGCGTACGGGCAGCCCGACGGCTACGTGCGCCTCCTGGTGACTCGCGGCGACGGTGCCATGGGCGTGGACCCGACCACCTGCCCGAGCCCGCGCGTAGTCTGCATCGCCTGCGAGATCGGCCTGTATCCCGCCGAGAAGCTGCGCGCCGGCCTCGACATGGTGACGGTGAGCGTGCGCCGGCCCGCGGCCGACGTGCTCGACCCGCGCGTGAAGAGTCTCAACTATCTGAACAACGTGATGGCCAAGCGCGAGGCCAAGCTGCGCGGCGCCGACGAGGCGCTGGTCTTGAACGCCGCGGGCATGGTGGCCGAGGCGGCGGTGGCCAACGTCTGGGCGTTCCGGCGCGGGTCACTGCTCACGCCACCCGCGACCGACGGAGCGCTCGAGGGCATCACGCGCGGGGCGGTGTTCGAGCTCGCCGCGGGGCTCGGCATCCCCGCGCGCGAGCAGACGCTCTCGCGCATGGACCTGATCTCGGCCGACGAAGTGTTCCTGTGCGGCGCCGGCGCGCGCATCGTAGCCGTGCGCAGCCTGGATGGGATCGCGATCGGCGCGCGCGTGCCGGGCGCGGTCACCGAGAAGCTCGCGGCCGAATTCGCGGCCCTCACCCGCCGCGACGGGCCGGTCTTTCTCTAGCGGCGGATCTTCGAGTGGTGGGCGATCTGGGCGCGCGAGTAGGCGTGCTCGGGACCGACCACGCAGGCGCTGCGCGCGTCGCAGGCGAGTGCGCAGGCCGGGTTCGTGAGTCGCACGTGATAGCAGCCGGCGACGTCGACGCCGCGCGCACCGACCACCTGGCCATGACAGGCCGCCGCGCAGGGTGCTGGACAGCCGCTGCAGGGCTCGAACGACGCGGGCTGCGCCGCCGCCAGTGACTCGTGCGCGAGCAGCACGGCGCGGATCGAGATCCACGGGCCGTAGACGGGATGGATCAGCACGCCCACCCGGCCCGGCGTGCCGAAGCCCGCGCGCTGCGCCAGCTTCACCAGCGGCAGATACTGGCCCTGGCGTTGGTCGGCATAGAAGCCGACGGCGGCACGCGGCGTGGTGAGTCGCACGGCTTCGTCGAGGACGCGGCGGGTGTAGGCGTCGAGCGGGTCCGGTTCGCGTGCGAATTCCGGCGCCGCCAGGAACCGGTCCCAGAGTGCGCGCCCGGCGTTTCCGACCACGATCGCCGAGCGTGCGCCCGGCGCGAGCGCGTCGGAGCGCCAGGCTTCGGGCACGAGCGAGTCGTAGTCGGCGATCGAAAGGACCCCGGAGAGGGCCAGGCCGGCGCGCGCGAGGGACTCGAGCGCCGCGGCGGCGCTCACCCGCCGCTCTCGAGGCGCGCGCCTTGGCTCAGTCCAACCCGCTCGGCGAACGCGCGCGCCGGCTCCTTCGCGCCCGAGTCGGCGCGCACCCGCTTCACCCGCAGCACGCCACCGCGCAGCGCGAGCGCGAGCCCGGCGTCACTCACTTCGAGCACCGTCCCCGGCGCGCCCGCGGCCTCGCCTTCCAGGCTGGCCTCGAACAGGCGCAGCGGCCTGCCTTCGTGTCTCACGAACGCGCCGGGCTGCGGATCGCAGCCGCGCACCAGGCGGTCGATCTCCGCCGCGGACCTGGACAGGTCGACCGCCGCGACCGCGTCGTCGACCAGACCCTGGTGAGTCGCGCGCGACTCGTCCTGGGCCCAGGGCCGCGCGCGACCCTGGGCCACGAGCTCGACCGCCTCGACCAAGGCCTCGATGCCCAGCGGCTGGAGCTTGTCGAAGAACAAGCTGGCGGTCGTCTCGGTGGGCGAGATCTTGACTCCGCCCTTCTGTAGCACCAGCGGCCCGGTGTCGGCGCCCTCGTCGGGCACGAAGATCGAGACGCCCGTCTCGCGCTCGCCCAGGATGATCTGCCACTGCAGCGCCGCGCCGCCGCGGAAGCGCGGCAGGAGCGAGGGGTGGAAGCACAGACTCTTGTGTTTGGGCGCGTCGGTGAGCGCGCGCGGCAGGAACACCTGCACCGACGCCAGAACGTTCAGGTCGGCGCCGAGCGCCGCGTGCTCGTCGAGCGCGGCTGCGATCGGCTCACCCGTCTTCTTGCGGTAGAACTTGCGGCGCACGAGCGGCAGCCCGAGCTCCTGCGCGCGCGCCGCCAGCGGCTCGGGCCGGCCCGCGTCGGGCGGCGCGAACACGCCCGCCAGCGTGTAGCCGCTCGCGCGCAGCCGCTCGAGCGTCTGCACGCCGAACGCGGCCTGGCCGAAGAGCGCGATCCGGAGACTCATCCGGGCAACCTAGCACGCGGCCCGATCGAGCGGACGGGCTTGGCCGGGAAGCCGAGCGCGAGCGTGCGCGAGGGCACGTCGCGAGTCACCACCGAGCGCGCGCCGATCACGACGTCGTCGCCGATCGTGACTCCCTGCAGGATCGTCACGTCCGAGGCGATCCAAACGCGCTCGCCGATCGTGACCGGCGCGCTGCGCTCGGGCGTGTTCACGTCCAGGTCGTGGAAGTCCGAGTCGAGCACGCGCGAGCCGAAGCCGATCATCGAGTCACTGCCGATGCGGATGCCGACGTTCGCGTGCAGCATCGCGCCGTTCACGAGACAGCGCGCGCCGATCTCGACCCGCGCCCCCTCGGCCGCGGTGATGCGGTTCTCGCCGCATTCGGTGCGCAGCCAGACGCGCGGGCCGAGCACGACCACGCCGCCGGACTGGATCCAGACGTGATTGCCGGGCGCGCGCTCGGCCGCGAAGCCCGCGCCCACCTCGAGCGTCGCGCCTGGCTCGATCCGCAGCGTGGCGAAGCGCAGGTTGGGCGACGCGCTCGGGTCGACGCGCAGTCTCTCGCCGAAGCGTGCGGCGAAGAGGACGAAGCGCAGGCGGTCCCAGCGGTAGATGGCGCGCAAGAGCGGGGCGTTCACGGCGGGCGAGTGTATCACCGTCCGCTCCTGTCACTCGCCGGCGCGCCGACACCGGACGGGCGCGCGCGCCGATGAGACGCGGGCATGGAGACGAAGGACGAAGCGCTCTACGCGCTGGTGCGGGCCGAGCTCGAGGCGGCGCTCGAGCCCGCCGAGCTGCGCCGGCGCGGCTCCGATGCCGTGCACGAGCTCGCCATCGACGCGGCCGCCTTCGTGGCGCAGCGCCTGCCCGGCGAGATCCGCGTGCGTGTGAGCAGCCCGGGCGGTCACCGCGCGGGCCGCACCGTGGTCGAGGTGCTGGTCGCCGACCAGCCGTTCATCGTGGACTCGGTGCGACTCACTCTGCGGCGCCTGAACCGCCGCGAGCTCCTGCTGTTGCATCCGCTGCTCGCGCTGGAGCGCGACGCCGACGGCACGATCGCGCGCTTCGGCCGCGAGGCGGTGGCGCGCACGCGTGAGTCGTACGTCTACGCCGAGCTGCGGCCGCTGGGTCACGAGGCCGAGCGCGGCGCGCTCGAGCAGGAGCTCGAACGCGCGCTCTCCGACGCGCGCTGCGTTGTGGCGGACCACGCGGCGATGCTCGCGCACCTGCACGAGCACGTGGCGAACCTGGAGGCCTGCGCGTCCGTGCTCCCCGGCGGT
>Ga0335080_10006507_pt1 | contig 12069 bp, 10 predicted proteins | sample Lox_Sample_34_FD_206720 | JGI IMG/M metagenome (GOLD analysis project Ga0335080, IMG submission 206720) | Soil microbial communities from Loxahatchee National Wildlife Refuge, Florida, United States - Lox_Sample_3.4 | ecosystem: Environmental > Terrestrial > Soil > Wetlands | place: USA...
CGTCCCCGACGGGATTTGAACCCGTGTTACCGCCGTGAAAGGGCCGCAGTGTACGGTAAGTTGCTGAAACTACGCGACACGGATGGCTTCCGAAAGCAGTTTCAGTAAGGTATAGAAACATTTCTTGGATCATGAATGGATCAAGATTCAGTCTGATCTGGAAATCAATGTGCCTTCTGCCGTGACAGGGCGCTCAGGCGCACTTGAGATACCGAGCGACTGAAAAATACTGGCGACAACAACCTCCTACCAAGCGGACATCGCTGCTTGCGGCGAAGACCCTTTTACCCTGGCGGACTAGAAGCGCGCATAAGCGCTTGCCGGATTCTGCACGAGAATCAAATCGATGAACTCCGCGGGAAATCCGTCCCGCTTCATCTCCGGGAAAAATGCTTCAAGGAGAAATGTCAGACCCGGGCCTCCCCCAAAGCTGCGCCAGTAGGTACGCCGCGCGGCATCCATGCCGACAACGATCTGGGATGCGAAACCGGCGTCACATAGGGAAATAATCAGATCCCGCGTCGGATTGCCGTCGCCTGCTTTCCAGCGGAAGGCGGAATCGTATTCGAGATAAACTCCCGTGGAAAGGATTTCTTTGTGATACGAGATGTCCGGTTTGCGATCTGTGTGCGATAGAACTAGGGAGTCTGGCCCCACGCCAAACGATTGGAAAATCTGAATCTGCTCCATCGCAGCTGTTCCTTGTTCGGTGTGTGTCAGAATGGGTGAACCGGTGGCATGATGAGCAATCGATGCTGCCTCGAAGATTTTCTTTTCGAAGTCGGTGACTCGGTCTAAACTGCTGGCAACCTTAATCAGTCCGGCCCGCAAATCCGTACCCTCCCAATTCGGGCCGCGTGTGTCGTTCGCGTCTATGCCATGTTCAATTTCGTCAATGAAGACATCGGCAATTTCAATCGCTGTAGCCTCTTCTCCCCAATGCCCATGTGGATAGTACTTTTGCAGGTGCAATCCTGTAGGGCAGACGATATGAACACCGGTGGCGCGTGAAACTTCAGCCAGTTTCTGAACACTGCGCCCTCCGCCGCAAGGCATGGAGTCCACCATGGCGCGCCCGCCAGCATTGTAGAAAGCGCCGACTTCGGCGCTGATGAGGTTCACATCGTCGAGCAAAAAATCGGGATTCTTCTCGGTCACATAGCTGCGCTCAATCACGATGTGCTCATGGGCATAACAAACACCGAGATCGCTGGCGGGAATATCTCCGAGGACAGTGCGGACGTAGCTCATGCCGGCGTTCTCTCCACCTGGAGGACGGCGCGCGTCGCAACAAGCCGCTCCCGCAGCGCATGAAACGGCACGGAGCGGGTATCGCATTTTCTCGCGGCGCAGAGGGCTGCGGCCACGCCAGCAGCCTGGCCCATGGCCATGCATTGCGCCATGGAGCGTACGCTGGCGTGCGCATCGTGAGTTGCAGAAAAACATCTACCAGCGACCAACACGTTGGACAGTTGCTGCGGAAGCAAGGCCCGATATGGAATTCCAACGCATTCACCATCAGGCAAGTAAACCCATTTCGTCCCTTCGCCAGTTCCGTGGTCTTCGATGGGCGCTCCACACAAAGCAATCTGGTCATCGAACTGCCGGGCACCGAGGACGTCGTCGCGAGTGAGCACATAGTCGCCAATGATTCGCCGAGTTTCGCGCACGCCGATCTGTGATGCCATGGCCGCCAGGCCCGCCGACTCATAGCCGGGAATGTAGTCGCGTAGAAAACGCATGTATTCCAAGGCTTGCTTACGACCTTCCATTTCTGCGCGCGTCAGAAACTCTGGATCAGTTGCGTTTACAACTCCGTCCGGGCGCCGCTCGAAGGATTGCACGCGTGTCATGTTTGTCGCGAATACTCCCGGTACGGTAGTCGGATGATCGCTGCCTTCACGCCGTGGAAGGCGATACCCGGCCTGGGAGGCCTTCTGCATGGCGTTGTGCAGAAAATCTTTGCTGATTGATTTGCGAGCGCCGGTATCCACGTTACACATGCGGAACGTAGTCGTCAGAGACTGAGCGTCTTCATGTTCGCCCGCGGTGACGTGCGGGCTTCCCGCCCAATAACAAAGGTCAGCATCGCCGGAGGCATCAATGAATATCCGACCCGTAATGCGCGCCAAGCCCCGCTTGGTGGCAATCACCACGGAGGAAGCTCGGCCATCTTCAATCTCGACATCTTGAACCCAGGCATTGAGAAACACGCTCACGCCAGATTCTGTAACCAGTTGCTCCCAGGCGCACTTCAGATAGTCCGGATGGTATGTAATGCCTTTACCGGCGCCATAGGTATTTGGACGCTCCAGTACGCTGTCCAACTGCTTCAGCCGCGCGACGACATCGTCGGCGATGCCCCCGACAACTTTCAGAGAGCGCGCTCCCGGCGTATAAAAACCGTAAAAGGTATCCAGGACTGCGGTGCTGGTTCCTCCGAGAAAGCTGTTCCGCTCCAGAAGGCAAACTTTAGCCTGCTCACGGGCGGCCGCAATGGCAGCAGTCGCGCCCGAAGACCCCGAGCCGACGACCACCACGTCAAATTCTGCGGCCAAGTCCGTGATCTTTCTCACTTACGATCTACCTCTTTTTTGCCATTGCTATTTCCGACCGTGGCGTACAACCTGGCCAGACGATGAGCATGCTCGTCATAGGCAGACTCGAACAGTTCCTCCGCTCTCTTCTTGCCGATCACCGCAGCACCGGTGAGCACTTTCGGTGGAGATCCCGCTGCGGTGAGTAGCCCGGCGAGCTCAGCCTTGATGCAGTTCACAAGCATGCACCCGCCAACCGTGGAGCCCGGCGAAACCGGAGTATCAAGTCCAGGAATGTTCACCATGGCGTCGCCGGCTGGAGCGCCAGTATCCAGGACTAAATCGGAAAAATCCTGAAGCTTCTTGCCATCGGGATGGCGGCTCTGGGTCTTCTCGCTATGCCGAAGACTCACAATTGAAACCACGCGAACTTGCTCGCGCTGAAACTCCTGCGCGATTTCGATGGGAACAATGTTGCATCCGCTTGAGCTGATCACCAGTGCGGAATCATCCGAGGACAGCGCGAAGTTCCGGAGAATTCGCTCGGCCAAACCGGGAACGTTCTCGAGAAACATCGCCTGCCGCTGCCCGTTTGCTCCAACGACAAGGTTATGAAATGTGAGAGAAAGCTCGACGATAGGGTTAAAGCCGGGGAAAGATCCGTATCGCGGCCACATCTCCTCCACCATGATCCGGCTGTGCCCTGAAGCAAAGACGTGAACCATCCGCCCCGCCAGAATGCTTCCGGCGAACCGTTGTGCCGCCTTGCGAATGGACTCCTGCTGCGATCGCACTGATTCGATGATTCCTTCGCACTTAGTTAGATATTGCTCTGCCAGCGTCATAACACTCCATTGCGTGTTTTGCAGAACCGATTGCTCCGGCCTCGTCACCGAGTTCGGCGTGCACGATCTCCACTGCCTGGTCGTACGGCCGCCATTCGTATTCGTCCATAAAGTCCTTCAAGGGCTCAAATAACGCAGAACCAGCGCGGGCAATGCCTCCACCCAGGAGAATGCGCTCGGAATCAACCGCGTTGATGATCGAGACCAGAGCCGCGGCAAGCGATTGCACGCTGGTCCGCCATATCTCAGTTGCGTCCGAGTCGCCCTGAAGATGCGCTGCGACCAGTTGCGAGGTCGTGGTAAACCGCCCCCCGGATCTTTTCGGCAGGGTACATTCTCCAATGGCTACCTCAAGACTCCCTGGCGTGTTTACGATGTCCTTCGGCCCAGCGACGTTCACGGTCATGTGCCCCAAGTGTCCAGCCCTTCCCATGCTGCCAGTGATTACCCGGCCGTCACACATGATCGCGCCTCCCACGCCGGTTCCCAACGTCAGCATAGCCACGTTCCTGCATCCGCGACCTGCCCCCAGCCACGCTTCGCCTTTAAGAGCCGCATGCGCGTCGTTGATGACGGGAACCTGCGTGCGACGGTCGAGCGCTTGCGTCCAATCCAGTCCTTCCAGAAAATTCAGACGACCTTTCATCCAAGCGATGGAATGACCGTCCCGATGAACCAATCCTGGGCAGGCAATTCCTAGAATCTCGACCTGTCCAAGATCCCGCTCGATTTTCACAATTTCCGACAGAATTTCAGGCCGCCACTGTTCCACCGGACAATCGTTGGTGGGCAGGCGTGAGCGCGACAAAACAATTCCATCGTCGGAGACCGCAACCAGCTTGCTGTACGTTCCGCCGATGTCGATTCCTATTGCGATGCTCATGTGTTCAATCCTCAGACGTATGAATGCCCGCGGGATCGCTCACACCCCAACCTCCGTCAACAGAAAGTATCTGCCCGGTAACAAAGCACGATTCCGCCGATAAGAAATAGACCACGGCGCCATCCAGGTCCTGCGGAGAGCCAATTCTCCCACCGTCGAGAGGTTGCTTCCGCTGAATGTAAGCGGCAATTTCCGGATCTTGGACCGCCCGCTGCGATGCCGGTGTTTTGACGAGCCCGGGAGAAATTGCATTGAAGCGAATATTGTCAGGCGCGTAATAAGATGCGCACGACTTGGTCAACCCGATCACAGCGGCTTTCGCGGCGGCGTATGCGTGAGTGGCGAAGTATCCTGGTGAAGGCGAGACGCTGAGCACGGAGCTGATGTTAACTACCGAACCACCCTGGCCTGCCTTCAGGAGTTGCCGCACCACGGCCCTGTTGGTATAGAAGAGTGAAGTCAGATTCGCGTCGAGCGTTTGTCTCCAGGCATCGTCGGAAATGGAATCCAAAGGCCCATCTCCCCAACGTCTGCCACTTCCGCCCGCGACATGAAACACACCGTCAAGCCTCCCGAAACTCGAGACTGCCTGCTCAACGGCGCGTTCCGCTAGGGCGGAATCGGTTGCGTCGCCAGCAAGAATGGTCTTCAGATCCAGGGCATCCGCTGCCTGGTCCAGATACGCATCGGACTTGCCCACCACGGTCAAATTAGCGCCTTCTCTTTTGCAAGCGTGTGCTGCTGCGAGCCCCAAGCCTGAGGTTCCACCGACAATCAATACGGACAAATTTGCGAGGCGTCCTGTTGCCACAAAAACAGGTTAACTAGGCAACCGGCATACTGACAAATTATTCGATCACATTGTCCGATAAACTGATATGGTAACTCGGTGAGTCGTCCCCGCACCGAATATGTCGCTGATGTAAAACGACAACTTGTCGCGCGCATTCGGGATGGGCACCATCTGCCCGGCCGCCGTTTCATGTCAAACCGCGCCATGGCCCGCCTCTTTGATGTCAGCTATCAGACCGCGGACATCCTGATCCGTGAACTTGTGCAGGAGGGGCTGCTGATCAGGCGCCCCGCCTCCGGCACTTATCTTCCCGGTCCAAAACTAGATCAATCGAGCGCGGTGTTGATCTTTCATCCTCGCGCTAAACGCAAGAACAGTTTTGGCGCCAACTTGCTGGACAGACTCACGGCCCGGCTGGAAAAGGACCATATTGACTGGCGTATGAGCTGGACGTGCCGCGACGTGTCGCGCAAACGGCCAATCACGACCAGTCGCTTCCCCATCATCTGGGACCGGCCGGAAGCGGTGGACGCGGCCATTCGACAGCGGCGGAACGCTCTGGTCTTAAACGATCGGCCCCCGGCCGGTTTGGGCGCCACGCTGATTGACAGCGTTTCAGTGGACGATTACTCCGGAGGGGCACACGCGGCGCAATTTCTGATGCGAAGAAATCCTCGTCCCCGAAGGATCGTGGTCCTCGCCGGTCCGCGCAACGATCCGCGCAGCGCAGCACGTGTGTCCGGCTTCCTTTCCGTTGCGCAAGCGACTGTCTTCCATTCCCGGACATGGTTCTTTGACGCCGGACTGAGCGTAGCCGACAAAGTGCTTGCCAGTCGCCCCGAAGGCATTTTCTGCTGCAACGACCGGCTCGCTCAGGCGGTTCTGCGCCGCGCTGCCGATCGTGGAATTCCGCGTCCCTTGATCATTGGATTCGATGACGCCCCCATTGCCCAATGGCTCAACCTGACGACGATTGCAATACCCTGGGAGGAGTTGGTGGCGGCAGCCGTGGGTGCCGTCAAACGCAGGCAACTACAGCCATTCTCATCGGCGATTGCGCAATTGGTGTCCACTAGACTCGTGGTTCGGAGTTGAGTTTCACTCCTGACCGTGCGCGCGCCGCACGAACAACCTCAACGAATTTTCGCGCGTTTTCGGTAATTTCGCGGACATCACCGGATTCGAGTGCGGATGCAGAGATCAACTCACCTCCAACACCCAAGGCAAATGCGCCCGCTTCCACGAAGCTAGCCGCTGTCTCAAGATTGACGCCGCCCGTGGGAATCATCGGGACATCTGGGAAAGGCCCTTTGAGCGCCCTGATGTATTTCGCACCCCCAACAGTGCCGCAGGGGAATATCTTTATGATGTCGGCACCTGCCGCCCTCGCAGCCATGATCTCCGTGGGAGTCAGGGCGCCGGGAATAGTCAGCACGTTTCTCGCGCTCGCGAGCCGCAACGTCCTCTCATCGAAACCAGGACTTACCAGGAATTGAGCTCCCGCATCGATACACCGATTAGCCGCTTCCTGGTTCAGAACGGTTCCTGCTCCGATCACAACTTCCTTGCCGAGACTCTGGCTGAGACGCCGGATTAGATCGACTGCCCCAGGCACGGTCATCGTGATTTCAACAATCGGTATGCCGCCGGCGCAAACGGCCTCGGCCGCGCGCTGCGCAAGGTCTGCTGATGTGGCGCGAACGACGGGGATGATCCCGATGTCGAAAACTCGTTGCCGTAGGTCCTGACTGGTCATTGGTGTCACACCCGCTCAGCGCTCTTCGCTAGCCGGTTTCGAACTTCTCTTCCAGGTGTTCCAGCGTGATGCCCTTTGTTTCAGGAAGCACCAAGAATGCGGTCACAAACAATACAGCCATCATCACCGAAAAAAAGAAAAAGGGAGCGGGCTTGGACCATGCTGTTAGGACTGGAAAGAACCATGAGATTACCGCGTTCATGACCCAATGCGACATGCTTCCTAAACTCTGTCCTCTGGCCCGAACCCGGTTGGGAAAGATTTCGCTGATGTAAACCCATGTCACCGCGCCCAGTGAAGTGGCAAAAAAGAAGATGTATGCCACCATGAGGTAGATCAGATTGCGGGACTGCAATCGGTTTGAGAATAAGAACGCCATCGCGCCAAGCGAAAGGGCCATGCCTGCTGTTCCGACGAGCAAGAGCCTCCGGCGGCCCGCGCGGTCAATCAAGTAGATGGCGATGAAAGTCGCTGCGAGATTTACCAGACCGACCAGGACCGACTGGACACCTGCCGACGCGCGGCTGAACCCGGCGGCGGCGAAAATGTCATTCAAGTAGTACAGTACGGCGTTAATCCCTGACATCTGACTAGAAGCGCCCAACATGACTGCCAGAGCGATGGGAAACAGATATTTGCGCGAAAATAGCGGCTCATTAAGAGGAGCGTGCTTCGGGTCAAGGCTGTGAACGATTTCTTGCAGTTCGCCGTTCGCGTCGTCACTCCCCATTTTTTGAAGTACGTCCAATGCACCGTCGGTGTCGTTCTGCGCGACCAGCCATCGCGGACTGCTCGGAATAACCAGGAGCAGAAAGAAGAACAACACGGCGGGGAGAGCGGCGGCTCCGAGTTCCCAGCGCCACTCCGCTACGCCTAGATCCTGACGCGAGATTAGGTAATTCGAGAAATAGGCCAGCAGTATGCCTATGACGATGTCGATCTGAAAGAAACCCACTAGGCGTCCGCGTGCGCGCGCCGGGGCGACTTCTGTGATGTAAACGGGAGCCAGCACCGACGAAGCTCCGACCCCTAGCCCGCCGACGAATCGGAACGCGAGTAATGCGGACCAGTTCCATGAAAGTCCGCATCCGATAGCCGCCACGACGTAGAGCACGGCGGTAATCCGCAGAGCCTCTCGGCTGCCAAGCCGTTGCCCCATGAAACCTGCCGCCAGGCATCCCACCACGGTGCCCCAGAGCGCAATCGAAACGGTGAAACCCAGCTGTGACGATGAGAGCCCGTAGTAAGTAACGAGACTATGCGTGGTTCCAGCAACCACAGCAGTATCGAAGCCGAATAAGAGGCCGCCCAGTGCGGCCACCGCTGCACATCCGAGAAGGTATAGATTCAGTTTCATGGAATGAGAACAACCACTGAATGGTATATGCGCGTTCTTGGGTTATCGGATTTATTTGCGTATTGCCATATCAGTTTCTGGCGTGACTGTATTGGTTTCTATTGAGACGGAGTTCATGAACAGCGTACAGATACTGTGACGGGCCGCTCGGCTTGCGACAAGTTCCGTTGGCGTGTGACGGAGCGTTCCGGAGGCCGCGAAACAAAGGAGAGAGCGCTATGACATCCGGGGAATACGACTTTACAAGACGGGGCTTTATCGCCGGTGCCGGCGCTTTTGCAGCAGTCTCGGCCATCCCCGCCTGGGCTATGCCGCAGAACACTGAGGGCCTCGGAGAATGGTTCGACGATGACTTCGGGCTGCCGGCCTACAGATATGAGGGCCCTTTGCGCTTCCCTGACAGTCCGGTGGGCTACGGATTCGAAGACAAGCCGCAGCAGTATTTGGGTGACGACCCGTATTTTTTGCTCGGCAACTATCGCCTGACCCTGATCACGCACGCCAGCGGGCACTACCAACTCTTGACCGGCGAGCGCGCCTGGGGGCGCATGAATCTGGGCGATCAGCGATGGGGTGGCGCCAACCGCGCTGTCGCGACGATCAACGGCCAGCAACATGAGCTCGTGGGCACGGACAGTTCCGCCGCGCAAGAGTCTGAAAAGCGTTTCGGGGCGGGCTTTGCCCGGTATGACTACAAGATCGGCGATTCGAAAATCACGCGCTTGTTGTCAGTCGCGCCTTCCCCCAATATCCACGAAGGCACATCGGCATTCCTGGTGAAGGTTCGCCTGCGCAATGACGGAAAAACGCCGCTGAAGATCGCCTACTCGGAAACGACCCTGGCGCGTTACCAACAGGCGATGGCAACGTGGGAAGACAGCAAGGCTGCATGGTGGACGAACGATGAGCCGCGCCAAACCGGAAACAATCTTGCGGTGGCATCTTTTGTGGCACACGGGCGTCGCCCTTTGACTTTTCCGCCTGAAGGCGAAATGTATCTCCTCGAAGCCCGTCCGCCAGCGCTGTTCGTGAAAACGTTGGGTGCGGCGCACGTCTTGGTCGAAAAGGGACAGGATATCAACGTCGGCGCCGTGCTGGACTGTGAACTGGCAGTTGGGGAGCAGAAGGACTTTGCCTTCATCGTGGGGTACTCCCGCGACGCATCGCCGCAAGCCATCGAGAGAATAGCCGAGCAGCTGACGACTGGCGCGACTCGGCCGCTCGCGACAGCGTCGGCCTTCGCCGAAGAATGGCGCCGCAAGCTTCCGGCTTTCGCGGACGAAACCGATACCGCGCTACGCCGCGAGATGCGCTGGAACGCCGCTGTGCTCGAACAGATGGCAACCTGGCGCGAGTATTACAACGAGACCGTCGTGCCGCAGGGAACGATGTACGACTACCTGTGGGGCTGGATGGCAAGCAGCCGCGATCTGGCGCAGCAGGCTCTCCCCTTCTGTCACACCAACCCGGCGCTGGCCCGCTCGACGCTGCGCTTCATTATGAAACGCACTTTGCCCGATGGCGAAGTTAAGCTCAACGACCAAGGCTACGGATGGGTTGGTCACGCCGCCATGCAGACCAGCGACCAGCAACTGCACTTTTTTCTTCTGCTGACCGAGTATCTGCGCAAGACGCATGATGTGACGATCCTGGACGAGAAGATCGGCTACTATCCCGCCGAGCGTTGCGGCAACGACAGCGGCTGGGCGCACCTTCGGCAGGCGTTCACCTTCCTGCGCGACCGCATCGGCACCGGTCCGCATCGTCTGGTGAAATTGTGGAACTCCGACTGGAACGACCTGTTCTACTTCCTGCCGATCAAGCACCCATACAACGCGCAGTTCGAAACGGCAGAGAGCCTGATGAACACCGCGATGGCCATCGTGTTGCTCAAGGACCTCCCCGACCAACTGGACCAGACCGGGCGGTCAGAGGCGAAAGATCTCACGCAGGCGATGCGCGAATATCGCGCTGAATTGCTGGAGGCTTGGAATAAGGACCTCGGCGAACGCAGCTTCCCGCGTCGAGCGTGGATCAGCTACAACGAAAGCTACGGCGAGAACGAGATATGGCTGGAGCCGCAGGGCTATGCTTTGCAGATGCCCGAGATGACGCGAGAAAAGAAACAGCGACTTTTCGCCGAAGTCGACAAACGTCTGATGGATGGCGAGGCGCTCGGCGCCCGGCAGCAAGAGAGCCCTCCTACTTACGACGTCCCGAACGCCGCTAAACCCGGAATCCGAGAAAACGGCGGTTTCTGGTTCTCGCTGAACGGCCCGCTGATTCTCGGCGTAGCAAGTTTCGACCGGAAGAAGTCGTGGTCGCTGCTTCGGCGAATGACGTTCGCGAACTATGCAAGCCGCTTTCCCAGCTATTGGTCTGGCCGATGGACCAACGCTGACTCCATTGAATCGTCACTCTCTCCACACAACGGCCTGACGCCCGTGATCGGCTTCTGCGCGCATCCTCACGCATGGCCCCTATACTGCTATCTGCGCCTGAAGGAAGACGAGGCAAAGGCCTAACGCATGGATACGTGTGCCCTTCGGCCGTGATGCAGTCGCAAACGCCTCCGACCGCAGTTAGCGTCCAGTGCGACTTCCGGAGATGTTGCAATATCAAAGCTGGGAGTTTAGGAATGATCCCATGCCTCTGCGTTCGACCGATAGACAGTCCACTGCGACTCTCGATGGTTACCTTTCAGGAGACGCCATAGCGCAGGTACAGCGCGTTTTGCACAAATTCACGCGTCGCGGCCTTTGCGATTTCGACCTGACAGGTGGATTGGCTGTTGGGATGCATCGGTCGCTCCACAATGCCAGCGGGCCGCCTCGCGCCCTCAACGACATTGATGTGGTGGTCGATGGTTTTCGGGACGTCCCTGAAATTCTAGCTAGAGATTTCCTCGTACTGCATGTCCACCCATCTGCGCCATCCGGGAAGATCGTCGTCCAGCTGGCTGATGCGGAAGAGGCAGTGCGTGTTGACGTGATAAGCACCAGAGGGGCGACGCGAATGCGCAGCAGACTCATGGACACGGCCCTCGGCACACTTCGAATCGTGTCGGTCGAGGACTTGGCCGCAAGAGCAGTCGCAGTCCTGATGGACCTAGCGAGGGGCAAATCGGCACCGAGCAAATTCGCAGAGCTTTACTTTTGGCTTTCACCACTTATGAACGCAGAAAAGTCGGAATCTGCCTGGCACGATCACCGCGGCGACGGTGACCCACCAACGTTCGGTGAAGCGCACGCGATCGTCCGGGAACTCGTCGAATCACGGCGCGAATTGCTGGTTGTGCCCGAGTATTCACGCGATCTCGATGCGAATTGCCCGAAGTGCGTCGAGACCGGTGTATGGAGGCTGTCGCCAAAGCGACAGATTCTGTCCGTGCTGGGATATGTTTAGTGCTAAGCCAGTGCGACAGAACCATGTTTGGCGCACATAATCTCTCTGACACTGGTAATCATTCGCGTAACGTTTGATGTCGTCCTGCTGCCAGTTGCCAAGTGTGACCTCCGACACGCGCACGCGCTTGTCGCCGCTGCAACCCAAGCGATGCTTCTCGTTCGCCGGAATCCAAATTCCGTCGCCCGCTTTGTAACTGCGCTCGTCCTCGCCGACGTGAACGACCGCGCCCTCGCGAATTCTTAGTGAGATTAGTCACACCCGCTCGTCGCATTAGCCACTCTTACCTTCAGAAAGCTGTGGGACAGCCCAGTAGGGGAGAATCACGAACGGTAAGCCAAACAATTGGCGGGAGCGACAGGACACTCGAACCCGCGGCTTCATGCGAATGTAAGAGAGAAATGAGGGGCTAAAGGTGTGCTCTGTGAGGAAATAGCGGATACCCGATTCGATTGTGTGTCGAAAGTCGGTGACAGGGCAGCGTTCTAACCGG
>Ga0335080_10006509_pt1 | contig 12066 bp, 13 predicted proteins | sample Lox_Sample_34_FD_206720 | JGI IMG/M metagenome (GOLD analysis project Ga0335080, IMG submission 206720) | Soil microbial communities from Loxahatchee National Wildlife Refuge, Florida, United States - Lox_Sample_3.4 | ecosystem: Environmental > Terrestrial > Soil > Wetlands | place: USA...
CGTAAAGCCGCGGTTGCGCATCGCCATGGACTAGACTCCGCAGGCCCATCAGACCCGCAAAAATGAACGCCAAATCATAGCAGAAGGGGTGCGCCGCTTTGACCGACGGGGGAATGGCGAAGTTCCGCGCGTGGGCCGGCAGCGAGCGCCTCGGCGCGCTGCTGCTCGCCGTGGCGCTGCTGGTCGCGCTCGGCGCGGCGCCGGTCGAGGCGCTGCGCTACGAGCGCGCGGCGATCGCCGCCGGGGCCTGGTGGCGGCTGCTGACCTGCCACCTCGTGCACCACGATGCGCGCCACCTCGCGCTCAACCTCGCCGGGCTCGCGCTCCTCTGGGGGCTCTACGCGGGCGCGGCCCGGCCGCGCGACTGGGGCATCGTCGCGCTGGCCGCGGCGCTCACGATCGGGCTCGGCCTCTACTTCCTCGCGCCCGAGGTGCGCTGGTACCTCGGGCTCTCGGGCGTGCTGCACGGCGGCTGGGCCGCGGCGCCGGTGTTCCTGTGGCGCCGGGCACGTGCCGAGGCGCTCGCGAGCGGCGCGCTGCTCGCGCTGAAGCTCGCGCTCGAGGCGTGGTCGGGGCCGCTGACGACGGCGCTCGATCCCTCGCTGCCGGTCATCGTCGCCGCACACCGGCTGGGCGCGCTCGGCGGCCTCGCCGCGGCGCTCGCGCTTCGCGTGCGTCGCGCGCCGCTATAATCCCGGCGCTCACACGGGGAGTGCGCGATGTCGCTCGCGGTGGTGTTTCCGGGACAGGGGTCGCAGTCGGTCGGCATGCTCGGCGCGCTCGCGGCCGCCGAGAGCGTCGTCGGCGCGACCTTCGCCGAGGCATCCGAGGTGCTCGGCTACGACCTCGGCAAGCTCATCGCCGAGGGCCCCGAGGCCGATCTCAACAGCACCGAGCGCACGCAGCCGGCGATGCTCGCGGCCGGGGTCGCGGTGTGGCGGGCGTTTCGCGCGCGCGGCGCGCCGGACCCGGCGATGCTCGCCGGCCACAGCCTCGGGGAGTTCACGGCGCTGGTGTGCGCCGAGGCGCTGAAGTTTCGCGACGCGGTCGCGGTCGTGCAGTTCCGCGGGCGCGTGATGCAGGAGGCGATGCCGGCCGGACAGGGCGCGATGGCGGCGATCCTCGGTCTCGACGACGCCGAGGTCGAGGCCGCGTGCCGCGAGGCCGCGCGCGGCGAGGTCGTCGAGCCCGTCAACTACAACTCGCCGGGGCAGCTCGTGATCGCCGGCCACGCGGGTGCCGTCGCGCGTGCGGTCGAGGCGGCCAAGGCGCGCGGCGCGAAGCGCGCGCTGCTGCTGCCGGTCAGCGTGCCGGCACACAGCTCGCTCCTGAAGGCCGCGGGCGAGCGGCTGCGCGAGCGCCTCGCGGGCGTCGCGCTCGCGGTGCCGCGCTGGCCGGTGTACGCGCTGGGGCTCGGGCGCCACGACTCGGCGGCGGCGATCCGCGAGCAGGTCGTCCTGCAGCTGTCGAGCCCGGTGCGCTGGACCGACACGGTGCAGGACATGGTCAGGCACGGCGCGACGCGCATCGTCGAGTGCGGGCCCGGCAAGGTGCTGACCTCGCTCAACCGGCGCATCGAGCGCAACAAGGACATCGCGATGCTGGCGATCGAGGACCCGGCGAGCCTCGCCGCGGCGCTCGCCTGAGGAGCAGCTCACCATGAGTGAAGGGGCACTGAACTTCCGCGTCGACGGCCAGCTCGCGCTCGTCACCGGCGCCTCGCGCGGCATCGGCCGCGCGATCCTGCTGGCGCTCGGGCGCGCCGGCGCGACCGTGATCGGCACCGCGACGAGCGAGGCCGGCGCCGCCGCGATCGGCCGCGCGCTCGCCGAGGCGGGCCTCAGGGGCCGCGGCCTCGTGCTCGACGTCGCCGATCCCGCGAGCGTCGATGCGGCGCTCGCCGACATCGACGCGAAGGAAGGCAGCGTCGGGATCCTCGTCAACAACGCCGGCATCACGCGCGACGGGCTGCTGATGCGCATGAAGGCCGAGGACTGGGATGCGATCCTGAACACCAACCTGAGCTCGGTGTACCGGCTCTCGAAGGCGGTGCTGCGCGGCATGATGAAGGCGCGCACCGGCCGGATCATCAGCATCGCCTCGGTCGTCGGCCTCACCGGCAACGCCGGGCAGACGAACTACGCGGCCGCCAAGGCCGGCATCGTCGGCTTCACGAAGTCGCTCGCCCAGGAGATCGCCTCCCGGAACATCACCTGCAACGTGATCGCGCCGGGCTTCATCGACACCGACATGACGCGGGCGCTCGGCGAGGAGCAGCGCGCCGCGCTCATGGGGAAGATCCCGCTCGGGCGCCTCGGGGCCGCCGAGGACATCGCCGCGGCGGTGCTCTACCTCGCGTCCCCGGCCGGCGGCTACGTGACCGGCGAAACCCTCTCCGTCAACGGCGGCATGTACATGCCCTGACGGCCGAAAAGCCTCAAGTCATTGAAAATTTTAGAGTTCGCGTCCATGGCAGGGGACGGGCGTTTCCCATAAAATGCCCCGTCCACGCGTCACCGGGCCAAGGGGTCCCCGGGGTGGCGGTGGGCCAGACACGCTTTGGCGTCACAGAGGAATCAAGAACGATGAGCAGCGTTGAAGAGAGAGTCAAAAAGATCGTCGCCGAGCAGCTGGGTGTCAAGGAAGAGGAAGTGACCAGCGACGCCTCCTTCGTCGACGATCTGGGGGCCGACTCGCTCGATACCGTCGAGCTCGTGATGGCGCTCGAGGAAGAATTCGAGACCGAGATTCCTGACGAGGACGCGGAGAAGATCACGACCGTCCAGCAGGCCATCGACTACATCACGGAGCACCAGGGCAAGGCCTGAGCTCCACCGCGGGGGCAGCCCGGCACGCGGATTCGCGCCGGGTTCGCTTCCTGTCTCCCGGCTTTTCTCGCGTTGCGGAGGCGCCTTGACCAAGCGTCGCGTCGTCGTTACGGGCCTCGGCATCGTCTCCCCGGTCGGCAGCACCGTTGCCGAGGCGTGGGACAACGTCATCGAGGGCCGCAGTTTCATCGGCCCCATCACCCGCTTCGACACCACGGCGTACCCGACGCGCTTCGCGGGCGACGTGCGCAACTTCAAGGTCGACGACTACCTGCCGCCGAAGGAAGCGCGGCGCATGGATCCGTTCGTCCAGTATGGCTTCGCGGCGGCGACGCAGGCGATCCGCGACTCGGGCATCGCGGTCACCGACGCCAATCGCGCGCGCCTCGGCGTCGCGATGGGGGCGGGCATCGGCGGGCTCGACACGATCCAGATCAACCACGAGAAGCTGCTCGAGGCCAAGGGCCCGCGCAAGGTGTCGCCGTTCTTCGTGCCGGCCAGCATCATCAACATGATCTCCGGCCACGTCTCGATCAGCTACGGCCTCAAGGGCCCGAACCTGGCGATCGTGACGGCCTGCACGACCTCGACCCACAGCATCGGCATCGCCGCGCGCTGCATCCAGTACGGCGATGCCGACCTGATGATCGCCGGCGGCGCCGAGATGGCGATCAACCCGCTCGGGCTCGCGGGCTTCTGCCAGGCGAAGGCGCTGTCCGAGCGCAACGACGACCCGACGCGCGCCAGCCGCCCGTGGGACCGCGACCGCGACGGCTTCGTGATGGGCGACGGCGCCGGCGCGCTGGTGCTCGAGGAGCTCGAGCACGCCAAGGCACGCGGCGCGCGGATCTATGCCGAGTTCGCCGGACTCGGCATGAGCGGCGACGCGCACCACATCACGGCGCCGCCCGAGGATGGCGAGGGCGCGCGGCTCGCGATGGCCAACGCGCTCGCCGACGCCAGGGTCGCGCCCGATTCGCTCGACTACATCAACGCCCACGCGACCTCGACGCCGCTCGGCGACATCGCCGAGACCCACGCGATCAAGCGCGCGCTCGGCGAGGCCGCGCGCAACGTCGCGGTCAGCTCCACGAAGTCCGTCACCGGCCACCTGCTCGGCGCCGCGGGCGCGGTGGAGGCCCTCTTCACGGTGCTGGCGCTGCGCGACCAGGTCGTGCCGCCGACGATCAACCTCGACAACCCGGACCCGCAGTGCGACCTCGACTACGTGCCGAACAGCGCGCGGCGGATGAAGCTCGACGTCGCGCTCTCGAACTCGTTCGGTTTCGGCGGCACGAACGGCAGCCTGGTGTTCCGCCGATTCCGGTGAGCGCGCCGTGGCCGCGCGCTTCGTGAGCGCGGCGCCCCGCACCCGCCTCGTCGGGCGCTGGCGCCCGGACTTCCTCGCGACCCACGTCGCCGCGCCCGCGCGCTTTCCGTTCCTGCTCGAGAGCGCGAGCTCCGGCACGCGCCAGGGGCGCTACGACCTGCTGCTCGCCGCCGGGCCCGAGACGCTGTGGCTCGACGCCTCCGGGACGCTCGTCGGCCCCGCGGGCGGGGCCCGCGGCTTCCTCGGGGCGCTCGACGCCTGGTTCGCCGCCGAGCGCGTGCCCGAAGCGCCGGGCGATGGACTGCCGTTTCACGGTGGCTGGTTCGTGTACCTCGGCTATGAGCTCGCCGGCGAGGTCGAGCCGCGCCTCCAGCTCCCGCGCGGCACCGGACCGATCGCCTTCGCCGCGCGCGTGCGCGCCGCCGCGATCTACGACCACGCGGCCAACGAGCTGTGGCTCACCGGCGAAGGCGGCGCCGAGGCGGAGCTCGCCGCCCTCGAGGCGGCGCTCGCGCCGCTCGAGCCGACGCCGCTGCCTTCGATCCCCGCGCTCGGCTTGAGCGAGGAGGATCCCGAGCGCTACCGCGCGGCCGTCGAGAAGGCGCTCGAGTACATCGCGGCCGGCGACATCTACCAGGCGAACCTCGCGCGCGAGTGGCGCGCGCTCCTGCCCGAGGGCGTCGCGGCCGCGGCGCTTTACGCGCACCTGCGCCGCGCGAATCCGGGGCCGTTCGCCGGCCTCGCGGCGCTGCCCGGCATGACGGTGCTGTCGACGTCCCCGGAGCGGCTGGTCGCATGCCGGGGCGCGCGCGTCGAGACGCGGCCGATCGCCGGCACCCGGCCGCGGCGCGGCGACGATGCGCTCGTGACGGCGGAACTGCGCGCCAACGCCAAGGAGCAGGCCGAGCACGTGATGCTGCTCGACCTCGAGCGCAACGACCTCGGCCGCATCTGCACGGCCGGCAGCGTCGAGGTCGACGAGTACATGACGATCGAGAGCTACGCGCACGTCCACCACATCGTCTCGAACGTGCGCGGCATCCGCCGCGACGACGTGAGCCCCGGGCAGGTGATCCGCGCGCTCTTCCCGGGCGGCACCATCACCGGCTGCCCGAAGGTGCGCTGCATGGAGATCATCGCCGAGCTCGAGGCACGGCCGCGCGGCGCCTACACCGGCTCTTTCGGCTACCTCGGCCGCGACGGCAGCCTCGACCTCAACATCCTGATCCGCACGGCGACCGTGCGCACGCTGAGCGGCCGCGGCCGCGAGCTCAGCATCCAGGCGGGCGCCGGCATCGTCGCCGACTCCGATCCCGGCCGCGAGCTCGAGGAGACGCGCGCCAAGGCGCGCGGGCTGGTGCGTGCGCTCGGCGCGGAGCACGCCTGATGCTGTGGCATGACGGCGTCGCCCTTGGCCCGGATGCCGCGCTCGACCGCGGCCTCGAGTTCGGCGACGGGCTCTTCGAGACGATCGCCGTCGTCGACGGCCGCCCGCGGCTCCTCGCGCGCCACCTCGCGCGGCTCGCCGACGGCTGCGCGCGGCTCGGGATCGAGGCTCCGGCGAGCGAGCTGCTCGCGCGCGAGCTCGAGGCCGCGGCACGCATCCCCGGCACCGGGCTGCTGAAGCTCGTCGTGACCCGCGGCGCGGGCCTCAGCGGGTACGCGGCGCGCGCGGACCAGCCCGCGTCGCGCTGGCTCGCCGCGCTCCCGCCACGGCCACGGCCGGCCGCGCATGCCGCGGCCGGCATCACGCTGCGGGTGCTCGCGACGCGCCTCGCCGAGCAGCCGCTGCTCGCCGGGCTCAAGCACCTCAATCGCCTCGAGCAGGTGCTCGGCCGGCGCGAGCTCGCAGGCGGCGCCGACGAGGGCCTGATGCTCGACGTGCGCGGAAGGGCGGTGTGCGGCACGATGAGCAACGTGTTTGCCGTCATCGACCAGCGGCTCGTCACGCCCTCGCTCGAGCGCGCCGGCGTCGCCGGGGTCATGCGCGCGGCGCTCCTCGATGCGTGGCGCGCGGCCGGCCGCGCCGTCGAGGTCCGCGACCTGATGCCCGAGGAGCTCGCGGCCGCGAGCGAGATCTTCGTCAGCAACGCGCTGATCGGCGTCTGGCCGGTCGCCGCGCTCGGCGCGCGCCGCCTCGCCCCCGGGCCCTGCGCCCGCGAGGCGCAGGCGTGGATCGCGGGGTTCTGAGTGCGTCGCGCAGGCGTGATCGTGCTCGGCGTGCTGCTCCTCGCGGGCGGCGCCGTGGCGCTTCTCTACTTCGCGCTCGAGCGCTGGTATCGCACGCCGCTCCCCGGGGTCGCGGCGACGACGATCGTCGAGATCGCCCCGGGCGAGCCGCTCGGACGCGTCGCCGAGCGCCTCGCGGCGCGCGGCCTCATCGATCACCCGCGCGTGCTCACCTGGCTCGCGCGGCGCGCGGGCAAGGCCGGCCACATCCAGGCCGGCGAGTACGCGATCGCGCCCGGCACGAGTCCGTCGGCGCTGCTCGACCAGTTCGTCGAGGGCCGCGTGCTGCTGCACCCGGTGACGCTGGTCGAAGGCTGGACGATCGCGACCGCGCTCGATTCGCTGCACGCGAACGCGGTGCTGAAGCGCACCGTGGAGCGCGCCGACGAGGCGCTGATGGCGCGTCTCGGCGCGCCGGGCGTCGCCGCCGAGGGCGAGTTCTTCCCCGACACCTACCTGGTGCCCAAGGGCGCGACCGACTTCGAGGTCCTGAAGCTCGCGCACAGCCGGCTCGCCGACCGGCTCGCGAGCGCGTGGCTGAGGCGCCGGCCGGACCTGCCGCTCGCGACGCCCTACGAGGCGCTGATCCTCGCCTCGATCGTCGAGAAGGAGACCGGGGACCCCGAGGAGCGGCCGCACATCGCCGCGGTCTTCGTCAACCGCCTGCGCCGCGGCATGCGGCTGCAGACCGACCCGACGGTGATCTACGGCCTCGGGGCCGCCTACGACGGTAGCATCCACAAGCGCGACCTGACCCGGGACACCCCGTACAACACCTATACACGCGACGGCCTGCCACCGACGCCGATCGCGCTCGCGAGCGCGGCGGCGCTCGATGCGGCGGTCGCGCCGGCGGACAGCGACGATCTGTATTTCGTGGCCACCGGCCGCGGCGACGGCCGCCACGAGTTCTCGCGTTCGCTCGAGGCGCACAATGCGGCGGTCGGCCGCTATCTGGAGCGGCTGCGCGGCGGCGGCGGAGGCGGGCGGCGGTGACGGGCGGGCGTTTCATCACCTTCGAGGGCATCGAAGGCGTCGGGAAGTCGACGCAGATCGAGCGCCTGCGCGCCGCGCTCGAGGCGGACGGGCGCGAGGTCGTCGCGACGCGCGAGCCCGGCGGCACGCCGCTCGCCGAGCGCATCCGCGAGGTCGTGCTCAACGACCGCGGCGAGCCCGTGCCTCCGATGGCGGAGCTGATGCTGATGTTCGCGGCGCGCGCGGTGCACACCGAGAACCGGATTCGCCCGGCGCTCGCGCGCGGCGCGTGGGTGCTGTGCGATCGCTACACCGATGCGACCTACGCCTACCAGGGCGGCGGGCGCGGCATCGCGGCGGCCGACATCGCGCCGCTGGCGGCGCTTGCGCAGCGCGGGCTCGGCCCCGACCTCACGATCCTGCTCGATGCGCCGGTCGCGGTCGCGCTCGCGCGCGCGCGCAGCCGCTGCGGGACCGCGGACCGCATCGAGGCCGAGACCAGCGCGTTCTTCGAGCGCGTGCGCGCGTGCTACCTCGCGCGCGCGGCCGCGGAGCCCAAGCGCATCCGCATCATCGACGCGAGCCGCACGCTCGACGCCATCGCCGAGGACATCGCGCGCACCGTGCGCGCGTTGGGGAGCCCCTAGATGTCCTCGACGGCACTGTTCGAGCTCGCCGGGCGCGCGCCTTGGCTCGCCCGCGCGCGCGAGCAGGTCGCCGGTTCGCTCGCGGCCGGGCGGCTGCCGCACGCGCTGCTCCTGCAGGGCGCGCCGGGGCTCGGCAAGGCGGCGCTCGCCGACTGGATCGCGCGGCTCGCGCTCTGCGACCGGCCCGGCGCCGCGCCGTGCGGTGCGTGCACCGCGTGCCGGCTCAACGCCGCCGGCACGCACCCGGACCTGCATCGGGTGGGCGTCGCGGAGGACCGCAAGCAGATCGCGGTCGACGACATCCGCGAGCTGATCGCGGCGCTCGCGCTCAAGAGCCTGCGCGGGCGGCGCAAGGTCGCGATCGTCGATCCCGCCGATGCGCTGAACGCGAGCGGCGCGAATGCGCTCCTGAAGACGCTCGAGGAGCCGACGCCCGGGGCGCTGCTGATCCTGACCGTCGCGCGCCCGGAGCGTCTGCCGGCGACGATCGCGAGCCGCTGCCAGCGCATCAAGGTCACGGCGCCCGAGCGTGCGGTGGCGCTCGGGTGGCTGGCCGGCGAGGACGCCGCGACCGACTGGGCGGCGCCGCTCGCGCTCGCGGGCGGCGCGCCGCTCGGGGCGCTCGCGCTCGCGGCCGCGGGCGCCCACGCGCTCGAGCGCGAGATGGCGGAGTTCCCGGCGCTGCTGTCGCGGCCGGACGCCGACCTCGTGGGACTCGCCGAGCGCTGCCAGCAGCAGCTGCCGGCCGAGCGCCTGCGCTGGATCGAGAACTGGGTCACCGAACGGATCCGAAAAGGCCTGAACGTGAACGGACCGGATCACAGTCCGGGAACTCCGGGCTTGCCAGCGGCGGCCAGAACGCGACATATTCAGGGCCTGTACCTGATCCTCGACGACACCCGGGCCGCCCAGGCAGCGCTCAAGGGATCGGCGAACGTGACGCTACTGTTCGAGCGTCTGTTCGTGAGGCTCGCGCGCGAGCTCGAGATGCTGCGTGCGGGCCGCGCGCGCGGAACGTAACGATTGGACCCTGATGCGACAGCCGACGAACAAGCCCGGGTTACTCACGCTCACCATCAAGGACAAGAGCGCGCTCTACCTTGCCTACATGCCGTTCGTGAAGAACGGCGGGCTGTTCATCCCGACCAACAGCAACTACCGGCTGGGCGACGAGGTGTTCATGCTCCTCAACCTCATGGGCGAGGAGGAGAAGCTGCCGGTGGCCGGTCGCGTGATCTGGGTGACGCCGAAGGGCGTGGCCGGCCGGCGGGTCGCCGGCATCGGCGTGCAGTTCTCGGACCAGGACCGCGGCAACACCCAGAAGAAGATCGAGAACTACCTCGCCGGCGCGCTCGGCGGCGACAAGCCGACCCATACGATGTAGTGCCCATTCGGGTGTAGGCTGCCGGATTTTCGCGCCCGCCGATCTTCGGTGTTCAAGTGATCGCGTTCCTGTCCTGAAGCGAGCGGAATGCGAAGGATTGCTCTGATCGTTGCGCTGCACGGGGTCGTCGGCTCGGTCGCCGCCGTCGCTGACACCGCAACGCCCGTCCCGGTGTCTCCTCCGCCCGTGGACGCCGCGGCGATCGCGGCGCTTCCCCCAATCCGCCTATCGAACGGGCCCACGGTGTCGCAGTACTGTGCGCTGCGCGTTCGTCGCGGCGAAGTGCCGTTCGGAACCAAGTTCACCGTCGGACTAATCGTGTTCGTATCGCCGCAGGGACGCATCGCCGACATCCGCATCGTTCAGCCGAGTGCGAATGCGCGCCTCGACGGCGAGGCGGTCACCTGCATTCAACGCGCAGCAAAGGCGGTGGTTCGCAGCGAGGCAAGCGCCGCCGCCGGTGAATGGCAGCGCATGAAGTGGACGTGGGCGGGCGATCCGTGACAACCGGTGCTGGGCCGCAAACCGCGCCTGCTCGAGCGGTGTCCCGACGCTATACGAGCGTAAGCGTCTCTTCGGCACTCGGGCTGGAACCCGCCGAGATGTAACAGGCTCCTGGCCACTGCCCTGCGAGGGGCCAAGACACCACCGCACCGACGCTCAATGCCGCTCAGGCGCGCCGCGCGATCTCGGCGGCCGCGAGGCCGCCCTTCAGCACCATCGCGTTGTAGCCGCGCTCGTTCAGGATGAAGGCGCCGGCGGAGCTGCGCCGCCCGGTGTCGCAGACGACGATGTACTGCATCTTGGGGTCGAGCTGCTTGAGCTTCAGGCGCAGGAAGTAGAGCGGCACGTTGATCGCCCCGGGGATGTGCCAGCTGTCGAACTCGGACGGCAGGCGCACATCGAGCCAGCGGGCGCCCGCGCCCTCGACGAGGCCGACCGCGTCCTCGTAGCCGACCCAGTGGAGCATCGGCTCGTTGAGGAGCGTGTTGAAGTCGGCCTTGTTGAGGCGCATCAGCGAGCCGTCGGTCAGCATCGCGACGGTCGCGTTGCGCTTGGCTTCGGAAATCAGCGCTTCCTCGCCGAACGTGTCCCCGGGGCCGAGCTCGGCGAGCTTGATGCCTTCGCGGTTGAGCGGCGTCTCGCGCGTGACGACGCAGCGTCCCGAGGTGATCGCGTAGAAGTAGTCGCCTTCCTCGCCTTGCTTGATGACGACTTCGCCGGCGCGGTAGCTGACCCGCTGCATGCGCATGAAGATCGCCTGCAGGTTCGACGGCGGGATCCGGTGGAAGGCCTTGGTGTGCAGCAGCGTCGTCATCCAGTCGCCTTCGGCGACCGGCGCTTCGGGGTTCAGCTCGGAGACTTCGTAGCTGCCGGTCTGGTCCCAGGTCAGCAGCACGTCCAGCAGGTCGCTGTCGACCGCGAGGTACTCGATGTCGGTCGCCGCACGCGCCGTGAAGCGGCGCGGCATGCCCGGGGCGAGGGGATTGCGTGCCTCGACGCTGCCCGAGCGCACGAGCGCGACCATCGCGTCGCCGGCGCGCAGCTCGACCTCGCCACGGACGAGGTAATAGGTGCGCTTGTCATTGTCGCCCTCGCGAAAGAGCGTGCGCCCCACTGGGAGTTCCTTCAGTGAGGTCTTGCGCGCCAGTGCCGCGAGGTTCTCCTTCTTGAAGCCGTCGAGCGGCGAGAAGGTCCTCAGCAGGTCGGGATCGAGCGATTCGTTCTCTAACACGCGCAGGTTCGCCGGAGTTTGCCGGATGGTAGCACGCTCGCGCAGGCGGGCCCGCCGCCGGCGCCGCGGTCAGCGACCAAGGGTTGCCCAGTGCGCATCGGGCTTGAAACGCGCGCCGTAGCGGGCGGCGAGTTGCTCGAGGCGCGCGACGATGTTCGCGATGCCGCGGTGGCGGGCGTAGTGCAGCGGGCCGCCGCGAAACGGCGCGAAACCGGTGCCGAAGATGACGCCGGCGTCGAGCAGGTCCTCGTCCGCGACGATGCCCTGGCGCAGGCACGCGGCCGCCTCGTTCAGCATCGGCAGCACCAGCCGGTCGCAGAGGTCCTCGGGCGCCGCTCCGGTCGCCTCCGGCTTCACCGGCTTGCCGTCGCGCCACACGTAAAAGCCTTCGCCCGACTTGCGGCCGAGCTTCTTCGCGGCGATCAGCGGCGCGAGCACGTCGGGGCGCGGCGAGCCGAAGGCCGCCGACAGCACCTCGCCGACGTGCTGGCAGACGTCGAGGCCGACCGTGTCGGCGAGCTCGATGGGACCTTGCGGCATGCCGAAGGCGAGCGCCGCCTCGTCGAGGACCGGCAGCGCGATGCCTTCCTGCGCCGCGATCATCGCCTCGGTCAGGTACGGAAACAGGATCCGGTTGACGACGAAGCCGGGTGCGCTCTTGCAGGGCAGCGGCAGCTTGTCGATGCGTCGCGTGAAGGCGAGCGCCGCCTTCACGGCGGCGGGATCCGTGGCCTCGCCGTGGATCACTTCGACGAGCGGCATGCGCGCGACCGGGTTGAAGAAGTGCAGGCCCACGAGCCGCGACGGCTTGCCGAGCTTCGCGGCCAGCGTCTCGAGCATCAGGCTCGAGGTGTTGGTCGCGAGCAGCGCGCCTTCCTTGAGGCGCGGCTCGAGCGTCGCGTACAGCGACTGCTTCGCCTCGACGTTCTCGAAGATCG
>Ga0335080_10006510_pt1 | contig 12066 bp, 11 predicted proteins | sample Lox_Sample_34_FD_206720 | JGI IMG/M metagenome (GOLD analysis project Ga0335080, IMG submission 206720) | Soil microbial communities from Loxahatchee National Wildlife Refuge, Florida, United States - Lox_Sample_3.4 | ecosystem: Environmental > Terrestrial > Soil > Wetlands | place: USA...
GACGCGGCATGACCGGCCGTCCCCACTTTGCCGCCATCATGCTGGAGAAGGGCTACGTGCGCGACTACCGCCAGGCCTTCGACGAATATCTCGACGAATCTGCCCAGGCTTACGTCTACCGCCATGAACCCGCGCTGGATGAAGGCGTCGCCGTCATCCGCCAGGCCGGCGGCGTCGCCTCCCTCGCACACCCCACGCGCGTGCACGGCGACGTCGCGGACATGATGCCCGAACTCTGCGCCGCCGGCCTGAACGCCATCGAAGCCTATCACAGCGATCACAGCCCGGCGGAGACCGAAGTCTTTCTCGCCCTGGCCGGCCGCTACCATCTGCTGATCACCGGCGGCTCGGACTTCCATGGCGAATCCGTCAAGCCGGGCGTTCGCCTCGGCTCCGGTTACGACAGCAACCTCCGCGTCCCTCCCGAAGTGCTGGACCACCTCCGCAACGCCGCTCCAGTCCGCCTCTAGGGCCAGGCAGGACTGGCGCTTAGCTCGCCCCGCCCCCGGTTCCGCCGCGGCCGGCTTGCCAACCGCCCGCCATTTGATCTACAATTCAGAACTAATATGAGCGATCAGTATCTGGGCGAGTTCGAGCAGCTTGTGCTGCTCGCCGTCGTCCGTCTGGCCGAGGGCGCTTACGGCGTCCCCATTCGCCGCGAAATCGAGAAACGCACCGGCCGCAAAGTCACCGTGGGCGCTCTCTACTCCACGCTCGACCGCCTGGAGGCCAAAGGTTACGTCAGCTCTCGCTTCGCCGATCCCACTGCGGAACGCGGCGGCCGCTCGCGCCGCTATTTCCGCATCGAAACTTTAGGCTCCGAAGCGCTCGCCCACGCCAAGGACATGCTCGATCGTATGTGGAAAGGGGTCCGCCTTGCCTGATCGCCCACCTCGCCTCGCTCAGCTCATCCTGCGGCGCCTCGTGCCCGGACGGGAAGGGGAAATCATCGCCGGCGACCTGCGCGAGGAGTTTGACGCGCGCGGCGGAGGGCGGCTTTGGTACTGGCGAGAGGTCCTGAGCTGCGTTGCCGTCCGGCTTTCGCCCGACCGCCTCACTGCGCCCGATTTGCGCCAGGACCTCCACTACGCCGTCCGCGTGCTGCGCCGCAATCCCGGATATGCACTGACGGCCATGATCTGCCTCGCGCTGGGCATCGGGGTGAACAGCACGGTCTTCACCATGGTGGACGAGCTCTTCTGGGAACCGCTGGCGGTTCCGCAATCGGACCGCGTGATGGTGATCGCGCGCGCCGGCGATGAGACCGTCTGCTCCTACCGCGACTACCAGGAATTCGAGCGCCGCCTGACGGCCCCCGGCGGGCGCCTGTTCTCCGGCTTGCTGGCATACGATAACGTGCCGATTTCGCTCGACGTCGAGGGCGCCAGCCAGATCGTCATGGGAGAGGCGGTCTCCGCGAATTTTGCCGCCGTCCTGCAAGTGCCGGCGCAGGCCGGCCGCTGGTTTACGCCGGACGACGAGCGCCCGGGCAGCGACCCTGTTGCCGTGCTCAGCGACGGGGCCTGGACGCGCCGCTACGGCCGCAACCCGAACGCGATCGGCCGTCGCGTCCGCATTGAAACCCAGTGGTACCGCGTGGTCGGCATCGCACCGCCGGACTTTCTGGGAGTGTCGCCGCCCCACGCCATGGAAATCTGGATCCCGTTTACCTCGCAACCTTATGCCAGGGAACTGCTGGCCAATCCCGCGGAACGGGAGCGGCCGCGGGTGCAGTTGATGGGCCGGCTCGCGCCCGGCGCGGATCTCCCGGCGGCAGCGGCGGCGCTGCAGTCCGCGGACTGGCACATCCGTCGCGCCTTCCCCCGCGACAACGCCCCCAGCGGCGCGCTGACCTTGGCTGTCTCGGCCGGCGCTTCCAATCCCGGCGTCCGCGACGTCGCTGCGCCGATCTCCATCATGCTCCTTTCCGTCACCGCCATCGTGCTCTTGATTGCCTGTGTGAACGTGGCCAATCTGTTGCTCTCGCGATCCGCCGTGCGGCGCCGCGAGATGGCCGTCCGGCAGGCGCTGGGCGCCTCACGCTGGCGCCTCGCCCGCCAGACCCTGGCCGAAGGTGTGGTGCTGGCTGTGGGCGGCGCCGTGCTCGGACTCTTCTTCGGCATCGGCGCCAACCGGTTGCTGGCCCGCTCCATTCCCGCGCTGCCCCACGTCGGCAAAGTAGTGCTGGATTTGAACGTGAACTGGCGCGTGGCGATCTTCGCCGCCGCGGCGGCACTGGCCAGCGCCGTCCTCTTTACGTTTTCACCCGCGCTCGAACATTCGCGGCCGGGCCTGACCTCGTCTCTGAAAGGCGGCGAAGCGGGAACGCGCCGCATGCGGCAGCGCGATGTCTATGTGATCGCTCAGGTCGCCTTATCGCTGACCCTGCTGATTGCGGCAACCCTCGTGGTCCGCGCCATGCTGCACGCCCGGACCATCGACCCCGGCTACGCCATCGATCACCGGCTCGCGGCGCGCATCTACATTTCTGAGCCGGAGTACACGCCGGAGTCGGGAACGCTGTTTCTGGCGCGTCTGCTGGAAGCCGTCCGCGCGGCGCCGGGCGTGCGCAGTGCAACCTTGAGCTATACCACGCCTCTGAGTTTCTCGGATTCGGCATGCGCCACGGCCACCCGGCAGGAACGCCCGCGCCGTTCCTCGTCCGACGTCGTCGTTCCCGGGTACTTCGATACCATGGCGATTCCCATTCTGCGCGGACGGCCGTTCGCTCCCTCCGATCAAGCCGGCTCGCCCCAAGTGGTGGTGGTGAACCAAACTTTCGCCTCGCGCGCTTTTCCAAACGAGGATCCCATCGGCAAGACCGTTTGGCTGGGCTGTGATGAAAAACTGCCCCGCACCATGGCGGAAGTGGTCGGAGTGGCGCGGGATGCCAGGTACGAATCGCTCGATGAGGCCCCGCGCCGCTTCCTCTACCGCCCGTTGGCCCAAAGCTGGGTAGGATTCGTCGCCCTCATCGTCGAAGCCTCAGGCTCCCCGGTGGAGTATGTTGCCCCCTTGCGCGCTCTGCTGCATCGCCTGGATCCCAATCTGCGGGTTTATGGGATTCAGACGCTGGAACAGTCCGCCTCGGACTCCCTCTGGAAGGTGCGCTGGCAGGCTTCCCTGCTGGCTGTTTTCGGCGGCCTCGCCATGCTCTTGGCGGCCGTGGGATTGTACGGCGTGGTGGCGTACAGCGTGGCGCAGCGCACGCGCGAAATCGGTGTGCGGCTCGCCATGGGAGCGCAGCGGGCGGATGTGCTGTGGATGGTGTTGGCCCGCGGGCTCGGCCTCACCGCGGCTGGGATCGCCGTCGGATTGGCGCTCAGCGCCGGAGGCATGCGCCTGCTCGCGGCGGCTCTGTACGGCGTCAGCCCGCTGGATCCGGTCGCCTTCTCGGCAGCGTCACTGGCATGGATGGCCGTGGCCATGCTCGCCAGCTATATCCCCGCTCGCAGAGCCATGCGTGTGGATCCCGTGGTGGCGCTACGCTGGGAGTGACGCGAGGTGAGCTCATGCTGACAAATCGTTCCGTGCCGGCCGCAGTCATCTTGCCGCACCTCACTTATCAGGATGTTGCCGCCGCCATCGCCTGGCTGGCCGGAGCCTTCGGCTTCGTCGAGCACTACCGCTACGGTGAGCCCGATCGGCCCGGCGGTGCCCAGATGCATCTCGGCGATGCCTGGATCATGTTGAAACGGGCGCGGCCCGGCAGCGCCAGCCCGGCTCAGGCCGGCTGCGACACGCAAAGCCTGACCGTCTTCGTGGAAGACGTCGATGCCCACTGGGAGAGGGCGAAACGGGCCGGCGCGAAAATCGTCGAGGATCTGCACGAGACCGAGTACGGGGAACTGCAATACGGTGTCGTGGACCTCGAAGGCCATCATTGGCTCTTCTCGCGCCACGCCCGCGACGTCAGCCCCGAGGAATGGGGCGCTACGCTTGCGCCCTGAACCGGATTCCGCGGGCGGAGAGTCCGCCTGACAACCCCAAGGATCGCTATGCCTCCCACGCTCGCCAACGGAAAGATCTGCTACATCCAGATTCCCGCCGCCGACATCGCCCGCTCTTCCGCATTCTACGAACGCGTGTTCGGCTGGCGGATCAGGCACAGAACCGACGGCGCTGTTGCCTTTGACGACGGCGTCGGGGAGGTGAGCGGCGCCTGGGTCCTCGGGCGTCCTCCCGCCGCGCTGCCCGGCCTTCTCGTTTACATCATGGTGGACAGCGTCGCCGCTACCATCGACGCCATTGTCGCCAACGGCTGCGAGATCGTCAAACCCGTCGGCGGCGACCCGGGGGAGATTACCGCCACGTTCCGCGATCCCGCTGGCAACGTCCTGGGCATCTACCAGGAGCCTGCATAGCTCCGGCGCGCGGCGCGCCTGTCTGGCCGGCTGATTCGGCATCCGCTGCGGTTCTTCGCCTCGCCGTCCCGGCTCTCCCCTTGACAATCATGGGGAAGATGATGTACCTTCCCCATAGACCGTCATAGGGAAATGAGAAAATCCGCTCAACCGGCCCTCTTGCAAGGCACCCTCGATCTGCTGATCCTGCATGCCCTCCAGCGCGGCGCCATGCACGGCTATGCCATCGCCCAGACCATCCACTTGCTCTCCGACGAAGTTCTGAAGGTGGAAGAAGGCTCTCTCTACCCCGCCCTCTGGCGCTTGGAACTCGATGGCGCGATCACGTCGAAGTCCGGCCTCTCGGAGAACAACCGGAAGGCGAAGTTCTACCGGATTACCAGGCGCGGGCGAAACCTGGTGGCCGAGCAGGAAGCCACCTGGAGCCGCCTGTCCGCCGCCGTGGCGCGTGTTCTTGGGGGATAGACAACCATGCGCCGTCTTTTCCTCAAACTCTTTCACCGCCGGCGCATGCAGCGGGAGATTCAGGCCGAGCTCGCCTTTCATCGTGACATGGCCGGCCGTCACCAAGGCGCGCTCCCGCTGGGCGACACCGCAAGAATCGCGGAATACGGCTACGATCTATGGCGATTCAATTTTCTCGAGAATCTCTGGCGCGATCTGGTGTATGCCGCCCGCAGCTTGCGCCGCAGTCCGGCATTGGTGTTTACCGCCCTTTTGTCTCTCGGGCTCGGTATCGGCGTCAACGCCGCCATGTTCTCCCTCGGCGTCGAATTCCTGCTGAGCGAGCCGTCCGTGAGAGATGGGGAGTCCCTGGTATCCATTGAGCTAGGCGGCAACAGCCACTCCCCGGTCCAGGTGAGCGATTTCCTCCGTTCCAGCGGCCTGTTTGCCGGTGTGACCGGCGAGAACGAGGAGGTCGTCTCCAACTTCAACGATGGCGTCGAAACGCGCCAGGTTTACAGCGTCTACACAGCCAAGAATTACTTCACCCTGCTGGGAATCCCGCTGCTGCATGGCCGCGGCTTCCTCTCCGGCGATCCGGATCAAGTTGCCGTCCTGAGCTACGCCTTCTGGCGCAAACGGTTCGGCGGCGACCCCGCCGTGGTCGGTCGGCCCGTCAACCTGGACGGCCGCATGTGTACCGTCGTCGGCATCCTGCCGGAGCATCACCGCACACTGATCGGCTTCGGATATTCACCCGATTTGTTCCTGCCCCGCTATCTCGATTCCACCATGCTGGCCATTTACGCGCGGCTCAAACCCGGCATGCCGCTGCCGGCGGCCCGCGCTGGGCTCATCACCGTAGCCCGCCGGATGGACGCCGAGATGCCTGCTCAGTACAAATACGCCGCCGAGGTTCGGATCGCGCCCATCGCCGGCTACGCGCGCCTCAAGGCGGAGCAGTCGAATATGTTGGCCGTGGAGGTGTTCTTTGCCCTCCTGCTGGCGGTCACGGGCCTGGTGCTGCTGATCGCCTGCGTCAATGTGGCAAGCCTGCTGCTGGCGCGCGCGTCTTCCCGCCGCCGCGAAATCGCCACGCGCCTCGCCCTGGGCGCCAGCCGCGGCAGGTTGCTGCAGCAGCTGCTCGCGGAGAGCCTCTTGCTCTCCCTCCTCGGCGCCGCGCTCGGCGTGGCACTCGCGGAATTCACCGCGGTTCTGCTGGCCCGGGTCCATTTGCCGTTGCCGATTCCGATCCGCCTCCAGATTCAACCGGACTGGCGGCTGGCAATTTACGCGATGCTTCTCACCACGTTCGCCGCCCTGGCTTGCGGCTTCCTGCCGGCGCTGCAATCGATGAAGCACTCCCTGAACCAGGACCTCCGCCGCGAGAGCCGGATGCGACTGCGGCGTGCCCTGGTGGCGGCGGAGATCGCCATTTCCGTGATCGTCCTCGCCGCCGGGTTCCTGTTCCTGCGTAATCTCCTCGATTCCAGCGGAGTCAATCCCGGCTTCGACGTCTTGCATACCGTGCGCGCCAACGTGAACCTGCCGCCGGTGGGCTACCGCGATGCAAGCAGGAAGACCGCCTACATCAATCGGGTCGTCGCTTCTCTGGCGGCGCTCCCCGGCATGGAAAACGTCGCCGCGGCTCGCGTAGTCCCCTTCAACGGCGGCGAGCGGTTTATGACGGGCATCACTTTCCCGGATAACCGCGAGCAGCGCCGTGCGTTTTTCTTCTGGAACGGCGTCACTCCCGGCTATTTCCGCACTATGGGGGTTCCGCTGTTGCAGGGCCGCACCTTCGTCGCCGCCGATCGCGGCGCGAACGTGGTCATCGTAAACCGCGCATTCGTGGTTCGTTACCTCGGCGGCCGGAAGCCACTGGGCACCGTGTTTCTTTGGGGCGCCGACGGCAAGACTCCCTACCGCATCGTCGGCGTGGCGGAAGGAACCAAGACTCTCACCATCGGTGAAGAACCGCAGCCGCAGTTGTACGAACCGCTGGCGCAGATCGTGAACGATCGCCAGGGCATCGAATTCGTCATGCGGTCGGCGATTCCGCCCTCCCTCCAGTTGGCGGCGGTGCGCCGCACGCTGCATCAAATTGAGCCCACGGCCGGCGCCCAAGTGGACACCATGTATTCCAGCATCGGCATGGCATTCCTGCCCAGCCAGGTCGGTGCCGCGTTGATGGGCTCGACCGGATTGTTGGGGCTCCTGTTGGCCACCATCGGCGTCTATGGAGTCATGGCCTATTCCGTGGCACGGCGCACCCGGGAAATCGGCGTTCGCATCGCGGTCGGCGCCAGCCGCAGCGCCATTGCACGCATGGTGCTTCGCGATTCCGCGCTCGTCACCTTCCCGGGCACCGCCATAGGCTTGACCGTGGCTCTGTTTGTGACCAAACCGCTGGCCATGTTTCTCGTGCCGGGCCTCAAACCGGCCGATCCAATGAATTTCGCAGCCGTCGCGCTCGCCATGCTGCTCACCGGACTCGTCGCCACCCTCGACCCCATCCGGCGCGCCATCAATGTAGACCCCAACACGACCCTGCGCGACGAGTGAACCCTCCCGCCCCGCCTCGGCTTCCTGGCTCAGGCCCGCAGGTCAGGCGAGCTATTCTTGTTAGTGCATGACGCCCGTGGCTCTCACCATCGCCGGCTCCGATCCCACCGGAGGCGCGGGTTTACAGGCCGACCTCAAAACCTTCCACCAGTTCGGCGTCTATGGCGAAGCAGTCGCCACCCTGGTCACGGTGCAAAACAGTCTCCGCGTCTCGCGTGTCGAGGTGTTGGCCGCGGATCTGGTCCGGCAGCAAATCGAAAGCGTTCTCGAGGATATGCCCCCAGCCGCCGCCAAGACCGGTGCGCTGGGTTCCGCGGCAATCGTGCGCGCCGTCACCCGGGCCGCGCAGCGTTTTGCGTTTCCCCTCGTGGTGGACCCTGTCTTCGTCAGCACCCAGGGGCCCTCGCTGCTCGCGCCGCCGGCCATCCGCCTGTTGGCCGATGAGCTGCTTCCCCTGGCGGCCCTCGTCACACCCAATACTTTGGAAGCCGAAGCGCTCACCGGCATCGCCATCCGCGGCTTGGACGACGCGCGCCGCGCGGCCGAGTCTATCTCTCGAATGGGGCCCCGCGCCGTCCTTTTGAAGGGCGGCCACCTGGCCGGAGATCCTGTCGATCTGCTGTTCGACGGTTCCACCTGGCATCACTTCGCCGCCGTGCGGATGCAAACGCCGCACACCCACGGCACCGGATGCGCCTACTCCGCCGCCATCACCGCCTGCCTGGCGCTGGGCATGCCCCTCCCTGACGCCGTCGCCCGTGCCAAGCGATGGCTCACCGAAGCCATCCGCACCAACCCTGGATTGGGCCGCGGCGCGGGCCCGCTCAATCTTCACGCTGCTATTCTGTAGGGAGTATGACGAAGGTGCAGATCCGTTTCCGTCTCCGCCAGCCGTTGAGCGACGCCGTGCTCCGGACGATTGCCGGCGCGCACACCCTCTACGGCATCCAGCGCGTCCAATTGTCCCCCGCCATGGACAGCATCACGGTTGAGTATGATGCCACTCGCCTGCGCCCCGCTGAAGTCCAGTCCGCCCTGTCCGGCGCCGGCATCGACTGCGATCAAGCCTGAACTCTGGCGGAACCCGGCCTCAGTCCACTAACCCATTCCTCACTGCAAACCGGACCAGCTCGTTGATGCTGTGCAAATTGAGCTTCTCCATGATGCGGCCCCGGTGCGCATCCACCGTATACACGCTCAGGTTCAAGATGCCGGCAATCTCCTTGTTGGTCTTACCCTCGGCAAGCATTTGCAGCACCTCGCGTTCCCGGCTGGTGAGCAGGTCTATGGGGTTGGTGACGTGGCGGCGATAGTCGTCCAGCACCGCGTCGGACACCGCTGGGCTCAGGTAACCTTCTCCCGACGCCACGGCGCGCACCGCCGATACCAGATCGGCTGCCACGGAGTCTTTCAATAGGTAGCCGCGCGCCCCGGCCCGCAAAATCTCCCGCACGTAGACGGAGTCTTTGTGCATGCTGAGCGCCAGTACGCGGGCGTGCGGTGCGCTCTCGGCCATGCGTCGCGTGGCCTCGATGCCATTCAACTCCGGCATGGCGACGTCCATCACCACGACGTCGGGCTTGAGCTTCGCGGCCAGCTCAACGGCCTCGCGGCCGTTTCCCGCCTCGCCCGCGATCTCCATATCCGGCTGCTCGGCAAGGATCATCTGGAACCCGCGCCGTACCACCGCGTGATCGTCAGCCAGCAGTATGCGTATCCGTTTCATGGGGAAAAGGGAGTTGAACCTCAATTAAAGCACCCCCGCCCGGACGGGAACGCTCGTGAAACTCGCCTCCCGCGATGCGCGCCCGCGCGCGCATCCCGATCATGCCCATTCCGCGGCCCTGCGCCGGCGAGTTCGTCAGGCCGCGGCCGTCGTCTTCTACCCGCAGCCGGAGCTGCTGGCTCTCTGCCGTCAGGGACACCGTCACCCGCTTGGCCGCCGCATGGCGCGCCACGTTCGTGAGCGCTTCCTGCGCGATGCGAAACAGGTGAGTTTCGGTTTCCGTGGGCAGACGCCCGTCGAAATTCGATTCAAAATGAGCTTCCATGCCGGTGCGCGCCGCGAATCCCTCCACCTGCCAGCGCAGGCTGGCGGCAAGCCCGAAATCGTCGAGAATGGTCGGCCGCAGCAATTGCGACATCTGGCGCACGTTGCCGATGGCCTCGTCCACCAGTTGCAGGCAGTCGTGGACGCGCCCATCGCCTCCGTAACCGCCGGGAGCCATCGCCGCCAGGTTGGTCTTGACGGCGGTAAGCGACTGGCCCAGCTCATCGTGCAGCTCGTGCGAGAAGCGCCGCGCCGTAGCCTCCTGGTCCTCCAGCATGTGCCACGAGACGCGCCCCAGTTCCGCTGTCTGCCATTCCATGCCGCGGACCAGCCGCGACACCATGCGCACCGTAATCATCGCGAAAAGCACCGCCAGCAGTAAACTCGAACCGGCAAAAATGACCGTGGTGCGCAGCAGATCCGCCGTCCTTTGGTTGAGCTGCGCCTGCGCCGCGCCGGCCTGCCGGTATTCCCGCTCCACCAGTCGGGCCACCACCGTCATGAAATCCTCGTGTTCGCGGAAGAGTTCGACCGGCGCGAAGGTCTCCGGCTCGTCCTCGGCCAGGATGTGCCGGGCCTCGGCCGAAAAGGCCAGCGAAGCCCGTTGCAGCCGCGCCCATAAATCACGGTCGGCGGTGCGCGCGCCCTCTGCCGCGATGCGCGCCGTGTCGGCATCCGCCGTGTCCAGCTGTTTCAGAATCGCTTCCTCGTCCACCGAATCCGGATCGCGCGCCAGGATCGAGAACACCTCGGCTAGACTGGTCTGCTGCCCGTGCAGTTCGCTGATCAGGCGCCGCGCCACTCCCTGTTCCGCGATCAGACTGGCGGCGCTCTGCTGGATCGCTTGAATGTTGCGCACCGCGACCAGCGCGGCCGCCAGCAGTAGAATCACCACCAGCCCGAACCCGGCCGTCAGAACGCGAAAGATGTTGCCGTGCGTGATCGCCTTCGGTTGCATCGCGCCCCCAGTATCGCAGCTCGCCCGGCGGGCTGGAATCGCCCCTGCGGGCTATGCGCCACGCCCAATTCACCCTAACAAATCTTAACCACAACCACCCCGAATTCGGTGCCCGCAGTAGCCTGCCGCGGCTATCGTGCTTTTGCGGCCTCTGCCCCAAGATGGAACTGTGAGCGGGCGATAGGCCCGCAGAGGAGAAAAGAAATGAAAAAGACGTTGTTCGCTATCGCCCTTGCGTTTGCCACCTTGTCCTTCGCCGCGCAAACGCCGGCTTCTGCGCCCGCTTCTGACGCAGGAAAAACCGCCAAGACCGCCAAGAGCACTGCCCAGCCGAAAAGCGCGAAAACCAAGAGCACCAAGAAATCCGGCAAGACCACCAGCTCGTCCAAGGTGTCCAAGACGTCCAAGAACGCCAAGGTTGCCAGCGCCTCCCCATCCACCCCGGTGAAGAACTAGCCGCTTGCCGTATTTCCACAACCCCGCCGCGCCCCTCGGAGGGCGGCGGGGTTCCTTGTGTTGCGGCGACTCCTCCATCCCCGGCACCCCCTTTGCGTCTTTCCCGCACAGGCTGTGGACTGCGGAACACGAGTTCTCCTCCGGCCTGCTATAGGCAGTGTTGGAATTTGGCCTCCGGCCTTCCACATGCAAGAGCGTCCAGTGCCTGGAGGCTGAAAATGCGAAAAGGGAACTGGATTGCCCGTTTCGGTTTCTATCTCATTGTGCTTCGCGTATCCCTGCTCCTGATCTGCTCCTGGGCGGCCATGGCTCAGCCGGACCAGGAGAATCCCCTGGATGCCGCCATCGGGGCTGCATGGCGGGCCCAGAATGAGGGCCGGTCTGCCGACGCTGCCGCCGGACGGGAACAGGCGAAATCCCTGTTGCAACGTGCGCCGGCCGCTCTGCCGCAGTTCGAAAGCTGGGTTCGACAGGTGGCTCAGTTGTTTGGCGCTGCCGGCCGGACCGCCCAGGCGAGAGATGTTTTGCAGGAAGCCCTCGCCCGTTCGGCGCCCCTGGGAAACTCGCATCCGTCCCGCGTCGCGATTCTCAGTGAGCTGGCCAACCTCTGGCAGCAGGACGGGAACCTGCTCAAGGCCGCGGCATGCCTGGAACAGGCGGTAGCGGCAAAGACCTCCGCGCCGTCCGCCTCCGTGGCGCCATCCGCTCTCCGCGGTATGGTGTTTGGAAGTCGGTTCTACTTCGGCGGCTACTCCGCCGAAACTATGATGATGTATTCCCGCCTCGCTTTCCTGTATCAGCAAATGGGGCGGCCTGACGCCGTGGCGGCGATTGCCGTCAGAATGCGCGCTGTTGAGCCGCAAGATCCTTGGGCGCTGGCGCAATTCTATGACCAGCACGGTCAGCTCGAACAAGCCGCCGCCCTCTATCAGGCCATCACCGAACACTCGCCGGACCCGCAGGCCCAATCGTCCGCCTGGCGTTCCCTGGCGCAGGTTTACGCTCGCCAGGAGCGCTTCCAGGACGCCGTCGCCGCTTGCCGCCAGGCGATTGCTGCCCTCCAGTCTTCGAGCGACCCGGACACTCGCAACCAGACCACCTGGATCCAGCCGGACCTCGCCACCTATCTCCGCAAGGCTGGCCAGATCGATCTGGCGGACCAGGTCTATCGCCAGCTTCTCGAGCGGCAGGATCCCTCCCAGGCGCCCCAGTTCGTCAACATGTACGCC
>Ga0335080_10006511_pt1 | contig 12066 bp, 11 predicted proteins | sample Lox_Sample_34_FD_206720 | JGI IMG/M metagenome (GOLD analysis project Ga0335080, IMG submission 206720) | Soil microbial communities from Loxahatchee National Wildlife Refuge, Florida, United States - Lox_Sample_3.4 | ecosystem: Environmental > Terrestrial > Soil > Wetlands | place: USA...
TCGTACAGGAAATTTTGCTTGTGGTTCTTCACCATCCATTCGGCCAGGATCGCGCCGCCGCGGCTTACGATGCCGGTGATGCGCTTGGTGGTGAGCGGAACGTATTGGACCAGGACGCCGGCATGAATGGTCATGTAATCGACGCCCTGCTCGGCCTGCTCTTCGATCACTTCCAGCATCACGCGAATGTTCAAATCCTCGACGCGCCGCACGCGTCCCAGCGCCTCGTAGATCGGCACGGTGCCGATCGGTATCGGTGAGGCGGCGATGATGGCCTTGCGAATCTCGGGAATATCGCCTCCCGTGGAGAGATCCATGAGCGTGTCGGCTCCGTATTTCACCGCGTAACGAAGCTTTTCCACTTCTTCGTCAATGTTCGACGTGGTCGCCGAGTTCCCGATGTTGGCGTTGATCTTGCAAGCCGACGCCACGCCAATGCACATGGGCTCAAGATTGGTGTGATGGATGTTGGCCGGAATGATCATGCGGCCTCGCGCGACCTCGGATCGGATCAGCTCCGGCGGCTGCTTCTCGCGGCGCGCGACATACTCCATTTCCTGGGTAATCACGCCCTTGCGTGCATAGTGAATTTGGGTCCGGATGGGATCGCTCAATCGTGGGGAAATCCATTCGCTGCGCATACCGGACATAATAGCGCAGTCGTCGCTAGGCGATTTTTTCCCAGTAGTTGGTTCGGCCGAAGGGCGTAATGACCACGTGCTTGAGGAAGGTTCCGCGCGAATTCGTGTATTTGGCGCCGTCTTGATAGGCCTCGCCAGGCACCGACAAATACAACGCGCCGACCGATTGCAAGCCCACCGGGTCGTCGCCGGCTGGCGTCTGCGGCGTGGGCTGAGCGGGCGGATTGAAGGGCGGATAATCCTGCGGATTTGTAGAAACATGGATCGAACCACTGGGTGGATGCGCTGCATCGTACGGCAGCGCCCCCGGAACCGAGATGCCGGGCGCTATTGTCACTGCGGGTTGGAGCGCTGATGGCACCCAGGTATAACCGTAATCCGAGCGCATTTTCATGACGAGGAACGGATCCCATGCCCACACCATGATGGGGACGTCAATGATAAATCCCTTGCTCGCCAGTTCGGCGCCGCGTGCAGCGCGCTGGTCAGGATCCGCGATGCCCGGCAGCGCGCGGATCTCGGGGGCCTGCGAAGTCCAATAAGCCTGATCGAATTCCGTCTGTACGTTGTCCATTCCGATCGCACTTTACCAGGGGATGTAAGGATTCGACGCTTCCGGCGGAATAAGATACTGAAAAGAGGCGAGACAAATCGCCGTCAAACCAGTGATGGGTCCCGTCCACAGAAAACAGATCCACGTCCGCGGCATCGTTCAGGGTGTTGGATTCCGTCCTTTCGTTTACCATCTTGCTCACCGGTTTCAACTCGCCGGCTACGTATTGAATTCATCCGCCGGTGTGACTATTGAGGTGGAAGGCAGTGCCGCGTGCATCGACGAGTTTGTCGGCACACTGCGCGTCGAGGCGCCCCCGCTGGCCCAGATTGAGGAGGTCACCGTCGCCGCGGTCGAGCCGGCTGGGGATCTAAGCTTCGTGATTCGGCAAAGTTTGCACGAGCCCGGCCAACTCGTCCCAGTTTCGCCGGACGTCTCCACCTGCGACGACTGCATGCGAGATTTCCGGACGCCGGCGAACCGTCGCTTCGGTTATCCCTTCAGCAACTGCACCAATTGCGGCCCGCGCTACACCATTACGCGTCAAATCCCCTATGACCGGCCCATGACCACCATGGCCTGCTTTCGGATGTGCGACCGCTGCCTCGCCGAATACGAAAATCCCGACGACAGGCGCTTCCACGCGCAACCAAACGCATGTCATGAGTGCGGTCCGGCGCTCGTGCTGGCTCTAGGCAGCGAGCTTCCCGCGGCGCCTCAGTTCGCAAAGGGGCAGGACAGCCTGAACGCCATTCGGCAGGTCCGTCACTTGCTGCGCCAAGGGCAGATTGTGGCCATCAAAGGCCTGGGCGGTTTCCATCTGGCCTGCGATCCGTTTCATGACGCCGCGGTCCAAACGTTGCGCGAGAGGAAAAAAAGGAGCGACAAACCCTTCGCACTGATGGTTCCGGATATCGCCTCAGCCGAAAAGTTCTGCCTGGTTTCCGAAGCTTGCCGCGCTGCGCTCATGAGTCCGCGCCGTCCGATCGTAATTCTGCCTCGCAGGCCGCATGCGCCGATTTCCTCGGCCCTCGCTCCAGGCAACAACACCCTGGGCGTGATGCTGCCGTATACACCTCTGCACTACCTTTTGTTCGCTGACACGTTAGAGGCGCCTCCGGAGTTCCGAGCGCTGGTAATGACGAGCGGCAACATCAGTGAAGAACCCATTGTGACTGCAAACCGAGACGCCGTTTCGCGCCTCGGCCCAATCGCTGATGCATTCTTGTTTCACAACCGCGATATTCACACTCGGGTCGATGATTCAGTAGTGCGCGTCTTCGACGGCAGGGAGCGAGTCCTTCGCCGCTCCCGTGGCTTTGCGCCCCAACCGCTAACGCTCGACTCTTCGTTCTCCGAGATACTTGCCTGCGGCCCTGAACTGAAGAATACGTTTTGTCTCACCAAGGGCCATCACGTATTTCTCAGCCAGCATATCGGCGACCTGGAAAATTACGAAACACTGGTTTTCTATCGCGAGACGCTCGAACGCATGAAGGATCTATTCCGCATTGAGCCGCAGGTGGTGGCCTACGATCTTCATCCGAATTATTTGAGCACTAAGTTTGCCCTGGCCCTCGATAGCGTCCAAAAAATCGGCGTGCAGCATCATCACGCGCATATCGCCAGTTGCATGGCGGAAAACGGAATCACGGACAAGGTCATCGGCGTAGCATTCGATGGAACCGGATTTGGCATGGACGGAAAAATCTGGGGCGGGGAATTCCTGATCGCCGACTTCGCCGCGTTCGAGCGCCGAGCTCATTTCCGTTACGTGCCTTTGGCCGGTGGCGATACCGCTGTTCGCGAGCCTTGGCGCTTGGCCCTCAGCTACCTGCTCGATACTTTCGGCCCAAAGGTCGACTCTCTGGACTTGCCGCTGTGGCGGCGCGTTCCGTCCAAGAAGATCGAAACCGTTCGCGCCGTGATCGAGCGCGGCATTCACACGGTCCAGACCTCGGCCTGCGGACGGCTTTTCGACGCGGTGGCGAGCATTATCGGTGTGCGCGATGAGGTCAACTTCGAAGCCCAGGCCGCGATCGAGCTGGAGACGAGCGCGCTGGAAGGCATCGAGACCGCTTATCCATTCGCGATATCGAGCGGTGAGCCTCAAGAGATCGATATGCGCCCGGCGATCGAGGCGATCGTGAGCGATCTGCTGGCAGGAAAGCCCCCCCGCTGGATCGCGGCCGCGTTCCACAACACTATCGTCGCGGTTGTTCTAGCTGTTTGCGGCCGCCTCCAAAAGTCCGAAGGCATCGGCCGCGTTTGCTTGAGCGGCGGAACGTTTCAGAATTACTACCTGCTGGAGCGCACGGTGGCCGGCCTCCGGCTCGACGGATTCGAAGTGTTTCTGCACGCCAAAGTTCCTCCGAACGATGGCGGCATATCGCTGGGGCAAGCCGTTATTGCAAATGCTCGTAGCCGAATTGCGTGAGAATTTCGCGACCCTTCCCATGAAGCAGAAAGTCTGCGAACTTTCGTGCCTCGGGCTGATTGCGCGAGGCGGCAATAATCGCAAGCTCCTGTTGCAGCCCTTCGCTCGGCACGCGGATTACTTTGCCGCCCTCATGAAGGATCAGGGAATAGGCAGTGAACACAACATCGGCATTGTGCGACGTCCCATATTGCTTTGCCATGCTGATGTTCTCCGCGTAAACGATCTTTGGCTTCACCTGTGGCCAATCGGGTTGCCGCTCTAAAATATCTTGCGCCGCTTTGCCATAAGGCGCCAGTTCCGGGTTTGCGAGGGCGATCACCCGCACGCTGGCTACCCCAAGATCGTCCAAGCGGTTCACTTGCGCTTTGCTCCCCGGTGGAACCCACATGGCGAGCACGCCAATTGCATAGACCGCGCGGGTGCCCGGCGTCAGGAGTTTCTCGCGCTCGAGTTTCGCGACGTGCTCGGAATCCGCCGCGGCGAAAACATCAAAGGGCGCAGAATTCTCGATCTGCTGCGTTAGTTGAGCCGTGGAAGCGAAACTGAAGACCGGATGAATACCGGTCCGGGCTTCGAACTGGGGCCCGATTTGGCCGAAAACATCCACCAGATTTGCCGCGGCCGCAATAGTGATTTCCGGCTTGGCGGAAACCGTTTCGAGCCGAGTCCTTTCGCAGCCTGTTAGAATTACGGCAACTCCTGCAGTTACGGCCAGTCTTCTGTAACGGTTCATGGACTCTGTCTTGTATATACTACAGATAGACGGCAGCGCGCATCTATGGGAACCCGCACTCAATTGAACGTGATCCGCCAGCAACGCGGCTTACCGGCTTCTGAAGTGGCCAAGCTGGCCGGAGTCAGCCGCCAAACGATCTATGCGATCGAAGCGGGCGACTATGTTCCCAATACCGCTCTAGCGCTGCAACTGGCTAAGATCCTCGAGGTCCGGGTAGAAGATCTCTTTCAGCTCGAAGGCGATGCGCCGAACGTCCCCGCGCCTTTCGCCGTAGATCTAATCAGCAACCAGGGACCTGTACGGAAAGGCCAACCGGTGCAGCTTTGCCGCGTCGGAAAACGGACCGTAGGAGTTTCCGCGCTGCCCCAGCCGATGCTTCCGACGGCCGACGGAGTAATCGTCGAGAACTCCTCGCGCAGCCAACAGGCTTCCGTTCAGGTTTTTCAGAATGACTTAGACGACACCAAGCGTTTACTGATCGCCGGCTGCGATCCCGGCATCTCGCTTCTGGCGCAGCATCTCGGCCGGTTCAATGACGTCGATATGGTGATGGCCCCCTCGTCCAGTCACCAAGCTCTGGAATGGCTGAAGGAAAGCAAAGTGCACGTGGCGGGCTCGCATCTGCGCGACCTTTCCAGCGGTGAATACAATCTCCCCACCATCAAGCGGCTCTTCCCGCAGGGCGCTGTCAAGGTGGTGACCTTCGCGGTTTGGGAACAAGGTCTGGTCGTTGCCGCGGGAAATCCGAAAAACATTCGAGCCATCGAGGATCTGGCCCGCAAGAATATCCGCATCATGAATCGCGAGAAGGGCGCAGGCAGCCGCGAATTGCTCGACCGGTTATTGCAACAGGCCGGCATCGATGCGGCCCGTCTGACTGGTTACGAACGAATCGCATACGGCCATCTGCCGGCGGCTTTATCCGTCAGCATCGGCGACGCGGATTGCTGCATCGCGACGCGGTCAGCAGCGCGAGCATTTGGCCTTGGGTTCGTTCCGCTGGCAACCGAGCGCTACGATTTGGTCGTGCGGCGTCAATTTTCCGGCCTTCCCGCCGTAGAAGCTCTCATCGATACGCTGAACCGCGCTGTGATCCGCCGGAAGCTGGAAACGCTGGCCGGCTACGACACGCGCCACACCGGCGAAGTGCTCGTCGGCTAGGGCGGATCAGCTTCCCACAACCTGTATCATGAGTTTATGTCTACCGTTTCACCGGTCCAGCAGGAGGCCAGTATACTCGATCAGATTCGAGCGCTCGAGAGCGAATATCTGCTCCAGAATTATGCGCGCTATCCGATCGCTCTGCATCGTGGCAAGGGCTGTTATGCCTACGACACAGCCGGCAAGCGCTATCTCGACTTCATCACCGGCATAGGCGTCAACGCCTTAGGTCACGCGCATCCGCGGTTGGTGCGCGCGATCCGCGAGCAGGCTGCTTTGCTGCTCCATAGTTCCAACCTTTACTACAGCGAATACCAAGGCCCCTTAGCGGAACGCCTGGCAAGGATCAGCGGGCTGCAGCGCACGTTTTTCTGCAACTCCGGCGCAGAGTGCATGGAAGGCGCCATGAAGATGATCCGCTCGCATGGACGCAAGATTCATCCGGAAAAATACGAAATCGTCTCTCTGCATAATTCCTTTCATGGCAGGACGCTCGGCGCGCTCTCCATCACCGGGCAAGAAAAATACCGCAAGCCCTTCGAGCCGCTGCTGGCCGGCGCCAGGTTCGTTCCGCCGAACGACCTCGCCGCGCTGGAACAGACCGTGAATGAGCGCACCGCCGGCATTGTAATCGAGTGGATCCAGGGCGAAGGCGGCATTTATCCGATGTCGGTCGAATACGCGCGAAAAGCCCGCGAACTGGCCGACCGCTACGACGCGCTGCTCGTTTTTGATGAGATCCAGTGCGGTGTCGGCCGCACCGGCAAGTACTTCGCCTACCAACTTGCCGACCCTGTGGTTCTGCCGGACATCATGGTTGCCGCCAAGCCTCTTGCCTGTGGGATCCCTCTGGGCGTGATCGTCGCCAATGAGCGCGCCGCCCAGGCGATCGCGACTGGCATGCATGGTTCCACCTTCGGCGGCGGACCGCTCGCATGCCGGGTGGCCATCGAGTTTCTGGACATCCTGGAAGGCCTGCTGCCGGAAATCCAACAGTCCGGCGCCTACTTCCGCATGAAGCTCGAAGAACTAAAAAAGCGCTTCTCGTTTATCCAGGAGATCCGCTCGCAAGGCCTCATGGTTGGGGTTGAACTGAGTATTCCAGGCAAACAGATCGTTCTGGACGCGATGGAGCAAGGCCTTCTGCTGAACTGCACGCATGAAACGGTGCTGCGCTTCTTGCCGCCTTACATCGTGAGCCAGGCGGAGATCGACCGGGCCGTTCGCGTTCTGAGCCGCGTCTTAAAAGGCGCGGCGAAGAGCCAACCTGCGGCGTGAGTTTGGCCGAGTGGAACGAGCGCTATCGGAGCGGCGAGCAGCTGTTCGACACGCCCTCGCCGCTAGTGGCACGCTTCACCCGCTCTCTTACCCCTGGCAGCGCTCTGGACCTTGCCTCCGGCCCCGGCCGGAACGCGCTCTATCTCGCTGAGCAAGGCTGGCGCGTGACGGCGGTGGACGGCTCGCCGGTCGCGATGGACGCTTTGCTCGCGCGCGCCGGGCAACGCGACCTGCGCATTGACGCCAGGGTAACTGATCTGGAATCCAATGAGTTTGTCATCGAACCGGCGGCGTACGATTTGATTTGCGATTGCTACTATCTGCAGCGCAGTCTTATGGCGCAAATCAAAACGGGTTTGCGGCCGGGCGGTTTGGTCGTAGCGATCGTTCATCTTGCGGATGATGATCACCCGCAGGGTACTGCAACTCGAGCGGTTCCCGGCGAGCTGCGAGATCTCTTCGCCGATTGGACGATTCTGCACTACTACGAAGGCCAACCCAACGAGTCCTGTCATCGGCGTGCCGTCGCGGAGTTAGTCGCTCGTAAGCCGCTTACAACGAGCCAGCGACGACCAGGAGAGTAAAGACACTCGACGCGGCCAACGCGCGCTTTCCCACGCTCTTCATCGGCAGCGACAGTGCACCGGTTGTGTGCAACTTGTATAAATCCAGCAGGTGGAACGCAGCCGCGGCGGCCAGCGCCAGTCCGTAGAGAGAGTGCCCGGTGATAAAAAGAAGCGCCGCAGCGATTGCCATGCCTGCCTGTACTATCGCAGCTTCGCGGCGCATCGCGAGAAATGCTCGCGTGAGCTGGGCGCCGGGCTTACGTAATGTAATCCTGGCTTCCAAGCGCGCATGGACAACCAGGATCGCACTCAAGAAATGCGCGGAATGGAGCGCCCATATCCACCAGCCCCACGGCGGAACGGTGGGAGAAATCGCGAGACACGCGGCTAGCGCCGAACTGCTCAGCCCGGCCGCGCTCAGCGCCTGAAGCCAAACCGCGCGCTGCCGGTTGCGCACCGTCATGTAGACTGCCAGGATCGTCAACACCCCCGCCGCTCCACCCATGGCCACGAGTATCCAGAGCGGCCAGGCGGTCAGCAGCAATGCGCCGGACAAAAGCACCAGCATCAGCTCTATGGCGAGATACAGCCGGGCCGCCGACGTTTCCCGCCGCTTCTCGCGCCACACCCACTTCTGCCGTGCGAGCACGATGAGCGGATCACGCACCAGAAACACAAGGGACACCGCGGCCAAAGCCGGCAGAACCTGCCAAGTGAGCCGGTGATAAACGAGGAGCGCCGCGATGAACGGCTGCAGCAGCATCGCCCAAGCGCCGTGCTCCCTGGGGATGAGGGAAGTTTGGCGAGCTGGCCGGCGCGGTTCTTTGGTTTGATGTTCCGGTTCTGCAATCACTTGTAATCCACTGATTTAAAAACGCCAACAACAGAGCGAAACCATTCGTGGCGCGCCGCTGTCCGTACAGTGGCGCTGAGAGCCCGGCCGGCGCGGGGGCGCTCGGTGACACGGCGTCCCACGCTTCTGACGGCCGCCTCCCAGCGCATGATTATCCTATCAGCAAACTATTTCTGATTCGTTTCCGATGGTACTAACTCGGTACCGGGGGTGAGAAGCCCCAAATTCACCCCGAGGACTCGCCTTGGACTAGCTTGCAGCGGCTCTCGATATCTTGAGAGAACACGGTCAGCCGTTCGCCTCTCCACAACACGTCCACCATACCCGCCGATAAAGGCATGCGGGGGATTTCCACAATGGAACCAGCGGGAAGCGTCGTTACCCGGCCCGCTCCCTTGTAGGCGCCGATCACGGATTTGCTGACAATGAACCGACGTGTCACTGGAACCGACACTAGCAGGTACAGGACCAAACGGGAAAGCAAGCAAGAGCCGCCCAGATCCCGCGAACGGCTCCTCGCATGCTGTCTGGCAGAATTGGAGCTAGCCGGAGACAGGAGTGCTCGAATGACACGGACCCCGAATGAGGAATCCGGCTAGCCTGATCCAATCTTAAAGTAGACTCAGCAAGTCAAAAATAGTTACACGCCAAAGAAGGGAGTGGCGGTGTATACTAGCGCCTGGTGTGTAGTTTCAATAACGGAGGGCACGGTCGATGCAACCTGCAGCGGCTCAAATCGATCAGGAAAAGCTTCATCAATTCTTAGGACAAGTAGTAGGCGAACTTGGCGCGGCGATGAATGCAGCGCTGGTACTGCTGGGGGAGAAGTTGGGTTTGTACAAAGCCATGGCGGGAGCCGGGCCCATGACGCCCGCCGAACTAGCTGCAAAAACCAACACGGACGAACGTTACGTTCGCGAATGGTTATGCGCGCAAGCGGCTGGCGGGTATGTGACGTACGATGCTGCAGCTCAGAAGTTCTTGTTGCCGAATGAACAGGCGTTCGCGCTGGCAGCCGAGGATAGCCCCGCCTATTTGCCTGGCGCCTTCCATATTGTCAGTGCGGTAATGAAGGATGAACCGAAGCTCCTTGAGGCTTTCCGAACGGGTGACGGCGTGGGTTGGGACGAGCACGACACCGCGCTGTTCGAAGGGACAGAAAAATTTTTCCGGCCAAACTACGCGGCCAACCTGGTCAGTTCCTGGATCCCCGCGCTGGACAGCATCGAAGCCAAACTCAAGAAAGGCGCGCGCGCGGCCGACATCGGTTGCGGCCACGGTGCGTCCACCATTTTGATGGCGCAGGCATATCCCAACTCGAAGTTTGTGGGCTTCGATTATCACGGTCCCTCGATCGGCTGGGCGCGGCGAGCCGCTGCCAGGGCCGGTGTGAAGAACGCCACGTTCGAAGTCGCCACCGCGAAGGACTTCCATGGAACCAAGTACGACTTCATCGCGTTCTTCGACTGCCTCCATGACATGGGCGATCCGACCGGAGCGGCGCAGCACGTTCGCGAGATGCTGAATCCTGACGGCGCCTGGATGATCGTCGAGCCGTTTGCGCACGATCAAGTGGAGAACAACCTCAACCCCGTCGGGCGAGTGTTCTATGCGGCTTCCACCATGATCTGCACGCCTGCCTCGCGGGCGCAGGAAGTCGGGTTATGCCTGGGCGCTCAGGCCGGCGAGGCGAGGATGAAGCAGATCGTAACGGGGGCCGGATTCAGCAAATTCCGCCGGGCGACGGAGACACCATTCAATCTGGTCTACGAAGCGCGTCCCTAAATTAATCTCCGGCGCGCGGATCTACCAGAACTTGCCGCCGGGCATCCAATTACGTGAAATGTAGTCGATCATGGTCTGCCCTAGCAGCAGAACCATCCAGAAAAATCCTGCACCGGCGAACAGCTTGGTGAGCGGGCTCTCGGCCTTGACGTTCATGAAGAACAAGACCACCAGCATCATCTTGAAGAATGCGATGATGAGCGCCACAACAATGTTCCAGGGGCCCAGCTCAATCTGGGCGACGTAGAATGTGACGAACGTCATGATCGTCAAAATCGCCCAAATGATGACGTAGGTTCGAACGGAAGGGATAGAGTGCATAGTTATATCAGTTGTTTAGTTCGCCCGATCAGGTACAGCAGTGGGAATAAGAAGATCCACACGATATCGACGAAGTGCCAGTACAGCCCGCTGATTTCCACCGGCGTGAAGTATTCGGAGTTGAACACCCCCCGCCGGGCCATCAGCAGAATCGTAGTCATGAGGCCCACGCCCACCACCATGTGGAGCGCATGGAAACCAGTCATGAAGAAATAGAAGCAGAACAGAATCTGAGCCGGCCGGGCATATTGAGGAGCTTCATGATAGTCCCAATGCCCGCCGATTAGGGGGACCTTCATATCCACCCAGTGCTCGTGGTACTCGAATGCCTTGACGCCTAGGAAGGCCAACCCGAAAATCATGGTGATGACCAGAAGGATTTGAAGCGCTTTCTGCTGTCCCAGGCGTGCGGCGCGGACGGCCAGCGCCATGCTCAAGCTGCTGACGATGAGTACGGCGGTGTTGAATGCGCCATACTTCGGATTCATAAATTGGCTGGTGCTCGCAAACGCTTCCGGATACATGTTGCGGTAGATCGTGTAGGCACAGAACATGCCGCCGAAAAACATAATTTCGGTCAGCAGGAACACCCACATTCCCAGCGTGGCGGAGTCGAACTGCTGCTCCATGTCGTCGAAGTGATGGCGTAGATGCGGAGAATGCTCGTGCTCTGGCGTTACCACGTGCGTGTCAGCCAATCTCGACCTCCTTCTTGTGAGAATACGCGTAAGCTTCTTCCGTGACAACCGGCGTCTTTTCGAAGTTGAATGTTGGCGGCGGAGAACTAGTCTCCCACTCGAGGCCCTTTGCGCCCCAGGGATTGTCTCCGGCGTCCTTTCCGTATTTGAGCGACCACAGCAAGTAAATCACCGGGATCATGAACCCGACGCCCAGAATACTAGCGCCCGCGGTGGACATGACGTTGTAGACCTGGAACTCCGGCGCGTACGCGTGGTAGCGGCGAGGCTGTCCCAGGTAACCGGCGATGAACTGAGGGAAGAACGTCGCGTTGAAACCGACGAACACCAGAAGCGCCGAAAACTTGCCCCAGCCCTCCGGATAAAGCTTCCCGGTCATCTTAGGCCACCAGAAATGGAGTCCGCCCATGTATGCCAGCACCATTCCGCCGACCATGACGTAGTGGAAGTGCGCCACCACGAAGTACGTATCCGTGAGATGTACGTCCACCGCGAGGGTGGCCAGGAACAGGCCGGTAAGGCCGCCGATCGTAAACAGCCCGATGAAGCCAAAGGCATACAGCATCGGCGTGTCGTAGCTGATCGAACCGCGGAACATGGTCGCTGTCCAATTGAACACTTTGATAGCGGAGGGAACCGCGACCAGCATGGTCAACAGTGAGAAGTACAGGCTGGCGTACATCGACATGCCGGTGACGAACATATGATGGCCCCACACCAGGAAGCCGATGATCGCGATGCCGAGACTGGAGCCCGCGATGAAGCTGTAGCCGAAGACTCCTTTTCGCGAGAAGCATGTCACCAGTTCGCTGATCACACCCATGCCAGGCAGAATCATGATGTAGACCGCCGGATGCGAGTAAAACCAGAACATGTGCTGGAAAAGGATCGGGTCGCCGCCGATGGCCGGATCGAAGATGCCGATGTGGAAACCGCGCTCGAGAGCGACTAGCGCGAGCGTGATTGCGACCACCGGCGTGCCGAGGACTTGAATAAGCGCTGTGGCGTAGTTCGCCCAAACGAATAACGGTAGC
>Ga0335080_10006512_pt1 | contig 12065 bp, 13 predicted proteins | sample Lox_Sample_34_FD_206720 | JGI IMG/M metagenome (GOLD analysis project Ga0335080, IMG submission 206720) | Soil microbial communities from Loxahatchee National Wildlife Refuge, Florida, United States - Lox_Sample_3.4 | ecosystem: Environmental > Terrestrial > Soil > Wetlands | place: USA...
CACTCCACGGTCATATCCATGCCGGGATGCGGCGGAGGATGATGAAATGATCCAGCCGGCTGCCATCTATGTCCTGTGGCTGCGGGAGATGCTCAAGTTTGTCCGGGCCAAATCCCGCATGATCGGTGCAATCGCCATGCCGGTCTTCATGCTGGTATTCCTGGGTCTCGGGTTCCGCCGTGTGGAATTTCCCGGACTTCCCCCGGAGATCGGTTACCTCCAGTACCTGGTGCCGGGCATTGTCGGGATGACCCTCCTCTTCACCGGCGCCTTCACCGGCATGTCCGTCCTGATGGACCGTCAGTTCGGATTCCTGAAAGAGGTCATGGTGACACCGGCAAGCCGCATCTCCATTGTACTTGGGAGAATAGCCGGAGGTGCGACAACCTCGATCATCCAGGCCCTGATGATGCTCTTCCTCTCCGTTTTCCTGGGATTTGTCCTCCCCTCCCCGCTCATGATTGCTGCATCGGTCGTGATCATGCTGCTCATCTCCGTCATCTTCATCTGTATCGGCCTGATCCTCTCCTCGTTCATGAAGGACATCCACGGGTTCAATACCATGACGAATTTCATCATTTTCCCGCTCTTCCTTCTCTCAGGTGCGCTTTTTCCGGTCCAGAACCTCCCGGTTGCAATCCGGATCTTCTCCTACCTTGACCCGCTGACCTACGGGGTGGACGCGCTCCGTGGCGTTCTCATCGGGTATTCGGTAATGAATGTATATCTCGATCTGGCAGTTCTTCTTGTTGTGTCGGGTGTACTTGTATGCGCCAGCGGGTATTGTTTCAGTAAGGGGGAGATATTGTAACGGACGGGGGATTTTTAAACATTTTTTCAAATCTATGAAGATGTGCTCATGAGTCAGGGTTTTCCTATCAGTTCGCCTCCAGATACCCAAAGAGGATTAGATATTGCAGGGGTCCCCCAGCCGTTGTAGGAGACACTGTTTCACTTCTCCCCTATAACCTCCCGTTAAAATTATTTGGAAGTTGTTGGTAATTATGCCCAATTTTCAGGCCCCCAAAAAATAATTGATGGGTTGTTGTTGATAAGTATCGTTCCCTGACCTGACGTGTTGTTTGCATAGTCGTTTTTATATTGCATTACGTTATTTTGTCCTGCAGTCAGATTTACACCAGTTTCCGGTTCTATTGGTTGAAGAATGGCATATAGCGCTGGGATAAAAGGCATTGCAATACAAGGAATTGGCCCTAAAACAGCAGCACCTCCCGGAGGTGGAGTATCGAAACCTGCCAAATATACGGATAAATAATTTGCTGCATTTATCAATTGATTCGCTCCTCCAGCTTGTAATCTTAAGAGAATCCCTTGTAATATTTCAAGGAGTAGATGGGCATTATTGCTGTTTTTTTCATCATAATACCAATATGAACCGTGCTTTTTACATATTAAATAAAAAAACCACGCATTGATCAATTGCCCGGTTTTTCACAAGTATTCTCAGCACCGCCCTTACGCGGTCGTTCCTCTGGTTCATGCCGCCACCGTTTTTTTTATTCAGCGAATTACCCGCTGATTGGCGAAGCGCTGATCGTGGGGGTGGAGGCGGTCATACTCAACCGGGTGGCTGGACTGAGTGCCAAACGGGCGGCTGTGTACTCGCTGAGGATGAATGCGGTGTTGTTTTGTCTGGGGCTGGTGCTGCTGTAAAAGGAGAAACTCATAGAGCATCTGGTATGCGTGCTGAATCCTGAATCAGAAGTGGATAATCAATATTGTATCCAGTTCATAAATGTGAGTATGCCGAAGACCGGGAAAACTGGAGATCGTAATCAGTTTGATTCCTTTACTCGGATGATCCTGTCTTCGTAATTGTTGGTACCGGGAATCTCGGTTGGAAAGTCTTCGGATTATCCGGATTTGGAAATAGTGCGGGTCATATAGTTCTTGTTGCCGATTGGGAAGCAGACATACGATATGGCTGATACATTTTTCAGATATCACCTTGAATTGAATGTAATTTCGTAGTATTAAATAATAAACTTTTTTAATATTGTAATACCACTATAATGTTGATATCGATTATGCATCTAACGGTATTGTTATTCCACCCCGCTATATTTTTTGAGAACCGGGAAGTATCCAGCGGGTTAAAACCATTTTCGTATATTGTCATCCAATTGTTGGGATTGTCGTTTGTTTCCGGTGTTTCTTCTATGGTAAGAGAGACATCAAAAGCAGCCTATCCCGATGCTCCCGTTTTCCTGAGTGGTTTTCTGGAAGGCCTACTTTGGTTTAGTGTTCTGATCGGTGGATTCGGACTGGTGCTGCATGCGTGTATCTTCCTGTCAGGGAAACGGGCTCCTGTTTTACAGACCTTGTCGATATTAATATATTCCATCATCCCGATAAGTGTTGCATTAATACTTGCATCACTTATTCTTTTGTTCGGGCCTTGGGCTTCTATCCCCTATGTGATCATCGCATTATGGGTCATTCTCATTATGACAGGATTTTCTTGGACGACATATATTCTTGCAGAAGGTATTAAAAAAAATTTCAACATTCCCCGATTTAAAACAGTTTTTTTTACCTGCATCTCTTTGCTTGTTCCACTGATCCACTGAAACTCTGGACAACTACCCTCACGATATACGGTGTCTCTCTCGGGGCCGGGGGCGTGGGTAAGGTATAAGCCCAGGATATCTGATTCGGAGGACTCTGCACCTCAAGTACCCCATCAATATAGATGAAGAACTGCGATGCCTGGTCCACGGTAAGCTGGAACAGAATCCCGGTAACCTGATAAAAATACAGGACGTAATCCCATATCGGCTCGAATACTGTGATAACCGGTGGACTTGACGGTCCTCCTCCCATATCAGTTCACCTCCAGGTATCCGTCGCGGATGAGATATTGTGGCAGGATCCATCCGTTGCAATAAACAATACTACCATCAGGAATGCTCCTTTACGTTGCCTGAATAAAGAATATTTCCCATCCATCGACCATTGCTTTAGAACCGAGATTTTCAGGTGAACTATTTACAAGAGCGATTAAAACCCTTTTTTTACAAGGATCTGCATCCCAATAACCGATTTTTTGGTCCGGGTGCATTTTTGCCCAGTTTTTAATAAAGGTTTCATATGCATCAATTGATGTCTGATTATAGAGTTCGGGATCCTGAATCCATCTTATAGTCCAGCCATCGATTGTCTTGTCTGGTTTCATATTCGTGTATCTGATACTGCAATTAAGGTAGATCGTTACCAGATGATCTGATGAATTGGCTTCCCATCGGTTGAAATAGGAACGTTCATCCGCACGGAAACTTTCTATTTCGTTGAGAACGGCGGGCGGCAATTGAACAGGAGGATTTTCTTTAATGATAGGGTGAAAAAATTTCTGCGATCCGAAAAAAAATAACGCCAAAAAAACGAGGGATACAAAAAAAATAATTAAAATGGTTTTTTTCGGGAATTTCATTGTTCACCCCCAAATTTTGAAAAAAAGGTTGAGAAAACACACCAAAACATTAAGAAACATCCCCGTTTTCATCGATAAGAAATGTTTTGACATCATTTGAATCGATTCCCCTTTTATATGATATTGAATTTATTGAACAATCGACTCTGATATTTGTCAATTCCATAACTGTAACTTCGGTTTTATGACCGGGAATACCAAAGGGAATCTGGATAAACGTGTCACCTTCACCAAGTTCACCCTTTTTAATGTCGCTATTTGAATATTGAAAGAACCGGTAATCTGTATAATTAGTTAAATCACCATTGTTTTCAGCTACAACATCATGTTGGAAGGATGGGTTGCCCAATGCATCATATCCGACAACAGAAACGAGATATCTTGTTTTATTATACTCTTGAGGGGGTGTGAATGTTTGTGATGGGCAAGTATCATGCATTCTCCATTGACATTGAGATAACTTGTCAGCCAATCCAGAACCCAGATTACCCCATACAACTCGGAGAATCGCATTGTGATGACAATACGCGGTTGTCCAATCATTATTTGGGCAACATCGGAATTGATCAAATTGGGAATTAATATCAGCTCCCTGGGGTATACAGGGATTCGGCGGGGGACTTCCCATTTCAGTTCACCTCCAGAAATCCGTCGCGAAGTGAGTCCCTTTTAGAATAAGCAGAAAAATTCACACCGGAATTTTCAAAAACACTTGTTAAGAATTTGTCAAAAAGAACCCCCAGGATCAAAAATAAAAAACTGATAAAAATGGAGTATATCACAGAAAAAGTATCCCCGGAAGTTATCAAGGGCAATACACTTTTAAGAATCGCATCAAGGATAATCAAAGCGATGAAAAAAACAATTCCCACTCCATAGGTAAAAAAAAAGTTTTTCAGCCCAAGATTGCAAATTAGAACTCTTATTTTCGAAGAATGGAGACTGTCAAAAAATGATCTCGTTCTTGCAAAGATGAATTGGCTGATGAGTATCATAGGAATCAGAAAAATGATAAGAGCTATAATGAAACCTGCAAGAACAAGGTTTTGTAATGGGGGGAATAGTTGGATAATCATCAGACTCGTAATAAAGACCGGAATAATCCACACACATGAGATTATCTCGGATTCAATTCCGTCTTTCAGGAGGGGTCCAATATGATCGAAACCTGGGGGGTTTTGTCCCCCGCGAAGAATTCTGATTTCGTAGCCCATGAAAATGGCATTAATAAAAAACCAGAGACTGATGAATACCAACCAGTATAATCCTCGCCATTGAGCCGTGAATGCAGATAGTGGGGCAGGATCAGGATTGAATAACGAAATAATTCCAAGACCGATACCGAGAATGATGAATATAACTCCCCGTATCCTTTCGCCCAAAAAAGTTTCATAAGTGAATTTAACTGAATTTTTAAAATATAATCCGAAGTTCATGATTTCTCCTGATCTATGTATAAAATTCCATCAATTTTATGCACTGATTTCATTTTTCACGTACTTCACTCGATTTATTGAGCCTTTTTCACTAAAGGCTATATCGCAATTGCATAATTACCCAATGAATCCCGGTTAAAGTTTATACATTCCCCATTAATGTAAACAGAACCGGAGCAGGAGGTCTGGTTGTCTGATGCATCGATACAAGCCTGCAGCGTCTCATTCGGAATACAGATGGGAGTATTTCCGTTTGGATTGGTTGATTGAGATTGTCCAAGATAATGGAGACATATGGAAATTGCAGGACCTATACCACGCGGTAATTTCCCGGCTAAACTTGTTGGGGGATGTTCAAATAATGATTCGACAAATGAATCCATTTTTGTCTCAGCTGCACTTTCTAGCATCGACCACCAAGGTTCCAGATCAGATGGATCGAATGTAAGAAAACCGGCTTCATTCTGGTCAAAGTAACCGATCGATCCATTTTCCCCCACAAGGGTAGTTCCATACATCGAACAAATACATTCTGTCGATCCATTGGAATTGGATCCAATTATACGAAGTGCGTTATAATTCGGATTCGGGGTAATAGTGATGGCTTGAGAAGTTACGTTTGAATAACTTCCTGCATTGGCATTATTGATACTGACAACAAGATTCGTAACCTGATCAGACATTATAAGGAATTGCACCGGAATCCCGGATGGGCAGATCTGTCTTCCATTCGGACAACCAGTATTCATCGTAATAACCGGCGGACTCGGTGGCGGGGTTCCCATTTCAGTTCACCTCCAGAAATCCGTCGCGGATCAGATACTGCGGGAGCACCCAACCGTTACAATATACGACGCTCCCGCTTTTCCATACAACCTCGGGCTTTTCATACAATCGGTAAACCCAGTAAGGATTGTTGTATCCCGAGAATGGTTCGCCATCCGGGGCCAGCGGCGTTCCCGGCTTTTTTGTTTTGATCGTATCGTAAATCGACCGGAATCCTCCTGTGAGTGGATTTATTGTCTTTCGATATTCCAGATCGAGAAAAACCGATGGCTGGTAACAGATAGCCGGAGTACGGTCCGGGAAATTCTTGAGTTTCAGCTCACCCGCCCCACAACTCCCAATAATCACAAGATCATACTTATTCTTCCGTACGGTATCCATGAAGCCGGTATACTCCATACCGAACCAGCGATGGTTGGGGAAGATGTCCCAGTATTCTGCAGGGAAGGCACCAACCGATACTACCTTTTTATTGCTGGTAGGAAATTCCATCTTAGGTTTGACCTGTTCAACGGCGAGCTGTTCAACATTATGCAGGATCATCCCCTGATCGACAGAAGGCCCTTTCGGTTCTGCCGTTTTTGTGATAACCCGCCGGGTGTCACGATCATGGACTATATCCCACAGCGACATGATATCAGGAGGGACAGGAATTCCCGGATGATGCATACCCCAGCAAGTCCGGAACCGCTGTTCAGCATGCTGTTTCCAGTTGTCAACAAGATCAGTTGATATGAGTTCGTTAACATGATCGAACAGGGTGATATAGGGAATACCCACCGGTGAAAAGCCATAACTGAGCTCAAGAATGTAGGAATCGTATCCTTTCGGTACCCACCTTTCAAATGCTTCGCGTGTCTGGGAAGCTTCGAAGGGAATCGTATAATGATAACAACCCTCGGATAAATACCGGTACACGTCTTTATTATCCTTGTTCATCTGAAGGCACGCAACACGTTTTCCTTCGCTTTTCAGTTTTTTTTCAAGAAGCAGAGCAGTTGTAGTTTTTCCCTGATTCGGAATTGATGCAAGAACGTAGAGGTCGGCCATTGGATCACCCGATTTATTACTCTTATTTTTTATTTTATTGATATAAAATAATGATCATTTTAAAAAATTGTTTGATTTTCAACATATCAAGTTATAAAAAAATAGCAAACGTTCTTTTTTTGACTGATCAAATCAAAAGGTAAAATGACGTAATGAAATCAAAAAATTTAAGAGAGAAATTGTAGAATTGCGCCTGAAGTTTCGAAAAGATTAACAACCAAAACCTCCCTTTTAAAAAAAGATGATATTTTTTCAGGATTTTTTTAAAATTGATTTGATGCAATGATACGAAAATAAAAATTAATAACACTTGCCGATCCACTATCCAGTTGCATGGCTCACCACATCCGCAAGAATATCCTGCCCTTCACCGCCATTGTCGGCCAGGACCAGATGAAACAGGCCCTCATCCTCAATGCCATCAACCAGCGGATCGGGGGGGTCCTGATCCGGGGCGAGAAGGGGACCGCCAAGTCAACGGCAGTACGGGCACTCGCCGAGATCCTCCCCGTCATTGAGATCGTCAAAGGCTGCCCCTTCAACTGCAACCCGGCCAACGGGCAGGAGCTCTGCGACATCTGTAACGAGAAGATTGAACGTGGTGAGAATGTTGAGACGCTCCAGAAAAAAGTACAGGTCATCACCCTCCCCCTCGGTTCAACTGAGGACCGGGTCATCGGCACCATCGACATCGAACGTGCCATCAAGGAAGGGATCAAGGCACTCGAACCCGGTATCCTTGCAGCGGTGAACCGGGGCATCCTCTATATCGACGAGGTGAACCTGCTGGACGACCATGTGGTGGACGTCCTGCTCGATTCAGCGGCGATGGGGGTGAATGTTGTGGAACGCGAAGGGATCTCGCTTTCTCATCCGGCAAAATTTATCCTGATCGGGACCATGAACCCCGAGGAGGGGGAGCTCCGCCCCCAGATGCTCGACCGTTTCGGCCTGCAGGTGACCGTGGAGGGCATTGCCGATGTGGATGACCGGGTCGCAATTGTCCGGGTCGCCGACGAGTTCGAGGTTGATCCTCACGCATTCATGCAGAAGTACGATGCCGAGCAGAAGCGGCTGACCGAAAAGATCGTCACCGCAAAGAAGATCCTTCCCAAGGTGAAAATCTCCGATGAGATTGTCCGGCGCATTGCCCAGACCTGCGTTGACATGGGTGTAATGACCCACCGGGCCGAGATCACCATTGTCCGGACCGCAAAGACCATTGCCGCGTTCAACGGCCGCGAAGAAGTCACCGTGGAGGATGTCCGAGAGGCCATGGCGCTCGCCCTCCCGCACCGGATGAGGAAGAAGCCGTTCGAGGACCCCCGCGTTGACCAGCAGAAGATCAACGACCTCATGCAGGGCGAGGAAAAAAAAACGATAGCGAGTCCGACGTAAACGAGCAGCAGGAACAGCAGCAGGCCAACCATCCCCCGCCCCCTCCCCGTGACGAACCGGAGCAGCAGGAGCCGGAACATTCCGGCGCCCCTTCTGCCCGGCCTCCCCCGGAGCTTGTTTTTGATATCGGGAAGCCGATCGAGACGTCACGGATCCAGTACGATTCCTGCAGGGACCGGATGAAACGCCTGTATGTCTCGGGGCGGAGGGTCGAGACCCTCTCATCCGAGAACCGCGGGCGGTACGCCCGGGTCCGGATGCCCCGCGAGCTTAAGGACATCGCGTTCGATGCCACGATGCGGGCTGCGGCTCCTCACCAGAAGAACCGGGAGCACAACGGCCTGAGCATCACTATCCGCGATCAGGACATCCGGGAGAAGAGCCGGGTCGGCAAGGTCTCGGTCACCTGCGTCTTTGTCGTGGATATCAGCGGTTCCATGGGTGCAGAAAAACGCATGGAGAGTGCGAAGGGAGCGGTGCTCTCGCTTCTTGAAGAAGCGTACCGGAACCGGGACCGGGTCAGCCTCGTCGCATTCCGGGGCAATGAAGCGGAGATCGTCATGCCGCTGTCGAGCAGCGTTGACCTTGCGTACAAACAGCTGAAGGAGATGCCGACCGGGGGCAAGACCCCGCTTGCCCGGGGGCTGATGAAGGGATATGAAGTGCTGATGAGCGAGAAAAAGAAGCGAAAGGAGATCATCCCGCTCCTCATCCTCATCTCGGACGGGCGGGCAAACATCGGGTACGGGAAAAATATCAGGGAAGAACTTATGTCCATTGCACAGCAGTTACGCGAAGAGGGGATCCATACGGTGATCATAGACACGGAATCCACAAAACGCTCGTTTGTCAACTTCAAGCTCGGTTATTGCCGGGATATTGCCGAGAATGCCGGGGGAGTCTATTACTCGTTGAACGACCTGACCGTCCAGGGTGTCAGTTCGATTGCGCAGGCCGAGAAAGACTTCCTGATATCATCTATGGTGTGAGGGGACAGATATGGAAAGCGCTGTTAAGAGAACCGGACTCTTAACCCGGGAAAAATTCTCCACGTCGGATATTATAGTCATCTCGCTCTTTGGCGCCATCGGGATCATCGTAGGCTTCATCGGGAATATCTTCCATGGATTCTCCTCCCTGTCATTTATCGGGCCCTTTATCCTGCATACCTTCATCCCGGGTATCGTGGTCTTCTCCTGCGCAGTGACCGTGAAGAAACCGGGAGCCGCCACTCTCTATTCCCTGATCGCTTCCATCATCTCGATGACGCTGATGGGCGTGCCGATATTCATTGTCATGTACGTGGTGCAGGGGCTGCTGATCGACGGAATAACCCTGATCCTGGGGAAACGGATGTGGACCTGGTGGGGGATCTGCACCAGTGGATTCGTGTATGGGGTAATCGGGATCTTCATCCTCTACTTTGTAGTCCTTGCATCTCAGGGACTCCAGTTCCCGTTCTGGGTGTTCCTTGTCAGTGTCCCCGTCAATGTAGGTTTTGCCCTCGTGGCAGCCCTGATCGGCCTGCGGATCGGGACCCGTGCCTCGCAGGCCCTCATCAAATAAATTTTCCGGGGATTCCATGATCTTTGAGTATCACGACAGCGGGACAGTCATCCACCGGCTGGACCCGCGGGTCAAGACACTCTGGCTTGTGGTCCTGGTCATCACGGCCATCGTTGTGCGGGAACCGCTCCTCCTCGTGCAGCTCTTTTGCATCACGCTCCTTCCCCTTATCATCGCAAAGATGCCTGGCCGGCAATGGACCCTCCTTCTCCTCCTCTATCTCATGGTGGGTGTCGGGGCAATCCTGACCCAGGCACTCTTTTACGCGCCGTCGGATGGCACGATTCTTCCCGGTATCTGGCTTATCCCGCCGGAAGTCCCCCTCCTCGGCCAATTCACCGGAGGCGTGAAGGTATCTGCACTTGGCGCACTCTACGGGTTTATCCAAGCTTTCCGGATCCTGTCGGTTATCAATGCATCCGCCGTCCTTGTCGTCACCACGCCCCTCAACCGGCTCATTATCGGGCTCCGCGAGATGGGGGTGCCCGGCACCTTTGCCTTCATGCTTTCCACGGCAGTCCGCTTTGTTCCGGTATTGATGGAAGAGTACCAGACCATCATCACAGCACTACGGGCACGGAACCTTATCAGCCCGTGGCACCCGTTACGGTTTGCGGAACAGTCGTTCGCCCCGCTGATCATCAATGTCATCCGGCGCTGCAACCAGCTGGCACTTGCCGCCGAATCGCGGGGATTCAATATGGATAATAAACGAACCGCCTATGTGCATCTCAGGTTCGGAAATGCCGATGTCGCAGCATGTTTTCTGATGACGGGGATGGTGCTCTTCTTTGCTGCCAGTTCACTCAGGATTGCGGGGTTTCTTCCATGATTGAGTTCCGGGAATTCTCCTTCACCTATGCTGCAGGTAACCGGCCGGTCCTCTCCGATATTACATTCACGGTAAAGAGCGGGGAGTGTGTCCTCCTTTACGGGCCTTCGGGGTGCGGGAAGTCAACACTCTGCATGACCCTGAACGGTATCATTCCGAACCTGCTGCGGGGAGAGAGCAAAGGTGAGATCCTTCTCGACGGCAAATCTATCGCGGGACGGGAGACCCGGGATCTTGCTACCCGGGTGGGGATGGTCTTCCAGAACCCAGACAACCAGCTCTTCGCCATTACCGTGGAAGAGGATGTGGCATTCGGGCCGGAAAATCTGGGCCTGCCTCAGGAAGAGATGCGACAGCGGGTCGATGTGGCACTAAAGGCAACGGGGCTTGAGGATATCCGGACCCGGCAGGTTCACCGGCTCTCCGGAGGACAGAAGCAGCGGACGGCTGTTGCCGGGCTATCTGCCATGAGACCCGATATTCTTGTCTTCGATGAGCCGACCGCCGATCTCGATCCTGAAGGTACCCGAGAGGTTATCGATCTGATCGACCGCCTCCACCGGTACGAGCACAAGACCATTATCATTGTTGAGCACAAGATCCGGGAAATTTTCCCCGTTGTTGACCGGGTCATTACCCTGGACAACGGAAGGATAACCGGAGACCTCCCCGGCTCCCGGTTCACGGTCCCTCCCATCCTGTTCCCCCGCAGGAAACCGCCCGCGAAAAACCAGGGCGGGAATGCTGTAATACTCGATATCCGCAACCTCACCTGCTCCTATTCCGATGGCACGACAGCCCTGTGCGGGATCACCCTTTCGATTCATGCTGGCGAATGCGTAGCATTCATCGGGAGGAACGGATCGGGCAAGACAACCCTGATCAAGTGCATCAAGGGGCTTTTACACCCGTCAGCCGGATCAATCACCCTGTATGATGCAAAGACCGGGTGCAGTGTCCCGGACCGGGGGAGCCGGATCGGGTACCTCTTCCAGAATCCTGACCACCAGATCGTCACCGACCGGGTGGACACCGAGATCGCGATCGGCCTTTTCGGGATGCCGCCCGCAGCAGCAGATCAGATCACCAAAGATGCCCTTTCGCAGGTCGGCCTTCTTTCCCTCTCACAGAGGGATCCCTGCACCCTCAGCCGGGGCGAACGCCAGCGCCTTGCTGTCGCAGCGGTAGCAGCACTGGACCCGGAGATTATTATCTTTGATGAACCAACCACCGGACAGGACCCCGAAAACCTTGCGGCCATCCTCAGGACCCTTGGCCATATGCGGCAGCGGGGGAAGACCGTTCTCATCGTGACCCACGACCACGAACTCGCCCTGTACTGTGCTGACCGCGTTGTACGGATCGAACAGGGCGGAATCGGAGAGGTAATTGTGCCACAGGGAGGCAGGGAGAGAGATCATGACACCTGAACACGGTTTCTGGCACGACCTCGCTGACCTTTTCAGCGCCCGTGCCGACTCCCCGGTCTTTACTGCACTGGTTGTCCCCCCTCTTTCTGTCTCCTCGATGTCCTGACAACGTTCCC
>Ga0335080_10006513_pt1 | contig 12064 bp, 7 predicted proteins | sample Lox_Sample_34_FD_206720 | JGI IMG/M metagenome (GOLD analysis project Ga0335080, IMG submission 206720) | Soil microbial communities from Loxahatchee National Wildlife Refuge, Florida, United States - Lox_Sample_3.4 | ecosystem: Environmental > Terrestrial > Soil > Wetlands | place: USA: Florida...
CCTGCTCACGGTCAAGGACTTCTTCGTCAGCCAGTCGGCGCTGTCGGGCGAGTCGATGGCGATCGAGAAGTCGGCGGAGGCCCGCGTCGCGGCGGACCAGTCGGTGGCGGACGTGGCCAACGCCTGCTTCCTCGGCAGCAACGTCACCAGCGGCACGGCCCGCGGCGTGGTGGTCAACACCGGGACGCGCACGCTGTTCGGCGCCATCTCCGAGCGCCTGACCGCGCGGCGCGAGGAGACCAGCTTCGACCGGGGCGTGCGGTCGTTCACGTGGCTGATGATCCGCTTCATGGTGGTGATGGTCTTCGCGGTCTTCATGATCGTCGGCATCACCAAGGGCAACTGGGTCGAGGCCCTGCTGTTCGGGCTGTCGGTGGCGGTGGGCCTGACGCCCGAGATGCTGCCGATGATCGTGACCGTGAACCTGGCCAAGGGCGCGCTCACGATGGCGGGCAAGAAGGTCATCGTGAAGCGGCTGCCCGCCATCCAGAACCTCGGCGCCATCGACGTCCTGTGCACCGACAAGACCGGGACGCTGACCCAGGACGCGGTCGTGCTCGAGCGGCACGTCGGCATCACGGGCCTGGAGAGCCAGGACGTCCTCAACTACGCGTACCTGAACAGCTACTTCCAGACGGGCCTCAGGAACCTCATCGACAAGGCGGTGCTCGAGCGGACCGACCTGGACGTCGAGCACAACTGCCGCCTGGTGGACGAGCTGCCGTTCGACTTCCAGCGCCGCCGCATGTCGGTGGTGGTGGACTACGAGGGCGACCACGTCCTGATCTGCAAGGGCGCGGTCGAAGAGATCTACTCGTGCTGCAACCGCTACCAGGTCGGCGACGAGGTCTTCACCCTGCTCGACGTGATCCGGGCGGACCTGTTCGAGGAGGTCGAGGACCTCAACAGCCAGGGCTTCCGGGTCCTCGGCATCGCCTACCGGGAGTTCCCGCGCGAGCGCACGACCTTCACCACGGCCGACGAGAGCCAGCTGATCCTCCTCGGGTACATCGCCTTCTTCGACCCGCCCAAGGACTCGGCCGAGTCGGCGCTGAAACTGCTGACGTCGGCCGGCGTGCGGATGAAGGTCCTGACGGGCGACAACGCCCTCGTGACCCGCAAGGTGTGCGGCGACGTCGGGCTGCCCGTCGAGCGGATCGTCAGCGGCGCCGAGCTGGCGCGCTGCACGCCCGAGGAGCTGATCGCGGTCGCCCGGGACGTGGACGTCTTCGTCAAGCTCTCGCCGGTGCAGAAGGAGCAGATCGTCAAGGCCCTGCAGCAGAGCCGCCACGTCGTGGGCTTCATGGGCGACGGCATCAACGACGCGCCCGCGCTGAAGGCGGCCGACGTCGGCATCTCGGTGGACTCGGCGGTGGACGTCGCCAAGGAAGCCGCCGACATCGTGCTGCTGGAGAAGAGCCTGCTGGTGCTGGAGGACGGGATCATCGAGGGCCGCAAGGTCTTCGCCAACATCACGAAGTACATCCGCATGGGCGCCAGCTCGAACTTCGGGAACATGTTCAGCGTCGTGGGCGCGAGCTACCTGCTGCCGTTCCTGCCCATGCTGCCGATCCAGATCCTGACCAACAACCTGCTCTACGACTTCTCGCAGACCGGCATCCCCTCCGACCGCGTGGACGAGGAGCTGGTCGCGCGTCCGCTGAAGTGGAACATCGACAACATCAAGCGGTTCATGGTGTTCATCGGCCCGATCAGCTCGATCTTCGACTACGCGACCTTCGGGCTCATGTGGTTCTTCTTCCACTGCCGCGCGTTCACCGACGCGGCGCTCGGCCCCGCGCAGCACGCCCATCTCGCCGGCCTGTTCCAGTCGGGGTGGTTCGTGGAATCGCTGTTGACCCAGACGCTGATCGTCCACATCATCCGGACCAAGCGGATCCCGTTCATCGAAAGCCGGGCGTCGCTGCCGATGACGTTGACCACGCTGGCCGTGATGGGCGTCGGCGCCTGGCTGCCCTACTCGCCCTTCGCCGGGCCGCTCGGACTGGTGGCGCTGCCGCCGGTGTTCTGGGCGTGGATCGCCGCGTTTCTCCTGACCTACGCGGTGCTGACCCACATCGTGAAGACCTGGTTCATCAAGCGGTTCGGAGCCGAATAAGCGATGGATGCGCTGCTGGACGCCCTGCAGGAAGGCCGGCTCATCGAGCTGCCCGACAACAACCGGGACGACGCGCTGCACCTGCTGGCCCACATCCTGGAGGCGGTGCCGTCCGTGCCGCCCGGGACCGACGTGGTGGGGCTCGTGATGGAGCGGGAGCGGGTGACCAGCACCGCGCTCGGGATGGGCTGGGCGTGCCCGCACGCGCGGGTGCCCTTCGAGGAAGAGATGGTCTGCGCCCTGGGGTGGAGCCCGACCGGCATCGACTACGGGCCGGAAGCCGGCATGCCCATCTCGGTCATCGCCATGTACCTGGTGCCGTCGAACCAGCGGAACCACTACCTGCGCGAGATCTCGCTGCTCGCCAAGGCGCTGAGCGCGTACGCGGATCCGACCAAGCTCCGCAGCGCGAAGGACCTCAACGACGTCCGGAACTACCTGCTCGACCTGATCGGGTCGACCAAGGGCACCGTCGGCCCCGACGCGCGGGCCCGCATGATCCAGCTGCAGGGCAAGCAGGTCCTGCAGGCGCTGACGGCCCCCGACCTGAGCAACCTGATCGTGGAGCCGCTCACGCTCGTCGCCGGTCCGGGCATGAAGCCGATCGTGCTGACCCAGAGCGCCAGCCTGGGCCAGGCTCTCGAGGGCGCGGCGGGGATGATCGAGCGCCTCGAAGCCGAGGGGACGTTCCAGGACGGCGGATGGCGCGTGGTGAAGCGCGGGACCCTCGGCTACCAGGGCGGCCGCGTCGTGTACGACTGCCTGGCGATCAGGCTCGCCGGCGGGAGCCCCCCGCCACCGAGATAGGCTGTCGCCTCACCGCGAGGAGTGACGTGCCCACGCTGTTCGATGCGTTCCAGCTTCGCGATCTGCCGCTCCGCAATCGCATCCTCGTCTCCCCGATGTGCCAGTACTCCAGCGACGACGGATTCGCGACGGATTGGCACCTGGTGCACCTCGGCAGCCGCGCCGTCGGCGGGGCCGCCGCGGTGTTCACCGAAGCGACGGCGGTGTCGGCGGCCGGCCGCATCAGCCCGGAGGACCTCGGGATCTGGAGCGACGCGCACGTCGAGCCGCTGGCGCGCATCGTCCGGTTCGTCCACGGGCAGGGCGCGCACGCCGGGATGCAGCTTGCCCACGCGGGGCGGAAGGGCAGCACCTACCGGCCGTGGGCGGGCGCGGCGGGCAGCGTGCCGCCGGCGGCCGGCGGGTGGACCGCGATCGCGCCGAGCGCCGTGGCGTTCGAGGGCTACGCGGTCCCGCAAGCCCTGACCGAGGCGGGCATCGCGGGCATCGTGCGCGAGTTCGCCGCCGCCGCGCGGCGCGCGCGCGAGGCCGGGTTCCGGATCGTCGAGATCCACGCCGCCCACGGGTATCTGTTGCATCAGTTCCTCTCGCCGCTCAGCAACCGGCGCGACGATCGCTACGGCGGCTCGTTCGACCATCGGACGCGCCTGACGCGCGAGGTGGTGGAGGCGGTGCGCCGCGAGTGGCCCGAGCGCCTGCCGGTGTTCCTCCGCCTCTCGGCCACGGACTGGGTCGAGGGCGGCTGGGACGTCGAGCAGTCGGTCGAGCTGGCGCGGCAGCTGAAGCCGCTCGGCGTGGACCTGGTGGACTGCTCGTCGGGCGGCCTGGTGGCGCACGCCAGGATCCCGCTCGGCCCCGGCTATCAGGTGCCGTTCGCCGAGCGGATCCGGCGCGAGGCGGAGATCGCGACCGGCGCGGTCGGCCTCATCACGACGGCGGCCCAGGCCGACGAGATCGTACGCGCGGGACGGGCCGACGCCGTCCTGCTCGCCCGCCAACTGCTGCGCGATCCCTACTGGCCGCTGCGCGCGGCCGCCGAGCTGGGCGGGACCGAGTCGTGGCCGGCGCAGTACCTGCGCGCGGCACCGGCCGGCACTGCGGCGCGCGCGCCCGCCGCGCGACGATCGGAGAGCGGCACCGGGGGCTGATCGCGGGCATCGGTGACCGCACGGGGGAGCCGGCGCGCGGCCGACTCCCCCGTCGTGCGTCTCCGACGGTCCTGGCGGGAGGCGGGCGTCAAGCGACCTCAGGCGGCGGGCGGCGCCTGGTCCAGCACGTCGCGCACCTTGTGGGCGAGATCCTCCGGGGTGAACGGCTTCTGCAGGTACGGGAGTCCTTCCTCCAGCACGCCGTGACGGACCACGGCGTCGTCCGTGTAACCCGACATGTAGAGCACGCGGACGCCGGCGCGCTCGGCCGCCAGCGCTTCGGCGAGGTCCCGGCCGGTCATGCCCGGCATGATGATGTCGGTCACGAGGATCTGGATGTCGCCCGCGTGGGCGCGCGCCATCTCCAGTGCGGTCTGTCCGTCGGGGGCGCGCAGGACGCGATAGCCGCGCCGGGAGAGCACGACCGACGCGATCTCGCGAACCGCCGGGTCGTCCTCGGCCAGGAGCACCGTCTCCCGCCCGCCCTCGGCCGGCTGCTCGGCCTGTGCGAGCGGCGGCGCCTCGACGGGCTCGGGCACCCGGGGCAGATAGATCTTGAACGTGGTGCCGCGGCCGGGCTCGCTGTAGACCAGGATGTGCCCGCCGCTCTGCTTGACGATCCCGTACACGGTGGCGAGCCCCAGTCCCGTGCCCTTGCCCTGCTCCTTGGTGGTGAAGAAGGGCTCGAACAGGTGCGAGCGCGTCTCGGCGTCCATGCCCGTGCCGGTGTCGCTCACGGCGAGGAGGACGTACGAGCCCGGCGCCGCGTCGGCGTGCTGCTGCGCGTAGTCGTCGTCCAGCTCGACGTTCGCCGTCTCGATGGTGAGGCGACCGCCGGAGGGCATCGCGTCGCGCGCGTTGACCGCCAGGTTCATGATGATCTGCTCGAGCTGGCCGGGATCGGCGCGCACCGGCCCCAGGTCCCGGGCCAGCGCGGTCGCCAGCTCGACGTCCTCGCCGATGAGGCGCTGCAGCATCCGCTCGAGCGTTCCGACCAGCGCGTTCAGGTCCAGCACCCGCGCCTGGAGCACCTGCTTGCGGCTGAAGGCCAGGAGCTGGCGCGTGAGCGATGTGGCCCGCGCGGCGGCGGTGCGGATCTCTTCCACGTCCTGGCGCTTGTGGTCGTGCTCATGCAGCTCCTCCAACAGCATGTCGCTGTAGCCGGTGATGGCCGTCAGGATGTTGTTGAAGTCGTGCGCCACGCCGCCGGCGAGCCGGCCGACGGCCTCCAGGCGCTGCGCCTGCCGGAACTGGTTCTCGAGCGCGCGCTGCTGCGTCACGTCCTCCGCCAGGCCCTCGAGCCACGTGGTCGCGCCGGACTCGTCGCGCGCCCGACGCAGCCGCAGCCGTACCGTGATGGCGCCGCCGTCCCGGCGCCGCCACTGGACCTCGCCCGTCGCGACGGGCCGGTGCTCGAGCTGGAGCAGGATTCCCGCCCGCTCGTCGAGACGCACGTAGACGTCCCGCAAGATGTCGAGGCGCAGCACGTCGTCGACGGCGTCGTAGCCGAGCATCGCGGCGAGCGCGGGGTTCACGGCGAGGAAGGTGCCGTCCACCGACGAGCGGAAGATGCCGATGGTGGAGTTCTCGACCAGGCGGCGGTAGCTCGCCTCGCTCTCCCGGAGGCGGTTCTCGGCGAGCCGGCGGTCGGCGATCTCGTGGAAGGCGGAGACGAAGTACCCGAGGCGGCCGTCGGCGCCGCGCACCGCGGCGGACGTGAGGCCGACCCACACCTCGGAGCCGTCCTTGCGGAGGTAGCGCTTCTCGGTGGCGTACGAGTCGCCCTCGCCCGCGGCGAGGCGCTCGAGCTGGGCGACGTCGGTGCCGACGTGCGCCGGGTGCGTGACGTCCTGGAAGGACCGGGTCAGCAGCTCGTACGACGCGTAGCCCAGGATGTCGCACAGCCGCTGATTGACCTGCAAGAAGCGGCCGTCGGGGGCGATGTAGGCGAGGCCGACGCCGGCGTGCTCGAACACGGCGCGCAGCCGGTCCTGGTTGTCGCGCAGCTCCGCCTCGGCCTGCTGCCGCCGGAGGACGGTGCGATTGACGGCCGTGGCGCTCCACAGCACGAGCGCGCTGAGCAGCACGACGCTGGTCAGGAGCTGCAGGGCGTAGCCCACGGCGCTGCCGTACAGGCCCCCGCGCTCGGCGGCGAGCCCGAGCCACTGCAGGACGAAGACGGTCACCAGCAAAGCGGGCAGGAGGCGCCGCACGAGCGTGCCCCCGGGCGGCTCGCTGGAGAGGATCCGGACCAGCCGGGAGCGCGGCTGGCCCGCCACCCCGGCCACGGCGAGCGCGGCGAGGCCGATCGCCGTGTTGACGGCCATCGGCACGCTGGGCGTGGCCGCCTCGTGAGGCGCGACGCCGAAGGCGTAGCCCGTGAGCACCACGCCGGCGATGGTGCCGGCGAGGACGGCCGCGCCTTCGGCGAGCGCTGCCGCGGCGCTCCCTCCGGCGACGCCGGCGAGCTCCGCGACGCCGAGCAGCACGAACGCGATGGCCGTGGTCAGGGCCATCCGGCCGGTCACCGCGGCGGCGCCCAGGCGCGCGGGGAACAGCAGGTCGTCCACGGCCGGCGCGAGGTGAAACAGATGCTCGGCCAGCGCCAGGAGGCCGAGGAGGATCGCGGCGAACGCCGCCGCGTGGCCGGGCCACCGCCGCCGGCCGTCAGCCCCGCCCGGAACCAGCCACGGCGTGAGCCCGAGGAGGATCATCGCGACGGCGGTGAAGGGCCGGATCGACACCCAGCCCGGGGCGATGCTCCGCAGCGCGGATGCGTCGAGCAGCCAGCCGAGAATGCCCAGGGCGCCGATCGCCACGGCGACGGCGGCGGCGGCGCGCGCGATGCGACGCGGCTTGGATTCGGGAGCGGGGGGCACCCCGACAAACAACGGCCCGGCATCCTCGGCGTCTGTCGGGGGAAGACCCTCCGACCCGCGAGCGGCGCCGGGATCGGACCTAGACGCCACGCTCCGCATCGACGGGTCTGGGATCCTGCGAGAGGCTCTCGATGCTCACCACGCCGGTGCGCAAGGCGTAGCGCACCAGCGCGGCCCGGCCGCGCAGGCGCAACTTCTTGGACAGGCGGGCGCGGAACGTCTCCACGGTCTTGACGCTCAGCTTGAGGCGGGCGGCGATCTGCCGATTGCTGTGCCCCTGGGCCAGGAGGCGCAGCACCTGGTCCTCGCGCGGACTGAGGAGGCCCCGCGCCGAGCGCCGGGCGGGGACGGGGCGCGGCGCCGCGACGTCCGGCGGCGTGGCGACCGGGAGAGCGGGCGAATCACCGCCCTCGTCCTGCGCGACGGCGCGGATGGTCGAGAGCAGTTCGGTGTCGGCGGCGCGCTTGACCACGTAGCCGACGGCGCCGGCCGCCGTGGCCGACTGCACGTACGCGGGCTGCTCGTGCATGGTCAGCACCACGACCTTGGTTTTGGGCCGAGTGCGCGTGACGTGGCGGATGGTGTCCATGGCGTTGGTGCGCGGCATCGTGAGGTCGAACAGGACGACGTCGGGCTTGGCTTCGCCGGTCTTGCGGATGGCGTCGCGGCCGTCGCCGGCTTCCGCCACGACCTCCATGTCGGGCTGGCTGTTGATGAGCAGCCGCAGTCCCGAGCGGAGCACCGCGTGGTCGTCGGCCACGAGGATGCGCAGCTTGGCGTTCATCGCGAGCGCCGCCTCGTGACCCGCCGGCGGGGGCGCGTCGCGCCGCGGCGCATCGGCAGCGGCAGGCTCACGGTCACGGTGGTGCCACGGCCCGCGGTCGACGTGACCCCGGCTGCTCCGCCGAGCGAGGCGGCGCGCTCCCGGATGCCGAGAAGCCCGAGCGAGCCCGCCACGCCCGCCTTGCTCGGCTTGCGCGTCGGGCTCACCCCTCGGCCGTCGTCGGCGACCACCAGGCGCACGCCCGCGTCGTCGCGGACCAGGCTGATCTCCACGTGTTTCGCCCGCGCGTGCCGAGCCACGTTGGTGAGCGCCTCCTGGGCGATGCGGTACAGCGCGGTCTCGACCGCCAGCGGCAGGCGGCGAGGCCCGAGACCCTGGATGGTGACGCGGATCGGGATGCGGAGCGCCTCGGCCGTATCCGCGGCGTGCCGCTTCAGGGCCGGGCCGAGCCCCAGGTCGTCCAGCAGGCTGGGGTGGAGGCCGCGCGCCAGGCGCGCCAGCCCTCCGATCGTGTCGGAGAGCGTCTTCCTGAGTCGCGAGGCCTGGGTCCGTGCCTCGCGGAGCGACGCCGCGTCCTGCAGGGAACGCAGGCGCACGATGAGGGAGGCCAGCGCCTGGCCGGCTTCGTCGTGCAGCTCGCGCGCGATCCGGCGCCGCTCGTCGTCCTGGGCCATGATGACGCGCTCGAGGAAGCGGCGGCGGTCCTTCTCGCGGGTCGCCTGCGCCACGTTCCGCTTCGTGAGGTCGCGGATCGCGGCGATCACCACCGTCTCGCCGTCGCTCTTCAAGGGCGCGAGACTGATCTCGACGGGGAACTCCGCGCCGTTCTTGCGCCGCGCCACGAGCTGCAGCCCGCCGCCCATGCCGCGCGTGACGGGGGCCGCCATGTACTCCTCGTGCAGCTCGGAATGCCAGGGACGGAACCGCGCCGGGATGAGGTCGTCCACCGCGAGGCCGGCCCATTCGTCGCGCCCGTAGCCGAAGGCGCCTTCCGCTCCGCGGCTGGCCGCGACGACGCGCCCGTTGGGTCCGACGATCAGCGTGGGATCGGGCAGGGACGCGAGCAGGTCCCACGCCTTGACGGCCGAGTTGAAGCGGGCGCCGTCGCTCACGAGCCTGCGCTAAGTTGGCCCTGCGCAGGGCGTTGGAAAGACGAGGCTGGTCGAGACGCGCGCCGTGTCATTGCGGTGAAGCCTACCGCGCCGGAACGGCCTGGCGCCATCGGGGGAACACCCTACACGGGCCTGCGCGCGAGTGGCCGGCGCGCGCCGAGGCACGCCTGAGGCCGCGGGTTTGAGGACCCGAGGCGCTAGGGGCTCGCGCTGGCGACGCCGACGCGGATCGCGTACCGCACCAGTCCCGCCACGTCGTGGACCTCGAGCCGCTTCATGAGCAGCGAGCGATGCGTCTCGGCCGTCTTGACGCTGACGCCGAGGCGCGCGGCCACCTCCTTGGTCGTGTGGCCCTCCGCGATGAGCTGCAGGATCTCCCGCTGCCGGGGCGACAGGCGCTCGAACGCGACGTCGGCGCCTTCGGCGCGCGCCACGTAGTCGGCCACCACGGGCTTGGCCACGGGCGGACTCAGATAGGTCCCGCCGCGGGCCACCGAGCGCACGGCGAGCTCGAGCTCGGCTCGCGTCGCGTCCTTGAGCAGGTAGCCGCGCGCCCCCGCCCGGAGCGCGCGAGCCACGAACTCCGGGTCGGCGTGCATCGAGATGATCAGGACGGCCACCCGCGGGTGCTCGCGCACCACCCGCTCCGTGGCGGCGAGCCCGTTCATGTCCGGCATGGTGATGTCCATCAGCACCACGTCGGGCGACCGCTCGGCGATCTCCCGGAGCGCTTCGCGACCGCCGGCGGCTTCGCCGACGACCTTCACGTCGGGCAGGGTCTCGAGCAGCGCGCGGAGCCCGCTGCGCACCAGGGTATGGTCGTCCACGAGGACCACGCGGATGGGAGCGTTCATGCGCCACCTCCCGGTTTCGCGGCCGGCAGCCGGGCCGTGACGGTGGTACCGGCGCCGCGGCGGGATTGCACGCGGACCTCGCCGCCCACGGCGTCGGCCCGCTCGCTCATGCCGAGCAACCCGAGGCGCTGCGCGGCGGGCTCGTGCGGCCCCGGCTCGAACCCCACGCCGTCGTCCCGCACCTCCAGGCGGAGCGTGCCGCCCTTGGCGTCGAGGCCCACCAGGACCCGGTCGGCGTGCGAGTGCACGATCACGTTGGCGAGCGCCTCCTGGAGGATCCGGAAGCACACGACCTCGACGTCCTTGTCGCAGCGCGCGCCGATGTCGTCCACCTCGAGGATCAGCTCGAGGCCGGCGCGCCGCGCCTGGCGCGTGGCGTACGAGCGGACGGCGGCGGGGAGGTCCAGCTCGTCGAGCACGGCGGGCCGAAGCTCGAACGACAGCGTGCGGACCAGATCGACGGCGCGGTCCAGGGCCGCGCCGCTCTCGGCCACGGCGCCCACGCTGCCGCGCGAGGGCTCGGCGAACTCGAGACGCTCGAGGTTGAGCCGGGCCGCGCCGAGCGCCTGGCCGACCTGGTCGTGCAGCTCGCGCGCGATGCGGACGCGCTCCATCTCCTGCGCGTGGAGCAGCCGCCGCGACAGGGCGCGCAGCGCGTTCTGGACGTCCTGCCGCTCGGCGAACATCGCCGCCAGCGCCAGCTTGGTCACGGCGAGCAGGGCGATGAACACCTGGAGCAGGAACAGGTTGTTGAGCGGCGTGGAGGTCGTGAACGGGCCGGTGTTGTGCACCGTGTACCACACCGCGACCAGGCAGACCGCCAGGGTCGCGGTGGCGGCGCCGCGGGGGCCGAAGCGCAGGGCGGCCCAGGCGCCGACGGGGAAGACGAGGTACACGTAGGGCAGGGGCGTGACGAACAACACCCGCAGCGCAATGCCCAGCGCGATCGCGAGCACGGTGGCTTCGACCGCCCGCGCGCGCGGCGACCCGGACGGAAAGGCGCCCGCGACCCAGGTGAGCAGCAGCGGCGCGACGGTCAGGATGCCCAGCGCGTCGCCGCTCCACCAGACCAGCCACAGGCGCGCGTGCTGCGCCGCCGTGATCTGCCCGGCCCATCCCAGCGTCGCCGTCCCGATCGTCGCCGCGATGGCCGGCGTGAGCAGCGCGCCGATGGCCGCGAGCGCCAGCACGTCGCGCAGCCGGTCGAGCGCCGGCCGGAAGCGCACCACGCGCGTCAGCAGCAGCGCTCCCACCACCGCCTCGATCGCGTTGCCCGCGGCGATGATGGCCGCGCCGGTGGCCGGCACGCCCGAGGTCGCGTTGAGCAGGAAGGCGCCGATCCACACGGCGGGCCACAACCGCACGCCCCACAGGAGCAGCGCCGCGAGGGCGATGCCGGCCGGCGGCCAGACCGACGACACGACGCGCTGCGCGATCGCGGCCAGCAAGCCCAGTTTCGCCGCGCCCAGGTACACGGCGGCGAGGAGCGCGACCGAGCCCAGGTAGCGAAGGTCGAGCTGCGGCTCGACGTCACCGCGCCGGACGGTGGAACCGGCTACCGGGCGATCGAGCAGGACGGGGGTCGTGGTGGCCACGGGAGGGCGGTGCGGGGCGCGCTACGGCGCCGGGCGCGAACCAGGCGGGCGTGACCGGGGAGCCCGTCGCTGCGCGTCCGCCGCGACGGCGACTCGGTCGCTCGCCGTTCCTTTAGAGAGGAGGCGATTGCCCTCGTGGTCCAGCACGGCGCAGGGCCCTCCGTTGAGAATGTCGAGTATTTTACTCCCTATTACTACACGTTTCTGTGTGATTGGGTACTACCCGGGATGCAGGACATTGCATCTCCATGGTACTGGCCGAGTTGACCGTCCCCGCCGGAGGAGGGATAATTCACGCATGGACAGGGACATAGGCATTACCGCGGAGCCGATTGACACGACGCGTTGCCGCTTCGTGGTGAGCGAGCCGCTCCTGGATGGCGCCAGGCGGTTCGCCTCCGCGGCGGCTGCGGCCGGCTCGCCGCTGGCGGAGGCGCTGTTCGCCATCGACGGTGTCAACGAAGTGCTGGTGTCGGGAGGAACGGTCACGGTAACCAAGGACGGTCCCGCGCCGTGGCAGGTAACCGGAAAGGCGGTGGGCGCGGCGATACGCCGGGTGCTGGCGAGCGGCGCCGCTCCGGTGGCCGACGCTCCGGCCGCCACGTCGGCGGACGACGAAGCGCTCTATACGCGCGTGGCGGACCTGTTCGAGGCCGAGATCAATCCCGCGGTGGCGCAGCACGGCGGCTTCGTGGATCTGCTCGACGTGCAGGATGGGATCGTCATGCTCAGGATGGGCGGCGGGTGCCAGGGCTGCGGGATGGCG
>Ga0335080_10006514_pt1 | contig 12063 bp, 9 predicted proteins | sample Lox_Sample_34_FD_206720 | JGI IMG/M metagenome (GOLD analysis project Ga0335080, IMG submission 206720) | Soil microbial communities from Loxahatchee National Wildlife Refuge, Florida, United States - Lox_Sample_3.4 | ecosystem: Environmental > Terrestrial > Soil > Wetlands | place: USA: Florida...
CGGCGATCCGGGCCGCCCGGCTCAACCCCATCGAGGCCCTGAGGTACGAGTAACGTGCAGATCGGCGAGTCCGTCCGCACCTCCGCCGCCGAGATCTGGAGCCACAAGCTCCGCTCGGCCCTCACCCTCGTCGGGATCGTGCTCGGCACGACCGCCCTCGTGGTGATGGTGTCGGTCATCGGCGGCCTCGCGGTGGCCGTCCAGAAGGGCCTCGACGACCTCGGCTTCGACGGCGTCGTCTTCGCCGTGCCACGGGCGGCCACGGACAGGATCGAGCTCAAGAAGCAGGGCTACTCGCGCGGGATGCGGGCCGCGGACGGGTCGAGGCCGGCCGGGAGACGATCGACGAGGCCGCCCCCGTGATCGGCCTCGGCGACGAGACGGTGCGCATGAACGGCCGGACCCTGAAGGCCCTCGTGGAGGGCGTCACGCCGGAGTGGGGACGGATCCGCAAGCGCGTCCCCGAGGCCGGGCGCTACCTCGCCGACCGCGACGTCGAGACCCGCGCCACCGTCGCCCTCCTCGGGCAGAAGATCAAGAAGGACGTGTTCGGGGACGAGGAGGCGCTCGGCCGGGAAGTGACGATCCGCGGCCTGCGGTTCCGCATCGTGGGCGTCCTCAAGAAGTTCGGCAACAACCAGGTCCAGGACGACGAGATGGAGCGGGACAACTCGAAGATCTACATCCCGCTCTCGACCGCGCAGCAGTACTTCGTGGGCAAGGACACCGTACACGCCTGGGCCTTCAAGGCCGACCCGGAGAAGATGGGCGACGCCCAGCGGGAAGCCGAGGCCCTGATGCGCCGCAGCCACCGCGGCATCACCGACTTCAAGATCGAGAACATCGGCCAGGAGATCCTCCGCGTCCGCAAGGAGGTCGACAAGCTCATCCGCAACTGGAACATCGTCCTCGCCTCGATCGCCGGCATCTCGCTCCTCGTGGGCGGGATCGGGATCTTCTCGGTCATGCAGATCTCGATCAGCGAGCGTGTCTACGAGATCGGGCTCCGCAAGTCGATCGGGGCCACCGACCCCGAGATCTTCGGCCAGTTCCTGATCGAGTCGGTCTCGCTCTCGCTCGTGGGCGGCCTCATCGGCGCCGCCATCGGATTCGGCATCACCCTCCTGGCCGCCCAGGCCTTCCCCGACGGCCTCAGCGTCTCGCCCCTCGGCCTCATTCTCGCCGCCGCCTTCGCGATCGGGATCGGCCTCGCCGCCGGCGTCTACCCGGCCATGCGCGCCTCCCGCCTCACTCCCGTCGACGCCATCCGCGCCGGGTAGGTCGACCGCCTCCACCGACAGCGTCGTCGTCGGAGGCCCGTGGCAAGGCTTCCGCGGGGCGATGCTCGGGCGCGCTCTCTTCCGCGCCCTCGGGCCTCGCGGCTAGAATCGCATCCTCCATGACCAACGACGAGTCGTCGGCGGGCGAGGCCGGCGTCCGTTCCATCCTCGGCTTGAGCTGGCCGGCCTCGGTCAGCCCCGCGCAGAAGCGCTCGCTCGTCGCGGGGGGGCTCGGGTGGATGCTCGACGCCATGGACGTGATGCTCTACTCCATGGTGCTGGCCGAGCTCCTGGTCCACCTCGGGATCAGCAAGCCGCAGGCCGGCTTCCTGAACTCCCTGACCCTCGCCGCCTCCGCGGTCGGGGGGATGGGGCTCGGGGTGGTCGCCGACCGGGTGGGACGCACGCGCGCGCTGATGGCGTCGATCCTCGTCTACTCGGTGGCGAGCTTCGCCTGCGGGCTGTCGCAGACGCTCACCGAGCTCGCCCTGTGCCGGTTCGTGCTCGGCCTCGGGATGGGAGGCGAGTGGACGACGGGGGCGGCCCTGATCGCAGAGACGTGGCCCCCGGAGCACCGCGGCAAGGCCCTCGGCCTCATGCAGTCCGCGTGGGCCATCGGCGAGATGATCGCCGCGGCGGTGACGCTCGTCGTCCTCCCCCGGTTCGGGTGGAGGGCGGTCTTCTTCGTGGGCGTGCTCCCCGCTCTCGCGGTGCTCTGGATCTGGAGCGAGGTCCCGGAGTCGCCGATGTGGCTCGAGCGCGGGAGGCCGCGCGGCGCGTCTCTCGCCGCGATGTGGCGGCCGGACATCCGCTGGAAGGGCGTCGTGGCGACGGTGATGAACGCCTGCGGGATGTTCGGCTACTGGGGCCTCTTCACGTGGATCCCGGGGTACCTGGCCCTGCCCGAGGCCCAGGGAGGCCGCGGCCTGGGCATCGTCGCCTCCCTGACCTGGGTGCTCTTCATGGCGCCGGGCAAGTGGCTCGGCTACACGCTCTTCGGCTTCGCCGCGGACGCCATGGGGCGCCGCCGGAGCTACGCCGTCTACCTCCTGGCCGCGGCCGCACTGGTGCCTGTCTTCGGTCACACCCGCAGCCTGACGTGGCTCCTCGTCCTCGGGCCCTTCGTCGGCTTCTTCGGCACCGGCTTCTTCTCGGGCTTCAGCGCCGTGGCCTCCGAGCTCTTCCCGACCGAGATCCGGGCCACCGCCATGGGCCTGACCTACAACATCGGCCGCGGCTTCTCCGCCCTCGCTCCGTTCGCGGTCGGCTGGGTCGCGGTGCGGTACTCGTTCTTCGCCGCGTTCCTGCTCCTGGCCACGGCCTTCCTGGCCGGCGCCGCCCTGGCTCTCCTCCTCCCCGAGACGAGGGGGAAGCACCTCGAATGACTGTGAGCGTCGGGAGGTCGAGGGAGGCGTGATAGCCTCGCGCCGAGCGGAGCCATCATGCCCACACCGGCGCGGACCCCGCGGGAGCGGGCCGAGGCCTTCCTGCGCGACGCCGTCCAGTTCCGCCTGGGGGCCCTCGTCACCGAGGCCTCGCACCCCCGCTCGCAGGACCTGAGCCAGGTCGCCCGGCAGGACGCCGCGGAGGGCCTGGCCGTCCTCTTCGACGTGGACCGCGACGTCGTCGAGGCGTTCGACCGCTGGTCGCGGTCCGGCCAGCCGGAGGCGCTCCGCGACGACCTGCTCGCGACGCTCCAGGCCGGGGGGCGGATCTTCTTCACCGGCTGCGGCGCGACCGGCCGCCTCAGCATCCAGCTCAACGCCATCTGGCGCGGGTTCTGGCAGGAACGCCGGGCCCGCGGCCTCGACCGCCCGCCTCCCGACGACTGGGAGCACCGGACCGAGAGCGTGATGGCAGGCGGCGACTACGCCCTCATCAAATCCGTGGAGGGCTTCGAGGACTTCGAGCCCTTCGGCCGCAAGCAGATCGCCGACCTCGGCGTGTCGGGGGGCGACGTGGTGCTCGCCATCACGGAGGGCGGCGAGACCTCCTTCGTGATCGGCACTGCGTGGCAGGCGCTCGAGGCCGGCGCCCGGGTGGCGTTCGTCTACAACAACCCCGACGACGTGCTGCGGGCCCACGTCGAGCGCAGCCGGCGGATCATCGACGAGCCACGGATCCGCAAGGTCAACCTGACCACCGGGGCCATGGCCATCACGGGCTCGACACGCATGCAGGCAACGAGCATCCAGCTCCTGGCCCTGCTCACCGTCCTCGAGATGACGCTGCGCGACGTGCTCGCTCACGGGGGGGACCCCGGGCCCCTGATTGGCCCGGCGGCCGGCGTGCCGGAGGCGGTGCGCGAGGGCCTGCGAGAGCTACACACCCGGCTGACCGGCGAGCGGCTGCGGCGCGAGCTCGCCCGCCTCGTCGTGGCCGAGGAGCAGGCCTACCGCCAGGGCGCCCGGACCTCCTACTTCGCCGACGCGCTGGCCGTGGACGTGCTCACCGACACCACCGAGCGCAGCCCGACCTTCTGCACGCCGTCCTTCCGCAAGTGGGACGACGAGGAGGCGTCGGAGTCCTGGGCGTTCCTCTTCACCCCCGCGTCGACGAGCGAGGCGGCCTGGGCTCGGCTGCTGAGCCGGGAGCCGCAGACGATCGAGTGGACGGAGGACGAGCTGCGGGCGTTCCTCGACGAGGAGGCCGCGGAGAGGCAGGGCGCGATCGTCGGCGAGATCGGCCGCCGCGAGCTGATGCGCTTTCGCATCGGCCTCGACGGCCTGCCCCACCGCCCGCTCCGGCGAGGCGACGGCGTCACGGCCGTGGTCGCGGAGCGCGACCTCCCCTTGCTGGACGGGGGCGCCTTCGGGGCCGCGCTCGAGAGGGCGCGGGAGGCCGGGGCCTGCCGGGCGGTGATCGCGGCCGCCCGGCGGTCCGGGCTGGCCCGCCTCACGGCCGCGGCCGCGGCGCGCGGCGACGACGGCCGCACCGTCGCCCTGGAGACACCGGAGGCCACCTTCCTCCTCGACCCGCTGGCCCGCGTCGGCGTGAAGATGGTCCTGAACGCTCTCTCGACCTGCACGATGGTCCGGCTGGGACGCGTGCTCGGGAACCGGATGATCTGGGTGGTGCCGAGCAACCTCAAGCTCGTCGACCGCTCGACGCGCTACATCCGCGACCTGGCCTCGGTCTCCTACGAGGAGGCCTGCCGGGCCCTCTTCGAGGTCATCGAGTACGTGGAGCCCCGGCGGCGAGCGGGCAAGGCCTACCCGGCGCCGGTGGGGGTCGCCACGATGCGCCTGCGCCACGGCCTCGGCCTGGCCGAAGCCGAGGCGCGCCTCGTCGAGGAGCTCGGCTGAAGCACCGTGGCGCCTTCGGGCGCCACGGATGTCTCTACCCCTGCGGCAGCGTGAAGCAGAACGTGGCCCCGTGCCCGGGGCCCTCCGACTCCGCCCACGCCCGGCCGCCGTGGGCCTCCACGATCCGGCGCACGAGGGCGAGGCCGACGCCCGTCCCCTCGACGCGCGGATCGAGCTTCTCGAAGAGGTCGAACACCCGCTCGAGGAAGCGCGGCTCGATCCCGCGCCCGTTGTCGCGCACGAAGAAGACCCGCTCCGGGCCGTCTCGGCGGACACCGACCTCGACGCGGGGCTCCCGATCGCCGCAGGCGAACTTCGCCGCGTTCTGGATGAGGTTCTGGTACACCTCGAGCAGCCGCCTCCGGTCGGCGCGCACGACGGGCAGGTCGTCGGCGATCTCCACGCGGACCCGGCCGGCCTCGAGGGGCCCCCGGACGAGGTCGACCGCCTCCCGGGCGAGCTCGGCCAGGGCAACGTCCTCGGGAGCCTGCACGACGCGCCCGACCCGCGACAGCTCGAGGAGATCGTCGAGGAGTCGGTGCATCCGGTCCGCGGCGGAGACGACGCGCCTCAGGTCCTGACGGACGCGGTCGACATGGCCCGCGTCGAGGTCGGTGCCGGCCAGCTCGGCGAAGCCCCGGACGGTCACGAGCGGGCTCTTGAGGTCGTGGGACACCGTGTAGTTGAAGCGCTCGAGCTCGGCGTTCTTCGCCGCGAGGTCGGCGCGCTCGGCGCGGAGAGCCTCCTCGTGCGCGCGGAGGTCCGCGGCCATGCGGTCGAAGGCGCGCGCGAGGTCGCCGACCTCGTCCGTCCGGTCCACCGTGATCGGATGGTCGAGGTGCCCGGCGGCGATCTCGGCCGCGGCGCGGCTCATCTCGGTGAGCGGCCGGGCGAGGCTCCGCGACAGGAGGACCGCGGTCAGGAGGCCCAGGCCGAGCGTCACCACGAACGCGATCGCGCCGAGAGAGAGGAGCGACGCGCGGTGGCCGCGCCACGACGAGGCGGTCCTTTCTTCGAGCCGCCGCAGCGAAGCCTGCCAGGGGGCCGCGGCGAGCGTCACGACGCCCCAGCCGGCCTGGACGCCGCCCGACGAGATGTTGAAGCGGATCTCCGTCTGCTCACCCCGCCGGGCGAGGAGCAGGCTCTCCCTTCCTTCGCCGGGCAGCTCTCCCGCGAAGACCTCTCCGTAGCGCCCGTTGGCGGGCGTCCCGTCGGTCAGGATGCTGCGCTGGGCGTCCACGACGAGGAACGAGGTGATCGGCAGCCAGATCCGGACCTGCTCGATCTCCTCGTTGAGCCGCTGGACGTCGAGCTGGTAGAGCGCGTTGAAGAAGTGGGTGCCGAGGTAGCGTGCCGTCCCTCGGAGCGCCGCCTCCTCGTCGGCCGTGCGGGCCTCGTCGACGGCGGCGTGGATCTCGGCCTGGACGACCCGCGACTGGCGGAACCCGATGAACCCGGCGGCCAGGAGCGCGGTCGCCACGAGGGCGAGCGACAGGCCCGCGATCCAGGCCGCGTAGCGGGCGCCGATCCGTCCGAGGCGCATCAGCGAGCCTGCGAGGGCCGGAGGACGGGCGCCCAGCGCCGCAACCCCGCCCGGTCCTCGGCGGTGAGCCGCTCGAAGCCGGTGAGCCCGGCGGCCTGGAAGAGAGCGACCCGGCCGGCCTCGTCGTCGGGGAGCCTCAGCAGCGCCTCCTCGACTGCTCTCCGCACCGTGGCGTCGAGGCCGGAGCGGAAGGAGAGCAGGCCCCGGACGATCGGCGCCGTCTGGTGGAAGACGCGCAGCCGCGCGCGGACCTTCTCGGGGAGGGCCGCCCAGTTGCCGTCGTTGAACGCCCCGGCGTCGCCCTTGCCGTGCAGCACCCAGATCGCCTGGTTGACCTCGGCCTGGGCGAGGACGTACCGCACGTCCCCCGGGCGCGACCGGAGGTCGTCCGCGGGCACGAGGGTGAGGCCTGCCCGCTCCAGCTCGGCCTTCGGGAGGGCGAACGCCGACGTGGAGCGCAGCACCTGGAGGACGAGCGTCTTGCCGCGGAGGTCTGCGAGCTCCCGGATGGGGCTCTCCTGGCGGGTGAAGAAGACGCTGCGGTACTCGCGCTGTCCCCGCCGGAAGATGACGAGCGACGGCTCGACGCAGTGGGTCCGCTCCTGCAGGGCGAGGGTCGGGAAGACGGTCTCGATGACGAAGTCCACGTCGCCGCGGAGGATCCGCTGCGAGAGGTCGTCGAGGTCCCGGGCGATGACGAGGCCCCCGACCCGCACCGCGCGGGGCTGGAGCTGCTCGCGGAGGCGAGCGAGCAGCTCGGCGAAGATCCGGAGCATCTTGTCGGGCTCGTTCGGCTCCTCGGCGACCACGCCGAGGTGGACCGCGGCCGGCGGCCGAGAAGCCGCGGCGGGGCCTACGGTGCCGGGGACCCCGAAGGCGAGCGCGGCGAGGGTCCCGAGCGTTCGGGGGGCGAGTCGGGCGGCCAGGGCCACGACGCGCATTGTCCGTTCCGGAATGCGCCGCCGCAACCCGGGTCATCGCCACCCCGCACCGTGCTACCATGCCCGCTCGGCCCCGCCCGCGAGAGCGCGATGGGCCTTGTGACCGCATGGACCGCGAGCGGATCGGCAAGTACCGGATCGTCGGCGAGCTCGGCAGCGGCACGATGGGCGAGGTCCACAAGGCCCACGACACCGTCCTCAACCGCTACGTCGCCCTCAAGACGCTGGGCGTGCGGGCCTTGCCCGGCGACGAGACGCTCCAGCGCTTCCACCGCGAGGCGCAGGCGGCCGCCCTCCTCAACCATCCGAACATCGTCACCGTGCACGACTTCGGCGAGGAGGGCGGCATCCTCTACATGGCGATGGAGCTCCTCGAGGGGACCGATCTCCGGAACGCGATCGACGCCGGTCTCCTGAAGACCCTCGACGAGAAGCTCGACGTGATGGACGGCGTCCTGGCCGCTCTCGACTACGCGCACGCGAAGGGCGTCGTGCACCGCGACGTCAAGCCCGCCAACGTGCACCTCGGGCCCGGGCGACAGGTCAAGATCATGGACTTCGGTCTCGCGCGGGTCAGCAGCTCGGAGATGACCCACGAGGGGATCGTCCTCGGTACCCCGAACTACATGTCCCCCGAGCAGGCGCTCGGCGACAAGGTGGACGGGCGCACCGACCTCTTCTCGGCGGGAGCCGTCCTCTACGAGATGCTCACCGGCCACAAGCCGTTCGAGGCCGACTCGACGCCGAGCGTCCTCTTCCAGGTGGTCCACAAGGAGCCGCCGCCGGTCCGTCGGTGGCTGCCCGACGCGCCGCCCGGGATCGTCGCCATCGTGAACCGGGCGCTCGAGAAGGACCGCGCCAAGCGTTTCGCCCTCGCCGGGGACATGCGGGCAGCGATCGTCGTCACGCGCCGTACGTTGGCGACCTCGCCGCCTGCCTTGCCCTCGCGGCCGGCCCGGCCCGCTCCGCCGCCGCGCCCCACCCCGCCGCCCCTGCCCCCGGGCGCGGCGGCTTCCGTCGCCCCCGACGACTTCGCTGCACCGGCGCCGCCGGCGCCCCCGAGGCCACGGGTTCCCACACCGAGGCCGATGGCTTCGCCGCCATCGCTCCGGACATCACCCCCCGACGGCCCCTCGGCCTCCACGCCACCGGTGGTCGCCGCAGGCCGCAGGCTCCGCGCGTCGGTCCTCCTCGGAGCGGGGCTCGCCGCGGCGCTCGTCGTGACCCTCGCCGGGCTCGCCATCGCCTACTGGCTCACGAGGCGGCCGTCCCTCCCCGTCTCCCGGAGCCCCGCCGGGAGCGCCACCGTCGACGCCCTCACGCAGGCGCTCGTGAGCAAGCAGGTGCGGCTCGCGCAGCGGGAGCTCGACGAGAAGAACTACCCGGCGGCGGCCACGGAGGCGGAGGGCGCGCTGAAGCTCGCGCCGGCACAGCCGGAGGCGAAGGCCGTGCTCGACACGGCGCACGAGCGGATGAAGGAGCTGGACCAGTCGGTCGCCGAGGCCAGGCGCCTGCTCGACGCCGGCGACACCGGCGGGGCCTCGCGCGAGCTCTCCCACGTGCTCGAGCTCGACCCGCGGCATCCGGCCGCGGCCGAGCTGTCCGCGCGGCTCAACGGCGTCTTCCGCGCCCAGGCGGACGAGGCGGCGGCGGCGGCCCGCGCCGGCCGGGCCGCTGCGCTGGCCGCGGGCGCGTCGCCGGAAGCCCTGCGCTCGGCCGACGAGGGGACCCGCCGGTCGGAGGACCTGATGGCGCGGGGCGAGTTCGCCGACGCCACGCGCCTCTACCTCGAGGCCCGCGACGGCTTCAGCCGAGCGCGGCGGGACGCGCTCGGCCGCGCGGCGCCGGCGGCGGCGACCGCCACCCGGACCGCGGCCGCCTCCGAGGCCGCCCCGAGGCCGTCCACGGGGGCGGGCTTGCGCCCCGGCACCGGACGGGCCGAGGAGACGTCCCCGGCCCCGCCCCCGTCGACGCCGAGCCCGGCCCGCGCCTTCGTGGCCGAGGGCACGACGATCGCGACCCCCACCGCGAGCGGCATCGAGGGCTTCGACACGTCGGACGTGAGCAGCCACCGCCCGCCGCAGTTCGCGGGGCGGGTCGAGTTCGAGGTCCTGCCGCCGGCGGTGCGTCCCGGCGACCCGTTCGTCGTCCGCATCCACCTGCGCAACGACGGCCGACGGGTGGTGAAGGTCCACGGCCTCTCCCTCGCCGCGGTCGTGGACGGCCAGCGCGTCCCCGCCCCCGTGAAGCCCCTCCAGCGCGAGGTGCCGGCCCAGTCCCGGGCCCTCGTGGCCGAGTACTCCGGCGTGTGGGCCGAGGCGCGGTCGTGGGCCCTCGAGGCGGTCCTCACCGCGGACCGGGACGAGACGGTCACCAGCCGGCTGCGCGCGAACTGAGAAGGAGATGCGCATGGTCCCGAGGATCTCGGAGCGCGGCCTCAAGATGCCCGCGTCCCCCATCCGCAAGCTGATGCCCCTCGCGGACGAAGCGAAGCGGCGCGGGGTGAGGGTCTACCACCTGAACATCGGCCAGCCCGACCTCGAGACGCCGCCCGCGATGCGCGCGAAGCTCGCCCAGGCGCCGAGCATCTTCGCCTACTCGCCCTCGGCGGGCACCGCGGAGTGCCTCGCCTCCCTGCGCGAGTACTACCGGCGCCTCGGCATCCCGCTCGAGACCGACCAGATCATCGCCACCACGGGCGGCAGCGAGGCGATCCTCTTCGCCCTCACCGCCTGCGCGGGCGAAGGCGACGAGGCCATCGTCGTCGAGCCCTTCTACACGAACTACCTCGCGTTCGCGACGATGGCGGGGGTGCGCCTCTGCCCCCTTCGCGCGCGGGGGGAGGACGGCTTCCACCTGCCCCCGATGGAGGAGTGGAGGAAGGCTCTCACGCCGCGCACGAGGCTCGTGCTCCTCTGCAACCCGGGCAACCCCACGGGGACGGTCTATCGCCCGGACGAGCTCGCCGCGGTCACAGCCTTCTGCCGCGAGAACGGCCTCTTCCTCGTGGCCGACGAGGTGTACCGCGAGTTCGTGTACGACGGCCGCGCGTCGGCGAGCGTCCTCGCCCTGCCCGGCGCGGAGGAGATCGCGGTCCTGGTCGACAGCCTTTCGAAGCGGTACAGCGCCTGCGGCATCCGACTCGGCTGCCTGGCCACGCGGAACCCGGAGGTCTACGGCGCGGTGCTGCGCATGGCGCAGGGGCGCCTCTCGCCCCCCGGCCTCGCCCAGCTCGTGGCTCTAGGGGCAGACGGGCTCCCCGCCGACTACGCGAAGGGGATCCAGCGCGAGTACCAGGCGCGGCGCGACGTGCTCTTCGAGGGCCTCTCCCGGATCCCCGGCGTCTTCCTGCGCAAGCCCGAGGGGGCCTTCTACTTCGTGGCTCGGCTGCCCGTCGAGGACGGCGAGGACTTCGCGGCCTGGCTCCTCACCGACTACTCCTTCGAGGGCGCGACGGTGATGGTCGCGCCGGCCCAGGGCTTCTACGCGACGCCGGGCCTCGGCCGTGACGAGGTACGCATCGCCTACGTGCTGAAGAGGGAAGACCTCGAGGCGTCGGTCCGCATCCTGGCTCACGCCGTACCGACGTACCAGGCGGTGCAGGTGGCCCGCCTCGCCGGCGCGCGGACGAAGGCCTGAAACGGGGCGGGGCGCGCCCGTCCAGAAGCCGTCCCGGACTTGGACGCCGGAGAGGTCACGAACTTCGCCTGCTTGCCGCAGACCCTTTCGATTCAGTGAGTTGAAGGCGGGCCGAACGCACGCCACGGCTGGCATGCGGAGTGCACGGATGAAGGGCGTGCTAGACTCGAGGCTTCGCATCCTGGTGGCCGACGACGAGGAGGGCGTGCTCTTTGCCCTCCGCGAGTACCTGGGTTGTTGCGGCTGGGAGGTCGACACGGCCCGGACCGCCGACGAGGCGAAGAGCCTGCTCGAGACGCGAGGCTACGCGGCGGTGATCACCGACCTGCGCTTCTCCGGCCCGACGAGCCTCGAAGGGCTGTCCGTCGTCAGGACCGCAAAGGCCCACCATCCCGACGCCCCGGTCGTGGTCGTGACCGGGCACGGCACTCCGGACGCGGAGGCGGAGGCTCGACGCCTCGGCGTCGACGCGTTCGTGCCGAAGCCGGTGCCCCTGTGGGAGCTCGCCCGGCTCGTCCAGGGCTGGGCCGTCGCTTGACGCGGCGGCTCCGATCGGCCGCCTGATCCCACGCCGCCCGCGATAGACTGGTCCTCTCTCACGGAGCGTCCATGACCCCTCGCCGAGCCCTCGCCGTCCTCGCTTTCGCCGCCTCGGCCGCCTGCCGCAGCGCGACTCCTCAGGGAGCGGCGGCACCCCAGGTGCCTTCCCCGTCCCGGGCCGCCCCCGCCGCCCCGGCCCCGTTCCGCGCCCCCGAGGCGATCCGGTGGTCGCGCGACTCGGCCGAGCACCGCGCGCTCTTCCTGCAGGTCTATCGTGCGGCGACGGCGTTCGTGGAGCGCGAGGCCGCGTCCCGAGCGACCGGGACCTGGGCGGTGATCCTCGACGCCGACGAGACGGTGCTCGACAACTCGACCTATCAGCTCGAGCAGGCGAGGGCCGGGAAGGCCTTCGAAGCCGCGAGCTGGAACGCGTGGTGCGCCCGCCGCGAGGCGGTGGCCCTGCCCGGAGCGGCGGCGTTCCTCGCCCGCGTGCGCGGTCTCGGCGGGAAGATCGCGATCGTCACCAACCGCACGGAGACCGAGTGCCCGGATACCGAGGCCGTCTTCGAGGCCCAGGGCCTCGTCTACGACGTCCTGCTGTGCAAGCCCGACGGGGGCCCGAGCGACAAGAGCCCCCGGTTCGAAGCCGTGGCCCGTGGCACGACGCCGGCCGGCCTCCCGCCCCTGACCGTGATCGCGTTCCTGGGCGACAACATCTACGACTTCCCCGGCCAGAGCCAGGCGATCCGGACGAAGGGCGACGACGCCTTCGACCCCTTCGGCGCGCGCTTCTTCGTCCTGCCGAACCCGATGTA
>Ga0335080_10006518_pt1 | contig 12060 bp, 8 predicted proteins | sample Lox_Sample_34_FD_206720 | JGI IMG/M metagenome (GOLD analysis project Ga0335080, IMG submission 206720) | Soil microbial communities from Loxahatchee National Wildlife Refuge, Florida, United States - Lox_Sample_3.4 | ecosystem: Environmental > Terrestrial > Soil > Wetlands | place: USA: Florida...
TGCTGTTCAAAGCAATTCCACTTCCAACAACACCCCTGAAGTCAGGCCAGCGAAGACTGATTCTTGAGCCTGGAAAACCCTTCCGCTACAGGATCTTCCACCAGCTCCAACAGTCTCCTAAGTGCGTTATCCCAACTGTAATCCTCCATCACCAGGCGCCGGCCGTCTATGCCTTTCAAACGCGCCCGGTCGGGGTCCTGTAATAGTACTACTACCCTCGAGGCCAGTTCCTCCGCGGTGTCACCCGTATCCACCACATTGGCGACGCGGCGTGAAAGACCCTGGGCCGCGCGGGATGTGGCTACTACTGGCAGACCGCAGGAAATCGCTTCCAGGATCTTGTTCTGAATGCCGGCAGCGATCGTAAACGGAGCCACGGCCACCCGTGCTTTGGCCAGCCAGGTCCGGACGTCCGGTACGAAACCCGTGACCTCAACATCGCCGGCCTTTTCCAGATCCCGCACCCTTGAGCCTGGATTCCGGCCTACGATCAGAAACCGCACGCCGGCAACGGACCGGCGGATCAGCGGCAATACCTGGCGCGCAAAGAAAACCACGGCTTCTTCATTCGGGAAATAGCTCATATCGCCGGTAAAGATCACGGACTCCTCCGGTGCGGCCTGCGGCGCGGGCTGGAAATATTCCGTATCCACACCGTTCGGCAGGATGTGCACCCGGGCCTCCGGCGCGATCTCACGCGCCAGCCGGGCCTCACGCTCGGTGGACAGCAGCACGCACGCCGCCCTCTCGCATACGCTCCGCTCGAATGCCCTCAGCGTCCGTCCTTCGCGGCGGTAAATTGCCGAGAACGGAAAACTGGTATGGGCGGCGTACTGCGTCCATTTATCGGAGTCCACATCTACCAGATCCATCACCATAGGGATCGAGCAGGCCGGTTTTATGTACTGAGCCATGGCTGAGCAATACACAAAAATCCGGTCGTAAGAGCGCTCCGCAAGAGCATTGCGGACTTCCATCGCCAACTCCGCGGAGTAGAAATAGGGCACCGTCAGCGGGGTTCGAGTGAGCAGAGAGGGAAGCGCCCGCAGGCGTGCCAGCCTGGGATGAACCCGGGCGACCGTCAGGCGGCGGCAGTATGCCGCTAGCGCTTCCCGGTGAGCGAGGTCTCCGGCGTCGTCCGCCAGCGTGAACACGTCCACCTCGTGGTGGGTTGCCATGGCGCGCAGTTGATGAAACGCGCGGATCTTGTCGCCCTTGTCCGGCGGGTACGGGATGCGGTGGCAAAGATGGAGGATTCTCACGGGCTTAAGTTTGAATTTGGTAGGCGCGGCAGGATTTGAACCTACAACCTCCCTGGTGTTTATTCAGGGCGCTCTGACCGCTGAGCTACGCGCCTATGCTTGCAACCCAACTCAACTGGACGGGAACCTTTCGGATCAGCCACCGATGAGCCAACGCCAGAGGAATCCAAAGCACGTCAGGTTCCGCGCAGTTTCTGGTCTCAGGTTGTCGAGATTTAAGACTTGTGGTGAGCGTCGAGAATCGCGGCAATCGCGCGACATCCGCTCCTGTAACCTGCGATAGCGGCTAATTTCAGCGCATGTTCTTCTGGATTAATGGAATCAATCATTTATAGTATCCCCAAAACCGGGCCGCTGCTCTCAGGCCCGGGGGCCTACACCCCAGCGATGATTTCGGGCACTTTCGACGCAGTTGAAAAGCTTTTAAAAAAACCAAAATACTGGGAACAGTGTGGCTGCTGGACGCCGGGGTCACCTCCGACTCCACCCGATCTACCGTTGGGAATCAAAAGAGCAGGCTCTGGAATGTGCAGAGACTTCTGAATTTACATCCCCACGACCTCCGCGCAATGGCGCAACAATTGCTGCACACCTACGAGCCGACGAAGAGCAGGAAGACAATTTTGATTGCGTTGCTCTTTCGCTGCCGATATTAGCTGCAAGCACCTCTCCATGACTGCTAACGCGTCAGCCCTGAGTCCCCGCCTTCCCCGGCGAGTTCCCAGCCTGGATGGCTTGCGCGCAATCTCCGCCAGCGCCGTCATCGTGGCTCACCTGGTCGGGACCAAGAATTTCCCGTCAGGGTTGCATCAACTCGATCATCTGGGCAATTATGGCGTCCGCTGCTTTTTTATCATCTCAGGGTTTCTAATCACCACGCTGTTACTCAAAGAACTGGATGTCGCCGGAAGCATTTCGTTGAGTGCTTTTTATCTGCGACGATGCCTCCGCATCTTTCCGGCTTCCTACGCGTATGTGGGTCTCATTTCGCTGGCGGCGGCGGGCGGCTTGATTACCTTGTACCCGGGTGATTTGTTGCACGCATGGACCTATACCATGAATTACCAGAACATTCCGGTAGCGATTCGGCACGCGAGGGCGAATGGCTGGTATTTGAACCATCTGTGGTCGTTATCGGTCGAGGAGCAGTTTTATCTGCTCTGGCCTGCTGCGATCGTTCTTCTGACGGCTCGCAGAGCGCTCAAACTCGCGGGGGGAGTGATTATCGCGGCGCCCTTCATTCGAATGCTCATGTGGTACATGATGTCGTCTTCACCCGAAGATGTCGTTACCACCGCCCTCAGCCGGCAGTTCGAGGCCGTATCGGATGCGCTAGCGACCGGATGCCTGTTGGCAGGGGCCTATAATTGGCTTGGAGAAAGAACGCGATATCAGGCCTTTCTCCGGTCGCCATATTTCATGATTGTGTTGGTTGTCGGAGGAGTGCTTCCGACACTCGTATTTCTGAAGAGCCCTATACTCTTTTTTGTGGGTTCGCAAACGGTTTTGAACATCACCATGGCGTTATGCCTTGAGCGGTGCGTGCGGTATCCCAGCGGCTTGGTCGGCGCATTCCTGAATGCATCTCCGGTAGTTGGAATCGGGGTGCTGAGTTACTCCTTATACCTATGGCAGGAGTTGTTTCTGAACCCGTTCCGGCGTGATTCGGTATTATTCGCCTTCCCGGTGAACCTCCTTATGGTGATCCTCGCGGCGCTGCTTTCGTATCATGCCGTGGAGCGGCCTTTCCTGCGGCTTAAGGCCCGGTTGGAGCGCAGACGGTCCGCGGCGGCTGGCGCGACGTCATCTCATGCAGCGGTTCCCGCAACTCCTTTGACAGAAGATCGCCAGGCGACCATCTCCTGAGTTCTGCAACACACAGCCATCAGAAGACGAGGCGCGGCCGCTTCAAATCGACGGAATCCAGCGAATCAGCCTCGGACCCACGACTTTCGTCCAGGAATACGGCATCCGCTTCCATGCCGCCACCGGCAATTGGAACTTCTTGTCAACCGGGCTCATGTGCGGAACCTCTTTGGCGCGCACCAGGTGATACCGGTAAGGCAATTCTGTGACCTGCATCGACCAGGAGGATTTGAAGTGGAATGAGCCCGTTCCACGCTTGCTCCGGCCGAAGTCGAACTCGCGAAATCCTTCCTTGCAGCTCTGCGCCATCAGGCTCCAATACATGAAGTTGTTCGGCGAATCCTTGTAGTACTCAGCAAGCGCTCCGCCATAATAGGGCAAGACCTGGTCGCGGAAATAGAAACATAGCACGCCAGCAATCGGCGTCTTTCCTTTCCGGACACCGAAGAGTCGCGTCTGCCTCGGGAACTCGCTGCGCAGGCGGCGGAACAGCTCGCGGGAAAAGACCGGGGTTCCGAGCCGGTGAACGCTTTGCGCGTAGATCTCGTAAAACTCCCCGTCAGTCAGATCCTCGGTCCATTCGAGACCGGCCTTCAGCGACTTTCGCACTGCATACCGGGTGTCCCGCGGGAGCCCTTGCATCAACTTTTCCGTGCCTGGCGACAGATCCTGGGTAAACGTCACGTAGAGATCCCGGCCGGGCAACGGCGCGGCGAATGCCTCCTGCCGGTTGCGCATCTCCAGGTATTTCACGCCGGAGCGGGTTGCCAGCTCGCTGCCCGCCTTCAACAGGCCGAAATACGACTCGGCGTCGTCCGCGCAGATGCCGCCGTAAACCGCGAGCGGCATCGACACCATGCAATCGCCGAAGAGCCGATTGCGGACCCAGCCGATCGGAAATACGCCGCTGATGCGGCCGTCACGGTGCGCCGTTAGGCAAAAGCATCGATGCCCGAGCGCCTTCTCGACCACGCGTCTCCATCCGGAAAGATGAAAGAAGGTTCCCGATGGCGAAGAGAGGACAAACTGGTCGCAGGCTGCTTCCTCGCCGGCACGTAACTCGTGAATTTCGACCTGGCCTGTCGCGGCGGCGACAAGTCCGCTCACTGAGCCGTTCACGTCCACCCCGGGTGCATCGGTCGTCATCAGTAATAACCGCTGTACCCGCCGTGGTACAGTTGTGCGCGCGTTCCACCGTTCAACACGGTTCCGATTATCCGAAATGCGTTCAGGTCCTGGACCGCCTGCTCCAGCGACTTCCGTTTGGTCCGGAAGGCCCGTGCGATCAGTAGGACCGCATCGCAACTGCCCGCCAGGAGCTGTGCGTCCGTGATCAGAGTTACCGGAGGCGAGTCGACTAAAATCAGGTCGAAATGCTGGGTCATCCTCCGCATTTGCGCGCTGAGTTGCGGGGAATGCAGGAGCTCGGCCGGCGACACTTTGGAATTGCCGCGCGTGACCACGTGCATGGAGACGTTGGCGCACTTGATCGCCACGTCTTCCAGTTGGGCGGCACCTTCCAGCACATTGCTCAGGCCGGGATAGCCATCTGCGTCCAGCCACTTTCCGATGGTCCCCCTGCGCAGGTCGCCATCGATCACGAGCACCTTGAAATTCGGGAGCATCGCGAAACTGAGGCCGAGATTCAAAACCGTGACTGTCTTGCCCTCCTGGGGGCTGGGACTGGTCACCATCAGAATCTGGAACGGCTTGGCGGTGTGCTGCTGGAGAATCTTTGTGCGCAGCCTTCGATAGTGTTCCACCACTATGGATTCCACGGCTTGCGGTATTAAGCGAGCACTTGGATCGAACGAGATTTCCGTCTTGGCCTGGAACGCGTTGATCGCCGGGGAAGGACTCTCCTGGCCGGGAGACACGGTATCCAGCTTCGGCTCTTCGACGTCTGCTCCGTTTAGAGCGTCACCGTTATTGCCGTCTGCTGGTGGTGAAGCAGATCCATTTGCCCGGGGGCTTGAAATGCCGGCGAGGTGCAGCAGATCTTCCTGTAAAGCCTCCGACGCAGGCTCCGGCTTCGGGAAATCACCGCCAGGCTCCGGCTCCATGGCAGAGATATCGGTTTCATTCAGAGTGGGGGCTTCGCTCACGGGAGCGCCTTGAGTTTCCCATTCGCTTTCTAAGGGAGTTCCGTCTGCTGCTCCGTGCGAACGGCCTGCCTCCTTCAAGGCATCGTAGAATCGGCTCATAAAGTGGCGGCTTACTGTCCAAAACAATCTGGCATGTATCGGGCCACATCCGCTGTGTCGCTTAAGTTCTGCCTGAGCAAGCGGTTGTGATCGCCAAATCCCAAACTGGCACCCAAAATCCCGAGCTTTCGGAGACGGATTTTACGCCAGGTGTGCTGGCGCCTCATCATGGGCAGCGCTGGCTTTTTCGATTGGTCGGAAGCTTCTCGGCTGGAGGGGTGGATCCCACGCTATGGTGGTACTAGTTTTCGTCCAAAATTCCCGGATTTTTGACTCCGCCCAGTTGGTTTTCAGCGTTATTTCCAGCGCTCCATGAGGCTGCCGAAGAAACCGAGGCTCTTTTGCCGGGTTGCGTAGCTGTCCAGAGGAATCCGGATTTCGGGTGCCGCGTGGTTGCCGTTCTTGCCGTTCAAGGCGGCGCTCGCCGGCAGAGGCTTAGCGGGAACCGCTCCGCCTACGGTACTCGCCGCAACGCGCGCCAGTTGATTAATCGGCGGCGCTTCCTCTCTTTCGACTTCCCGCACAAGTTCCAGATCGCGGGCCGCCTCTTCAATGATGGACGCGGTAATTCGCGAGGACTGAAGCGCGAATCCGGTTTGCAGCGCGCTGTCGCAGAGACTGTTGATCAGGCGTGGGATTCCTTGTGTGTAGACATAGATCAACTCGATTGTCTCTTCGGGGAAGAGGCTTTGAGTGGGCAATCCGGCACGAGTCAGGCGGTGATGCAGGTACTCTTTCAGTTCATCGAGCGTAAGCGGCTGAAGCTTGCAGATGCAACTGACCCGCTGCTTGAGCTGGCGGAGTTCGGCACGCCGCAGGATTTCTCCCAATTCAGGTTGGCCGGCCACGATGATCTGCAACAATTTTTCGCTAGCGGTCTCCATATTCAGAAGCAGCCGGATCTCCTCGAGCAGTTCCAGCGAGAGTCGCTGGGCTTCATCCACAATTAGCACCGCCGGCCGGCCCTCTGACCGGCACTGCCGGATGCGTTCTTCCAATGCGATCAGTTGCCGGCTTTTTAGGGAAGATCCACACGCCACTCCGAACTTGATCATCAGGATGTCGTAGAACTCTTCCCGCGTCAGCATCGGATTGGTGCAAAGCGCGGTGACAAACCGCCGTTTTTCGAGCAAGCTGAGGAGCGAGTAAAGCAGTGTGGTTTTACCGGTGCCCGCTTCACCCATGAGAACTGCGAGCCCGGGGCGCGTGCAAACGCTGTAGATCAGGCCGGACAACGCCTCCTGATGCTGCGCCGTCATGCACATGAAGGCAGGATCCGGCGTCAGCCGAAACGGATTCTCCTTCAGATTGTAGAATCCCTGGTACAAAGTCCTCCTCCGTTACGACCGGTAATGATAAAAGAGAGCTGCACCGGATGCCAGAATCGTGACGACCACACAGGACACCGCGGCTAAAACAAGCCTTTTTCTTCTTACGCGCTGGTCGATATGCGTCAGGATAACGGGAATGACCTCCAATACTGGCGCGCCCGTTGCTTCCGATACCTGCTCCGGAGCGGTGATCGACATTCCCAGGAACTCGGTTGCCAAAGCAAGAAGTAAGCCAAGAGCCAGACCGATAATCGCACCACCGCTGTTGATCAGGAGCCGGTTCGGCGACGAAGGTCTCTCTGCCGGCTGTGCCGGGTCGAGGATGGAGAACTTCTCGCCTTTTTGCCGGATTTCTAACTGGGTCGCGGTTTCAGCCGAAAGCTGATTGTTTAAGAGCTGCTGGTAATGGGCCTTGGAGATTTCATTATCCCTCACCAGGTCTGCGATCTCCTGTTCGCGAACCGGAATCGCTTCCAACTTCGACTGGTACCCACCCGCGAGTTTGCCCAAGCGCTGCTGTTCCTGTTTGTGTTTGGCAATTTCCTCTTCAATGGTCTTAAGTTGCGCCTGCAGTACAGGATTCACGTACTGCGCGGAGGTAGCGACGGTGCGTCTGGGGGCTGGTGTGGAAGCAGCCGGCGCTGGCGCGCTCGGGGTCGCGGGAACTTCAACCGGCGCTGCCGGTTTAGCAGCGTTTTCTTTAAACTCTTCCTCGGCAATCTCCTGCTGCACCTTGCGTATCTCGGGATACTGGTCGGTGTACCGTGCCTGCAATGCCGTGAGCCTGGCCCGTAAACCAGCCAATTTGGATGGTGCGGGCGCATTGGACGCCGTTTTTCCATTGGCTCCACCCGCTGACGGCTTGACGTCAGCCTCTTCAATCTCCACAACGGGCGCGGCCTGGGTCATCATCGACTGCAGATAGCTTTTCTGCTGCTCCGCCCGGGCCAGCGCTTCGCCTTCCAACTGCAACTGGGACCGAAGCTGGCCCAGAATCTGAAGATCGGCATTCTGCTGTTCGGGCATTTCTCCGATGTGCTTCAGTCGAAAATCGCGGAGTTTTGCCTCCTGGGCTTCCAGGGCTCTGCGGCTCTCCTGTAATTGGCTCTGGAGAAACTCGTTGGTCCCGGTCGCCTGCTGTTCGCGAGCTTTTAGGTTCTCGTCGATGAACTGCGTGGCTAGTTCGTTCGCCACCTGCGCGACCAGCCGGGGTTCCCTGCCGCTGTAGGTGATCCGAAAAGCCTGCAGATCCTGGCTGCCTCCAAAGTCGCTGACCACGTTCACGGAAATGTCCCTCCGCATCTTGGTGATCACATCTTCGCGAGCCAGTGTCTTTCTTTCGACGACATAAAGGTTTAGAGAGTCGATGATCTTCTGCAAGCGAGTGGCGCTCAGGATTTGTTGGGAGAGCGTGCCCAGCCGGTTCCGCACATCTCCGGTGACAGTCGCTTTGACGTAGGCATCCGGCACCTTCTGGGGATCCACCAGGATCAGCGTGTACGAAGTATAGACGTCCGGCAATCGGTAAGAAATCGCGATCGTGGCCGCGGTAACTAATAAGAATGTGCCTAAGATCAACCACTTGCGGTGAAGGATCAATCGCAGGTAGTGTTCGGGAGAGACTTGGCCGCCCAGAAGCGCCGTGGACTTAGGCCGGCCGGGGCCAGAGGTAGTAGTGGAGTTCGCCATTTTCCCTGGAGCACTTCAAGCAACTGAACAGCCACTTACAAAGTTCTTCGGATACAGAGGGGATGCTGAGCCGGACAGGAGGGACAAAGGCCGATTTCCGAAATTTTCGTTCAACCAGCCTCTGAATTTTGGATAGCCGCTAGAAAGACAGGGAACCGTTCTACTGAGAACAAAAATCGGGAGAAGAGGAAGCCCTCCTGTGACAGAAGGCTCCCCTTTCCTGATGTTGTAAGACTACGCGCGACGCATCTTGCGACGGATGGCGCTGACCGCAACCAGCATCACACCACCCAGCAATGTCACGCTGGCCGGTTCCGGAACCGCATTGAGAGCGATGTCGCCGCTCGCTGTTCCGCCCCGAACCGGGTTCACGAGGCTCAGGACAATACCCAGCGAGAACGGACTCACGGTGGCGCCGCCGCCGCTGGCAGTTACATTCAGAGGCTCGCTAAGACCGGTCAGGTTGGTGAGCACGCTGCTGCCATTGCTCGACGGCGTACAGGCATTGACCCCACCCGCGCAGATCGTGTTGTTGTTCCCGCCGTAGGTGGTGAGGTTTACGGTGTCGCCGAGAGCGGAGTTGCCGTTTCCTGCCACGGTAGTCCCCGTGATTGAGCTGAGGGGAATCGTGTAGCCATTGGCCATCGCCTCAAACATGATCGTGCCGGCGTTAGCTACCGTCGTTGAAGCCAAGTAGCTCATATCCAGCACCGGGTTGAGTCCGTTATTCAACTGGACCGCAGTATTGAGAGCGATGGAATAGTTGCCGACAGTGATTGTTCCGGTGGAGCAGGACGTCCCGCCGCATACAATCCAGCCGGAATCCCCGCCACCCGCTGCGTTAATGATTCTCACTTCAACCGACGCATTGGCCAGGGACACGCCGAGCGACGCGAGAACACCTGCCAACAAAAGAAACTTCTTCATTCAGTTTTCTCCTCCCGCCGCCCGGGGCTAGGTGCTCCAGGGGGGCGTGCTCCTGTATGCAGTTCAGTAGCCAAAAATAAATAGCTTAAATTTCAATTAGATGCAGCAGGTTAAGGATATCGGAAGATCCCAAACTTCCGGACTGTTTGATAAGGGCTGGGGTCCCTTACTGCCCGACGACTTCCCTGGCCAGCTTCGCTTCGGGCGCATTCGGATTCCGCTTCAGGGCTGCTTCCAGGGTGCGGCGGCCGTTGGCCAGATCTCCGGATTTGGCATAGGCCATCGCAAGGTGGTAGGCCCACGCGCCGTCGCTTTTTTCGTCAGCCGCCCGCCTCAGGTACTGAACCGCCGCGGTGTACATACCCTTGCGGTAGAGCGCCCACCCCAGGGTGTCGCAGTAGGAGGGCCGCTCGGGGGCCATCTCGACGGCCTTCTGCGCATACTTCAGCGCCTCGTCGGGCTGCTTTTCGATGAGCAAATAGGCCAGGTTGTTGTACGCTTCGGCATTGGCGGAATCGGAGGACACGACCTCACGGAGGCGCTGAATCGCCGAATCGGGCTGATTACGCATCATATCGATGTCCGCCAGCCACTGGACCGCCATTTTGTTGTTGTGATCACGGGCGACGATACCCTCGAGGCGCTTCCGCGCATCGTCAAGTTTCCCTTCCACCATATCTGTCTCCACCAGGGAGAACTCCGCGCCTGGAGACCGAGGATCAGCAGCCTTGGCAGCCTCAAATGCCGTCCTCGCCTCTCCCTTCATCCCGGCCCCCAGCAGGATCTCACCCAAGAACTCCTGAACCGGCGCCGACTTGGGGTGCGCCGCGGCGAATTCCTTGGTCTTCTGGACAGCCATGGGAACGTTCTTCTCCGCCAGATAGCTCTGGTAGATGCCCCGCAGTGCTCTCACGTCGTTGGGATTGAGGGTCAGCGCTTGTTCCAGCGCGGTCCGCGCGCCCTTCGCATCCTCGGCGCGAAGCTTCCAGTAACCATCCTGTATCAGTAGATCGCTGGTTTTGACGACAGCCAGGCCCAGATCGATCCCTTTTCGCATTTCCGGCAAGTTGCCCATCCCCCAAAGCGCCCAATTGCGTTGCACCCACAGCGGGATCGCCCCTCGTTGCGAAGCGGGCGCACGGTCCGCCAGATCCAGAGCTGCCGCATACTCTCTGGTATTGACGAAATTCTGCGCCAGCTCAACACGCACTACGAGCAGTTCCGGATTGAGCCGCAACGACTCGGAAAGCTCCTGCCGGTAGGGCAGCTGCTTTCCCCTGGCCCGATTGAGCCGGCCCATCACGTAATGCACTTCGGGCCCATTGGGCCGCAGTTTCAAAAGCAGGTTCAGATCGGCTTCTGCCTGCGCATACTGGCCATTCTCAATCGACATCTCCGCGCGCTGAAGGAGCGCATCGCCGTCCTTGCCATTCTTTTTCAATGCGCTTTCCAGGATCTTTTCCGCATCCGCCGAATGGTTCGCCGTGCGATACGCGATGATCAGGTTCGTGCGCGCCTGCCGGTCATCCGGATTTTCCTTGTACAACCGTTCGAATTCGCGTAAGGCCTCATTGCTCCGGCCATCCTGATAGAGATAAATCGCGTAGGTCGATTTATACCCCTCCAGAGTGCTCAATTTCTTGAAGATCTGCTCCGCCTCGCCTTTCCGTCCCTGAGATGCCTGAAGCCGGCCCAGATCCATCAGCGCCGGCCCGTAATTCGGGTCTATCGCCAGAGCTTGTCGAAACGCCGCCTCGGCATCCGCCAGTTTCTTCTGCCCCCCGAAGAAGTCGCCCAGGAGTTTCCGCGCGGCAGCTGATTTGGGAGCGTCGTTCACCGCTTTTTCCAGCACCGCCTGCGCGCCGTTGATATCTTTGAGCGCGAGCTTGGCATTGGCCAGCATGACCACCGAAAACAGTTCGGAGGGAGCCTGGGCCAGCGCCTGCTCGAAGTTCTCGACGGCACCCTGGGAATTGCCTAATTTGAGCTCGGTGAAGGCAAGCGCACTCAGCATATCCGCCGTCGGCGAAGTATTCCCCAATAATTCTTTCAACCGGCTTTCCGCATCCTTCAACAACTCCGGATCATTCGAGGTCGCCTGGAGCTGCGCCAGCTTCACTTGAGCATCGGTATGTTTTGGATTCAATTCAACCGCTTTGCGAAGTGCCATGTAGGCCGAGGTAGCATCACGTGCCCCTATGTACGCGATCCCCATCTGGTAGTAAACTTCGGGGTCATTGGGGGCAACCTTGGCGGCATTCTTGAATTCCAGCAGGGCCCGGTTGTATTCCCTTTTTTCGGTGAATACTTTGCCCCTTGACAGGAATTTGTCTCTGCGCGCTTCCGGAGAACCCGCGCAGCCCGACATGGCGGCAATCGTCAGAACGATTGCCGATATTTTCTTGCTTGCTCGCATAACACTCATTCCTTCACAATCTTGGCGGGTGTTATCTTCCTCCGTGGCCACCAAGGACGATCCGAATCGTCCGGAAGATAATCGCCAGATCGAATATCAGCGACACGTTCTTCAGGTAAAAAAGGTCGTATTCCAGCTTGTTAAACGCATCTTCGATGCTTGACCCGTAGGAATACTGCACCTGCGCCCATCCGGTAAGGCCGGGTCTCACAGAGTGCCGCTCATCATAGTAGGGGATCTTCTCGCGTAATTCCTCGACAAAGCACGGGCGTTCCGGCCGGGGACCTACGAAGCTCATATCGCCGCGGATGACGTTGACGAACTGGGGCAGCTCATCCAACCGGTATTTGCGCAGAAAGCGCCCG
>Ga0335080_10006520_pt1 | contig 12060 bp, 15 predicted proteins | sample Lox_Sample_34_FD_206720 | JGI IMG/M metagenome (GOLD analysis project Ga0335080, IMG submission 206720) | Soil microbial communities from Loxahatchee National Wildlife Refuge, Florida, United States - Lox_Sample_3.4 | ecosystem: Environmental > Terrestrial > Soil > Wetlands | place: USA...
GCCAATAGGCAGGAATTCATTCCGGGCCTATGCTGTCTCCATGAATGCAACAAAAGTTCAAGTCGAGTTTGGCGAGCCAGTTCCAAAAACGCAGATCGCGTTGCGAGTGGTGTCAACCGCCGGGCGCCGTCCGTCCGGCGCGGTTCCGGTGGACTTCAGTCGCCAGTCCGGCAATTTGACGGCGCCAGCCGCCGCCAACCATCGGCTGGTCGAGGCCCTGGGTCATTCCGTGGTTTTCCGCGAATATCAAAAGGCCTTCGGGGAGGCTACCGGACTGCCGCTGACCCTGCGGGCCATCGAAGGCTGGCAACTGGCCCACCAGGGTGACCGGCATCAGAACGGCTTTTGCAACTTGATGTCACAGGAGAACCATTCGTGCGCAGCCTGTCTGCGGTTGCAGGAACGGGTTTGTAACGGGGTTAACGGCGTGCCTTGTACGTTGCGTTGCACGTTCGGGCTCAACGAGACGGCGGTGGGCGTGAAAATCGGCAAAGAGATCATCGCCTACCTCCAGACCGGCCAGGTTTTCTTCACGCCGCCGAAGCCGGAACAAACCGATCGCGCCCTCAAGCAGATTGAGGTCTGGGGCCTCGGCGTGGACCGGCAGGAAGCGGCGCGGCATTATAACGAAACGCCCGTCGTTCAATCGGGCGAATACCAGGCGACGATCCGGATGCTCCAATTTTTTGCCGACCAGCTCGGCGTGCTGGCCAATCAAATCCTGTTGCAGGAACAAAGCGCTGAGCCGACGCAGATCACGCGCGCCCGGCAATATATCGAGGCGAATTCCCAGGAAGACCTTTCCCTCGCCGACGTGGCCAGGCAGGCCGGAATGAGTGATTTCTATTTCTGCAAAATGTTCAAGAAAGTCACCCGAGTGAATTTCGCCCGTTATGTTTCCTGCATCCGCGTGGAGAAGGCAAAAAAATTGTTGCTGAACCTGAATTACCGGATCAGCGAGATCGCCTTCGAAATCGGTTTTCAATCCCTGACCCATTTCAACCGGGTCTTCAAGGACATTGCCGGGCAGTCACCCACGGAATATCGCCGGCATCTTTCTGCCAACCTGAACGCAATAAAATGAACCGAATCCAACAAGCGCCTGCGCCAGCCGGCCGGCGGGGTTTGAAACGCAAGGTTTTTGTGGTGGAAGACCATCCCCTGATGCGCCGGAGCATCGTCGAAGCCATCGAACGCGAGCCGGACCTGGTGGTGTGCGGCCAGGTGGAAGATGTCCCGGAGATTCCGGCCATCATGTTACTCCAGCCCGATCTCGTGTTGACCGATATCCAGCTCAAATCCTCCAGTGGATTGGGCTTGATTGAAGCCCTTCGGGGCCGGTTGCCGACCTTGCCTATCGTGGCCACCACGATGTTTGACGTGCGCCGCACCGAACGCCTGGCCCGCGCCGCCGGGGCTTCGGATTTTGTTTCCAAAGAAGAAGGCCCGGAGCGGTTGATTGCCGTGATTCGCGGGGCGCTGGAAAAGAGCAGTGAACGCGATGAAAACCTCGAAAATTCCAACGCCGGCCTTGTGTGATCTGCCGCTGGTCGAAGCGCCAGGTTCAGCGATTGAGAAGGCCTCGTCCCCCGTGAGTTTCAACGCGCACAGCGATGTTTTGTCAGTGGCCCCGGAATTCACCCCGCGGCTCAAGCTGAGGCATTTGGCGTGTCACAACGCGGCGTTTGAATTTCCATTCCGCAAACTGTGACCCCGGGCATCGCGACGGATTGCCTGCCGCCTCTTCAATCGCGTAGTGATGTTTTGATGGCAGCCGTGGAATTCATTCCACGGACGGGATGCAACAAAGTCATGCGTCGCGAAGCGACGCTTGAAATTAACCCCCCCGGCCCGGCATCGCTTTGCGATGGATTTATTCCTTGGATTTTCCACCCAGCTTCCGTTCCAACTCCGCCACGCGGCGAATGAGTTCGGGCAAATGTTGAATGGCGATCATCTGACGCTTGGTCTGCTTGTCCGGTTGCGCGGGAATGCCCATCCATTTTCCGCCATCGGGAATGTCGTGCATCACGCCGGATTTCGCGGCGATGGTGACCTGGTTGCCAATCTTCAGATGTCCGGCGAGGCCCGCCTGGCCGGCGAGGATCACGTATTTGCCGATCTTGCAACTGCCGGAAATGCCGACCTGCGAGATGACAATGGAGCCTTCGCCGATTTCGACGTTGTGCGCAATCTGGACGAGGTTATCAATCTTCGTGCCTTTCCCGATAATCGTCGGGCCGAGCGCGCCGCGGTCAATCGTCACGTTCGCGCCAATCTCCACGTCGTCGCCGATGATGACGTTGCCGATTTGCGGTACCTTGCGATGTACTCCGGCATCGAGCACGTACCCGAATCCGTCCGAGCCGACCACCGTGCCGGCGTGGATGCGCACCCGCGCGCCGATTTCCGTTTGCGGATAGATGGTGACGTTCGGAAACAGGTTCACGTCATCGGCCAGCTGGGAATCATCGCCGACCACATCGCCGGCCTGCAGAACCGACCGGGCGCTGATGCGCACGCGCTCGCCGACGACACAATTCGGTCCGATGTGCGCGGTGGCGTCCACCCTGGCGCTCGCCGCGATGACCGCCGTGGGATGAATTCCGGCGGTGTAGGTGCGTTCGGGAAAGAACAGCGCCATGGCTTTGCCAAACGCAACGCGGGCGTTGGGCACGCGAATCAGGATTTTTTTCGCCGATTTAAAACGCGCGTCGGCGATAATAGCGGTCGCTGTGCTTTGTTCGGCGCGGGCGAAATAGTCCTCGTTTTCGGCAAACGTAAGGTCACCCGGTTTGGCGTGGTCGGCGGGAGCGAAGCCTTTGAGTATTGCGGCGGCATCGCCAACTACTTCACCATCAAGGTGTTTTGCGATTTCGGCGGTGGTAAAGGTCATGTTTGGCATTTGTACGGTTGCCGTTGACTTGGTCAACGCGGCTCACTATAAAGGCACGCGTAGACAGTTCAACCCCAAGTTTACATGGCAAAGACTTTGCGCGTCGGGCTGATCGGCTACCGCTTCATGGGAAGGGCGCACTCCAATGCATGGCGGCAGGCACCCCGTTTCTTCAACCTCAAGGCCAATGTCGAGTTGCACACGATTTGTGGACGCCACGCCGCCGGAGTGCAGGCGGCCCGCGCGCAACTCGGCTGGCAACACGCCGCCACCGACTGGCAGGAAATCGTCGAGTCGCCGCTGATTGACATCGTGGACATCGTCACGCCGACGAATTGGCACGCCGAGATGGCGATTGCCGCGGTGAAGAACGGCAAGCACGTGCTCTGCGAAAAGCCGCTGGCGCTGAATCTCAAACAAGCCGAACAGGTGTTCGCCGCCGCGAACAAGGCGAAGGTCGTCCACATGGTCTGCCACAATTACCGCCGCATTCCGGCTATCGCGCTGGCCAGGCGGATGATCGGCGAAGGCGCGCTGGGCCGGATTTTTCATTATCACGCGCGGTACGCGCAGGACCGGCTGGCCGACCCGGAATTTCCGCTGGACTGGCGGCTGCAAAAGGAGACCAGCGGCTGCGGCGTGCATAGCGACATCAATTCGCACGTCATTGACCTGGGACGCTACCTCGTGGGCGAATTCACGGAAGTCTGCGGCCTGCTGAACACGTTCATCCCTGAACGCCCGCTGGCGGATGCGCTGGCCAAGGGCGCGCGCAAGATGGGCAAGGTGACCGTGCCCGACTCGGCGATTTTCTTCGGGCGGATGGAAGGCGGTGTGCTGGCGAACGTGGAAGCCACGCGCTATGCGCTCGGCCGCAAGAACCATATCGCCATCGAAATCAACGGCAGCAAAGGCTCGATTTATTTTGATTTCGAAGACATGAACAAATTGAAATTTTACAACGGCGACGACCCGAAAGACCGGCGCGGTTTCCGAACGATTCAGGTGACCGAGCGCGACGGAATCCAGCCGTACGTGGGCAACTGGTGGCCGCCGGGACACGGCATCGGCTACGAACACACGTTCATTCATGTGGCCGCCGATTTTGTGAACGCGTGCGTGGAGGGCAAACCGGTCCACCCGACCTTTGAAGACGGCCTGAAAAACCAGCGTGTGCTCGCCGCCGTGGAGGAATCCTCCCAAAAAGGCAAGTGGGTGAAGGTGTAGATTCTACGCATTGTTGATTTGGCAATTCCATATGACCATCGCTTACATTGACCCGGGACTTGGTTGGCTGGCATGGCTTGTTGTCGAGTTGGTCTTTGTTGGGCTGTCGGTGTTTGTGATTTACAAAATAGTGAAGGGCAGAAAATCAAGTTAGCGTACTACCGTTCTCCGCTCCCGCTTGCCTCAAGCCCCGGATTCCGGCTAAGCTTCGTTTCTGACCGAACTTATGCCGACGACTCCGTTGCATGAAATTGTGCCGGTGTTGCAGGTGGCCATCGGGCCGGTGATTCTCATCTCCGGCGTGGGCCTGCTGCTGCTGACCATGACCAACCGGCTGGGCCGCGCCATCGACCGCGCCCGCCTGCTGAAGGCGGAATTGTCCGAACGCGGGGATGAGGAACATGAACAGGTGCTGGCGCAACTGGCCATCATTTACCGCCGCGCCCGGGTGATTCGGCTGACCATCATCCTGGCGGCGTTGAGTGTTCTGCTGGCAGCGGCATTAATCATTGTGCTATTTGTGACGGCATTGTTGCATTTCGAACAAGGCCTGTTCGTGATTTCCATTTTCATTGCCTGCATGGCGTCATTGTTTGCATCACTGGTCACGTTCATCTACGAAATCAACCTGTCGCTGCATGCGCTCAAGCTGGAATTGAAGGGTGTCGCGCCCGATATCGAGTGAACGGCAGTGTCGGCTGGAGATTGGAGCGCCGATCTCCGAATCGGCATGTTGGAGTTCACGCTTCAGCGTGTCATCCGAACAAGCTGAAGCTTGAATTCCAACGTGACCACCGGCTGGCGGTTCAATTTAACTTGCCCGGAAGCCGTTGAGCGCGTATTAGAATGGGCGCCAGTCAACGTGCCCACGTGGCGGAATTGGCAGACGCGCTAGATTCAGGTTCTAGTGGGTAACACCGTACAGGTTCAAGTCCTGTCGTGGGCACCAACCTTCGCTCGCTGCGCGAGCTATGGTTGGCGGGCCAGCCTTCTCTTTTTCAAACTTCGCCACGAGCTGCGGCTCGGCAAGCCAGCCTTTTGGAGACGATCGCCAAGGTTGACAAAGGATTGACGGAATCGGTTGAGTTCCGAAAGTGGGGTTCCCGCCGGGCCCGAATTTGCCCGTTTTGGCCCGTTTTCCGTGGGAAATCAATTATCAGTCACTTTTGTCTTTACTCCGATTTTGGAAAGTTGTTCTTTCCCGAGGCAATTCGGAAAGAACATGAAACCAAGTCATATCTTTATTTTGGTGTTGAATCTCCTGGTTACTCTGGCCTTGGTGTGCGTGGTCGTCATCATGTATTCGCACGGACAGGAAAAAGACCGGACCATCCAGGAACTTCAATCCCGCAACCAGGTCGAGGAGCAAAAGGCCCTCAAAACGAGGAAGGAAGAAGAAGCGCGGCAACAATTTGAGGCGGAGATCAAGCTCGAAGCACAAAAGAAACTTGAGGCAAAGAACAACCAAAGGATAAACGACGATCTTGACAAAATTGACGGGCGTTTGAAAAGGGTCGTGGATCAGCCGTCAGGCTATACGGATGAAACCAAAACACAAAGGGACACGCAGGAAGAGTTGCTGCGGGAGCTCGCCAATTGTGCGCGAACCGAAATCGGGATCCTGGCGACGGAGATGCAGGGCCTGGGCTTTACCAATCAGGTGGTCCTGCAGGAAAAACTGGATGCCTTTTTCAAAAACTATGAAGACAAGATTCACGAAGAACGTTTGAGCTACGATTACATCGAATTGGGATTGGGAGACAGCGACCACAAAAGGGAGAAGGACGCCTTGTCGGCAAAATCATTGCAGGCGGCTTTGGTCGCCAAGCGGGCCATTCTCAACCTCAAGCAAAATCCGAAGTGAGCGGCGGGAAAGATTCCCGGCCGGTTACCAGTCCACCGGCACGGTCATTTTTTTGCCGAAGCGATTGTGATAATGCACCTGCCGCTTTTGCCGGCCGTATTCGTGGACCAGTTTTGTGATTTTCACATCGTAGCAGCAATATTCGGCAATCTCCGCCAGCCGGCCTTCCTTGAACCAGCGAATGGCCTGCATGCCTTCCGCTGTCTTTTCCACGCCGAACGTCGCCGTAGCGATGGAGTCCAGCGACAGCCGGTGTTGTAATTTGTTCTGCAAATCCACCATCAGGTCGAGCGTCGGCAACTGGCGCAGATCAAACGAGGTGTACCCGTGCAACACCTCGTAATCGAACCGCAAAATGTTGAAACCCACCACCAGGTCGGCACGCTGCAAATCCTTGAGCAGGTCGTCCACCTGTTTCTCCCCGTAAATGATGTAATCGCCGCGCCCGGTGCTGAACGTTACGCCGACGCTCAGGCCCATGCGGCTGATGTGGCCCCAGCCGCCCACTTCTTCGGCGGACTTTTGTGTTTCAAGGTCGAAATAGACGATGTTTTTCACGTGTTCGCGCCCATGAAAGCCGTACCGGCGCCGGGAAACAAACTTAAATTTCAGCGCTTGCGAAATTCCGCGGGCCGTTCCAAATTTCCCGCATGTCGCTGACGCCATCCACCATGCTGCCGCTCGGCACGACAGCGTCCGATTTCCGGTTGCCGGACCCCAATGGGAAAACCGTCGCGCTCGCGGATTTCAAGGACAAGCCCGCGTTGCTCGTCGTCTTCATGTGCAACCATTGTCCCTACGTGAAGCATATCCGCGCCGGGCTGGCGCAACTGGCGAACGATTATCTGCCGCAGGGCGTGGCCATCGTCGGCATCAACTCCAACGACGTGGCGAATTATCCCGAAGACAGTCCGGCCAAAATGAAGGAGGAGGTCAAAGCCGCCGGTTATTCGTTCCCGTATCTTTACGATGAATCGCAGGCCGTGGCCAAAGCCTATCATGCCGCTTGCACGCCTGACTTCTTCCTTTTCGACCGGGGCCGGCGCCTCGTTTATCGCGGTCAATTCGACGCCAGCCGGCCCGGAAACGGGATTCCCGTCACCGGCAAAGATGTGCGCGCGGCGCTGGACGCCGTGCTGGCCGGAAAAACCACCTCGGCATTTCAAGCGCCCAGCATGGGCTGCAACATCAAGTGGAAGGCCGGCAACGAACCGGGAAATGCTTGAAGGCAGCGAGTGCCCCCGACATCGCCACGGGTTTGCTCAGAGAGCCGTCGGCCAAATTGGTCGTGTAACGAACCTGTGGCGGGCCGGTCCAAACCAGGGAACACCATTTTGAAAATTCATGATGGTCGGGGAAAACCAAAACAGTGACGCGCCGAAAGTTCTGGAGCAATTGGTCCATCAGGCCGAACGCGCCGGGGCGAGCGATATCCATCTGCAGATGCGCGGCAAGACGGCCGAGGTGAATTTCCGTCTCGACGGAATCATTGCTCCCGGCACGGAACTTCCCGCCGAAGTGGCCGACCGCGTTTTTGGCCGGATCAAATTCCTGGCGCGGTTGAAGACGTACCAGGATTCACTGCCGCAGGACGGCCGCATTTCACGTGACGACCTTGGCAGCAAAAACGACATCCGCGTGGCCACTTATCCGACCGTGACCGGCGAAAAAATCGTCCTGCGGCTTTTCAATTCGTCACCGGCCATATCGCTCCGTGAATTGTCCGTGCCCGCCGCCGCGCTCGCCGAACTGGAACAATTTCTCCGCCAATCCAACGGCCTGCTGCTCCTCACCGGTCCGGCCGGCAGCGGCAAGACCACCACGATTTACGCCTGCCTCCGCCAGCTCGTCGAACCCGGCGGACGCCAGATCATCACCGTTGAAGATCCGGTGGAACAGATTGTTCCCGGCACGATGCAAACCGAGGTGAACGAAGCCATCGGCCTCGATTTCGCCCGGGCCGCGCGGCACCTGTTGCGGCAGGACCCGCAGGTGCTCATCATCGGCGAAATCCGGGACGAAGCCACCGCGCAACTGGCCGTGCGCGCCGGGCTGACCGGGCATCTGGTGATTTCCACGTTACACGCCGGGTCGTGCCGGGGCGTATTCGAGCGGCTGCTCGTGATGTGCGCCGACCATTCCGCTGTGGCGAGCGCCGTCGAACTGGTTTTAAACCAGCGGCTTATCCGCAAATTATGTTCCGCGTGCGGCGGCGCCGGCTGCGATGCCTGTTTGCGCACCGGCTATCAGGGCCGGGTGCCGCTGGTGGAATGGCTGCGGGTGGACGAGGCGATGCGCGCGAAAATCCGGCAGCGGGAATTGACAGCACTGGTTCCGGCGCGGCCCCTGGAAGAATCGGCGCGTGAGCTTTTGCGGCAAGGTTTGTCCAATCAGGCAGAATACCAAAGAGTATTCGGCCTATGAAACTGGACGAATTTGCCTTTTTGAATCACCAACTGGCCGCAATGCTGCGCGACGGCATCCCGCTAGAGGGCGCGTTACGGCGGCTCTGCCAGGAAATGCGTGCCGGGGCGTTGCGCACCGAACTACAGGCGCTCGAAGCCGACCTCGCCAACGGCACGCCGATGGCCGACGCACTGAAGCCGCGCCAGCTGCCCGAGCTATACAAACGCATGATTCTGGTCGGCGTCAAAAGCGGCGACCTGCCCGGCGCGCTGACCATGCTCGCGGATTATTTCCAGCGCCAGAGCAGCATCTGGACGCGCTTGAAAAGCATGCTGGTTTATCCGCTCATCGTGATGTTCGTCGCGTTTTTGATTTCGGCGGGGCTGGCGTTCCTTTGGACCTGCGTCATCGGGCCGTCCATGCAGGAAGTGTTTAGAGGCGTGGGAGTGAAGCTGCCGGGGGCCACCATTTTTGCGCTCTCAACCCTGCATGCCATCTGGGTGTTTCCGGTCGTGCTCGGTCTCCTGTTTTTGTTCGCAGTGTCAGTCATTTTTACGTCCGGGCTGCGCGGAAGATTTCTCTGGTGGCTGCCCGCGTTCAAGGAGGCCGGCGTCTCGCGGATCGGGGCGGCGCTGACCCTGCTGCTGAAAAACGGCGTCAACCTTCCGGAGGCCATCGGCCTGGTGGAACAACTTGAAACCAGCACCGCCGCTGCCGCCGACCTGCAACAGTGGCGGAAAAATCTCGCCGCCGGAACCGCGAAATTTTCCGAGGTCGCCGCCATCAACCGGATGATTCCGCCGTTGTTCGTCTGGGTGGTGGCCAGCGCGGGCGAAGACCTGGCGGCGGGGTTCAATCGCGCGGCGGAAATCTACCACTCGCGCGCCATTTACCGCACGGAGGTCGCGCTGTATTCGGTGCTGCCGGTTGCCTCGCTGTTTCTGGGGGCGATCGTATTATCGCAGGCTTTTCTGGTCGTCAGCATGTTTTTGCCGTTCATCGCCATGCTGACCGGTTTGAGTGGCGGTGGCGGTTGAGGGGTATGAAAATCGCATGAATGATTTCGCCCAGTTTTTAATCGCCCTGTTTTGGTCTGCAGTTTTCATCCTGCTGCCGGGCGGCGCGTTTTCGGTGCTGATGCATTATCTGCTCTCGCTGCCGATGCGCCGGCGCGATCGCGCGCTGTTTTTTCTCGACCTGGTGGAAACCGTCCTGCAGCGCGGTCAGCCGGTGGAACAAGCCATTCTGGCCGCCGCCGAAAATCGCGACCGCGCCATCGGGGTCCGTTTTTACCTGGTAGCCGCGCACCTTGAAGGCGGAGCCCGGCTGGGCGAGGCGCTCGAAAAAGTTCCACGGTTCCTGCCGCCGCAAATCAACGCCATTCTCCGCGCCGGCGAAAAATTCGGCGACCTCAAACGCGTCCTGCCCGCCTGCCGGGAAGTGTTGCGCGTCGCCCCGGACACCGTGCGCAGCACCATGCACTATATGATGGCCATCCTGCTGCTGTTTGCGCCGGCTGCCTGCTGGATCATTTGCATGCTGTCGGTGATGGTCATTCCCAAATTCAAGGAAGTGGCCGCCGGAGGGGGCGCTCCGTTGTGGCCGCTGACGCAGTTTGTTTTTGCCAACACGTTCTGGCTGGTGACATTTGAAATCGCCGTTTTCCTGGCGTTGCTGTTGGTGGCGGCAATTTACATCGGCGGGCCGGGCCTGGTCCGCTGGTTTCAATTCCGCAGTGTTCCGGTCGTGGATTGGATCACCTGGCGCGTGCCGTGGAAACAGAAGAAGCTGCAACGAACCTTTTCCGCCATGCTCGCCGTGCTGCTGGATGGCGGCGTGCCGGAAGCCGAAGCCGTGCGGCTGGCCGGCGAATCCACCGCGAACGAAATCTGCCGCCGCCGTTCCCGGCTCGTCATTGGCGCGCTGAAACAGGGAATCAAACTGGATGACGCCGTTCGGGCGTTTGACGACCGCGGCGAATTTCACTGGCGGCTCACCAACGCCACGCACGCGCACGGCGGATTCTTGCAAGCGCTGCGCGGCTGGCACGAGTCGCTCGACGCCAAGGCGTACCAGCAGGAGGAGGCCACCGCCCACGCGGTTGCCAGCGGGCTCGTGATCATGAACGGGGTGGTGGTCGGGCTGATTGCGACGGCCATGTTCGGCGTTCTGATTGCCATATTGCGGGCGGCGGAGTTATGAATTTGACAACGACAGGATGTTTTTCGCGACCGCCCGGACGAAACCGCGGCTTCATGATGGCGGATTTATTTGTCGGCATGGCGATTCTCGCGGTGGCCATTCTGCCGCTGGCGTTTTCCTACGTCCGGGAATCGCGGCTGTTGCGCGCCGAATACTTCCGCGGCACGGTCATGGAAATCGTGGACGGCGAGATGGAAGTTCTGGCCGCGGGTGAGTGGCAGGAATTTCCGGAGGGCACGCACCCTTATGCGGTTCATGCCCGCACCGCCGCCAGCCTGCCACCCGGACATTTTCAATTGACCAAAACGAGCCGGCATTTGCGCCTGGAATGGACGTCAGACAACAGGCAAGGCATCGGCCCGGTCGTTCGTGAGGTCACCATCAAATGAGACTGCAATCATCCATATCCGCGGATCGGACCCGGGGCGGGTATCTCTTAATCGAGTGCTTGGTTTACCTCTCGGTGATCACAGTTATTCTTGGCCTCGCTCTGGGGGCATTTTACGTCTGCTGGGATCGCTCGAAGGCGCTGCATTACGCGACGGATGATATCAACGCCGCCTTGCATGCCGGTGAGCGCTGGCGGGCGGACATCCGCAACGCCACGGGAAAAATCACCGTCCAGACCACGCCGGAAGGCGAACGGCTGCGGATTCCCTGTGGAACCAATGTCCTCATTTACAGTTTCCATGCGAACGAAGTCCGTCGGCAAATCGCTTCATCGGACTTTTCGGAACTGTTGATGCCCAAGGTCAAGATATCGCAAATGATGAAGGAAACCCGCGGACCGGTGGCCGCCTGGCGCTGGGAGGTGGAGCTGACACCGCATCGCAGCGAAACGCGCCTGCCGATGCAATTCACCTTTGAAGCGGCCGCCAAACCGACGCCATGAGAACTTCCCGATTCAATCCTTCCCGGCATCGCCGTCAAAACGGCTCGGCCGTGTTGATTTTCATCACCCTGCTGGCGATCATGATGATGCTGATTGCCGCCAACAGCAGTGCCCTGCTCCATTTGCATCGGGAATTGAAATTATTGGACCGGCGGCAGGTCGAACGGCTGAACGCCTCGCAGACCAACGCCACCACGACCGCCATTGCCCCGCTGAAACCGGAATCAAAATGAACACCGACGCCAGCGCCAAAATCAGGATGCTCAACAGCTCGATGCGATGCTTTGTGTTCGGGATGTTGGGATTGATCCCATTGGTTGGGTTGCCGTTTGCGTTCGCTGCGCTGTGGATTTCAGGCCGGGCGCGGGCCAAAGAAAAACAAATGTGGAATGCGGCGCGGCCTTATCGGATTTGGGGCGTGGTCTGTGCCGCCAGCGGGACAATTTTTTGGGGGTTCATCCTGAGCCTCATCATTTATCAGGTGGCCACCGGCAGCGGTTCCCGCTGAAGCGCCGGCTGCTCAGGCTTTCGGCAATTTTTCCTCGGCCATTTCGCAGAGCACGTGGAAGAGCA
>Ga0335080_10006522_pt1 | contig 12059 bp, 13 predicted proteins | sample Lox_Sample_34_FD_206720 | JGI IMG/M metagenome (GOLD analysis project Ga0335080, IMG submission 206720) | Soil microbial communities from Loxahatchee National Wildlife Refuge, Florida, United States - Lox_Sample_3.4 | ecosystem: Environmental > Terrestrial > Soil > Wetlands | place: USA...
TGGCCGGCGCCGAGCTGCATACGACTCTGCCTCGCGAGTAAGGCGTCTCGGCTGCAGCAGTACCGCTTTCGCTTGAACTCGACATCCGGCCCCGCCGACGCCTGGCTACCGCCTTGATCGAGAAGCGGCAGTCTCGCGCTCGCCGGCGCTGGCCAGCAAGTGCGCGCCGGCAGGTCGGGGTTCCGCGGAGCGTTCGCTGCTGTTCTCGATCAATTCAGCAGCGGTGCTCGGGTGCTGAGGGATCGCTTATCGAGTGTTCGAGATGGCTTGCAGCGTGGCTCATGCTGGCCCGCTCCTCAGGCGCTCCCGTCGTATATCCAGGGCTAGGTCGATCAGGCCCCCGAGCCAGATCAGCGCCAGGACAGCGACTGCGGCTGAGAACCAGGTCTTGTTGATGACCAGCACGGCGATGGCGACGAACGGGAAGGACGGCAGCGTTACCTTCAGACAGAAGTTCCGCACCCAACGAAGCCGCTCCAATTTGGACGCATCGGCTGGAAGCACGCCTAGGTAGCGGATCATGCGGGCGGAGACGCGCCCGGGCTGGCCTTGCGGAGCGCGCCCCTTGCGTCGCGCTCAGATCCACAGAGCTGGGAGGCCGCCAACAAAGGTCACGGTCACCAAGATTCCCTGCACCCGGGCCACCAAGGTCACGGCCGCGAAGATTCCCTGCACCCGGGCCACCAAGGTCACGGCCGCGAAGATTCCCATTACCCCGGCCGTATCGGCAAACCTCCCGGTTCCTTCAACCGTCATGCGCAAACATTTGGCTCGCTCCCCGGTTCGGGCTAAACGCAGCACCCTCGCCGGGAACGCGACCCTATGGATTGCGATCGTCGCTTCGTGTCCCCGGATATGTCCCGAACTCCGCAAATCTGACCCCACTTCGGCGCTCCGAGACGAACTCAAAAGCCGTCAACGACGGGCATCTGACCTCCGGAACCCGCCCTCATAATCCGTCGCGCCCAGGTTCGAGTCCTGGCAGGGCCACTTCGATCTCACCGCCAGGGACCGATGATGATCGCGAGGTCGACCACGAACAACACGATCACGACATCGTTCAGCACCGCGTTCCCAGGAAGCCCGGGCGCGATCTGGACGATCCCCCACAGCGCGAACGCGCTCACCAAGATCGACTTGGTCACCAGCTCGCGGAACGAGTCATGGTGAGCCAGCCCGTGGGCCACATACGCGGCGGCGGCGAGGAACAAGGCCGCTCCCTCGAGCGGCCGGGCCGGCGTTGCGCCCCAGCCGGCGCGTGCGCCGATCGCGAGCACGCCGGCGAGCGCGCTGGCCGCGATCAGACCCCCGGCAACGTGGCGAAGCTGCCGCTGGCGCACTCTCACGGCCGCCAGCCTTGCACTTCAACCTAGGTTGAAGTCAAGCCACCTCGTTCGTGGACGGGCAGCACGCCGCTCGTCGAACATGCAGCACACGTCGATCGATTCGCAACTGCATCGGCTATAAAGCGTCAGCACCCGCCGTACCGACGTCGCCCGCGCAATCAGGTCATCGAGCTCGGGCAGCTTCAGAAGCGCGAGGTGACGCAACCGCTCGTGTGCGATCTCGTCGCGCGAACCGAGCAGATCGCGGATCTCCACCAGCCGGAAGCCGACCCGCTGCGCAGCGTCGATGATCGTGAGTCGCCGCAGGACGTCCTCGCCGCACCGGCGCTTGCCCGCGACGCGTTCGGGCTGGGGCAACAGACCCCGCGCCTCGTAGTAGCGGATCCGCGACGCGCTCATCCCCGTGCGGCGTGCCACCTCACCGATCGCCAGTCGGCCTCCTCGTTCACTCATTGCCGCTCAACGATGGTCAGGCACCGGACGGGGCGATTCCCAGCTGGCGCAGCCGGGCCAGATTGTCCTCGACCCCGGTCGCCGCGTCGAGCTTCCCGTTGTTGATCCGGAAGATGTAGATCTCATCGACGCCCTCGAACCGCCGGCCGGTCGGCGGGACGCCGAGCCACTCGCCGCCATGCGTGCCCGAGCATCTGAAGTGAGCGACGACCCGGTCGCCTTCGCCGATCAGCTCGACGATCTCCATCTCGAAATCCGGGAACGCGCTCCGGAACGGCCGAACCCAGTGCTTGGCGCGCTCCGCGAACTCTCCCGCGGCAAGCTCGTCCAGCACATCGAGGTTCCGCTCGGCAATCGCCTCGTCGACGAGTCGCCGCACCAGTTCCTTGTTCTGCTCGACAGACATCGCTTCAGATAACTTCGGCCCATCGATGCTGGCATACGGCGCACTCGTACTTGGCATGGTCGCAATCGCCGGCCCGGCGCCGGCGAGCGGGCCAGCGCTCCGTACACCGCCGGCGCAGTGCGCGCACACGCGGACGACAGGGGCCGTAGCCCACAACCCCTGGCCGCAGACAGGCGAGCGACTGGCGCCCACCGGCCCTGACGCGATACGCCTGTGCCGCCACTCCGGCCTGAACGACGCTCCCCGGAGCACACTGATGCGCTCAAGGTTGCTCACGAACCCGGCGCGCGTCACCACGTTGGTCCGCCAGTTCAACGAGCTTCCGCCCTTCCCGCCCGGCGCCTTCGCGTGCCCGGCCGATGACGGCTCCCAGATCCTCGCGCTCCTGGCCTACCCGAACGCAAAGCACGTCACGATCGCTGTCGAGCTGACCGGGTGTCAGCGCGTCACGAATGGCGATCTCGTTCGGATCGACAGCAGGCATCTCTTGACCGAGCTCGAGCAGCTCGTCAACTGACAGCCCCAACGTCGCCCGCGTCAGCCGACCACCGCCCCGATCACGTGCGGCGCGGCGTAGACCTCCCAGACGGCCGCCAGCACGAGGATCGGAACGGCGATCGCGACCGTGACGAACGTCGCCGCCAGCAGTTCGTCCCACGCCCCGCGGCGACTGGCGACGATCCATGCGGCGAGCGGCAGGAACAGCGCCACCAGCTCGGGCAGGGCATGCGGCAACAGGCTCACGAGCAGGGGGCCAGGAGCGGTGCGAAGGGTCGCGGCGACGCCGGCGGCGCCCTTTCCGAGCACGTACGCCTGCAGGGTCAGGGAGAAGCCGGTGGCGCACACGACCAGTGCGATCGCGACGGGGCGTCCGCGTTCGTGGATCGCCCGCGAGAGCCCGGTGCGCCGCGCGGCCTGCAACGGCAGCGAGCTCCCCGCGATGAAGCCCGCCACGCACGCCATCGCATGCAGGGCCAGGACGAGGAGGTTGTGGCCGAGGACCCGCAGCACGTCGATCGGGCGGCCGACGGCGAACGGAGGCTGATCGAGAACCAGCCCACCGTGGGACGTGGTTGCACCGGCGATCAACCAGACCGCGACGAGCAGGACGACGGCGACGGCCAGGCTGCTGAGGAACCAGGCACGAACGATTGGCCACGGCTGCCTCCTCCATCCGTCCAGCATGGCGCGGGTGCTTCGCAGGCCGTGAACCAGCGCGTAGGCGGACGCGTCCATGGCCATCTCATCGGCCCCGTCGGCGATTCGATTGACCTCGCGAAGCGGAGTCCGGACGACCAGCCGCTAAAAGTTACCTAAAGCCCTAAAGCTCCAATTCCTGGCGTTCGATACAAGCCGGGATTGAGTTGTCAAAGGCAAACCCGCCGCGAGGCGGGGACGCAAAGCCAGAGGTCTCGCTGTACGAGATAGCTCGGCTGCCTGCTCAGCGCGTTCGATTACTGCATTAACTACTCGTAGGAGGACAAGGATGTCCAAGTTCAAGTTCCGGACCGCTCAGCTGATGCTGTCGATCATGTCCCTGGTCGCGCTCGTCGTGGTCTCGGGGGCCAGCTTCAAGTTCTAATCAAGCAACGCCATGGCCGGGCGCTCCGGCGACCAGCCGGGCGCCCGGACCAATGCTATGAAAGCCCGCACCCTCGAGCTCGTTCGCCTGTACTGCGTTGCGGTCGCGCTCGTCGGACTGGCGTTGCTTGCGACGTTGGTTCTGGCGACCCCGATCGATATCGGCGGCCGGGCGATCGAGTTCGCCGCGCTTTCAGTATGCGTCTTGGTCGGCGAGCTGTTCCCGCTCGAGCTGCCGCGGCGCTCTGGGGACGGAGAGGTCACCGTGTCGGTGATGTTCTCGTTCGCACTGCTGCTCGGCGTGGGCCTCGTGCCCGCCCTGGCGGCCCAGCTCGTCGCCTCGATCGTGCAGGACCGGATGGCCCGCAAGCCGTGGTGGCAGGTGGGCTTCAACATCGGGCAGTACACGCTTTCCCTCGCCGCCGCGGCCGGCGTCCTGTGGTTCGCCGGGATCTACGGCGCACTCCACACCAACGGCTTTCGTCCGGTTGACCTCGTCGCCGTGCTCGGCGCGGCGGCCGCCTACTTCACGGTCAACCTGCTCCTGGTCACCCGGGCCACCACGCTCTACCAGGGCATCTCCTTCAAGCAGGCGCTGGAATCCGATCTGACCTTCGGACTGTCGGTTGGCGCCGTGCTCCTGTGTCTCGCGCCGGTGGTCGTCACCGTGCTGCAGTTCAGCCCGATCCTCTTCCCGCTGCTGCTCGTTCCGCTCGTGGGCGTGTACATCAGCGGACGCCAGAGCATCCGCACGGCAACGGCTGAGCATCTCGCTCGCCACGACAGCCTGACCGAACTGCCCAACCGGCGCTGGTTCCTCGAGTCGGTCGGTGCGGCGCTTCAGAACCCCGCGCTCAAGGCCGGCGGTCTGCTGCTCGTCGACCTCAACGGCTTCAAGGACGTCAACGACACCCTGGGCCACCATCACGGCGATCTCGTCCTGCAAGAGGTCGGCCCCCGTCTGCGGGCCTCGTTTCGAGGCGAGGATCTCGTCGCGCGCCTGGGCGGCGACGAGTTCGCGGTGTTCATGCCGGGCGCCGACATCAGCATCGCCCAGGCGGCGGTGCAGCGCCTCCAGGATGCCCTCGAGAAGCCGGTCGACATCGACGGGATCAGCATCGCCCTCGGCGCCAGCATCGGGCTGGCCTGGTACCCCGAGCACGGCGAGGACGTCGCCACCCTGCTGCAGCGCTCGGACGTCGCCATGTACCGGGCCAAGGCCGGCCACCACCCGCTGGTGATCTACCGCTCGGAGGACGACTACCACAGCCCCGAGCGGCTGGGTCTGGCCGCCGACCTGCGCCGCGCGCTGGCCGAGGACCAGCTCGTGCTCCACTACCAGCCCCAGGTGGAGCTGGGGCGCGGCCGGCCGGTGGCCGCCGAGGGCCTCGTGCGCTGGCAGCATCCGCAGCGCGGCCTGCTCGGCCCGCTCGAGTTCATCGAGGTCGCCGAGCGTGCCGGCCTGATCAAGGACCTCACCCACCAGGTGCTCGACCTCGGCCTGCGGGACCTCCGCAGCTGGGCCGAGGATGGCCGCAAGCTGTCCCTGTCGCTCAACGTGTCGGTCCGGAGCCTGCTCGATCGCCGCTTCCCCGAGGAGGTCGAGAAGCTCCTCACCCGGCACGGCGTCGACGGCCACGCGCTGACGCTCGAGCTGACCGAGAGCTCGCTGATGGTCGATCCCGAGCTGGCCAAGCAGACCATGCGCCAGCTCGCCGAGCTCGGCGTGTCGGTCGCGATCGACGACTTCGGGACCGGCTACTCCTCGCTGGCCTATCTGACCGACCTGCCCATCGGTGAGCTGAAGATCGACAAGTCGTTCGTCCGCGCGATGGGCACCGACACGCGCAACGCGATCGTCGTGCGCTCGACGATCGAGCTCGCCCACAACCTCGGCCTGCGCACCGTCGCCGAGGGGATCGAGGACGCCTACACGTTCGAGCGCTTGCGCGCGCTGGGCTGCGAGCTGGCCCAGGGCTTCCACATGTCAAAGCCGCTGCCCGCCGCCGCGCTGCTGAACTGGTGGGATCACAACCTGGCGGCGCCCGCCGCGGAGCCGGCCGCATCGGTAGCGCCCCACGCCAACATCGTCCTGCCCCACCTGAGCGTGGCCTGATGCTGCTGGTGATCACCGCACTCGCCCTGGTCGTGAGCGTGCCGCTCGCCGGCGGCCGCCTGAGCCGTCTGGCCGACATCAAGGTCCGGGGGATCTGGGCCGTCATGCTCGCGGTCGCCGTTCAAGTGGGCATCACGCAGATACCGGGCGGCAGCCATGCGTTCCACGCCGCGCTGCACATCTCCAGCTACGTCCTCGACGCCTACTTCGTGTTCGCCAATCGCCACCTGAAAGGCGTCCCGGTGGTCGCGCTGGGCGCCGCGCTCAACGTGCTGGCGATCACCGTCAACGGAGGCGTGATGCCCGCGAGCGCGTCCGCCCTGAAGATCTCCGGGATCGCCGAGCGCGCGGGTTTCGACAACTCGGCCGCGCTGGCCCACGAGCACCTCGCGTTTCTGGGCGACGTGATTCCGGTGCCCGGGCCCTGGCCGATCGGCAACGTACTCAGCATCGGCGACCTGATCATCTTCGTCGGGGCGCTGATCATCCTGCACCACGCCTGCGCCTCCCGCCTGTTCGCGCGCCGCCGCGCGCAGGCCGCGGGAAGCGCCACAATCTCGCGTGATGCGCGAGGTTCGACCGCCGGACTCTGACCTCCCGCTCGAAACGGCGTCGTTCCTGGCCTGCCTGGCGACGATTCTCGAGCTGCCGGTCGAGGACCTTCCCGTGCCGTCGGCGGGCGAGGAGCCGACCGGATGGACCGTCTCACGCTGGCTCGGCGGCCTCGGGCTCGGGCTGGTGCGCGTCGCCGATCCCGGCGCCTTCACGTGGCCGGGGCCGTGGATCGCGCGGGCCGGCGGGCGCTTCGTGGTGATGTACGGCGTGCCTTCGGGGGTCGTGTGGGATCCGGCCGGGGGATCAGCAGAAGTCGAGCCCGAGGACGGGTTCATCGTGGCGGCGAGCGACGTCGCGCTGGCGCGGCCTCAGCGCCCCACCGCACCCACCGGCACGGGCAGCGTCGAGGCGCTGTCGGTGGCGGCCAACGCCGGAGAGCCCGCGCAGCTGCTGGCGAGCGCGCACGCGCTCGCCGGCCACGGGCTCGAGGGCGACCGGCACGTCGCGGGCACCGGGACGTTCCCATCCGGCATGCCGGGTAGCGCGCTGACGATGATCGAGGCCGAGGTGTGCGAGTCGTTCGATCCGCCGCTCGAGCCCGGGGAGCACCGCCGCAACGTGGTCACCCGGGGGATCGACCTCAACCGGCTGGTCGGGCACGAGTTCACGATCGGCGAGGTGCGCTGCCGCGGGATGCGCCTGTGCGAGCCGTGCACGGTCGTGCAGCGCTACGCCGGGCGGCCGGTGTTACGGGCGCTCGTGCACCGTGGGGGCTTGCGCGCGGACATTCTGCGCGACGGAACGATGAGAGTTGGCGATCCCGTCCGGACGGGCCCTCCCGGTCCCAGGGACGTCGCCGCAGGCGACCGCTAATCCAAGTACTCGTACGCCGGGATCGTGAGGAACTCGATCAGCTCGGTCGACAGCGCCACGCCCTCGAAGATCTCGCGCGTCTCCTCGGGCCGGCCGGCGCGCCACACCTCGTCGCCGACCGCCTCGCGGATCTTCGCGGTCTCCTCGTCGAGGATCTGACGGACCAGCTCGCGCGTCACGGTCGGACCCTCCTCGAGCTGGACGCCGTGGTGGACCCACTGCCAGATCTGCGAGCGGGAGATCTCGGCGGTGGCGGCGTCCTCCATCATCGAGTTGATCGCCGCGGCGCCGCGGCCGGTCAGCCAGAACGAGATGTACTGGAAGCCGACGTTGACGTCGGTGCGCAGCCCCTTCTCGGTGATGTGACCGGGCGTGGCGGCGAGGTCCAGCAGCTCGCCAGCGGTCACGTGCACGTCGTCGCGCCGGCGATCGACCTGGTTGGGGCTCCCGTTCAGCCCCTGCTCGAACACCTCCCGCGCCACCGGGACGAGATCGGGATGCGCGACCCAGGTGCCGTCGTAGCCCTGGGAGACCTCGCGCTCCTTGTCGTTGCGCACGCCGTCGAGCGCCTTCTCGTTGGCCTCGTCCTCCCCCTTGCGGCTGGGGATGAGCGCGGACATCCCGCCCATCGCGTGGGCGCCGCGGCGGTGGCAGGTGGCGGCCAGCAGCTCGGTGTAAGCGCGCATGAACGGAACGGTCATGGTCACGTCGACGCGGTCGGGCAGGACCATCTCGGGGCGGTCGGGGAAGCACTTGATGGCCGAGAAGATGTAGTCCCAGCGCCCGGCGTTGAGCCCGGCCGAGTGTTCGCGCAGCTCATACAGGATCTCGTCCATCTCGAACGCCGCGGGCAGCGTCTCGATCAACACGGTCGCCTTGATCGTCCCGCGCGGAATCCCCATCGCGTCCTGCGCGAAGCCGAACACGTCGTTCCACATCCGCGCCTCGAGGTGGGACTCCATCTTGGGCAGGTAGAAGTACGGCCCGCTGCCCTTGCGGACGAGGCGCCGCGCGCAGTGGAAGACGTACAGGCCGAAGTCGAACAGCGAGGCCGAGATCGGCCCGGAGTCGACCAGGAGGTGGCGCTCGCTCAGGTGCCAGCCGCGCGGGCGGATGAGCAGCGTGGCCGGGTGCTCGACCAGCGCGTAGGCCCTGCCGTCGGAGTCGCGGTAGGTGATCGTGCCGTCGATCGCGTCGCGCAGGTTGCGGTGGCCGTCCACCATGTTGTGCCAGGTGGGCGCGTTGGCGTCCTCGAAGTCGGCCATGAACCCGTCCGCCCCCGAGTTGAGCGCGTTGATCGTCATCTTCCGGTCGGTCGGACCGGTGATCTCGACCCAGCGCTGATCCAGGTCGGGCGGGGCGGGCGCGACGGTCCAGTCGCCGGCGCGGATCTCGGCCGTATCGGGCAGGAAATCGAGCATCTCCCCCGCCCTCAGCCGGGCGCGACGCCGCGCGCGGGCTTCGAGCAGTTCACGACGCCGCGGGCCGAAGCGGTGCTCGAGCTCGGCCACGAACTCGAGCGCATCGGGGGTGAGGATCTCGTCGAAACCAGCCGAGATTGGGCCGTTCAACTCCAGCCTGGCGTGTGTGGTCATCAGGTCATCCTCTCGCTCGCTCTGGTTGATGCTTCCCGTTCCCGGGCCTCGCGGCTCAAAACCCGCCGGACGGTCTCGGACTCGGCGGCGCACAGCGCGCCCAGCAGCGCGGCGACCGCGGCGGCAAGAACCCAGGCGGCGAACGCGCCGGCGATGGCGTAGAGGGCAAACAGCGCAACGACCACGGCGAGCTTCTCGTAATCGACACGGCCCGCCATCCGCAGGGCGAACGCCGCGTTGCCGATCAGGTACAGCGCGACGCCTCCGCACAGCGCGAGCCGGGCGGGATCGGGCAGGGGCGCAGACGCGGAGTCGCGCGTGAGGACCTTCACGCCCACGGCGAAGGTGATGATGCCGGCCACGATCACCAGGTGCAGATAGCTGTAGCCGTCGGCCGCGGCGAGCACCGGGTCGTCGTGGACGCGCAGGCGCTCGGCCGCGGTCTCGGCGAACCCCTCGAAGTAGGTCCACCACATCCCGACCGTGATGAGCAGTCCGAGCGCCACGGCGACCACCAGTTCGGCGTCGAGCGGCCGGTCGGCGTTCGGCCCCAGCGCTCCCACGCCGATGTTCACGATCGACTCGCCCAGGCAGATGATCACGAACAGGCTGTAGCGCTCGGCGAAGTGCGCCACCGCGACGCGCTGGAGACCGCGCAGGCGCTCGCGGGTGAGCCAAGCTGGACCGGCGTAGTCGATCGCCGCGGCAAGCACCCAGAGGACCGTCCTCGTCGCGCCCGTGGCGAACGAGCCCGCGATCAGCAGCGCCATCCCGATCGACACGGTGAGGGCGAAGCCGGCGATCGCCGACCACTTCGCGTTGCCCCGGCGCGACGCGTCGGCGTACAGCGCCAGGTGCAGGAAGCGGACGATCGAATAGGTGACGGCGAACAGCGTCGCCTCGCTCCCGAACGCGTGGGGGACCGAGAGGCCGGTGACGAAGATCGAGATAGCCGAGACGAGCAGGCACGCCCGCAGCGTCGCCGAGTTGGCCGCCTGGGCATTGGCCGCCCACACGTACGCCGACCAGGCCCACCACACCAGCGCGAGCACCAGCATCGCCCGCCCGAACCCGCCCCAGGTGAGGTCGCGCCACAGGAGCGTGGTGACCTGCGTGATCGCGAACACGAACACCAGGTCCCACAGCAGCTCGACGGGGCTGGTTCGCCGCTCGCCGGCGATCTCGAGCGCGGTGTCGCTCACCCCTTGAGTATCGCGGGCCGCGGGGTTGGTCTATAGGGTTCCGGGCGCCCATGAAGCTCGGCGTGAACCTCGGCTACCTGATCCCCGGCGTCGAGCCGGCCGACCACCTGGCGGTCGTCCAGGAGGCCGAGCGCCTCGGCTACGACTCGGTCTGGGCGGCCGAGGCGTACGGATCCGACACCGCCACCGTGCTGGCCTGGCTGGCCGCGGGCACGAGCCGGATCAAGCTCGGGTCGGCGATCTTCCAGATTCCGGCGCGCAGCGCGGGCATGACCGCGATGACCGCGGCCACGATCGACGTGCTCTCGAACGGACGGATGCTGCTCGGCCTCGGCACCTCGGGGCCACAGGTGGCCGAAGGGTGGCACGGCCAGCGCTTCGCCCGCCAGTTGCAGCGCACGCGCGAGTACGTGGCGATCGTCCGCATGGCGCTGGCGCGCGAGCGCGTCGAGTTCCACGGCGAGACGATCGAGCTGCCCCTTCCGGACGGGCCGGGCAAGGCACTCAAGCTGATGATCTCACCGGTCCAGGAGCGGATCCCGATCTACCTGGCGGCGATCGGGCCGAAGAACACGGCACTGGCCGGCGAGATCGCCGACGGCTGGCTGCCGATCTTCCTCTCGCCCGAGCACATCAGCGAGGTGCGCGCGCTGCTCGAGGAGGGCGCCGCGCGGTCCGGGCGCTCGCTGGACGATTTCGACATCGCGCCGACCGTCAACACGTTCATCTCCGACGACTGGCCCGCGGCACGCGACAGGATGCGCCACATCCTCGCGCTGTACGTCGGCGGCATGGGGTCGCGCAAGCAGAACTTCTACAACCAGCTGGTCCAGCGCTACGGGTTCGAGGACGCTGCGCGCACGGTTCAGGACCTGTACCTGGACGGCAAGAAGGACGAGGCCGCGGCGGCCCTCCCGGACGAGCTGATCGATCTGGTCACGCTGTCCGGCCCTCCCGGCCACGTTCGGGAGCGCCTCGTCGCATTTCGCGAGGCCGGAGTGGGGACGCTGACGATCGGCCCGATGGCCTTCACCACCCAGGAGCGGGTGGACCAGCTGCGCCTGGTGGCCGAGCTGGCGGCTTGAGTCCCGGCGGTCGTCCGCTGCGTTTCTTCCTCGGTGCGTTCGGCGAACCCGGGCATGCGTTCCCGATGCTCGCGCTCGGGGCGCGGCTGGTGCAGCGCGGGCACGAGGTGACGTTCGAGACGTGGTCGCGGTGGCGCCCTCATGTCGAGGAGGCCGGCATGCGCTTTCTCGCAGCACCCGAGTACCCGCTGTTTCCGGGCGAGGGCGAGCCCTTCGAGATGTACGAGGCGGTCGTGCGGGCGACCGGGCCGACGCGCGAGGCGGTCGCCTCGGTCCGGCCCCACACGGTGATCCACGACATCCTCACGCTCGCGCCGGCGATGGCCGGCGAGCTCGAGGGCGTTCCGGTGGCGACGCTGGTCCCCCACGTGTATCCCGTCGGTGCGCCCGGGTTTCCGCCCTACGCGCTGGGCGCGCGGCTGCCGCGCACACGGATCGGTTCTCGGCTGTGGAGCGGGCTCGCCCGGACGACCGACGGTGGGCTGCGCCAGGGTCGCGCCCAGCTGAACGACGCGCGGGCGAGGCTAGGCTTGCCGGCGGTGCAGCGGCTCCACGGCGGGCTGAGCGAGGGCCTGTGCCTGGTCGGGACGTTCCCGCAGATCGAGTACCCGCGGCGCTGGCCCGCCGGGACCCACGTCGTCGGGCCGCTGATGTGGGAGCCGCCGTTTGGCGCCGTCGAGCCGCCCCCGGGCGATCGTCCGCTCGTCTTGGTGGCGCCGTCGACCGCTCAGGACCCCTCGCATCGTCTGTTGCGGGCGGCGCTCGCCGGGTTGCGCGACGAGCCGATCCGGGTGCTCGCGACGACCAACCGCCGGCCGCTGCCGCCCAATCAGCCGGTCGGCGTTGC
>Ga0335080_10006523_pt1 | contig 12058 bp, 10 predicted proteins | sample Lox_Sample_34_FD_206720 | JGI IMG/M metagenome (GOLD analysis project Ga0335080, IMG submission 206720) | Soil microbial communities from Loxahatchee National Wildlife Refuge, Florida, United States - Lox_Sample_3.4 | ecosystem: Environmental > Terrestrial > Soil > Wetlands | place: USA...
GAGGAGAACCTGCCAGAGGCGGCACCTGTCGGGCTCGACTTTGCGCCACCCAACGGCATCGCATTCGAGGCTCTGCTCCAGCAAGGAAGCGACGACACCCGCATTGCGGATGCCGATCTCTCATGCCCACTTCTCATCGTTTACACCTCCGGCACAACAGGGCGTCCGAAGGGCGCGGTCCTGAGGCAGGAGGCGCTCTTGTGGAACGGTGTGATGAGCCAGCACATGCATTCGCTCGCCTCCAACGACCACGTGCTGACAGTGCTGCCCTTTTTCCATGTCGGGGGCCTCAACATCCAGACCACGCCAGCCTTGCATCACGGCGCAACCGTTACGATCCATGCGCGCTTTACTCCCGACGCGGCATTGGCCGCATTCGAGCGCGACCGGCCGACCCTTACTGTGCTGGTGCCTGCGACCATCCAGGCAGTAAGCGATCATCCCGCCTGGGCAAAGACAGACCTGTCGTCTCTAAAGGCGATCACAACCGGATCAACCATCGTGCCACCGTATCTGATCGAACGCTTTGTCGCTCGCGGGGTGCCGGTTCTGCAGGTCTATGGCTCGACCGAGACTTGCCCGATCGCGATTTACACACGACTGGGCGGCGACCTCTCGCGCGAAGGCTCGACCGGCCTGCCCGGCCTGTGCTGCGAGGCAGCCGTGATCGACGATGCAGGAAACACGCTGCCTCCGGAGACGCCAGGCGAGATCGTTGTGCGCGGGCGGAGCGTATTTTGCGAATACTGGCGAAACGAGAAGGCGACCCGCGCGGCCCTGCAAGACGGTTGGTATCGCACCGGCGACGTCGGCTTGCGCGATGCGGACGGTTATTTCTGGGTACAGGACCGCAAGAAGAACATGATCATTTCCGGCGGCGAGAACGTTTATCCGGCGGAGATCGAGCGCGTGTTGCTCGAACATCCGGACGTCGGCGAATGCGGCGTGATCGGACGTCCCGATCCGCGCTGGGATGAAGTGCCGATCGCTTATGTGATAAGGCGGGAGGGAAGCGAAATTGGCACCGACGACCTCAAAGCGCACATCCAGTCGCAATTGGCGCGCTTCAAGGTGCCGCGCGAGATCGTATTCGTCGATGATTTGCCGCGAACGGCCCTGGGTAAGGTTCAGCATTTCATGCTGAAGCAGCTTGATGCGCGAACGCTTGCAGGCGGGGACGTCTCTTGAAGATCGCGGTACTTGGCGGCGGGAATGGTTCGTTCGCGGCGGCGGGAGACCTTGCGCTTGCCGGACATGACGTGCGCCTGTGGCGGCGCGATGCAGATGCGGTTGCGACGCATCGCGCGACTGGCTATGGCATAATCGTCAAGGATTCGAATGGCCGGTACGACGTTAAATTGGCACTGGTGACAACGGATGTTGCTGCCTCTGTTCGCGATGCCGAACTTGTCCTCTGTCCCGCACCGGCCTTTGCACAAACCGATATCGCAAAGAAGCTCGCGCCGCACTTGCGCGACGGTCAGGTAGTGTTCCTGCCGCCGGCAACCTTCGGCTCCATCATTTTTGCCAGGGCCACACGCGACGCGGGCAATCGTGCAAAGGTAAGCTTCGCGGAAACCGGCACCCTGCCCTGGTTGACGCGCAAGCACGGCGCATTCGAGGTCGCTATCACGATCCGCGCCAAACGCCTTCCGGTCGGCGTCTTTCCGCTGAGCGATGCTGGCCGCGCGCTTGAGATCATCGGCAGGGCCTTTCCAGGCGTCATCGAGCCTTGCGGTGACGCACTCTCGGGCGCGTTGATGAACGCAGGCCCCATCATCCACCCGCCACTGATCGTGATGAACGCCGGGCCAATCGAGCACTTTGAACGATGGGACATTCACAAGGAAGGCACGCAAGCTGCCATCCGCCGGGTCACCGACGCGCTCGATGCTGAACGCATTGCGGTGCGCAGGGCGCTTGGCTATGGCGCACCACACTTCCCGTTGGCGCATCACTACGCCAAGGAAGGCGAGATCTGGATGTATGGCCGCGGCTCGCACGACCGGCTGACCGATTCCGGCGACTGGCGCGAGCGGCTGGTGCTGACCGCGCACCGCTATATGCGGGAGGATCTGCGGCTCGGCCTGTCGTTTTTGACCTCTGTCGCGGAATTGGCGGGAGTTGCGACGCCGCTGGCAAGGGCCTTTCTGGCGATCGGCGGTACGATCTGCGGCGAGGACTTTTCGAAGACCGGCCGCACGCTGGCAAGTCTCGGCCTCGGCAATCTTCATCGCACCGAATTGCAGACCTTTCTGCGCGAAGGTTTTGGCGAATGACGGCCGATCAAACCATGATCGCCTGCCTCGGCGCTGGTCGCATGGGCCGCGGCATCGCCGTTGCGTTCGCCTATGCCGGCCACTCCGTCACCATGATCGACGTCAAGACCGAACGCTCGGCCAGGCAATTTGCGATGCTCGAAGCAGAAGCGCTTGACGAGGTCAGAAAGACGCTGGCGAGCCTCGCCCGGTTCGGATTGCTGGAGGATAGGGAGGCGGACAAACTCATCGCGCGGGTCGCGGTCGTGCCAGCAAACCGGAGCGCCGGTGCACTGGGCCGGGCTGGAATCGTCTTCGAAGGCGTGCCAGAGGTCGTTGACTTGAAGCGCGAGGTGCTGGCGGCGGCCTCGAAAGCCATTGGACCGGAAGCGATCATCGCTTCCACGACATCGACCATCCTGGTCGACGACCTTTCCGGCGCGATCGAAAATCCCCGTCGTTTCCTCAACGTGCACTGGCTCAATCCGGCGTACCTGATCCCGCTCGTCGAGATTTCACCAGGGAAAGCGACCGATCCGACCGTGATTGACCGCATCAAATCGTTGCTCGAAGGCATCGGCAAGATACCGGTCGTATGCGCGGCAACACCCGGTTTTATCGTGCCGCGCATCCAGGCGCTCGCCATGAACGAGGCTGCACGGATGGTGGAAGAAGGCGTTGCGAGCGCCGAGGAGATCGACAAGGCGATCCGTTTCGGTTTTGGCTTCCGCTACGCGGTGCTGGGCCTTCTCGAGTTCATCGACTGGGGCGGCGGGGACATTCTCTACCACGCCAGCCGTTATCTCGAAGGCGCACTTCACAGCGAGCGCTACCGCGCACCTGAGGTGATCGCAAACAATATGCGCGACGGCCGCATCGGCTTGCGCACCGGCGCCGGCTTTCTCGACTATTCCGGACTGGACGTCGATGCCTACCGGGAGAAGCGACTAGCGGAACTGGTCAACCTGCTCCGGCACTTTGGGTTGACGCGGCCGCCAGTCCTTTGAGCTAACCGAAAACGTCCTGAAGCACGCCCTCGCGCACCACGGCAACGCCATCGAGTTCGATGGTGGTACCCATGATAGGCAGATCGAAATGACCGGCAGTGTAGCGGCCGGCGAACTCATTGGCGCCGGTGGAAAACAGGAAATTTCCGGAGACAGCGCGAAGTTCCGTTCCATTGGTGTCGCGCCGATCGTACATCGACAGCGCCTCGTAGCGCGCGCCGGGATTCATCCCCCATCCGACATGCGAGACCGCGTAGGCTTCGCGGTCGCCCCATGCCGCAAGATAGGCCCGCATCATCGCAGCATCGGCCCCCTCGCCCTCGAGCGCAGTGACGTAATCGTCTTTCAGCGTCAACCTGACCGCGGAGGTCAGATAGCGCTTGAAGGTGAGATTGATGTCGCCGGCCGACATCACCAGCATGCCGTTCACGGTGCCGCTCTTCGGAAAACTGACCACGATGCCACCAGGCCAATGCGCGAGCGTGCCCGGCTTGTCGGTCCAGCCCCAGACCCCGACGGTCGAGGCGCCGACCATGTCAATGTCAAGTTCAGTGCCGGCTTTCGAAGTTACCCGCATGCGCTTGGTGCCACGCAGCATTTTTACGGCAGCGCGCACCCGCTTTTCCAAGACGGTATCCGGCACCATGCGCTCCAGCGCTTCGGGATGCTCGTTGGAAATGACGAGGATACGCGCACCAGCTTTAAGGATTTCCGGCGTCTCCACCGCATGCATCAGACCTTCGATCGTGCAGTCGACCACGAAGCCCGCCTGCTGCAAGGCGGTGACCACCGGCGCTAGGCGCTGGATAGCCTCGCTGGCGCCGGTCGAGCGGATCGGCACGATATGTCGATTGCGCGGTGTCGGCACCACGACATGAAACGGCCGCGCGCCCATGCGCAAGAGCGCAAGCTCGGCCAGATGCACATTGAGCGCGCGGGACTGGGTCTCCGAAAGAATGGCAGCCGCGTCACCGGATTTGACCGCGCAACGCTCGAAAATCTCGCAGAACGCGTCGATCCATTTCGCTTCGATGCGGTCCGCCAGCATGCTCTTTCCTCCGCTCAAAACCTTTGTATCAGACCTCCGGAAACCCGCGCAGCAGGTAGGACCGCAACGCCTCCAGCAGGCCGTTCAAGATCAAACCCAACAGTGAGATCGTGATCAGGGGCACGAACATGTCTACGGCCTGGAAGGTACGGGCGGCCGTGACCAGGACATGGCCGAGGCCATCGGTCGACGTGATCATCTCCGCGAGGAACACCACAATGCAGGAAATCACAAGCCCAATGCGGCAGCCGGTGAGAATCGACGGCGCGGCCGCAGGCAGCACCACCTTGAACAGGATTTCGCGCGGCGGCGTACCCGCTGCCATTGCCGACCAGATCAGCTTCTGCTCGACCGTGGATGCACCAAAATAGGTCGACAAGAGGATCGGAAACAGCGCATCGGCCGCGACCAGCGTGATCTTCGATTCGTGGCCAAAGCCAACCAGCAGCAGCAGCGCGGGATAAAGCGCAACCTTCGGCAAAGGTGCCAGCACGCGCACGATCGGCCTCACCACAGCGTTGATCGCTGGACTCACCGCCGCCGCAAGCCCGATGGCCACCCCCAGCACGACCGCAATCGAAAATCCGGCAAACAGCCGGAACAGCGTAGCCGCGATCTCCTGCCGGAAGGTGTCGGTCAGGAGTTGCTGAAGCAGGCGGCCGAACACAAGTCCGGGCGGCGGCAGCAGCGTGACCGGCGCATAGCCGAATGAGACCAACGCTTGCCACAGCGCGATCAAGAAAGCGATCGGCAGCAGCCCAAGAAGAACGTCACTGGTCACGGCGCGCACGTTCATGAGAAGCTCAATGGGATATCGAATTGCGGCTCGGACCACCGTACCAGCCGGGCGCGAATCCGCTCGAACATGGCATCGAAGCCAATGCCCATCCCGCCGACGATGATGATCATTGCAAAGACCGTATCGTATTGACCCATATCGAGCGCATTGAACAGGATGTTGCCAGCGCCGGATTGCCGAGCGATCATTTCGCTGGTGATCATCGTTATCAGCGCCAAGACAAGGCCGGTACGGCAGCCCGTGAGAATTTCCGGCAAGGCGGCAGGTAACACGATGCGGATCAGCCGCTGCGGCGCCGAAAGACCCATCGCGGCGCCCGACCACAACATCTTCTCTTCAACCGCCTTGGCGCCCTCAAAGCTGTGATAGATCACGGGCAGACTGACGCCGAGGAAGATCACCAGTGTCTTGGCAATATCACCGACGCCGAGCCAGAGCATGATGATCGGCATCAAGGCGGCCTTGGGGACAGGATAGATCACCATCAAGAGCGGATTGAAGAACGAAGCGACCAAACGGCTGCGCCCCATCATCAGCCCGAGCGGGATCGAAACGACGACGGCAAGGCCGAAGCCGGTCGCCATGCGGCGAAGCGACGCGGCGAAATTGATCAGCGATTCCTTGTCGCCCAGGATCGATGGGATGGCGCGGATCGCCTCAAGAGCGGTCGGGAAGCTATCGTTCTTGAGGACGAGCGATGCCGCTTGCCACAAAGCAAGCAAGCCAAGGCAGGCGAGAAAGGGCGCGGCGCGCTTGATAGCCGTTTCGCCCGAAATCATGGCCGCAGCTCAGCTTCGCCGCCGTCGTCGAACATGCGTTCGATGTCGACAACAAATTTCTGGTAGCGCGGATCGAGCAGAAGCTCGGTGCGCCGGCGCGGGCGCGGCAGGCCGATGTCGACGATCTGCCTGATGCGCCCAGGCGATCGCGACATCATGACGACCCTGTCGGATAGAAACACCGCCTCCTCGACTGAATGCGTGACGAACAGTACCGTCTTGCGGTCGCGTTCCCAGATGCTGAGCAAGTCGTTCTGCAACCGCGTCCGCGTGTGCGCATCCAGCGCACCGAACGGTTCGTCCATAAGCAGCACTTCGGGATGATAGGCGAGCGTCCGCGCCAGCGCGACGCGCTGCTTCATGCCGCCCGACAATTCCTTTGGATAGAAGTCCTCAAAACCCTTGAGCCCGACCATCTCAATTAACGCGCGGCTTTGCGCCTCGGCTTCGGAATACTTCACGCCCTGCTGGCGCGGACCATACATCACATTGCCAAGCACGCTTTTCCAGGGAAACAGCGCGAACTCCTGAAATACCGGCCCCCGGTCCGGACCCGGCCCAGTGATTGCTTTGCCTTTCATCCTCGCGCTGCCTCGGGTCGGCCGCACGAAGCCGCCAACGATGTAGAGTAGTGTCGACTTCCCGCAGCCCGACGGGCCGAGAACCGAGACGAATGCACCATCCTCTATCGAAAGCGAGATATCCGACAGCGCAAGATGGTCTTGACCGGAAGATGTTTGAAACACTTGCGAGACATGGTCGATCTCGATCATGGCGGCTGCCGTCTTTTCAGCCGGCGAAGCTTGCGCCTGAAGATCGGATCGCGATGGCATTACGTTCATTCTCGCTTCTCTCGGTCAAAGGCGAACATAGCCGAAAATCGCAACATTCATGCGGATTTCATGCCAATGTTTCTTCCTAGTCGAACCATGGCCAATCGGCGGCGCCCTTGTGCGTCACCGCGCCGCCCGGCGCCTGCCCGACCAAACGCGCATATTTTGCCAATGCGCCGGCCCGATGCCGCGGCGGCCGCGGTTTCCATGCCTCACTGCGCCGACCAAGCTCTCGATCATCGACCAGCAGATCCATCCGACGCGCGCCAGCGTCGATTCGGATGCGATCGCCGTCTTGCACCAGCGCCAAGGGGCCGCCCACAAACGACTCCGGCGAGACATAACCAATACACATTCCGTGCGTTGCCCCGGAAAAACGTCCGTCAGTGATCAGCGCTACCCTTTCGCCCATGCCCTGACCGTAGATCAGCGCGGTGACACCCAGCATTTCGCGCATGCCGGGTCCTCCAACCGGCCCCTCGTTGCGGATCACCAAGACCTCGCCGGCGCCATAGTTGCGGCTGCGGACTGCTTCGACACAGCTTTCCTCGTCCTCGAATACGCGCGCGATGCCTTCGAACACAAGGCTCTTCAATCCGGCGACCTTGATGACGGCGCCGTCGGGACAGAGATTGCCCTTTAGGACGGTAACGCCACCGTCCGGCATGATCGGCTTGGCTGTCGCGAAGATGACCTCGCCGTCGGGAGCATTGGCGCCGCCATACTCTTCCGCGATGGTCTTGCCAGTGACCGTCAAGCAATTGCCGTCGACATGACCACTTTCGACCAGCGCGCGGATCACCACGGCGGCGCCGCCGATATCGTAGACGTCTTTGGCCGTATATTTGCCGCCTGGCCTGAGGTTGCCGATGAGAGGCGTGCGGGCAAACACCTCGCCCACATCATCGATCGTGAAGGAAATGCCAGCTTCATTGGCGATCGCTGGCAGATGCAGAGCGGCATTGGTCGAGCCGCCGGTCGCAGCCACGATGGCCGCGCCGTTTTCCAGCGACTTGCGCGTGACGATGTCCCGCGGCAATGGCCCTCCCCGTTCGAGCATCGCCATGACCAGGTGCCCAGCGCCGCGCGCGACCTGCGCGCGCTCCGGATAGACGCCCGGAATCATCGACACGTTCGGAATGGTAAGCCCCATCGCTTCCGACACCATTGCCATGGTGTTGGCCGTGAACTGGCCGGCGCAGGCACCGATCGTCGGCAGGCAAGATCGTTCGATGCCGGTCAGCGTGGCCTCATCGATCTCGCCGGTCATGAAGCTGCCGACCGCTTCGTAGGAGTCCAGCACCGTGAGGGTCTTGCCGCGAAATTGCCCCGGCAGTGCGCTGCCGCCATAGATGAAGATAGACGGCACATTGCAGCGGATCATACCCATCATCACGCCGGGCAGAGTCTTGTCGCAGCCTCCGAAACCGATCAGGGCGTCATAGGCCAGGCCATGAACGACGGCCTCGATCGAATCGGCGATCAACTCGCGCGAGAACAGGGAGAACTTCATCCCCTCGTGATTCATGCTGATGCCGTCGGAGACGGAGATGGTGGTGAACTCCCGTGGCGTGCCGCCAGCCTCCTCAATTCCCGCCTTCGCCGCCCCGACCTGAAAATCGTGAGTCATGTTGCAGGGCGTCTGTTCGCCCTTCATGCTGACGACGCCGACCATCGGCTTTGCGAGAGCCGTGTCATCAAGCCCCATCGCTCGCATGAAGGCGCGGTGCGGCGCGCGATCGAGCCCATCCGTTGTCACGCGAGATCGCAGCTTCTTCATTGCCACAAGGCCTCCGGACGTTCCGGCGGGTGCCGTTGCTACTGCAGTGGCGCCACAATGGTCGGGTGTTTGAATTGCGCGACGTCGAGCTTGGGAAGCATCCCGGTCTCGGCGTAGATGTCGAGCATCTTCTGGATCGCGGGGAAGTTCGGTGCAGCGCCGGGATCGCGACCGAAGTCATTCTCCTTAAGGAGATAGGTGTCGAGCACCGGCACCGGTGCTTTCAGCACCTCGGAGACGATCTTTAAAGTCTCTTCACGATTGGCCAGCGCCTTCTTCATGCCAGAGGTAATGTCGCGGACGTAAGTTCTTACCAGATCCGGGTTTTTGTCGACGAAATCGGCACGGCATGCCTCCAGGATGTGGACGATGTTTGGCATTGCCTGCGAAAGAGAGAACAGTTTTCGGGTGCCGCCCTTGGCCTCTGCACGTGCCGCGAACGGCTGGTTCATGTTGACGGCATCGACGCGGCCTTGACGCAGCGCATCCTCCGAAACCGCAAAGCCGACTTCGACCAGCTTGATGTCCTTGGCGGGATCGAGTCCGGCCTGCTTCAGCAGCATGTTGAACGGACCTTGGGTGCCGCCACCGATCACGGAAATTCCAACCGTCTTGCCTTTGAGGTCGGCGATGGTCTTGATCGGAGAGTCATCCATGACAGCCCAATAGACCGAGAAGCCGCCGGGCTTCTCGAACACGTGCTGGGCTACAATGTAGGCCTTCAAATTTCCGCCGACCACGCCGTTGGCGAGCGATAGTGGCGCCTGGGTCGCGCAATCGAGCGCGCCAGCGGCAAGCGCCTGCGTCATCGGCGCGGTGCCCTGGAATTGTGTCCATTCGATATTGTAAGTCTTGCCAATGTCAGGGAACTCCTGCGGCCTTCGCATCATCCAATATTTGGATTCTTCGGCCGGGATGGTCCAGCCGACGCGGATCGTCTGTTGCGCCTGTAACACCTGCGTGCTTGCGAAAAACGAGGCCGTTGCGCCAACCGCCAGAATCCACTTCGAAATCATCCGCATCGTGCCCACTCCCATATTCTGGCGCCGACAAAAGCCATCATCCTCGACGACCGAGACGCAAATTGTTTCATGGTTCAAATAGTTAGGCAAGCCACTGGACGTTTCGCGGCTGCGCCCTGCCGCGCTGGAATTGTGGTAAGGCCGTTGCGAGCTAAGCCTTTTGGACTATGCGTGGAGAATGAGGATGAGCAGCAGCCGAGCCGACGCACCCCGGGCCGAAAAACTCGGCTATCTGGGATTGGGCATGATGGGCTTTCCGATGCCAATCGACTGCTCAATGCGGGCTATGAGGTCGCAGTCTGGAATCGGTCCGCTGGCAAGGCGACCCGGCTGGTCGAGGCAGGTGCAAGGCCTGCTGCCAACCCACTCGGCGTTGCAAGCGCGGCTAGCATCATTTTCATGTGCCTCACCGACGCGACGTCAGTAGAAGAAGTCGTCTTCGGCAAGGATGGCGTCGCGGCTGTAGCGGGTGCGGGAAAACTGGTTGTCGATTTTTCCTCGATTCATCCGGATGCGACCCGCTCCATTGCGGCAAGACTGCAAGCGGCGAACGGGATGAGCTGGATCGACGCACCGGTCTCTGGCGGCACCAAGGGCGCCGAGGAAGGCACGCTTGCCGTGATGGCCGGCGGCGAATTCGCCGATGTCGAGCGAGCGCGTCCCTATGTGCTGGCGATGGCGCGACGGCTGACGCATATGGGCCCGATCGGCGCCGGCCAGACGACCAAACTTTGCAATCAGGTGATCGTGGGTTGCGCCATGACGGTACTTGCAGAAGCCGCACGTCTGGCCGCAAACACCGGGATCGACGCCGCCAAGCTGCCGGAGGCGCTTGCCGGCGGTTTCGCCGATTCGATTCCCTTACAGCTGTTCGTGCCGCGGATGGTGCACGGAATTCACGCGCCGCCCATGGGCCACATCGCGACCATGTTGAAAGATCTCGACACGGTAGCCGACGTTGCCCGGGCCACATCGACCCCGGTGCCGATGGCTGCACTTGCTGCACAAATCTTCAGGTTGGCCAAGGCGGCGCGCGGCGCCGACGCGGATGCACTCGAAATCTACAAGCTCTCGGCGTCAAGAATTCGTTGAGTGCCGGCAAGCGGCAGCCGCTAATTGGGCAGAGATCGCGCTCTCGCAAGAGATTCCGATTGCGGATACTCGAGGGACGGTTAGAAATAGCTTCCACATATGATGGACCCCAGTATTCAGGGATATGCTGCCATGTATCGCCCCGCCGGCGTCAAGACATCCCCCGAACTTCCCGTTCCCGACCAGATGAAGGCCTGGGTGCTCGGCGGTCCCGACGAACTTTTCCTGCGCGAAAAGCCGACACCCGTCCCTGCCCGCGCTGAGGTCCTGGTCCGCATCGACGCGGTTGCCATCTGTGCCACCGATCTCGAAATCATTCACGTGGGATCGCCGGCGCGTATCCAGGGTGGGTTACCGTTCGACAAGAACTTCACACCGGGTCACGAATATATGGGCACCGTCGCGGCGCTCGGGCCTGATGTCGACGAGTTCAAGGTCGGTGAGCGCGTAACCGTTGAAATTCACGCCGGCTGTGGCCAGTGCAAACGCTGCCGCCAGGGTATGTACACTTCGTGCTTGAACTATGGGAGACCCGAGAAGGGGCACCGCGCCAACGGCTTCACGACCGACGGCGGCTTTGCCGAATATGCGGTCAATCACATCAACACGCTGATCCGGGTGCCTGATACCATGAGCGACGCGGAAGCGACGCTTGTGGTGACCGCTGGCACCTCGATGTATGGCCTGACCGAACTGGGCGGGCTCGTCGCAGGCGAAAGCGTTGTCGTGATAGGCCCGGGACCGATCGGGCTGCTGGCGGTTGCCGTCGCCAAGGCGCTCGGCGCAAGCCCGGTGATCCTGACCGGAACGCGCAACAGGCGTCTTGCGATCGGCCAGGAATTGGGAGCTGACCGCGTGATCAATATCGGCGACGAAAATCCCGTCGACGTGGTCAAGCAGCTGACGGGCGGGATTGGCGCGGACTACGTCATCGAATGTGCCGGCTCGGAACAAACCGTCGATCAAGCCATTCACATGACGAATCGTGGCGGCAAAATCTGCCTTGCCGCCTTCCCCCACGAGCCAGTCAGGACCGACATTGCGCATCTCGTGCGCAACAACATCTACGTCTACGGCATTCGCGGCGAGGGCAAGAGTGCGACCCATCGCGCGATGGAATTGATGGCCGAGAAGCGATTTGACGCGACTAGGATCCACACCCACACGTTCCGGCTTGCCGACCTCCCGACGGCCTTGCGTTACGCCCGCGAGCGGATCGAGGATGCCATCAAGGTGGTGGTGACCAATCGTCACGCAGACGAAATCGCCGACGCGGCAGAGTAGGCGCCACGTCTAGCAGGCTGTTGAAGAACCGGAGATCGAGGATGAAGTCGCTGTCCCGGTTGTCCATTTTGACGATGCGCCCTCGGTCGGCAAAGGCGTTGGCGCACCCAGGGCATCTTCCTTCAGCCGGCCTCCGCTATCAACTTTGGTAGACGC
>Ga0335080_10006525_pt1 | contig 12056 bp, 8 predicted proteins | sample Lox_Sample_34_FD_206720 | JGI IMG/M metagenome (GOLD analysis project Ga0335080, IMG submission 206720) | Soil microbial communities from Loxahatchee National Wildlife Refuge, Florida, United States - Lox_Sample_3.4 | ecosystem: Environmental > Terrestrial > Soil > Wetlands | place: USA: Florida...
GTGCAGAAGGCGCGCAAGCTCTTCGACCGCGACGGGGTCGAGTTCCTGCTCGGCAACGTCAACTCCGCGCTCTCGCTCGCCATCGCGGACGTCGCGAGCGAGAAAGGCAAGATCCTGATGGTGACCGGCGGCCACACCGACGCGGTCACCGGCGCGAGCTGCCACTGGAACGTGTTCCGCATCTGCAACACCACGCAGATGGAGGCGAACGCGGTCGCCCCGGCCCTCGTCGAGAAGGCCGGCAAGAAGTGGTACTACATCACGCCGGACTACGCCTTCGGGCATACGCTGCAGGCGGGTCTCGAGAAGGCGGGCGCGAAGCTCGGAGTGACGAAGCTCGGTGCGGACCTCACCCCGCTCGGGACCACCGACTTCTCGTCCTACCTCATCAAGGCGCAGGCCGCCAACCCCGACGTGCTGGTCCTGCTCGTGCAGGGCAACGACATGATCAACTGCCTCAAGCAGGCCGTGCAGTTCGGGCTCGAGAAGAAGCTGCACATCGCCGGCGCACAGCAGGAGCTCGAGCCGCTCGAGGGGCTGCCGCCCGAGGCGCGCATCGGCACCTGGGTGTTCGAGTGGTACTGGAACCAGCCGGGCGTGGCGGGCGTCAAGGACTTCGTGGACGGCATCAAGAGCAAGACCGGGCGCGTGCCGACCGCGCGCACGTGGTTCGGCTTGGCCTCGGTGTGGTCCTGCGCGCTCGGCGCGAATCAGGCCAAGTCGCTCGAAGCGGTCAAGATCGCGAAGGCGCTGCAGGACTTCAAGCTCCCGCCGCACGTCGCGTGCATGCCGGACGCGCCCTTCTTCCGCGCCGGCCAGAACCAGCTCATCCCGAACCTGTACGTGGGCCATGCCCAGGCGAATGGCCCCGCGGGGCCGGACGACCTGTTCCACGTCGACAAGGTCGTGAAGGGCCCGGATGCCGCGGGCACGCTCGAGGAGAGCGAATGCAAGATGACCTGGCCGAAGGCTTGACGCGCATTATCGCAACAGCAGCCTGCTGAACCCCGACCGGCCGCCCCAGGGCGGCCGGCTTCGCATCGTAGCCCTGCCTGGAGCGTCCCCGGATGTCGCAGCTGATCCTGTTCAACGTCTTTAACGGCCTCATCGTGGGCGCGTTCTACGCGCTCATGGCGCTCGGCCTCTCGCTCATCCTCAACCTGAGCGGCGTCATCAACTTCGCGCACGGCGGCTTTCTCGCGCTCGGCGCCTACATCGCCTACACGATCATGCCGTGGACCGGGTTCTGGGGGGCGCTCGCGGTCGCGCCGGTGCTCACGGCGATCATCGGCCTGGTCGTCGAGCGCCTCCTGATCCGGCCGCTCTACGGCCGCGACCCGCTCTACAGCCTGCTCCTCACCTTCGGCCTCGCCTACGTCCTGGAGGACGTCGCGCGCGCGATCTGGGGTGCGCAGAGCGTGCCGTTCCAGGTGCCCGCGGTGCTCACCACGCCGCTGTCCTCGGAGTTCTTCTTCCTCACCGGCTACCGCATCTTCATGGTCGTGCTGGTCGCGGCGGCCGTCCTCGGCCTCTTCCTGATCCTCAACCGCACGCGGCTCGGGATGCGCATCCGCGCCGGCACTTCGGATCTCGAGACCGTCTCCACGCTCGGCGTGAACGTCCGGATCCTGCGCAACCTCAATTTCGGGCTGGGCATCTATCTCGCCGGCCTCGCGGGCGTCCTCGCCGCGGGGCTGCTGGGATTGGAGCCCACCATCGGCACCTCGCTGATCATGCCGAGCTTCGTCGCGATCATCGTCGGCGGCCTGGGCAGCCTCCCGGGAACGCTGCTCGGCGGGCTCCTCATCGGCGTCGCCTCGGGCGTCACCACCGTGTACTTCCCGTCGGCGACCGAAGCGGTGATCTACGTGATGATGGGTATCGTGCTGCTGGTCCGGCCGAGAGGGCTGCTCGGCGAGGAAGGGAGGCTGCAATGAACGCCGTCCGGGATCAGGCGCCGGCGGCGGACGTGACCTCCAGTGCCGCCGCCGTCGTGCGCTACAGGAGCCTCACGCTCGTCGTATGGCTGCTCCTGCTCACGATGCCGTACTGGATGGGCGCCATCGGCGGCTACACGGAGCTCGCGAGCCGCGTGGTGATCATGGGGCTCGCCGCGATGGCGCTCAACTTCCTGCTCGGCTTCACCGGCGTGCTCTCCTTCGGCCACGCGGCCTACTTCGGCCTCGGCGCCTACGGCGTGGCGATGACGATCAAGTACCTCGACGCCAGCACCCCGCTCGGCCTGCTGGTCGGCATCGCGGTCGCCACGGTGGCCGCGATGGTGATCGGCTTCCTCATCCGGAAGCTGCGCGGCGTGTACTTCGCGATGGTGACGATCGCGTTCGGGCAGGTGTTCTATTTCATCACCTTCCGCTGGAACAACGTCACGGGCGGCGACGACGGCCTCACCGGCTGGCGCCGCGTGCCCCTGCACCTGGGCTTCGCGGACGTCCCGCTCGAGGCGAGCGACAAGGCGTTCTACTACTTCGCCCTCGCCGTCTTCGCGGTGTGCGTGATCCTGATGGCCGCGATCCTGCGCTCGCCCTTCGGCCGCACGCTCATCGCCATCCGCGAGAACGAGCGGCGCGCGCGCTTCCTCGGCATTCCGGTGGAGCAGCACATCTGGCTCTCGTTCGTGATCTCGGCCCTCTTCGCCTCCGTCGCCGGCGGCCTCTACGGGCTGCTCAACAACTTCGTGGATCCGCGCGCCCTTCGCTGGGACATGTCGGGCAACTTCGTGATCATGGCGGTGCTGGGCGGCATGCGCTCCTTCTGGGGCCCGCTCATCGGCGCCGCGATCTTCGTGGTGCTGCAGGACTACGTCTCCAGCCGCACCGAGAACTGGATGTCGTTCGTCGGCGTGTTCTTCATGCTCGTGGTGCTGTTCTTCCCGCGCGGCGTGCTGGGCCTGTTCCGCCGGAGGACCTCGAAATGAGCCTCCTCCAGGTGAAGAGCGCCTCGAAGCACTTCGGGCGGCTGGTCGCCGTGAACGGAGTCTCGCTCGACGTGCAGCCGGGCGAGCTGCGCGCGGTGATCGGCCCGAACGGCGCGGGAAAGACGACTTTCTTCAACCTCATCAGCGGCTTCTTCCCGCCGACCTCGGGCAGCATCGTGTTCGACGGCGAGGACATCACCGGGCTTTCCGAGCATCGCCGCGTCGAGATGGGCATGGCGCGCACCTTCCAGATCACCGAGATCTTCCCGGAGCTCACGGCGCGCGAGAACGTGCGCGTGGCGGTCGAGGTCGCCTCGGGGGAGCGCATGAAGCCCTGGCTCTCCGCGGCGGCGAAGCGGCGCATCGCGGCGCGCGTCGACGAGCTGCTCGAGATGGGCGGCATCGGCGCGATGGGCGACCGCCTGGTGGGCGAGCTCTCGCACGGCGACCAGCGCGCCGCCGAGATCATGATGTCGCTCGCATTGAACCCGCGCCTGCTGCTGCTCGACGAGCCGACCGCCGGCATGGGCGACCAGGAGACCTACAACATCACGCGCCTCATCCGCCGGCTGCACCGCGACCAGCGCCTGACCATCATCCTCATCGAGCACGACATGCGCGTGATCTTCCACCTCGCCGACCGCATCATGGTCCTCGCCGAAGGCTCGATGCTCGCCGAGGGCACGCCCGACCAGATCGCCGGCAACGAGCACGTCCAGGCCGCCTACCTGGGGAAAGCGGCATGAACGCGCTCGAAGTCGAAGGCCTGCACACCTACTACGGCAAGAGCCACATCCTGCACGGCGTGAGCATGACGGTGGGCGAGGGCGAGCTGGTCACGCTCCTCGGCCGCAACGGCGCCGGCAAGACCACCACCATCCGCAGCCTCATGGGGCTCACCCGGGCGCGCGAGGGAACCGTGCGCGTGTTCGGCCAGGCGACCACCGACGTACCCGCCTTCCGCATCGCGGGGCTGGGCGTGGGCTATGTCCCCGAGGGACGGCGCGTCTTCGCCAACCTCACCGTGGACGAAAACCTGCGCGTGCCCGTGAACCGCCCGGGCCCCTGGACCATGGCCAAGGTGTACGAGCTCTTCCCGCGCCTCGCGGAGCGCAAGGCCAACAAGGGCCGCCAGCTCTCGGGGGGCGAGCAGGAGATGCTCGCCATCGGGCGCGCGCTGCTGCTGAACCCCAAGCTCCTCATGCTGGACGAGCCGTCGCAGGGCCTCGCGCCGCTCATCGTGCAGGACGTCTTCCGCATCATCGTGGAGATGCGCAACCAGGGCATCTCGGTGCTGCTGGTCGAGCAGAACGTGCGCGCCGCGGTGGAGATCGCCGACCGCGCCTACGTGCTGGACGACGGCAAGGTCGTCTACGAGGGGCCGGCGGCGGAGTTCGCGCGCGACGAGGAGCGCGTGCGCGCGCTAGCGGGAGCCTCGGCGGAGAAGTGGGAGGACATGGAGTAGCGCGCCGGCCGTGCCCTAGATGTCGTCGGGCACCGTGAGCGACTTGCGCAGCGCCTCGGCGCGCTGCTGGTTGAACTCGTCGTTGAAGTCCTTCGGCTGCTCCTTGGGCGGGCGCGCCGGTGCGGTATGCCTCGGCGCCGGCTGCGGCAGGTCCTCGGGCGGCGCGCGCAGCTCGGCCATCCACTGCGCGGGCACCGGCCGATAGCGGCCCGCGCCGATCGCGATTCCCAGCACGCGCCCCTGCGCGTCGATGAGCGGGCCGCCGGCCGGCTGCTGCCCGGCCGCCCCGCGCACCTCGATGGTCTGGACGCCGTCATCGCTCGTGAGCACGGTGCGCACGCTTCCCTCGACCAGGTGGGCCTGTCCCGTGGCGTCCAGCCGCACGCCGTACACTTTCTCGCCGCGGCCGGGCAGGCTGTCGCGCAGCTTGAGCGGCCAGCTTCCCAGCCCGTCGGCGGTGAGCCGGCAGATCGAGGCGCCCTCGCGCGCCACGCGCGCCGGGACGCGGTGCTGCGCGAAGTTCACCACGAGCTGCCCGCCGGGCTTCACCCCCTGGCAGGTCGTGGCGAGCGCGCCCTTGTCGAGCGCGAAGGCGAGGCCGATGTCGGTCGCGGCGCCCGAGATCTCGACGAGCTGCACGCGGCCCACGGCGAGCGAAGCGTCGGCGAGGATGTCGCCGGCATCGCGCGGGCCGGGCGTGGCGTCGGGCCGCAAGGCGAGCCAGGTGCCGATGCCCACCACGGCGGCGACCGCAACCGCGCCGGCGATCCAGCGCCGGCGGCGCTCCATCGCGCGGCGCAGCAGCTCGCGCGGGGCACGCAGCTGCTCGTCGTAGGCGGCGCGGCGCGCCGGGTCGGAAAGGATCTCGTAGGCCGTTTGGATCAGGAGCGCGGCGCGCGGATCCGGAGCGGCCGTGTCGTCCTGCATCTGCGCCTTGAGCTTGCGGTAGGCGCGCTCGACCTCATGGAGCTGCGCCTCGGGCGTGATGTCGAGGATCTTGTAGTGGGTGCGGGTATCGCGCGCCATGGTGCGGAAAGCCTGCTGCAAGCCGTACGAAACCCCGCGATTTTACCTCCTGGAATCCACTTCGGGCGAGGCTGTTGCAGGCGCGCATCAGGGGCGGGGAGCCAGGCTCGCCTACGCCGGAATGGTTTCCTCGTCGGCGCGGAAGCGGTAGAAGAACTTGCTCTCCACGAAGCCGTGCTCGTCCACCACGTGGTGGAAGACGCCCAGCTCGAGCAGGCGCTGGCCGATGGTCTCGGCGGCGCCGAGGGGCAGCGCGTAGCGCTGCATCAGCCAGCGCACGGCGTCGTCGCCCACGAAGCAGCGCGGGTAGGTCTTCGCGAGGTACGTGCGCTCGGCGATCTGCACGCCGTTCTTGCCGCGCATCGCGGCCTGCACCTCGACCAGGTCGATGCGCTGCAGGTCGGCGCGGCGCCCCGAGAAGCGGAAGTAGAGGTGGTCGTCGGCGAACGCCGCCTGGCGTAGCACGTGGTGGATGCGTCCCGTGCGCCACAGGAACTCGCACGCCTTCAACGCGAGCGGCCGGCGCAGGCCGAAGCGCGCCACCAGCCAGTCGATCGCCTCGGACGCGACGAAGCACGCGCGATACGGTTTGCCGTGCCACGTGCGATCGGCCACGGGAACGCCGCCGGGCGCGTCCATGGCCTCGATGAGCCGCGCCGCCACGATGCCGTTGCGCTCGAGGTGGTACGCGTCCATGTATGCGTCCTTCACCGGTCCCGGCCGCGGCTCGGACCCGGTGCGCAGCGCCTCGTTGACCCACGCCTCGAGCCTGGCGCGGTCCACGGGCCCTGCGCCGATCGACTCGACCATGCGTCCCAGCACGGGCGCCAGCGAATCCTGCCACGCGGCCGCCGAGCTGCCGGGCAGCAGCGATGCCAGGCCGGCATGCTTCGCCCACGCCTGCTCGGCGGGCGAGATGCCGGTCCGGTCGGGGAGCCGCAGGAAAAGCTCCATGCCCGGGAAGCGGGCCTTGAGGAAGGCGGTGACCTCGAGCGGCGTGTAACCGTTCAGCGCGAGCAGCGGCGCGTCGAGCATCGCGGCCCGCGTGACCGCCATGCGCCGGTCGCCGGCCAGGTACTCGAGGTCGTCGGTGAGCGGCACCGCCTCGGCCTCGACGCCCTGGGACGCGAACGCGCCCTGCCATAGCGCCTCCTCCGCGGAGCTCGCGAGCAGCAGTGCGAAATGTCCCTTGCGACGGGTGGCCATCGCGCGACGATAACCCCGGGCCCGCGAAATTCCTGTGAATCCGTTCACAGGCGGGCGCCGATTCCACTATCCTTGCGCAAGCCTGACTCCCCCCCATTTCCCGATGCGTACCCTCCTTCCGCTGCTCGTCACGGCCGCGCTCGCCGCCCCCGCCGCCCTCGCCGCCGGCGAAACCGCCGACACGCCCCTCACCACCCTGCCGTACACCCCCGGCCTCGACGTCGCGGCCATGGACCGCACCGCCGACGCGTGCGTCGACTTCTACCAGTACACGTGCGGGGGCTGGATGAAGGCGAACCCGATCCCGCCCGACCAGTCGCAGTGGGACGTCTACCGCAAGCTCGCGCAGGACAACCAGCGCTTCCTGTGGGGCATCCTCGCCGACCTCGCGAAGTCCACGAAGGGCCGCGACGCCACGCAGCAGAAGATCGGCGACTTCTTCGCGGCCTGCATGGACGAGGGCGCGGTGGACAAGCGCGGCATCGAGCCGCTCAAGCCCTCCCTCGACCGCATCGACGCGATGCAGTCCAAGGCCGACCTCGCCTGGGTGCTCGCGCGCCTGCACCTCGCGACGGGCGACTCGGGCCTGCTCTTCGGGTTCGGCTCGGGCCAGGACTACTCCGACGCCACGCGCGTGATCGCCTTCGCGTCGGCCGGCGGGCTGGGGCTGCCCGACCGCGACTACTACGTGAAGGACGACGCGCGCTCGAAGGAGATGCGCGAGAAGTACGTCGCCCACGTGGCGCGCATGTTCGGGCTGCTGGGCGACCCCGCCGACCGCGTGCAGGCCGAGGCGCAGACGGTGATGCGCATCGAGACCGCGCTCGCCAAGGCGTCGCTCACGCGCGTCGAGCAGCGCGACCCGTACAAGCTCTTCCACAAGATGAACCGCAAGCAGCTCGCCGCCCTCACCCCCGCGTTCGACTGGAACGCGTACCTCCGGGACGTGGGGCTCGCGAAGCTCGACGACTTCAACGTGACGCAGCCCGAGTTCTTCGCCGAGGTGGAGAAGGAGCTCCGCGCGGAGAGCCTGGACGACATCAAGACCTACCTGCGCTGGCACGTCGCGCGCGGCGGGGCGCCGTTCCTGTCCGAGACGCTGGTGAACGAGAACTTCGACTTCTACAGCCGCACGCTGCGCGGCGTGCCGCAGCTGCGCCCGCGCTGGAAGCGCTGCGTCGCGCTGGTCGACGCGCAGCTGGGCGAGGCGCTCGGCAAGGAGTTCGTGCGCCGCGCGTTCAGCCCGCAATTGAAGGCCAAGGCGCTGCGCATGACGAAGCAGATCGAGGTCGCGATGCGCCACGACATCGAATCCCTCCCCTGGATGGGCCCGCAGACCAAGCGCCAGGCGCTCGCCAAGCTGCACACGCTGGTGAACAAGATCGGCTACCCGGACAAATGGCGCGACTACTCGAAGGTCGTGGTGAAGCGCGACGATTTCTTCGGCAACGTCGAGCGCGCGCAATCCTTCGAATCGCACCGCGACCTCGCCAAGATCGGCAAGCCGCTCGACCGCGGCGAGTGGCAGATGTCGCCGCCCACCGTGAACGCGTACTACGACGCGCAGATGAACGACATCAACTTCCCCGCCGGCGTGCTGCAGCCCCCGCTTTACGACCCGAAGATGGACGACGCGCCGAACTACGGCAACACCGGCGGCACCATCGGCCACGAGCTCACCCACGGCTTCGACGACGAGGGCCGCAAGTTCGACGCCAAGGGCAATTTGAAGGACTGGTGGACGCAAGCCGACGCCAAGGCGTTCGACGAGCGCGCCTCGTGCGTGATCGACCAGTACGCGAACTATGTGGTCGTCGACGACATCAAGATCAACAGCAAGCTCACCGCGGGCGAGGACATCGCCGACCTGGGCGGGCTCATCCTCGCGTGGGCCGCGTGGCAGGCCGAAAAGGCGACCACGCCCGATGCCGCGCGCGACGGCCTCACGCCCGAGCAGCGCTTCTTCGTCGGCTACGCGCAGTGGGCCTGCGAGAACGACCGCCCCGAGAACCAGCGCGTGAAAGCCGTGACGGACCCGCACTCGCCCGCGAAGTACCGCGTGAACGGGCTGGTGGTGAACATGCCCGAGTTCGCCGCGGCCTTCTCGTGCAAGCAGGGGCAGCCGATGACGAGCGCGAAACGCTGTCGGGTGTGGTAAGTCGCCCGGCAGCTTGGCCGTCGCCCCGGCGCAGGCCGGGGCTCCAATCTGCCTAGGGCGCCGGCACCGTCGCCGCGAACAATCCCGCCTCCGCCACCAGGGCGGCCGCCTGGATCGTGAGGGCCGCCGCCTGGCGCTCGTCGAGCGCCTGGCCGCCGAACTCCGCCCCCGACAGCATCGACTTGATCTGCGAGGCGAGCGTGTCGCGGCGCGTGGTCCAGCTCGACACCAGGTTCTGGTACGTGGTGTAGGTCACGTCCGAGCTGCCGTTGCCGCTCGCGAGCGCCGCGGTCGAGATGCGCAGCGCCGACTGGCCGAAGAGGCCGAACGGCGCGTTGAGCTGCTTGTACGCGATGCCGAGCGCGAGGAGCGCGGCGCGATGAGCGCGCAGCGTCTGCGGCACGGCGCCGTCCTTCATGGCCTCGATGATGGCGCGCCCGTCGTGCTGGTAGTCGTCCTTGAGGCCCACCAGCGTGAGGATCGTCGGGCGCAGGTCGGTGTGGTCGGACCAGACGTCCGAGCGCACGCCGTCGCTGCGAACGCCGGGGCCGACGTAGCCGACCCAGGTCGTGGCGATCTGCTGCTGGTCGTCCCCGTGGTTCCACGCGAAGGCCGGGTTGATGCAGCTCTCGCACGTGCTCGCCGGGAAATCGGTGATGAAGTAGTCGTCGTTGGCGAAGAACACGAAGGTCGGGTTGCGCGCCGGGTCGCCCGCCGTGTACATGTGCAGCGTCTTCATCACCGTCTGGTCGGCCATGCGCAGGAGCAGCCGGTCCGTGGCGCCCGTGTACGGGTTCAGGTTGGTGATGCCGGCCATGCTGCGCTCGAACTGGCGCGTGTCCGGATCGGTCTGGGCGAGCGCACCCGTGCCGACCTTCGCCAGATAGAACGTGGGCGCATCGTCGCCGTGCACGGTGAACGCGTTCGGGGCGCCGCTGCCGAGGAACTTCGCGGCGAGCGCCGGGAACTGGTGCGTCACCAGCGTATCGATGTTGCTGCTCACCTCGCCCAGCTCGTTCGGGCCGTACACGCACGGCGTGTTCACGCCGTCGCATCCGGCCTTCTGCACGCCCACGAAGTGGTCGCCCTCGTCCACCGTGAAGACGAAGAGGGTGTTGCTCTGGTCGATGCCGTGCGCCGCGAGCCGCGCGAAGAACGCCGCGAACGCATCGTCGTACGCCTTGAGCTGCACGACGTACGCCGGGTCGCCCGGGCCCATCGCGAGATGCGTCACGTGGTTGTCGTGCGCGTCCGAGATGTACGTGAAGGTGACCGGGATGCCCTTCTCCTGCATCGCGGCGGTGTACGCCAGCGAGACGGGTGCGAGCAGGCCGTCGAACCCCGGAAAGCCGGGATTGCCGGACGGATCGGTGATCGGGTTGCCGGCGAGGTCCGTGAGCGGCACGGAAGCGTCATGCCCGGTGAGCAGCGGATTGATCGTCTGCGCGCCGAAGAGGGCCTTGAAGCCGGCGTACCCGCCCGGCTCGGCGGGCAGCACGTCGTCCACGCCGGTGGCGCAGTTGGCCGAGCCCTGGCCGCAATGCACCGCGAGCCCCACGAAATCCGCCGACGCCTTCACCCGCGTCGCCGCGGTATTGGCCTCGTTCCATTGCGGCGAGCCGGTGCCGAACACCTTCGTGATGTCGCCGGAGGCGCCGGTACCGGTGTTCTCGAGCACGATGTTGGCGCCGCCGACCGCGCCGAAGTCGCAGCCGGCGCGCGTGAACGCGACCCACGGCGCGGGAATGTTGGTGCCGTCGGGGCCGACCATGTTGGGGATCGTGGTGGTCGCGACGACCGGATCGGTCCAGTAGCCGAACGAGCTCGGGAACGAGAAGGTTCCGGTCGGCGAGATGCGCACGTTGCTGTTGGAGACGATCTGCCCGTGGCGATCGGGATAGACCCCGGTGAACGACGACAGGAAGCCACCCGCCGTGTGCGAGATGAGGATCGTGTGGTCGTTGGCGAGCAGCGTGCCGTTGCCCTTGATGAAGTCGAGCAGGTGCGGCATCTGCTCGAGGTCCGAGGCAACGTTCGGGTTGTCGCGCAGGAAGTGCGTGTTGTCGAACTGGACGTAGATCACATGCTGGATCGCGCCCTTGTCGGAATTCAGGTGACACGATCCGGCGGCCGCCGCGGAAAACGCGACGCCGCACGCGCCCGCGGCCAGTACGCCCGCGAGACACGCCGATGGCTTGGTCATGGAGATCTCCTCGATGCCGGCTAGGTAGGAAGGGATCCGGTGGCGCGCGCCATCTTGCGGGCCGCGCCTGTCCCGGCGGTCGCACGATGCGCCCCGGCGATGACAGACCCTTGACCGCGCCGTGAAGGTTCGGTGACTTACGCGGCGTACTGGCGCGCGATGTCGCCCGCGAGCTTCGCGAGCATGCGCTTGAGCTCCACGGGGGAGCGCACCTCGAAGGGAAACGGCAGGCGCATCAGCTCGCGCGCGTACCAGTCGAGCTCATCCGCCGAGCCGTGCACGAGGATGCCCTCGGTGACCTGTTCCGGCAATCCGAGCGTCGGTGTGAGCTCCCGCTGGGCCGCGGCCATGTCGGTCTTCAGCAACACCTCGACCGGGATCGCGCGCGGCAGCGTGGCCATCGCGCGCTCGAGGTACGCCGAGGCATCGAAGTTCTCGGGACGCTCGAAGGGCCGCTCGCTCACCTGGGCGTGGGCGACGCGGTCCAGCCGCAGGGTGCGCAACCCGTTGCGCAGGCGGCAGTGGCCCACGACGTACCAGCGTCCGGAACGGAAGATGAGGCCGTAGACGTCGAAGTCGCGCGAGGTGAGCGCGCCATCGGCGGCGCGGTAGCGCAGCTGGGCGGTGAGGCGCGAGCGCGCCGATTCGCTCAGCACGCGCAGGAGCCTGGCATCGGCGTTGGTGCGCGCGTCCCCGGTCTGCAGCGCCACGCTCTCGCGCAGCGCCGCGATGGTGCGGCGCGGCGCGTTCGGCAGCACGCGATCCAGCTTGGCCTGCACGCTTTCGATGGCGGGAGCGGCGTCGGCGAGACCCAGGCCGCGCGCGGCGATGAGGCCCAGCGAGAGCGCCTGCGCCTCCTCGTCCGTGAACATCATCGGCGGCAGCTTGTAGCCGGGCACCAGCCGGTAGCCGCCGTAGCGCCCCTGCTCGGTGGTGATGGGGATGCCCATCTCCTCCAGCATGGCGATGTAGCGGCGCAACGTGCGCCGGTCCACCTCGACGCGGCGCGCGAGCTCCGCGCCGCCGATCTGGGCCTGCGATTGCAGGATCTCGAGCACTGCCA
>Ga0335080_10006526_pt1 | contig 12056 bp, 7 predicted proteins | sample Lox_Sample_34_FD_206720 | JGI IMG/M metagenome (GOLD analysis project Ga0335080, IMG submission 206720) | Soil microbial communities from Loxahatchee National Wildlife Refuge, Florida, United States - Lox_Sample_3.4 | ecosystem: Environmental > Terrestrial > Soil > Wetlands | place: USA: Florida...
TTTGTAGACCACACCGGCCTTCATGACAAACTGCACGTGCTTCATAAGCTGAATGTCTTCGACGGGATTGCCGGAAACGGCTACCAGGTCTGCGAACTTCCCAGCCTCCAGCGACCCGATGCGGTCTTCCCAACCCATTAAGGTTGCCGCGTTGATCGTCCCTGCTTGCAATGCCTGCGTTGGCTGCATGCCCAGTTTGACGAGCGACTCAAACTCCCCACCGTTTTCGCCGTGCGGATAGACCCCGGAGTCGGAGCCAAGCGCTACTTTCACCCCGGCGCGGAAGGCCCGCGCCATGTTTTCTTTGGCGGCAGGAATGATGATGGCGGCCTTCTGGCGAACCCAAGGGGGCAATTTCATTTCGTTCATGTGAGCTTCGAACCAGAACAGCGGATATGTCGTGGGTACCAGATACGTGCCGTGTTCCCTCATCAGGGCGATGCCGGTGTCATCCAGAAAGATGGCGTGTTCTACCGAGTCCACTCCGGCGCGAACGGCGTCATTGATCGCTACCGCGGCATGTACGTGAGTGGCGACCTTGCGTCCGCGGCGGTGGGCTTCTTCCACGAGCGTTTTCATTTCTGCCGGGCTGTATTCTTCGCGCTTGGGGTCATCTCCTTTCGAGAACACGCCGCCTGAGCCACAGAACTTGATAACGTCGGCGCCGTACTTAATCACTTCGCGAACCTTGTGGATGATGGTTTCCGATCCATCGGCGACGCCTTCAGCGGAGTGATCGAAATTCGGAGGCAACAAACTGCTATCTCAGTGACCGCCGGTGGCGCCAAGAGGCGGCCCGGAGGCTTGCATGCGGGGGCCGATGACATCGCCGGCCTCGATGGCGTCGCGCAACGCGACGTCGGCGTAACCTTCCGCGCCGACATTTCGGACCGCGGTGAACCCGGCCAACAGCGTGATGCGAGCGTTCTTGGCGCCAATCAGAGCCGCGCGCGGGGCCGAAATGCCCAGCGTTTCGTAGCCAGTTTGCCCTGCGTCTCCGTTCAGGTGGGTGTGGGTATCGATCAGGCCGGGAAGCACCGTGGCGTTGCTGAGATCGATGATCCGGGCCCCGGCCGGGACGGAAGTGTTTTTGTCGCCGACCGATTGAATCTTGTCTCCGGCAACGATGATGACGCGGTCGGTGAGCAGTTGGCCGGTGCGCGAGTCGAACAACCGTCCCGCCCGGATGACGACAGTTTCCGGCGTGGCAGGATGCTGGCCTGATGCGACCGCACTACAAAGTAGGGAAACGAGAGCCGAAAGGGTGAGAATCCACCGGCGCTGTGCCACACTCTGCATCGTCAGGCCCTCCGAACAACGATTTGACCTGCCAGCCGAAACGCGCTTTACCTCGTTTCGCCGGCCAGCGGCTTGAGAATCTCGCTCAAATAGTCCCGCACCCCTTCAGCGCGTTCCAGATGCGGGCCGCGCAGCCCGCCGTGATACGGAATCGTAATTGTCTCCAGCGAGCCGGTGTTGGAAACGAGCAATTTGATAGGCGTTTCATTCGACTTTGCGTTTTCCACGGCTCGGCCTAGCTCTTCAATCGAAAAAGGGCGATCTCCCACACCGAGAATGCGCATAAACGGGCTCAACCCGCTTTCAAATCCCGGCATTCCCGCGATCGCATCTTGTACGTAACCGTCGCCACGAACCACCAGCCCCAACGACGAAGTGAGGTCGATGGCACCAGAGACCGCCTGATTTGCCGCGATGAACTCGTTCGGAACATCGTTATAGACAAGCTGCCAGCCGCCGGACGTAATTCCCTCCAACGGAGCGCCGGAGTTGGTCGCCTCCAGGCGCTGCCGCAGAAGCGCCCGCCAGTCGTAGGACGCTACGGAGTTCAAGGCCGCGACCACGTCATCAAAGCCGAACTTCTCGACGACCGGAAGGCCCTTGGCGCCGCCATAGAAGGAATGGCAGAAATCATCCAAAGAACGCTGACCATTCGTGAGCTTCCGCAAGCGAACGTCAACCTCCAGCCACAGCAGCACGCTCTCGGTATAGAAGTCCGTTCCGCGGCGCATCGAGGCCCATTCGGAAGGAGCGAAGTAGAGAATCTGTGCGGCATCCGCGGTGTCCTGCAGGGAACGCCAGGTACGCCCCACCCGATGATCCAGCATCGACGCCAGCGAGGCCAGTTGTTCGCGCGTTTGCTCCGGAGTCCAGAGGCCGCTTCGCGCGGCGAGGATCGTCCCCAGGTAGTCGGTCAGCCCTTCGTACACCCACAGCATCTCTCCGTTCATCGGCTGCTGGAAGTCCGGCGTGGCCAGGCCCGAGGGACGGCGAAACTGGCCGTTCCACGAATGGGTGAACTCGTGAGGAAAGAGAGTCGCGTTAGTGAGCCGAGCGTTTGGATCGACGAGAGTATGCTCGGGGACGCGATCGTCGCTGCTCTCGTGGTGTTCCTGCCCAAGGCGAATGACGTTGTCGCTGAGCGTCAACAGAAAGTGGTAGCTCCGATAGGGATGCGAACGGTACAGAGCCGAAGCTTCCGCCACCAGCCGCTTGTAGTTTTCGATCAACGCTGGCGGTATCTCCAGAGCCCACGCATCGTCCGCCGCAACGTCAACTTCGTGCCGTGGATTCTCGGAGAGAGGAATCACGCGCGTGTAGCGGCCCGACTGCACCGGAGAATCCACCAGCAGTTCGACATCCACCGGCGCAAAGTCAATTTGATTCCCGGACTGACTCGCCACCGGAAGGGAAGTGTTGAACTTCCAGCCTTCCGGCAATTGCAGCGAAGGTTCAAACAGAATTCGGTTCGCAGGCGCACCTTTGGGATAGAGCAGCACCTGGTTCCACATCAGGATCAGCAGTTGCGAAGAAGCAGAGCCGCTGAAATCAATGGTCGGCCCCGGAGCGGAAAGCAAGAAATCCAGGTCAACCGAAAGGGAGCGCGTGCCGGGCGGAATCTGCAGATGGATGTCATACATCTCGACCGGATCTCTGCGCCACGGTACGGCTTTGCCGTCGGCAAAGAATTTCAGGCCGGTTAGATTGGCGATGGGACCATCGGGCGAATGGTCCGCGGGCATCCACTTCGGATAGCTCAGGGTCAGTGGCCCCGCTGAAACGGGAATGGCCAGCTTCGCGTGCAGGACTTTGCGCGGAGCCAAACGCGCGTCCACGGCGAGCTTGATTGCCCGTGTGGAAGGCGCTTGCGCGCTCGCCGCAGCGCCTAGAGCCAACGCCAGCGAAAGCGCTGCCACTACCTTCCGCATGGCACGTAAAGGGCAATTCATGCTGGCCCCGTTGTTCATCCTGGCTACCAGCGGATCTTCCCGCTGAACTGGATATTCCGCGGTCCGCCGACTCCGAAGTGAGAATCAAAGCTGCCGTCGTCGGCAGTGGCGGTGATTTGGGTGCTCCGGTCGGGCGATGGCTCCGCAAAGTTGGGATGATTGAAAGCATTGAAGAACGCCGTTCGGAACTCAAATGAAAATCGTTCCGTGAGCTTGAATGTTCGTTGCACGGCGATATCCCACGAAATCAAGCCGGGAGCCACAATCGGATTGCGCGGACAGTTGCCGAACGTCCCCGGCGCAGGAGACGCAAAGGCGGACGGATCCACATATGGCTGCGAGAAATCTCGCAGGTTGTAGCGGAAAGGGCCAACGCAATCGGGACGCTCGCTCGAATTACCCACGCCCGCTTCGTCGCCGAATGTCAGCACCGGAGTGTGTAGCCCGTCGCGGTATGTCGTCGTTCCCGAAACCTGCCAGTTCCTGAGGAGCACGACCATTTTGTTGTCGATCTTCGGCGTCGGTATCGCGTAGATATAAGTCACTACGAGCGACCGCCGTTGGTCGAACTCGGAGTTGCCATAGCTGCCCCGCAGATTGGTCGCATCCTGCGGCACGAAGCCACTGGTCCCGAAGAAATCCGAGACCTCCGACGCTGTGTCCAAATTGTGCGACCAGGTGAACGATACCTGAGTGGTGAGGCCGTGAAAGTCCGTGGACTTCAATATCGCTTGTAGCGAATTGTAGTTAGCCCAACCCACCGACGAGAGTGTGTTGATCGCGGCAAAGTTCGGGAACAGGGTATTGAAAGGTCTGCGGGCTTGCTCCGCACCAGGGCTGTTGTCGGCGCCTGGCGTTGGCTGGTTGATGTCCAGTTGCTGCAGTTGATGCGTACTCTTGTTGCCGACATAACCCAATTGGAAGACCACCTTGGGCGCGAGTTCTTGCTGGATGTTCAAATTCCAGCTCTGCGTGTTCGGCGTCTTCAAGTGATGGTCCACCGAATTGACATTCGAGATGCCGGCCGGACCGCCGCCTCCGCCATTTCCGAAAATCGGCACTCCCACTCCAAACGGTATGGGGGCCACAGGGGTGATCGAGAAACCTCCGCCGTTTCCGATGGGATTCGCCGAGAGTCCGACAAAATTATTGAGGGGCGCCGTGTCGTAATAGATTCCGTATCCCGCGCGCACCACCAACTCGCGGCCGGGCACCAGCGAAACCGGGGCGGACCACGCCAGTCCCAACCGCGGGCCGAAATTCTTCTTTGCTGGATCGTAGATCTGGCCGTCCGGCAGTTGCGACGCCGGCACCAGGCCCAGTGTTGGGTCAAAAGCAGAAAAACGCCCGCGCGATTCGTTCACGGCACTCAGGAAGTCGTAGCGCATTCCGGCAATCAAAGTCAGCTTGGGAGTCACTTTATAGTTGTCGGTGAAAAAGCCGCTCACAATATTCTGGTCGACGTTCGTCCGTCCGCTAAGCACACGGGTGATGAACGTGGTGGTATTGCCGGGCGTTGGCAGACCGCCGAGCAGGTCAACAAGGCTTGCCACTTGAAAGTTGTCTGGCGTGAAATCGCTGACTGGCGTTCCAGTCGAATTGGAGACAAGCGTGTCGCCCAGCGAGGTGCCATCAAACGTAAGAAGACCCCTGGAGCCCGAGGTGGTGTAGTCCGAATAATTGTGCAGAAAGTTGAACCCTATCTGCATCGAGTGCTTTCCGCGCGCCAGGTTTAATTCGTCGGCTACCTGGAAAGAAGTCGCAACCCGTCCGCCAGCTCCTCCTTGCAGACCCAGGTTCGCGAAGCGTCCTGAATTGGAGCCGATGTCGATTTCCGGTATGCCAAAGCTTTCCGGGCCTACACCAGTGTTTAGTCCGATGGTCGAGGGATCTACGTTGGCATCGCGGCCCTTCTGAAACTGGCTGAATCGGTTGTAGCCAAGCCGCAGCGTATTAATCAGGCGTGGTGAAAAACTGTGCACTTCGCTGATCGCGAAGTTGGCCACGTGTGTTGGCGTAACTCCAAACCACGGACTCAGCTGCGAACCCCCACCCGGACCTGGGCCTCCACCGGGAAATTCATCTTCGCCTTCTCCGTACAAGAATCGAGTGGAGAGCGAATCCGCCTGAGAAAACTGGTGGTCCAGCTTGATAACAAAACTGTTTGGCGATTGCTGGCCCTGGTTATCCACGGCGAAGGGCCCGGAGAGGTTCAGCTTCGAGTACAGCGCCAGAATGTTCAGTCCCAGCTGATTTGGCTGGATACCTTGTCCCGCCAGCAAATCCGTCGCGGATTGGATTTGTCCCGGCGTCGGGGCACTACCGGAGAGAGTCGTGCCAAGCCGCAGGCGGCTTCCGTCATACGCGCCAAAAATGAATGTGCGATTATGCCCGTCGTAGAGGCCAGGAATGACTACGGGGCCGCCCGCCGAGCCGCCGAATTCATTCCAAACAAATGGAGCCTTGTTCGTGCCGCGTAAGTTCTCGAAGAAATTCTTGGAGTCCAGCGCCGCGTCGCGGTGCAACTCGTAAGCGGACCCGTGAAACTGATTCGTTCCGCTCTTCACCACCGCGTTCATGACACTACCGGAGTTCTGCCCCAGATCCGCACCGGATCCTGCGCTTACTACACTCACTTCCTGAATCGCGTCGAGAGGCAGCCGGGTTGCCGCCGTCGCCGAATTGCCTCCCTCATTGATGGAAGGTAAATAGGTCGAAGGATCGGTATTCGACGCGCCATCAATATTGAATCCGTTCGAGCGCGCGCGTGATCCATTGATGCTGTACTGCGCGAACGCGAAGTTGCTGTTCTGCACCGCCCCGGGCAGGACCAACGCGAGGCGCGTAAAATCGCTATTGCCGATCGGCAATGAAGTCACTTGCTTCTCGGAAAGCTCGCCGCCCGCGGAGTTCGTCTCCGTCTGCAACAGCAACGGCGCTGAGCTGACCTCGACTTGCAAGTTCACGCTTCCGACCGTCAATACCGGCGTCACGCTGTTCACTTTGTCGGCTGATGTCGTTATATCGGTGATAATCGTGGTTTTGAAGCCGTCTTTGCTCACCGTCAGCTGGTAGGTTCCCAGCGCCAGTTCCGAAAAATTGAACTCTCCGTCCGCGGCCGTGACCAGGGTTCGCTCCAGGCCGGTCGATGGATTGGTCAGCTTAACCGTGGCCCCCGCAATCGCGGCGCCTTGCGCATCCTGAACGGTGCCGCTGATGCGTCCGGGGAATATCTGCGCGCTGCTATTCGGCGCGACCGCGAGGCCGGTCAAGACCAGGACCGCGAGAGTCACGAGATATCGATAATAGGGAACACGAAGCATTGTGCCTCCAGGAATTCCAAAGACAAATTGGCCTCGACTGGGCGGAAACTACCCCACCCCCTGTGACATGTCAAGGGGAATCCAACTGATATACAACCCGCACACCGTTCCTACATCACCTCCACTGGGCAAGTATGCTGCCTGGGTAGTTATCTCTCAGACTAGAAGTTCGCGGTTGTCCGTCAGTGCCTGAACCAGTGCCGCGACGTCCTCGCTGCTGTTGTAAGCGTGAAAAGAAATGCGCAGTCCGTCGTGCCGGTTGGAGACCACGATGTTGCGCTCCGCCAGGCGGCTGACCAAGCCCTCCGAGTCTTTGCAACGCAATACGGTCAGCGGCCCCACGCTATCCGGCGGAGTCTTTCGTTGAATGCCGAGCTTATGCGTACCGTCCGCCAATTGCCGCGTCAAATCCGAAATGTGCCCGGCGACCGCGGCCATGCCGATCGATTGCAACATCTCCACTCCGGCCTTTGCGGCGTACAAATTGGGAATCGGCGGCGTCCCCGCTTCGAATCGCCGCGCTGTCGGCGAAAGTTCCAGATGTTTGACGTCGAAAGCAAAAGGATTCCGCTGCGCGAACCACCCGGAGATGGTTGGTGCGAGCCGTTCCTGCAACTCCGGCCGCACGTACATAAACGCCGCGCCCGGCGGCCCCAGTAGATATTTGAGTGTTCCGGAAACGTAGACGTCCACGCCGAGGTCCTTCACGTCGACGGGCCGGGTTCCGCAGTCCTGGTAGTCGTCCAGCAGCACCAGAGCGCCATTGGCGCGCGCGATCGACGCGATCTTTTTTACTTCGGAGCGCCAGCCATTCATAAAGCACAAGCCAGTGACTGGGACGACCAGCGTTCGCTTGTCGATGGCCGCTGCGTAGCGTTCCGCCGGAAGCGCACCTCCCGCTGCTTCAATGAAGTGAATTTCGGCTCCGCGTCCCCACTGCGCAAGCCAAATGTGTCCCATGGTCGGAAACTCGAACTCGCCCATGACGACTCTGTTGCGCTGCTCGAATGTGAGCGCGCTCGCGATGGAGTTGATCCCCGCAGACGCGCTCGGGAGAATCGCAACCTCGTCCGCTTGCGCGCCGATGAATTGCGCAAACGTTTTGCGAGCCTTTTCGTATTCCTCGACCCATACATCCCACGGCGAGCCCGCGGCGTCCCAACTTGACAGATAATTCAGAACCGCCTCGCGGACGCTGCCTGAAAGCGCGCCTTGCGAGCAACTGTTGAGGTAGATCTTGTCGCGGAACACCGCAAAGCGTCCGCGAAATTCCTTGAGTTGCGAAGCCGTCAGCATTGGATGTCATCCTGCAAATCCGGAACGCGCACGGTACAATCGCGACGTGTGATATGTCAATACGATTGCCAGTGACATGCAAGGGATATGCTGCCCTTGATTGACAGGAAGTCGCCGATGTCGCAGAATAACCGCCAGGATTGTCTTGTGCGTTACCATGACCGCCTGATTCCCAGGACGGTTCGTCGAGCAAACATCGAACCTCATGAATCGCCAGACCAAGCGCAAGTATGACCCTAGTCCGCCGGCAGCGCGGCCATCCCGCTCCGCGGGCTCCCTCAGTGAGCGCGTCTACCAGGGCCTGAAACGCGACATCGTTCGAGGTGTTTTTCAACCGGGGGAAGCCCTTACCGAGAAAGATTTGGCTCGCCGCTATCGTGGCAGCCGTACGCCGGTCCGCGAAGCCGCGGTTCGCCTCCAGCAGGAGGGCTTGATGCGGATCGTGGCCAACCGTGGCTACTTCATTACTCCGATCACGATTCAGGGCGTGAGCGAGATCTACGATTTCCGCGCGGCGGTCGAAGGCGCATGCGCGGAACTTGCGGCGCAAGGCAAGATCGATCCTGCGCTGCTCGAGCGCATTGTTCACTTGGCGCAAACCGAGTACGGCGTCGACGATCGCGAAAGCTATGTCCGATTCATTGAGGCCGACACGGAGTTTCACGTTGCCATCGCGCAACTCACGCGCAATCCGTTGCTCGTTCGAGCGGTTGCGGATATGCGTTGTCAGATGGAGCGCATCATGTTTGCTTCGATCGATGTCGGCTACTATGGCGAAGCGCCCGTCCAAGAGCATCGCGAAATCGTTGAAGCCATTCAGCAACACGACGCACAACTCGCGCGCAAGCGCATGTGCGAACACATCTACATTTCCAAGGAAAAGGTGATGGGGTTGGCGAGCCGTGGCTCCCGGCTCTGACCAGCTCGTTTCACTGGAGCCCCGTCTACACCGATTCGGCACTCTCTCGCCGGCGAACCCGCCAGAACACTAGTGAAAGAATAGCCAGAAACACTGCGAACGATGGGACCGTGTATTGCAACCCGTCCACGAAGAAGGTGGCCACGACGATCCCCAGAAGCGCGGCGATGCCCAGCATCGTGGAAACGGGCGCACCAGGTAGGCGCAGCGGCAGGCGTGCAATCTGCTCCGTTCGTAGTGCTCGCCGGAAAGCAACGTGCGTCACCAGCGTCGTTCCCCAGACAAAAAACATCCCCGCCACAGCCACGCCATAAAGCGCCAGGAACGCCTTGCCCGGGTTGTAGATGGCCAGCAAAATCGCGGCCACCATGCCGCTGGTTGACGCTGCCAGCGCCGGCAACGGGACGCCGTTGCGACTCACCCGGCCTAACATTGCCGGGACGAATTTGCCGCGAGCCAGCGAAAAGATCATCCGCGTTGTCAGGTAGAGATTGGTATTGGCACTCGAAAGGGCGGCGGTAATCACCACCAGGTTCATCACCGTCGCCGCATACGGAATTCCCGCAGACGAGAAAACCGCCACGAAAGGGCTGCCTGTGATTCCCGCTGCGCCACTCTGCAACGTGTCCCACGGTTTCATTGCCAGCATCACGATCATGGCCAGCACGTAGAAGAAAATCAGGCGGAACACGATCGTCCGCATCGCCCGCGGAACAGACTTCTCGGGCTGCTGTGCTTCGCCGGCGGTCACCGCGACGACCTCGACGCCCATATAGCTGGTGACCACTAGCGTCAGCGCCAGCCAGACTCCAGTCCATCCGTGAGGAAAGAATCCTCCATGCGCCGTCAGGTTCGCGAGGCCGATTCCCGGGCGCGAACCCCAACCCACGATAAGCGCTGCACCCACGCCTATAAACGCCAGAATGGCCAGCACTTTAATCAGCGCAAACCAGTACTCGAACTCTCCGAATCGGCTGACCTGCAGCGTATTCAGCGTGACCAGCCCCGCCGAAACCAGAACCACCCAGGCCCACTGCGGCACAGACGGGAACCAGAACCCAAAATAGATCGCGACAGCGGTAACTTCGGCCCCGATGGCGATGATTTGCACCGTTCCATACGTTGCTCGAACCGAAAATCCCGCCCAGCGGTTGAGGTAGGTCTGCGCATAGATACCGAACGACCCGGCTACCGGATGTACCACGGCCATTTCCGCCAGCGAGTACGCCACAATCGTGGCAATCAGCGCGCCGAGCAGGTAGGAAACAATCACCGCGGGACCGGCCAGGCGTATCGTGAGGCTGCTTCCCAGGAACAAGCCGACGCCGATCGCTCCGCCGATGGCCAGCATCGTCAACTGCCGCTGGCTCAGGCGCCGTTGCAATCCTTCCTGCGAAACAGTATCGGTTCCAACTGAAAGACCAGACGTGTTGTTATCCACGGCGGCTCAGCTCACGCAACACGTCCGCGAACCGATGAATCTCTTCTACTGTGTTGTAGTGCACCAGTGATGCGCGAACCACCCCGCTTTCTTGGGCTAGCCGCAGCCGCTTCATCAGCCGCGGCGAATACATGTGTCCGTCGCGGATAGCGATTCCCGCCCGCGCCATTTCTTCGGTGACTCGCGCCGGCGATATCGCTCTCACGTTGAAACAGAACGTCGGCACACGGCTCTTGAGGTTTTTCTCGTCGCTAACGCCGTAGATCGTAGCGTCGCAGTCCTTCAAAACGCGTAGCGTTTCGCGAGAGAGTATTTCCTCATAGCTGCGAATCGCTTCCATCGCGGTCAGCAAATTGCTGCGCCGCGATTTCGGCGAGCCACCCGCCAGATTTTCCCCAATCGATTCCAGGTAGCGGACCGCCGCGTCCATCCCGGCAACGTTTTCATAAACGAATGTTCCCGCCTCAATCTTCCCGGGCGGCTCATTGGGGATGAAGTCTTCGCGAAAAGTCGGCAGGGCCTCCAGCGCGTGCCTCTTGCCCCACAGAAAGCCCATGTGCGGCGAGAAAATCTTGTATCCCGAGCAAACCAGGTAATCGCAATCGAGTTCCTGAACGTCGATTGGCCCGTGCGGCGCGTAGTGTACGCAGTCGATAAAAAGCTCCGCTCCTCCCGCATGAGCGATCCGCGCGGCCCGGCCGATATCCACGATCGACCCGAGCGCATTCGAGGTCGCAGTGCATGCCACCAGGCGGGTCTTTCCGGAAATCAGGGGCTCCAGATCCTCGGTATGCAGGCACCCGTCTTCGCGCATCTTCCACCAGCGGAATGTCGCGCCATTCTTTTCCAGCGCCAGCCACGTCGCCACATTCGCTTCGTGATCGATATCCGTCAAAATGATTTCGTTGCGCGCTCCCAGCGTTTCGCCGATCGCCAGGCTCACAATGCGAATGAAGGACGTAGCATTCATGCCGAACGCGACTTCGCTCGGATCCGCCGCATTCAACAAAATGCCGACGCTTTCCCGCGCCCGCGCGATGGTGCGATCCACTTCCTGGCTTTTGGCATATCTCCCGCCCCGCTGCACATTGCACTCCAGCAGGTGGCGATTCACGGCATCAAGGACGATCTGGGGAATCTGCGCTCCGGCCGCGTTGTCGAAAAACACAAACAAAGGATCCCGCAGCAGGGCCGGAAACTGCCGGCGAAGTTCTTCGACCGGGAAGGAAGAATGATGCTGGGAGGGAGTCTCCCGCTCAACGGCGCTATTCATGCTCCTCCTTCAGGCTCTGAAAGGCTGAACTCACTCAAGAATTGGCGAACCGAGCGAAGCTACAATGGCGGCTATCGGCATGTCAAGACAATGCCAGTAGTATGCAACTCATATTTCAGAATGGATTGCTAATCCGAAAGGCGGGACCCCATAGCAGCAAGGTCAGACAAACACACAACTATCGTTCTGGACGGAGTCCACTGCTTAAGAAGTTACACAAGTACCTTAGCGAGCCCGCTAGCCTCGCTGTGCGCCTCTCCGGCGGGCTCATAATTGAGCTTTCAACGAAGTGAAAGAAAAGGCGCCGCAACTCAGGCGGCAGCTACTTTCTTCGCCATGACCTGTGGCAATTGCCAGCTGTTGATTGCGCGAAACGTCCTGACCACCTCGTCGCTGGTAAGCTCCGGCATCTTGCCCAGGCTCACCGGCTCAGCACGAACCAGGACGTCGTCGATGGAGATTACACCCACCAGCGCGCCGTTCTTCGTGACGACCGGCAGGCGCCGGACATGACCGTCGCGCATCGTTTGCAGCGCGATATGAATTTCGTCTTCCG
>Ga0335080_10006527_pt1 | contig 12055 bp, 7 predicted proteins | sample Lox_Sample_34_FD_206720 | JGI IMG/M metagenome (GOLD analysis project Ga0335080, IMG submission 206720) | Soil microbial communities from Loxahatchee National Wildlife Refuge, Florida, United States - Lox_Sample_3.4 | ecosystem: Environmental > Terrestrial > Soil > Wetlands | place: USA: Florida...
CGCCTCCCGCAAGTTCATGACACGGTCAAGCAGGGCCTGGTGACTTATGCCGTTGCGGTGGCTCGGGAGAAGGGTGTCTCGGCATACATCGGCGATGGAAAGAATCGCTGGCCAGCGGCGCACGTCCGCGACACCGCGCGGCTCTACCGTCTGGCGCTGGAAAAGGGGGAGGCGGGCGCGAAGTATCACGCGGTCGCGGAGGAAGGCGTGGCCATGCGGGACATCGCGGAAGCGCTGGCGCGCGGTTTAAGAGTGCCGGCTGTTTCGTTGACTCCGGAAGAGGCCGCCGGGCATTTCGGGTGGCTGGCCGAATTCGCCCGGCGAGATCTTCCGGCTACCAGCGCGCGGACGCGCAAGGAACTGGGATGGAACCCGGCAGGGCCGGGGCTGCTCGCCGATCTTGAGCAGATGCGTTACTTCACGGCCTGAGCCGTTTGCTCACAAAGTACAAAGGAGAAAAATCGCATGCAGCACAAGAAGAACATCGCATTGATCACGGGCGCGAACAAGGGTCTCGGATTCGAAACGGCCCCGGAATTGGGTAAAGCCGGCTGGACGGTGCTGCTGGGCGCGCGAAACGCGGAACTCGGGCGCGCGGCAGAATCGAAGCTCCGCGCGGAGAAAGTGGATGCGCGATTTGTCGAACTCGATGTGACGGAACACAAGACCATCACGTCGGCCGCGGATACGATCAGGGCCGAACTCGGGCGCCTGGACGCACTGATCAACAATGCCGGGATTATAGACAAGCAAGATGGGCCGCCAAGCGGCGCCAGCCCTGAGGTTATTGAGCGGATTCTGCGGACGAACTTTACCGGGACAATTAAGGTGACGCAAACCATGCTGCCACTGCTGAAGAAGTCCGGGAAAGGGAGAATCGTGAATGTTTCGGGCGGACTGGGATCAATCACGCTGCATGGCGACCCGAACTGGGAATACGCCCCGTTCAAGTTGATTGGCTACTGCGCGTCGAAGGCGGCGCTCAACATGTTCACGGTACAACTGGCGTTTGAGTTGAAGGCGCACGGGATTGCGGTGAACTCGGTCAATCCTGGCTACACGGCGACGGACCTGAATGCAAACCAGGGACACCAGACGGTGGCCGAAGGCGCTGCCGAGATCGTGCGTGTGGCACTGCAGGAAACCAGCGAGACCGGGAGGTTCTACGAGACCGGGGGCGCGCTGCCCTGGCAGGGAAAGATCTGACCGAATGGAGTCTCCCGGTATCCAAGAGGGCGAAGACGCAAATGAGACCGAACCAAGGTGGCAGCGGGTTGCCGGGGTGGAGAAAAGCGGAAATCGGGCAGGTAAGCAAAGAAAAGGAGCAGGAAAAATGGTAGAAGTTTTTGGAGCTACGACAACGACCGAAGAAGTTTTGTCCGGCGTGAGATTGCACGGAAAGCGGATCCTGGTCACGGGAGTATCGGCGGGACTGGGCGTGGAGACGGCGCGTGCGCTGGCGGCGCACGGAGCGCAAGTGGTAGGCGCGGCGCGGGATCTGGCCAAGGCCGAAGCTGCGACTGCTCAAGTGCGCAAGGACGCTGCGGCGGGCGGCGGAAGTTTTGAGCTGGTTGCGCTCGACCTCGGAAATCTGAAGAGCGTGCGAGCGTGCGCCGACGCGCTGGTGGGGAAGGGTGAGCCATTCGATGTGGTAATAGCGAATGCCGGCGTGATGGCCACGCCGTTCTGCAATACGGTGGACGGGTTCGAGATGCAGTTTGGCACCAACCATTTGGGACATTTCGTTCTGGTGAATCGAATCGCACCGCTGATTCGCGACGGCGGACGGCTGATCAATCTCTCGTCCGCCGGCCACCGCTATTCTCCGGTGGACCTCGACGATCCCAATTTTGAGCGGACCCCGTACGACCCGATGGTTGCGTATGGCCGGTCGAAGACCGCGAACATCCTTTTTGCCGTGGCCTTCGACAAACGTCACCGCAGGCGCGGCGTGCGCGCAGCATCCGTGCATCCGGGAGGAATTCAGACGGAACTCGGCCGCTACATGGGGACGGAAGCGCTGAAAACGCTGGTCGAGCAGATTAACCAGCGGTTGGCGGCGGCTGGCAAAGGGCCGTTCCAGTTCAAGAGCATTCCGCAGGGCGCGGCGACTTCGGTGTGGGCCGGTGTGGTGGCTTCGGCCGAGGAAATCGGCGGCAAATACTGTGAGAATTGCCACGTCGCGCAACTCGTGCCGGACGACGTGAATTTCAGCGAAGGAGTGCGCGGCTACGCGCTTGATGCCGACAAGGCGGAAGCGCTGTGGAAGAAAAGCGAAGAATTGGTGGGCGAGTCGTTTTAACGGCTCCCCCGCTTGATTTTGGATGATGGGAGAAGACATGGAGAGCAATCAAGGTGCGGACATGCACGGCAAAGTGGTGATCATCACGGGCGGAAGCCGAGGAATCGGACGGAACACCGCGGTGAATCTTGCCCGGCGCGGCGTGGGCATCCTCTTCACCTACCGGGCGAATCAGGCCGAGGCCGATTCGCTCCTTCGGGAAGTCAAAGCCATGGGCAGAAAAGCCGCGGCTTTCCGGCTCGATACCGGTGATATCCGGTCTTTTGACGGATTCGTGGCGGAGGTAAGCAAGACCTTGCACGACTGGGGGCGCGAGAAATTCGACTACCTGGTGAACAATGCCGGTAATTCCTTTAACGCCAGCTTCGAACAGACGACGGAAGCGGAATTCGGCGACATCGTCAACGTAGACTTCAAGGGAGTCTTCTTTTTGACGCAAAAGCTTCTGCCGCTCTTGAATGATGGAGGCCGCATCGTGAATATCTCCTCGGGACTGGCACGTTTCGCCATGCCCGGCAGGTCGGTTTACGACGCGACCAAAGGAGCGGTGGAAGTCTTGACTCGTTACCTGGCAAAGGAACTTGGTCCCCGGCGCATTGCCGTAAATGTGGTCGCTCCCGGCGCGATTGAAACGGATTTTAGCGGTGGCATGGTCCGCGACAACCCCGAGGTCAACAAGCATGTTGCCGCGATGACCGCGCTGGGTCGCGCAGGTGTGCCGGACGACATCGGGCCGATGGTCGCGGCGCTGCTCTCGGACGAGAATAGTTGGGTGAACGGTCAGAGGATCGAAGTGTCCGGCGGCATGGCGCTCTGAAGGTTCAAACGCTTTCCGCGGATGCTTTCGCTCACTGGGAGTGGAACGTGAACGGGAAAGATTCAGGGGGCGCCTTGCGAGGAGTGAAATTCGCCGGAAAATTCATTCCTGCTCTAACGCCGGTGGACCGCGGATTCCAACGGGAGCGGGTTTGGCTTCGGCGAAGAGTGGACGCGCTTCATCAGGTCAATATACTGGGGATCAGCGTGAAGGTAATCAAACGCCTCTTCGTTGCCGAGCGCCAGGAGCGCGCTTTCCCGCTTCCTTAAGGCCGTTTCCAGGTATCGCAGGGAGTCCTGCGTGCGTTCCAGGCGGGCGTAAGTCAGCGCCAGGGAATAAGCCGGCAAAGTTCCCTGGACATAGAAGGAGTCTTGGGCGTCGAGCGTGGCTTCGAGCATGCCTTTGTAGCCGCTCTTGGAATATCCTTTTTGCGCGGCCTTGACGATGGCGAGTTCCTGCTGGTTGCGCGTCAACTGCGCGGTCTTTTCCCACTCGGAGAGGAAGTTCGGATAGTCCTTGCGGTCGAAATAAATCTCGCAAAGATAACGGTGGCTGGAAACGAAGGAGGGCTCTTCGTTTTCGATTTGCTTGAGAAGGAGCAGGGCGTCATCAGTATGGCCGGCGTGACTCATGATGATTCCTTTGTCGGCCAGGATGGCAACCGAAGAAGGGTCCAGGCGGCGCGCCATCTCAATTTGATCCAGAGCCTCCGGCAGACGGCCGGAGGCCATGAGAAAGGTCGCATACCAGTGGTGAGCGCGGGCGTCATTGGGGTCGATGGCCAGGGCTTGCTGGAATTCGCGTTCCGCGGCGGGCGCGTCCCAGTTCCAGTAAAAGGTGACAAAGGCGAGTGAGGTGTGGGCTTCAGCGGAAGAATTATCGAGCTCCACGGCTTTGGTCGCGGCCGCCAGGGCGCGAGGATACGCTTCATCCGCGGGCATGGCGCTGAACTCCCGAAGCAGGTTGTAGCAGTCCGCGAGTCCGACGTAGGGCCTGGCGTAATTCGGGTCGCGCACGATGGCTTGTGTGAAGTAGTCCACAGCGCGATTGAGGTCGTCGGGGTTGCGTTTGTTCCAATAATAGCGGCCAGCCAGGTAGAGGTCCTCGGCCTGGGAGCTGCGGGAAGCCGAAGTACTTCCCCTTTCGGATGCTGTGCGCGAATCGCCCGAAGCCTGCACGCGAAATCTGTGGGCAATCCGGAAGGCAGCGAAAGCCGCCACCAAGAGGGCACAGATACCGAGTATTGCCACCCACTTACGGTGGAGCAAAAGATCTAAGCGCTTCGCTTCGTTGGTGTTGCCGGATGCTTGGGATTCCTGCGCGCGGGCTGCCAGACGCGCCTCTTCCGAGGTGAGCAGCCATTGCCGCAGCTCACTCTCAAACGCGAAGATACGACCCTTGGCCCCACCCGGGATGCGATGCACCGGGAGAGCGAGATCTTTCTCCCAGCGGCGAACGGTCCTTTCATCCCGGCCGAAGAAGGAGGCAATCTCCTTCCAGGAATTCAGGCGGCGATCTGTGCTTTCTTTCGGTGGCTGCTCCATGCTCGCTAGCTCGTAAGCCCGCTTCTGGCCCATGGTGCCCGAATACGCCCGCATCCTACCCGGCTTCGTCCGGTATTGTCCGTTGCCCTACGGCAAGGCGGACGAGTATACCCCCGGAAGGCCCGCAAAGTAAAAGCGAAGTACCAGTTCGGTCTCGTCCGTGAAAGACAACTTAATCCCGGCAGAAACCAACCGGGGGCTGGTGTGCATCGGCCGCCCGGCAGGAGGGGTGTGATGAACGTGTGCAAATGCTGGATGGCAAGCGGCCTGGCGGTCCTCGGAGGTCTGGTTGTGGGGATCGCGCCGTTGCGGGCACAGACCGTAACGGCCACGGTTACCGCCGGTACGAACCCCAATTCCGTGGCGGTAAACCCGGTAACCAACACGATTTACGTGGCCAATGGCGGCAGTCAAAACGTGACCGTGATTGACGGCGCGACGAATGCGACCTCCACCGTGAGTGCCGGAAAAGGCGCCAACGCGATAGCCGTCAACACCCTGACGAACAAGATCTACGTGGCGAACCAAGGGGCCGGCAGCGTGACGGTGATTGATGGTGCGACAAACAACACCACCAGCGTGACGGTGGGATCAAACCCGTATTGCCTCGCCGTCAACCCGGTCACCAACAAAATCTACGTAGCCAACTATAACAGCAACAACGTGACGGTCATTGACGGCGCAACGAATGCCACCACGACGGTCGCGGCCGGCACAGGCCCGACGGCGCTCGCGCTGAATCCCGTCACCAACCAGATTTACGTGGCGAATGTCGCCAGCAACAACATAACGGTGATCGACGGGGCATCGAACAACACAACCACCATCGGCTCCGGCACTACCCGGTCGGCCGTGGCCGTGAACCCCGTCACCAACCTGATCTACGTTTCCAATGAGAACAGCACCGTCTCCGTGATAGACGGTTCTACGAACTCGATCACCACGAACGTGGGCGTGGGGTCGAATACCGATTCGATTGTGGTCAATCCCGTGACCAACAAAATTTATGTGATTAACGCCGGGAATCAGAACGTGTCGGTGATTGACGGCGCGACGAACACGGTAACCGCCACCGTGGGAGTCGGGATCAACCCGATTGCCATCGCCGTGAACCCGACCACCAACACGATTTACGTGGGCGGACAGCAGGACAACAGCATTACGGTCATTAACGGTGCTACGAATACCACTCAGAAACTGTCGGCCGGCACGGCCCCCGCCGGCATCGGCGTAAACCCGGTGACCAATAAAATTTATGTAGCCAACTACAATAGCAACAACGTAACGGTGATCGATGGCGCCACGAACGGGACCACCACCGTCGGAGTCGCCGTGCAGTCTCCGCAAGTGGTGGCCGTGAACCCCGGCACAAGCACGATCTACGTGATCGACAAACCCGTTTTTGGATTCAGCGGCTTGACGATCATCAATGGAACGACGAACGCGAGCAACACCGTGGTGCTGGGGGTCCAGGCGACGGCGATGGCCGTGAATCCGTACACGAACACGATTTACATCACGAGCAGCGGAAGCAACAACGTGACCGTGTTCGACGGGGCGACAAACGCAAGCTCCACGGTGGCGGCCGGAACCGGCCCCCAGGCCGTGGCGATCAACACCGTGACGAACAAAATCTACGCTGGGAACACCGGGAGCAATAACGTGACGGTCATCGACGGCGTGACCAGCGCGACGACCACCGTCGCGGTCGGGACCAAACCCGTGGCCATCGATGTAAACCCAGTCACAAACCAGATCTATGTGGTCAATCAAACCAGCAACAACGTGACGGTGATTGACGGCGCGACAAACGCGACCTCCACGGTCGCCGTCGGGACGAGCCCACAGGATGTGGCGGTTGACCCGGTGACGAACAAGATTTATGTAACGAATAACGGCAGCAATAACGTGACGGTCATCGACGGCGCCACGAACGCAACCTCCACAGTGGCGGTTGGGACGGGACCCCAAGCCCTGGCGGTCAACCCAGTGGCGAACAAAATTTATGTACTCAATTCCGGCAGCAGCAACGTGACGGTGGTTGACGGCGCCACAAACGCCACGACAACCGTCGCAGCCGGGACGAGCCCGGTGTCGCTGGCCGTGAACCAGGTCAGCAACAAGATTTACGTCGTCAATCAGGGCAGCAACAATTTGACCGTCATCGACGGGACGTCGAACAACACAACCACAGTCGGAACCGGAACGCACCCCAGCGGCGTGGCGGTGAATCCCGTGACGAACGAGATTTATGTGAGCAACATTTTCGACAATGACGTTTCGGTTCTTACCGAGCAGCAAACGCAGACGATCCCGCTGACCACGACGATTACTCCTCTGACGGGGAACACATCGAGCAGCTCCGCCGCCAGCCTTACGTTCACGGCCGCGAGCACTTTCGCACCCAACGCACCTACTCCGAATGCCGTCTACTTCCAACTGGACACTTGGCAGGGTCCCTGGACCGCCGCGACCAATAACGGCGGAGGCAGCTTCAGCGGCACGACCTCCTCCCTGCAGGGAGGTTTTCATATCGTCTATGCCTATGCCACGGATGGCCAGGATGCCACCTCCACCGAGACCACCAGCGACGCAACGGGAAAGAGCAGCCCATTGATCGGCACCATCACCGCCTACGGCTTCCTCTCCAATCCCCCAGTCCCGACGCCTGGCTTCTCGCCGTCTCCTGCGACGATTCCCTTTGGCAACCAAACGCAAGGGGTCAAGAGCTCGGCGATGAGTGTCACGATTACGAATACCGGCAGCGCCAATCTCACCTTCACCGGAGTGGCGCTCGGCGGCACGAACGCGGCCGACTTTGCCATCAGCGCCGACACTTGCAACGGCGTTTCCGTCGCCGGCAACGGAACCTGCTCGGTCAGCGTCACTTTCACGCCCAGCACCACGAGCGCGGAAACGGCGTCCATCCAGTTCACCGACAATGCCGCAGGCAGTCCGCAAAGCGTCGGGTTGACGGGCACAGGCGTGGCACCCGCTCCAGTGTTCTCTCCCTCGATCTCCACCATCCCGTTCGGGAGCCAGCCGCAAGGAGTGAAGAGCGCGGCAATGACGGTAACGGTGACCAACACGGGCACGGGCAGCCTGACATTTACGGGAGTCGCGCTCGCCGGCACCAATGCGGCGGATTTTGCCATCAGCGCGGACACGTGCAACGGAACTTCCGTAGCCATCAACGGGACTTGCACGGTCAGCGTTACGTTCACACCGAGCATCGTCGGCGCGGAAAGCGCTTCGCTGAAATTTACGGATAACGCCGCGAACAGCCCGCAATCACTCGCACTGACCGGCACGGGAACGCCTTCGGCTCCCGTGTTCACCCCGTCCCCGGCAAGTATTCCGTTCGGAAGCCAGCCGCAGGGAGTGAAAACGGCCGCCATGAGCGTGACGGTGACCAATACCGGGAACGCGAGCCTCATGATTAGTGCGGTTGCGGTCAGCGGGGCCAATGCCGCTGATTTCGCCATCAGCGCCGACACCTGCAACGGAACTTCCATCTCCCCGAACGGCACTTGCACGGTCAGTTTGACGTTCACGCCCAGCACTGTCGGCGGAGAATCCGCTTCCTTGAAGTTCACGGACAACGCCGCGAACAGCCCGCAAGGTGTCGGCCTCACCGGCACTGGAGTGACGGCCGCGCCGGTTGTGGGCCTCTCCCCAACCTCCCTGACGTTTCCCGCGCAAGGCGTCGGAACCAGCAGTACGGCACAGGGGATCGCCCTGAACAATACCGGGAATGTGGCGCTCACGATCACGGGCATCACCCTCACCGGGGCGAACAACGGCGATTTCATGGAATCGGATAATTGCAACGGCAGCGTTGCCGCCGGCGCCAAATGCACGATCAACATCACGTTTAAGCCAACAGCCACAGGCACGCGCAGCGCTGCGGTTTCCATCGCCGATAACGCCGCCGGAAGTCCGCAAACCGCCGGACTCACAGGCACAGCGGTTGATTTCTCGATGGACATTGCGTCCGGAGGCTCTTCCTCCGCAACGATAAGTGCCGGGCAGCCCGCCAGCTACAACCTCCAGGTAACACCCGCGAATGGGTTCAATGCCACCGTCACCATCAGCTGCACCGGCGCTCCTTCGGAAGCGACCTGCACGCCCTCATCGCCGTCGGTCACTCTAAACGGGAACACCGCCACGCAGTTCACGGTGAATGTGACCACTACGGCGCCTTCCATGGTTCTACCGTTGGGAGACCAGAGATACGTGCCTCCCACCGGCCGTCTCCGGACCGGCTTGCCATTTTTCCTGGTATTCCTACTGCTGGTTGCTTGGGGACTCTCTGGCGGAACTCTGCGGCGACGGCCCCGGAGGTTCGCTTATGCAAGTGTGTTCGGGTTCCTGCTGCTGGCCGGAGCACTGCTCGCCGGCTGCAACAGCTCCAGCCATCACGACCCCGGCACCCCACAAGGCACCTACACGCTCACAATCACCGGCACGTCTAACGGCGTGAGCCATACGCGTACGGTGTCCCTAACGGTGAACTAACGGAGCGGAATCACCGCGAATCCGGCGTCCCTTTCAACGGGACGCCGGCAGCGGCGCTTGGGCAGGTTGCGCTTGGCGCTTTTTGCGCAGAACCGCGGCGGAGATCATCGTGATGCCGAGGCCAACGGGAAATGGTTCGATGAACGTCATGGCGGCATTAAAGAGCGGTTAATCGTACATCTCATTGAATTTCGCCATCTGCTGGACTTGCCCCTGAATCGTCTTTGGGCTGGCTCCGGAGGCCCGGAGCTTCTGAATCATGTGCGCGCTGTATTTCTCCATAAACCCCGGCAGGAAGTTGAAGTACATCGTCTCCCAGGTCGCCAAGTAGAAGACGCAGGAGATCAAGGTGATGGCGATGGCGATGCCGATGCCAAAAGCCTTGGCAAAGGTGATTTGCCCTTGCCCGACGTTGTCGCGATAGGAGCGGATGCCGAAGAACACCAGCAAGAACGACAGGATGATGGTGTTGGCAGCGGGGCTCGCGGCGGGATGGATTATCAGGAGGGGTGTGGCTCGCCGAGAATGCAGCGCACCGTGTCTCGGGCGATGAGGAGTTCTTCGTCGGTAGGGATTACAAACGCGTGCAGCCGGGAATCGCCGGTGGAGATGCGTTCCTCCGTTCCCACCACCTCCGCGTTCTTGTTGACGTCGAGCTTCAGGCCAAACCAGTCCAGCCCTCCGCAGATGCGCGCACGCACATCGGCGGAATTTTCTCCAATCCCTCCAGTGAAGACGATCGCGTCCGCGCCGCCCATGGCAGCGAGATACGCCCCGATGTATTTCTTCGCGCGGTAGCTGAATATTTCGATGGCCAGGCGCACACGCCGGTCTTCGTGTTCTTTCAATTCCTGTTGCAAGACCCGCATGTCGTTGGTGAGGCCGGAAATTCCGAGCAAGCCGGACTGCGTATTCAAAAGCGATTCCACTTCGTGCGTGGACAGCCCCTCTTTGGTGGCAATCAAGTTGACAACGGCGGGGTCGACGTCCCCCGAGCGTGTTCCCATGACCAGGCCTTCCAGGGGCGTCATGCCCATCGAGGTATCCACGGGATTTCCATTGCGAATTGCCGCTGCGGAGCAGCCGTTACCCAGATGCAGCGTGATGACGTTGGTCTGCTCGCGCGTCAGATGATTCAAAGCGCGATAGCGGAAGGCCACAAAACGATGCGAAGTGCCGTGAAACCCGTATCGCCGAATGTGATGGCGGCGATAGAGATGGTAGGGAAGAGCGTACAGGTAAGCCGTCTCTGGAAGCGTGTGATGAAACGAAGTGTCAAACACGGCGACCTGCGGGAGTTTCGGCCCAAAGAGCTTCCGCGCCGCCTGAATGCACTTGATGTTGTTGGGATTGTGCAGCGGCGCGAGGTCGATGCAGTCTTCAATGCCTTTGAGCACTTCATCGGTGATGACCGCGGATTCGGTAAACGTCTCGCCGCCGTGAACCACGCGATGACCGACGGCGTGAATATCGGCGGCGCTTTGCACTTCCGCGATCCCGGACGATTCGGAGGCGACCCACCGCACCAGAAAGTCCAGCGCGCCGGCCAAATCCGAAAGCGAAGCCGTGAACACGCTTCTCGGGTGTCCGGCGGATTGCACGGTTACCACGGCCTCGCCGCCGATGCGCTCAATCACCCCTTTGCACAGACGCAGGTCCGCATTCTGCCGGATGTGGTCCATATCCGTGGCAATCAGTTGAAACTTCAGCGTGGAACTTCCGGAGTTCAGGACGAGAACATTCATCATGGGTTGTCAGTCAGCACCCGCAATTGGAAGGACGGAGTTTAGTAGGGCCAGGTCCAGGCCGCAACCTCCGGCTTGTCGATGCCGTGCTCGTGCGCGTAGTTTACGCACTGAATTTGCAGGTTGCGGAACCTCTCTTTTGCGTGTCCACCGATTTTCTGGAGTTTGGGGACTCGGTCGATGGCGTCGATCGCCAGGCTGAACCGGTCAATCTGGTTTTCGATGGCCAGTTCCATCGGCGTGTTGATATTGCCCTTTTCCTTATAGCCGCGGACGTGCATATTCTCGTGGTTTTTCCGGCGATAGGCCAGGCGGTGAATCAGCCACGGATATCCGTGGAAATTGAAAATCACCGGCTTGTCGGTCGTGAATAGAGAGTCAAAATCGCGGTCCGGGAGCCCGTGCGGGTGCTCGGTGCTGGGTTGCAGCTTGAAAAGATCGACGACGTTGACATAACGGATTTTCAGGTCCGGAAACTGCTCGCGCAGCAGCACAATCGCCGCCAGAGCTTCCTGGGTGGGAATATCCCCGGCCGAAGCCATCACGAGATCCGGCTCAGTTCCATGGTCGTTGCATGCCTTCTCCCAGATGCCGATGCCTTTGGTGCAATGGACGATGGCTTCGTCCATGTTCAAATACTGCAGGTGCAACTGTTTGTCGCAGACGATCACGTTGACGTAATTCTCGCTGCGGAGGCAATGATCGGCCACCGAGAGCAGTGAGTTGATGTCTGGGGGCAGGTAGATGCGCGTGACTTCCGCGCTCTTGTTCACCACCACGTCAAGGAAACCGGGATCCTGGTGCGTGAAGCCGTTATGGTCCTGCCGCCAGACGGTGGAAGTGATCAGCAGGTTCAGCGAGGCGATATTTTCGCGCCAAGGCAAGTGGTTGCAGATTGAAAGCCACTTGGCGTGCTGGTTGAACATCGAGTCGATCACATGCACGAAGGACTCGTAGGTGGACAGGAATCCATGGCGGCCGGTCAGGAGGTAGCCCTCGAGCATGCCCTCCAGGGTGTGCTCGCTGAGCATCTCCACCACGCGGCCATCTTTGGCGAGTTCCCCACCGTCCATGTCTTCCGGGAAATATTGTTCGATCCAGAATTTCTTGCTGGCCTGGTAGACCGCGT
>Ga0335080_10006528_pt1 | contig 12053 bp, 12 predicted proteins | sample Lox_Sample_34_FD_206720 | JGI IMG/M metagenome (GOLD analysis project Ga0335080, IMG submission 206720) | Soil microbial communities from Loxahatchee National Wildlife Refuge, Florida, United States - Lox_Sample_3.4 | ecosystem: Environmental > Terrestrial > Soil > Wetlands | place: USA...
CACAACCGGCGCAGACAGTTCGGCAAACGAACAGCAATCTCACCTCGGCTGGCCAGATGATCGAACCGCGTTTTGTGCCGATGACGATTCAGCAGGTGGTCGACACGTCGGCACCCGCTCCCGTCGACATCGGCGGCCTCCGGGTTATGGGAGGGACGGGAGACTCGCAGGCCAGGAATGCGGTGCTGGCGTCAATTGGCAACGGGCTGAACAATCTTGCCCAGCCGCCTCCCCGGACCCCGGCACGGCCTCTACGAATCTCGCAGATGATGGAAGGCAATCTCGTTCATCAGGTGCAGCCGCAATATCCGAGCCTGGCGCGACAGGCGGGGATCCAAGGCATCGTGGTGCTGCAGGCGGTCATCGACGGCGAGGGAAGAATCGCGAACTTGCGCGTGGTCAGCGGACCGCCTCTGCTGAGGGCAGCAGCGCTCGATGCGGTCGGGCAATGGCGCTACCGGCCTTACTATCTGAATGGACAACCGATCGAAGTGGAGACGCAGGTCACGGTGAATTTCACGCTGGCCGGCAGATAAGGGAGGCGCGACGTCGTAAGCGAGAGGGGCAAATCGGTGGTGCAGGCGGTCAGCGCCATGTGGGGTGCACGTCGGCAGCCCACTCAGCGCCCATGTTGTCATCGGTGATGATGTGGCGGGCACCGAGGCGGGCGGCCAAGACATCGCCGGGTTCCAGCCCCATATCCCTGGGAGGTGCACGCAAAGTATCGGCTAAGGCCATGTAGGCCGCGAGCGCCACTGGAGTGCGCGGCTGTGCTGGATCAAAGACGGTCTTGCCGTCAATCTTGTACTCCTGCAGCACCTTGAGGCAGCGGTCCTTATCCAGAAGGATGGGGGAATCGCTGACAGCGAGAAAATTGATCACGCGAATGCCATAGCGGAATTCGTGAAGGCCAGTGATAAGGACATCGGGAGAACTGGTCGAGTTGTAGTAAAAAAATCCCCCGGGGTTGAGGTGCGCGCGGATGAGGTGGAGGAAGTCGGCCGAGAGAAGAACGGAGCTGTGGTCGCGCCAGTAGTAGGAAGTGTTGGCCACGATCAGGTCGTATTGGGTATCGGGATGGGCGAGCAGCCAGCGGCGGCCGTCGTCGATGTAGACGTGAACCTTGGGATTGCGCAGCAGCGAACTGACCATCGGATATTGCTCGATGAGCGGCAGGTAGCCGGGGTTGATTTCAACGATATCGAGGGACTGGGCGTCAGGGTGGTTGGCGAGGATTTGTCCCCAGGAACCGGAGGCTAAGCCGATCATGAGGATTCGTTTGGGTGAGGGCACGAAGAGGCTGACGGCGTAAGCCCGCATGACCAGATTTTTGTCGTCGAGAGGATCGATGTTGAAGTAGCCGTCGTAGACTCCCCCGCCCATGACGGCGCCGTCCCAGGTGACTGCGACGACGCCATTACGATTTTCGACAACGTGCGCCATGTATCCAGCAGTCGAGGCCTTGGGACCAAAGATGAGGCGGCCAAACAGGTTGGAATAGAGCCGCGGCGATGCAAGGACGGCCAACAAGACCAATGCGGCTGCCGCAATGTTCCACGCGGGCGCGAGCGGCCGATCCTTGGCACGAAGAAGAATGAGGAGTCCAGCGGCTATGGCAAGCGCGGCCAGCAAAAGAGCGATCTGCTGCAACCCGAGATAGTTCATGAGCACGAATCCCACGGCGAGGCTGCCGAGAGTCGCGCCCAAGATATTGGAGAGATAAATGAGGCTGACGTGACGGCCAGCGGCATCGCCGGTGGGAACAGCCAGCTGGCAAAGCAAGGGCAAGACGCAGCCAAGGGCGCCTGCAGTCAGGAAGAAGGCCGGGGCGGCATACATGGCGGGAACATTCTTCCAAGAGAGCTGGGCGACGAGCGGGGGCAGATAGACTGAGACGGCACCGGCCGCCATGAGGAGCAACCCCATGGTGCAGACTGCGAAGGCCGGAGGTTTGCCCGCGGTGAAGCGCTCGATGAAGAAGGAGCCGGCAGCGACGCCAGCGAGATAGGTAGAGAGCAGAAGGGCAAACACCGGCGCGCGATCTGAGCCGGCCAACGACAGCACGCGGAACCATTCAATCTCAAAACCCAGGGCGACAAAACCGATGGCAGCGGCGATCAGAACCGCTGCGCCGAGGGAGAAAGCCCGCGGCTCATCATTCTGGCGGCCCGACGGCGGCGGGAGCGGACCGGCCGGAGAGGTGCGGCCGTACAGATAGGCAGTGGCTCCCACAGCCAGATTGATGCAAGCGGCAAGCGAGACCGAACCGGACTGACCGAAGTCGCGCATCAGAGATTGGGCGCAGAACCAGCAGGCGACTGCCGAGCCCAAGGTGTTTACGAAATACAGAGTCGCGACCGAGTGGCCTACGCTTCGCGACGAATGAACCAGTTGTTCGACCAGCAGCGGCAGGGTCGCCCCCATGAGCATGGTCGGAACGATGAGGAGCAGAAGGCTGAACAAGACGGTGTAGCCAAGACTGGCCCCGGCGGTATAGGTGGCGGCCCACTGAAAGATGCGAAGCGAGGTCAGCCCGAAGAGCGCCACACCCAACTCGCAGATTCCAAATATCATGATGCCTTTGTCAGGAAATCGCTGGGAGAGCGCGCCGCCCGCCAGGCTTCCCAGGCCCAAACCCAGCATGAATGCGCTGACCACAACCGCGACGGACTGCACATTCACCCCGTAGATGACGAACAGGACGCGTTGCCAGACGATCTGATAGATGAGAGCGGGAAATCCGGAGGCGAAGAAAAGAAGCGGGACCAGGATGGATTCAAGCCGGTTCTTTTTCTGGGGCCGGCTTAACGCGGCGACCAGAAGGGCCGCATCCACTAAAAGAAGTCCGGCAACCGGCAGCGATTCCATTTCTCTTCCAGGCGGTGAGAATTTATTCTTGTTTGACGGGAAACTTCTATATAACACGAACCCATTCTCGATCCTAATTACCAAAGGGTTGCGGGGCTTCGGCGAGGTCGGGAGTCGCAGATACAGTCAATTCCTACGGTGCGGGTTTGCCTGCCACGGGCCGGAGCAAATACACTCACTTTTTCGCGGCTGGATGGGAAACGGCCGGAGCACCCAGGAGCCCGAGTGGAGATTCTCGATCTCAGGCATTTTTCTTCCGTAGACTTGCGTCCTCTACTGGACGACGAAACCCGGCTCTGGTCGAAGCTGCTCTCCTGGGACTACAGCGGGTCGTCCGACATGATCCTGCGGTACATCGATGCCAAGATTCTGCCGGGCTACGCGGCGATTGACCGGGGCAATATCTTCGGCTATTCCTTTTTTGTTTATGAGGGAAACAAGGGGGTAATCGGCGATCTTTTTGTCAGCAACGGAGGGCGCTCCTCCGATCCGCATGCCGTAGAGACCAGGCTGTTGACTCATGTAATCGAGACGCTGCAGCAGTCGCCGGGTATTCACCGGGTGGAGGCGCAACTCCTGTTGCATGAAACCCAGATGGTCGCCCAGCCCTTTCTCGTTCAGGGATTTCATCGCCATGCGCGGCTGTTCATGGTACTGCCGCTGACCGACGGTTCTCGGGCGCCGTCGCTACACGCCGATATCGAAGTCCGGCGCTGGACGGAGCAGGACTACCAGCCGGCGGCGGCGATCATCACCAGCGCCTATCGAGGCCATGTGGATTCGGAGATCAACGATCAATACCGGACACTGACGGGTTCGCTGCGCTTCCTGAACAACATCGTGCGCTTTCCGGGTTGCGGGACGTTCGATCCCGAGTCGTCGTTTGCCGCGGTTCACAAGCGGACGCGGCACGTGGTGGGGATTATCCTGTGTTCACGGGTGCGGCACGACGTAGGCCACGTGACCCAGGTGTGTGTTCTGCCGGAATACCGCTCTCACGGAATCGGCCAGGCGCTGCTGGCGTCGACCTCCGAAAACTTGAGGCAGAGAAAGTTTTCCATGCTGTCCCTGACCGTCACCGAGGCTAACACGCGCGCAGTGGAACTCTACCTTCGATTGGGATTTGCCACCAATCGGGTGTTTGACGCTTTTGTGTGGGAAGGTTAGGGAGGCGGTCCCTATCGCCGGAGGAGCCACATCAGCCAGCCTGCGAGAAAGACCCCACCCACAAACATGGCGAAGCAGTAGAGGCCGTAGCGGACCTGTTCCCGGGAGGTGCTGCGCTGGGTAATGCCGAAGACGACGGATGCAAACAGGGCAAAGAGCAGGGCGGCGCTGAAATGAGAGAACTCGAGCGTCATGGCTTTTTCCCGATGGCGATGTGGTAGGCATCGGCGACGCTGATGAAATTCAGCAATCCCGCCACAATCAGATACTTGGTTCCGTAATCGGCGGTGGCATGGGAAATCGCGCCCTGCCCCCAATTCATGGCTTCGGTGAGGATGTAGAGACCGCCGGCACCGACGTCGCCCACGAATCCGAGAATATCGAGAATATCTCCGCCATTCGGTTTGTATACGCGTCCCTGAAGCGCGAGGCCGAGGAGAAACATGGTGACAATCGAGGCCATGAGCAGGAGGCCGCGAATCCAGCGCTTCTGGATGAGATGTCCGGCACCGGGAATCAGCCAGCCAATGGCGGGAGCGATCACCGACATGGCGGAGGGCTGCAAGGGCGTTGGCGGAGCTTTATCTGTGGTGGAAGGTGTCATTCAGATGATTACGATGTCCCGCTGAACTTTACCGGTAACCTCTGCGGCCTGGGGCCGCACCAGCACGTTAACCTCGCTACGCACGCCGAACTCGGGCAGGTAAATGCCGGGCTCGATGGAAAAGCAGGAATTGGGCAAAATGCGGCGCTCATCATGAATTTCCAGGTCATCCATATTCGCCCCGTTTGCGTGGACGTCGGTGCCGATGGAGTGCCCGGTGCGATGAATGAAATAGTCGCCGTAGCCCGACTTCTTAATATGATTGCGTGTTGCCCGATCCACTTCCCAGCCGGCGATGGCACGTCCTGCAGAGATTGCATCCTGCACGGTTTTCACCCCGGCGTCGCGGGCGTCGCGCACGATGGTAAAAATCTCGCGCATACGGGCGGAAGGAGCCTTGCCGACAAATCCGGTCCAGGTGATGTCGTAATAGACGGCGTCTGGCTCGTTTTTCTTTGCCCAGACATCGAGCAAGACGAAGTCGCCCTCGCGGATGGGGGCCGAGGTTGCGGACTCGGGCCCATAGTGGGGGTTGCCGCTGTTGGCGTTGACGGCCACCACGGGCGGGTCGTCGGTAATGAGGTTTTCGCGGGCGAAAGCCTCGAGGAACCATTGCTGGATCTGATGTTCGGTGGTTCCCCCGTTTCGCACGCGGCGGCCGATCTCCTGGAAGGCGGCGGCGGTAATGGAGTCGACGGCATCGCGGGCGGCGTAGTGAGTCTGAATCTGCTGCTCGGTCCAGGTGGCCTCGAACTGCGCCACCAGGTCGCCGGAGCTGATCACGTTTTTTCCCAGCCCGCGCACGATCTCGATGGTGCCGGCGTCGACGAGGGAGACATAGAAGACGAGGTTATTGGGCGAGTATTGCATGGCAATGTCGCGGCAGGAGGAGAGCATGGTCTTGATCTGATCAAAGAGCTCCTGCCAGGCCGCGTACATCAGCTTCTTGCCCGGCAGCGAATCGAGGTGGCCGGGCTCAATCTTGTGGGCTAACTTGATGGGCTCGCCCTGGGCCGGGATCAAGTAGAACCAGCGCCGCGTGACCATCGAGTGATTGGGCAGCCCGAGCACCCGGTAGGCAATGGGATCGCGGTGATGATGGTCGTAGAAGAGCCAGGCATCGATGTTGCGTTCCCGCAAGGCAGCCTGGATGGCGGCGAGATTCATAGGCAAGTCACTATTCTAAACAAGACAGGCCATTTGAGCGAGTGCCCGGCTGTTCCGAGACGCCTACGCTGGCGATGGACGGGGGGTTTGGAAAGCCGCGGAAGTCCGAGCACGTGACTTTCGTGCTTGGTCTGGTCGTTCTTTCTATAGGTTGGGCTGGCCTCGACGGTCTAAAGTAAAGGTATGTGGTCCCCAAGACTTGCTTTCCTGCTCATCACGACGGTCAGCCTGGGCCGTGGCATGGCCACAGCACAAGCTTTGCAGACCGACGCAGTCGACAACGCCTTCGTGCAAAGACAATTTGGCTCGAATTGCAGCCTGGTGGGCGAGGCGACTGTTGCCGACCTGGATGGCGACGGGGTCGCGGATGTAGTCATTCCCGCCCGCTGCACCAGCCCCATGGTGGATCAGGGCGAAAATAACTTTGCGGTCGTGGATCCGTATTACAGTTTCTTTGGCTACGGAAATCCCAAGATCACCACCCAGTTTGCCTCCGAGGATCCCAAGCGGCGGGCTTTTGCTCTGCTGATCATTCACGGCTCCGGCCACGAGGCCTGGCGCTCGGAAGCCCCGAAGGCCAAGTACCTGATCGTCAATCTTCCTTACAAGAGCATCCGGGTGAAGAAGATGGTACTGAAGAAGAAGGAGCACATGGCGATCTATATCGAAGAAACTGGGGGCGATCAGATGACCTCGGTTGTTTTCTGGGATGGCAAGAAGTATCGTTACGCACCGCTCGGCTCAAGCCTCGAGTAACAGCCCCCAACACTCCGCATCGTCCTCGTCCTTAGGCGAGGGCGCGCCTACCCGCTATAATGCCCGCCATGAATCTTGAAGAGAAGCTGGCTGAACTGAAGCGGCGGGACGAACTCGCAAGCGACGGGGGCGGGACCCAGCGGCGGGAGCGTCAGCACAAGGAAGGTAAGATGTCGGCGCGGGAGCGGATTGAATTTCTGCTCGATGAAGGCAGCTTCGAAGAGACCGACAAGCTGGTGACGCACCGCTGCCAGGACTTCGGCATGCCCGAGCAGAAGTACTACGGCGACGGCTTCATCACCGGCTACGGCCGCATCGAGGGGCGGCTGGTCTTCGTCTTCGCCCAAGACTTCACGGTGTTCGGGGGATCGCTGTCGGAGGCGAATGCGGGCAAGATCGTCAAGATCATGGATCTGGCCGCCAAGACGGGGGCCCCGGTCATCGGCTTGAACGACTCCGGGGGGGCGCGGATTCAGGAAGGGGTGATGTCGCTAGCGGGATACGCCGATATTTTTCTGCGCAATACGCTCTACAGCGGGGTGGTGCCGCAGATTTCGGCGATCCTGGGACCTTGCGCGGGTGGCGCCGTTTACTCGCCGGCCATCACGGATTTCATCTTCATGGTGGACAAGACCTCGTACATGTTCATCACCGGCCCCGAGGTGATCAAAACCGTGACCCATGAAGAAGTCAGCAAGGACCGGCTGGGCGGCGCTATGACGCACAACGAGACCTCGGGTGTGGCACACTTTCTGGCCCACGACGATGCGGAGTGCCTGTCCATGGTGCGGGAGTTGCTGAGCTTCATCCCTTCCAACAACCTCGACGAACCTCCCCACAAGCGCTGCACCGACCGGGTGGACCGGGCCGAGGCGCGGCTGGACAAGATTGTCCCCGAGCAATCCAACCAGCCCTACGACATGAAAGAGGCGATACGGGCGGTGGTGGATGACGGCTACTTCTTCGAGGTGCAAGAACTGTACGCGAAGAATATCGTGGTGGGATTCGCGCGTCTGAACGGGCGTTCGGTGGGAGTGGTCGCCAACCAGCCCGCATTTCTCGCGGGCACACTGGACATCAATGCCTCGATCAAAGGGGCGCGATTCGTGCGCTTTTGCGATTGCTTCAATGTTCCCCTGGTGACCTTCGAAGACGTCCCCGGATTTCTTCCCGGAGCGAACCAGGAATATGGCGGCATTATCAAGCACGGGGCCAAACTGCTATTCGCCTTCGCCGAGGCGACGGTGCCCAAGGTCACGGTGATCACGCGCAAGGCCTACGGCGGGGCCTATTGCGTGATGGCGTCGAAACACATTCGCACGGACGTAAACTATGCATGGCCGACGGCGGAGATTGCGGTAATGGGGCCGGAGGGCGCCGTCGACATCGTATACAAGCGGGAACTGGACAAGGCCGAGAACCGGGAGGCAGCGCGGCACAAGAAGATCGAGGAATTTCGCGACCGTTTTGCGAATCCCTATGTGGCTGCGGAGCGTGGCTACGTGGATGCAGTGATCCAGCCTCGGGAAACGCGGAAGAAACTGATTCAGGCGCTGGAAATGCTCGATACGAAGCGCGACAAGAACCCGCCGAAGAAACACGGCAACATCCCGCTGTAGCGTCAGGCGGCGAACGCGCCGGCCCAGCTCAGGCCGAGAGCTTTTTGCGGACCAGTTCCTGCACATCGTCGATCTTGTCGACGATCAGGCACAGTTTGGCCGCGACACCCTGAATTTCCGACTCGGCGCGGCGATTGACCGCGAAATCGAGCTCACTGCGCAGGCGGTCTTTCGTATCCTGGCGGTTCTGGCTCATCATGATGATGGGCGCCTGCACGGCCGCCAGCATCGACAGGATGAGATTGAGGAGAATGAACGGGTAGGGATCCCAAGCCTTATGCTCCAACAGGATGTTAATGAGGCTATACACCACCAGCGAAACCAGGAAGGAAACGATGAAAGTCCAGGATCCGCCGAAGCCGGCGACGCGGTCGGCGACGCGCTCACCCATGGAGGCCTCCTGCTCGATCACTTCGTTGGGATTGCGATTGGCCCGCCCCCGTACCAGTTGCTGGGCGGCGTGAAATTGCCGGCCGAGCACCGACAACATATCCATGCCCGCATGGGGCTTGCGCTCGAGCAGCGTGGCGATGTCATGGCGATCGATTTCGATGCAGACGGTTTCTTCGAGGGCCGTAGCGTCGGTCTGATGGGGGGTTCCATCCAGCATGGAGGCAAAGCCAAAGAATTCGCCGTAGGACGGCTCATCGACGACGACTTCCTGGTGATCGTGATCGACGGTGGTGATGCGCACTCGCCCCGACACCATCACATAAGCCATTCCGCCCGCGTCGTTTATCTTGTAGATGCGCTGCCGGGGCGCGAATGTCTTGAGCTCGACCTGCCCGGCCAGAACCGCGGTCTCGTCGTCGTCCAGCAAGGAAAACAGAGGGACCTGTTTGAGAGTCTCGGGATCGCAAGCCATCGCTTCACCTCACCGCAAAAATAACCGCCCGCCGCAGTGAGAGGATGCCACAAGAGCGCGGAGGCGACAACCCTTGGGCTGGCTAAGGAGATAAGAGGACGGCTTCCAACCTCCCCTTTTTTCGCAGACGTATCCGTCCAGGAGGAATCGTGGGAAAGAAACCCAGGCTGGGCAGCGGGCCGCCTAATCGAGCATGGGCTGCAGCAATCCGAAGGTGGGAGTGACGCCGGAACGTTTGCGCAATTCCGTCAACAGGGCGTGGGCCGCATTCTGGTAGGTCTTGCTGGAATCGGACGGGTCCGACCAGACGGCGTCGTAGACAATCTGGGCGGCTTCTTTCAGGTCCATGTGCAGAGCCGCTTCGAGCACGTCGACCCGCTCCTGCAACTGCTCATAACAGGCCTGGCACACGACCGGCGGCTCCGATCCGTTCTGATGATTCTCCGTACGCACGCAGCGCGCGGTTACGGGGCTGCCGATGGGCATCTGCGAGGCAAAGACTTTGGCTTTGAATTCGCGGAGAAATTTTTCCCGCTCTTCTTCGAGCACGATGGGGTCAGGCACTTCGTTAGCAGGCGCGACTGGCGGGGCGGGAAAGGCGGTGGCTGAAACCCGCTCCGAGCTCTTGCACACCGGGCATTCCTTCAGGTCCGCGGGGTAGTAGGTACGGCAATGGGCACAGGGCAGGCCAAAGCCGGTCTTGCGGGTCGCCTCCTGGGCGCCTGCCTGGGCGTCACTGCCGGATTGGGCTGCTGCCCGAGGCTGCTTTTCGCTGGCCGATGAGGCCGTGGGTGTTGAACTCATTTTTCAGCGCTCCCGGGGGCTGGCGAGCCCGCCCTCTTACCACCCTTGAAACAGTTGTGATTGTAGATTGAAGGGATTGCCCACTCGAAGGCACGACAGGTCATGTACGGTGAACCCGACCGTTCCATGTGCAAATTGGCCGGCAAAGCAATAATTTTAGAATCAGTGACTTAGGATGTTCTTGGTGCTTGATTCGAGACTCGCCAAGCTGGTTTTCGGAAATGAAACCGAAGTTTGCAGGGCCGTTAACGGGACCCGCGCCGGCTTCGGGGAGCCAAGGCGTGTTGACGGAAGAATCAGCCTTCTATAAGGTTGAACCAGCAATCGCGGGGCGCTCAGGAGTTGTTATGTTTGAAGGCCTATTCCAACCCATGCATCTTCTGGTCATTTTCTTTATTGCTCTACTGGTTTTTGGCCCGAAGAAGCTGCCGGAACTGGGTAAAGGGATCGGAGAAGGGATCCGCGCCCTCAAAGAAGGAATGAAGGAAACCCCCGCCGATTCCGCCAAGAGTACCAGCGCCGACAGCAAGAACACGGAAGTGAAGAGTTGAGCCAGGAATGGGTTCTGACTCGATCGCCGGCCTGCCCTTTGCTGGTCCTGCTGTAGCCTAGTTGCAGCCACCTCAGGTAATCTAGTTCGTTTCCATCAACGAACCTAATTGCGGCTCGTGGAAGCGAGCCTTCCCCAGGAGAAAGCCATGCCTAAGCTGCACGTTCTCATCACGCTGTCGGTTTTCGCCTTGAGCCCGGCGCTTCTGGCCGACCAGGTAACGCTGAAAAACGGCGATCGCCTGACCGGCACTATCACGAAGTCCGACGGAAAAACGCTGGTGCTCAAGACCGATGCGGCCGGAGAAGTCACCATTCAGTGGCCGGCAATCCAGGAGGTCAATTCCGCGCAGCCGCTGCATGTGGTCGAGCAGAGCGGGCAGACGGTCGTGGGCACGGTCACGACCAGCGACGGCAATCTCAGCGTGGCCGCTTCGAGCGGGACGGTCACGGTTCCGCAGGCGCAGGTGACGGCGCTGCGCAACGACGCGGAACAGGCTGCCTACGAAAAGACGCAGCATCCCACGCTGCTGCAGAGCTGGACGGTCGGCGCCAACGTGGGCTTTGCCTTGACGGCCGGCAACAGCGAGACCAAGAATCTGGCCCTGGCTTTTACCGGGGACCGCAAGACTCTGAAAGACGAAATCACCATGTATACCAACGCCGTCTACGCCACCAATGACGCGCCCGGAGCGGTGCCCAGCACAACCGCCAACACCGTGCAGGGGGGCGCCCGCTATGCCCGCAATTTCACGCCGCGAGTGTTTGGCTACGGCAGCGCAGACTTCCAGACGGATGCCTTGCAGCAGCTCAACCTGCGGTCGGTGCTGGGCGGCGGCCTTGGCCTGCACGCCATCAAGAGCGACCGTACGAACCTCGACTTTCTTTTCGGCCTGAACTACACGCGAGAGAATTACATCACCTTCAATCGAAACTTCGTGGGCGCCAGCGTGGGCGAAGAATTGAGCCAGAAGCTGGGGAAGTCCACCGTGTTCCTGGAAAAGGCGTACTTCTTCCCCGATCTCAGCAATCCTGATGACCCCACCAGCCTGAACAACGGAAACTTTAACTACCGGGCCACATTCAATCTCGGCACCGTGACCAAGTTGAGCAAGTGGCTGGGCTGGCAAAACGCGTTTGGCGACATTTATGTAACGGATCCGCCGATCGGCACCAAGACAAATGACATCGTATTGACCACGGGAATTAATGTCTCTTTCACGCACTAGAAAAGGCGCGGTCCGGCCTTCGCCGGGCCGCATCTAACCGAAGCGAGGTGAGAGCCGCTATGTGCCCACAAAGCGCACGCGATCCCGAAGACCGCATCATCGACGAGAGCAACGAGCGGGAGAAAAAGGACAAGATGCTGGACAAGACTGTCGCCGATACGTTCCCGGCCAGCGATCCGCCATCTTCTCTTCCCGATCCGGATGAGGATTCGTTCGTCGCCCTGCCAGCCGAGAGGGAAGGTTGGGGTCCGCGCCTCCTTCACGGCGTGATCTCGAAGACCACGCCGTAACCGCCCGGCCCGCCTTCTACGGTTGTGCCGTAGAGATGCCTGTAATTCTTGTCGAAGACCACGTTGGCCTGCGGGCTCCAGCCGTCCGACCGGCCATGGAAGCGATGCAGCACCGTGTACTTCCACTTGCCATTG
>Ga0335080_10006531_pt1 | contig 12052 bp, 14 predicted proteins | sample Lox_Sample_34_FD_206720 | JGI IMG/M metagenome (GOLD analysis project Ga0335080, IMG submission 206720) | Soil microbial communities from Loxahatchee National Wildlife Refuge, Florida, United States - Lox_Sample_3.4 | ecosystem: Environmental > Terrestrial > Soil > Wetlands | place: USA...
GTGCGGGCGAACGCTTCGCGGCCAAGCGGATTTTTCACATCCCTGGGATCGAGCCTGGGCGGAACGATTGGCGGGATTCCGGGATTGTTTTTGTAGCGGCGGAGCAAAGAAGAGACCGCTATTTAGCCCCACCGGTGAACGCTGGCGGGGCATTTTTGTTTAAACGAGGAGAAACGATGACACCACCGACGAATACGTTTACCGTGACCGTTGCCGACGCGCACTCGCATAGCGTGCAGCAGGCGGGGATTCCGGCAAGCTCGAAGCTGGACGCCGCGCTGAGCGCGATGCAAGTGGCGCAGGACGAGCCAAGCCTGTACGCGGCATTGCAGACCACCGATACGTGGACGATTACGATTACGCAGCCGTAAGGTTGAAATCAGCGATCAGTAATCAGAAAGATATGGCGCTCGCGGCGTTTGGTGGCCGGGCGTAGGCCGGAAAAGCGGAAGCTGGGCTTCCGCGCTCCAAAGGAAAACACATGGGGACATCGGGATGGACGTATGTGGTGGTGGTGTTTTCGCTTGGGGCGCAGTTAGTGGTGTTCCTGCGATGGATGCACCGGCGCATGCGGGATGACGAGATCCAGCGGGTGTTCGTGCGTGACCTGGCGTTGCGGCACTTGCCAAACATTTATCGGGCCCTGAACCGCATCGCCGAGCGGCAGGGAATTAAGCTCGACGAGACGCCGCTGGTGAACTACGTGGATATCGGGAATGGAAGAAAGTGATCCGTAATCCGCGATCAGCAATCGGAAAGAATGAATCAAGAACGAGCCGCAGCTGACAGCGGAACACTTTTCCATGCCCCTCGATACAAAACTTGTGACGCTGGCGCAGCGGGCCGCGGAAATGGAGGGGCTGGAGGCGGCGCTGGTGTGCGCGGTGGTGGAGCAGGAGTCCGGGTGGAATCCGTGGGCGATGCGCTATGAGCCCGCGTTCTTCGCGAAGTATGTGGCGCCCTTATATACAAACAATAAGGTGGGAGCGACGGAAGCCTATGCGCGCGGGATGTCGTGGGGATTGATGCAAGTGATGGGGCAGACGGCCAGGGAAAAAGGCGCGAATTCCCCGTTCCTATCGACGTTGTGCGATCCGGCGGTGGGGTTGGCGATCGGGTGCAGGATTTTGCGGCAGAAGCTCGAGGCTGCGGGCGGCAATGTGGCACGAGGGCTGCAGGCCTGGAATGGCGGGTCCAATCCGGATTATGCGGATGAGGTGCTGGCGAGGGTTTCAAGATATCGGTGAAGGCAGCGGTTGAGACCGTAAAAGCGGAAGCCGGGCTTCCGCACTCCAAATGGGATGGTGGATTAAGTTCGGGGCGGCGGTGGTGGCCCTGGCGCTGGGTGTGAGCGTGTTTGTGGCGTGGAAGGATGCGAGGCAGCAGCAGTCGGCGTTGCAGGCTGAGCTGAAGACCACCCAGCAGGCGCTGGCGGACGCGACGGCACGGCAGACGTCGCGAGATGCGGCTCTGAATCAGGTGCTGGCACAATTGAAAAAGAGTAAGGCTGAGGTACAGAAGCCCGAGCAGGTGATCGCGGCGTTGCCCGGGGTGTTGCCGCTTCCGGAGCGGGTCACGCTCGCCGAACCGTCGGCAGTCGCGAATGCCCCCGGCTCCCCCCAGGCATCGGGGCAAGCAGGAGGCGGCCGATCGAACAGCAAGACGACGAATTCCAGCACCGCCGATTTCCCTGCCGCGGATCTGAAGCCGCTGTACGACTTCGCCGTGGATTGCAAGAGCTGCCAGGTGCAGCTGGCGGCCGCCCAGGGAGACTTGAAGGACGAGCAGGCCAAGGAGCAGGCCCTGAGCAGGGAACGGGACGATGCCCTGCGGGCCGCCAAGGGCGGCTCGGTCTTGCGCAGGGTTTTGCGCGCGGCAAAGTGGTTTGCGATTGGGGCGGCGGCAGGCGCCATTGCGGTTAAGGCCGCGCGTTGAACTTTTGTGGTTTTGAAATAAGGGGAGCCGATCGGGAAATCGGCGTTCCAAGGAGCAAGCGAGTTTCACGAAGAGCGCAGCCAAGCACAGCTGGCTGTGTCACATCCTGCCGAACTCCCTTCAGGAAGCCTGCCAGACGCCGAGCGGCCAGGCTGGCGCACCCCCCGCGCCAGCCTGGTGCAAGCCACAAGGGAAGAGGGAGAAGGACAAGAAAAGAGGCGAAAGACCAAAGAAATCGCTTGACACAGTGTCGTATAACAGATATTACGTTAACTAACAAATCTGGCTCACTGCAACCCTGCCTCCCGCCCCCCCACTCGCCCCAGTCTAGCGGCTCCTTCCCCTTCCCGAAGTGGCTCAGTTTCATGATTCGCATGCCGAGTGCATTGTGTTTTTGCTGAGATGCGGACAGCGCTCCAGCATCCCCCGAATTCCGTTTTGCTCTCTGCGGGGAACTCTCGGCTGGGGAAATTTATTTCTTGGCGGCTTTGCGCTGTGCTATTTCGAAATCGATGTACTGCTGGATGGCGTGGGGATCGGCGCCAACGACGCGGCGGCCGTTGACGAAGATTGTGGGCGTGCTGCGGACTTCGAGCAGATTGCCATTGGCGATGCTGGCGTCCACATCGGCGGCGGCTTGAGGAGCCGCCATGCAGGCTTTGAAGGTGTCCACATTCAGGGCGTTCTGGCCGGCGAAGTCGACAACCTTGGCATAGACGTTGGAGGCGGAGATCAGGTCCTGCTGGTCGTAGACGTAATCGAAATACTTCCAAAAGAGTTTCGGATTCTGCTGGTAGACGCACCGGCCACCCAGGGCGGCGGTGCGGGCCCAGGGATGAACGGCGTCGAGCGGGAAGTCCTTGAAGACCAACTTCACCTGTGGATAGTTGGGCAGAATGCCGCGCAGGGCGTCGTGCAGATTGCGGCAGACCGGGCACTCGAAGTCGCCATATTCGACGATGGTGATCGGGGCATTGGGATCGCCGAGGACCGGCGCACCTTTCAAGTCCATCTTGGAGATGTTCTCGACCAGGGGATCCTTGGAAAGGTCGGAAAGCTCTCCGCGGAGCAGATAGTGGCCATCCTTAGTTATATACATCTTGACCTTGTCCGAGCCCTGGTCAGTCTTGACGTCGATGTCGGTTTCCAACAGCCCGGAGTTCCCTATTTCGGCGGGCGTGCCGACGGTGACCTGGACGTCGGGACCAAGCGCGAAGGCATTGCGAAGGTAGGCCTCAACGCTTCTCTGAATCGGGCTGGGCGCGGAAGCGGAGGGAGCGGATTGCGCGGCGCCGAGGGATGCAAAGGCTAGGGCAAAAAGGGTTGCTGGGAGGAGGCGTAGAGGTTTCACTCTCGAAAGGTCCTTTGCGTTAGTTTTCACGTCTTGCTTGCAGGTGACGCTGCACCGGCTGAAGCCGGTGCTTTCCAATGCGAAAAGCCATGTCCAGGCTCGCCGCCAAGATGGCGGCGCTACCAGGTTACGGAACAAAGCGCTGGGCGATCGGGAACGGACGGCCGAAACCGAACGCGCGCGACGTGATCTTGAGCCCGGGCGCGGCCTGCTTGCGCTTGTATTCGTTGCGATCGACCATGAGCGCGATGTTGCGGACCTGCTGCAAGTCGAAACCAAACTCTTCGGCAATTTCCGCGGGAGTTTTCACTTCCTCAATATAGGCCTTGAGGATGCGGTCGAGGACTTCGTAAGGCGGCAGAGAATCCGTGTCTTTCTGATTGGGACGCAACTCGGCGCTGGGGGGCTTCTCAATGGTCGATCGGGGGATCAATTCCCTTTCGCGGTTGATGTACTCGGCCAGATCGTAAACCATCAGCTTGGGGACATCGGAGATCAGCGCGAGGCCGCCGGCCATATCGCCGTACAGCGTGCAATAACCGACGGCGAATTCGGACTTGTTGCCGGTGCTGAGGACCATGGAGCCGAATTTATTCGAAAGCGCCATCAGGTAATTGCCGCGGATACGCGCCTGGATGTTTTCTTCGGTGGCATCCGCGGGGCGATCGGCGAAAACGGGCCTAAGCGCCTGCACGTAGGAGTCGAAGACCGGCGTGATCGGAAGGGTTATGAACTGGATGCCGAGATTATGGGCGAGGCACTGGGCGTCGGTCTTGCTGCCTTCGGAGGAATACGGACCCGGCATGGAGACACCGAGGACGTTTTCCTTGCCGAGCGCGTCCACGGCGATGGCGGCAACGACGGCGGAATCCACGCCGCCGCTTAGCCCGACAATGGATTTGCTGAATTTGCATTTGTGGACGTAATCGCGCGTGCCGGTGACCAGGGCCTGGTAGGCATAGGCGATTTCCTCTTTGGCCTGCGGATGGATGTCTCCTTCGCCGGTAACGGTGTCGAATAGCACGAGGTCTTCTTCAAAGGCTTTGGCCTGGGCGGCGATTCTCCCGTCGGGAGTGAAGGCCATGCTGGCGCCGTCAAAGATCAAGGAGTCGTCGCCGCCGACCTGGTTGACGTACACGACCGGGCGGCGATGTTCCATGGCGATGGAGCGGAGCATCTCGACGCGCAGGGAGCGCTTGTCGAGGGTGTAAGGGGACGCGGAGATATTCAGAAGGAGGCTAGTTCCCTGCTGGATGAGCTCGGTCACGGGGTCGCGGGCGTAGCGGGGCTTCAGCCAGAAATTTTTGTCGTTCCATACATCTTCGCAGACGGTGATGCCGAGTTGTTCCTTGCCCAGGCCGTAGACGAAATGCTTTTCGCCGGGATGGAAGTAGCGGGATTCGTCGAAGACATCGTAGGTGGGCAAAAGCATCTTGCTCTGCTCGAAAACCACGCGGCCATCCTTGATGAGCGCGGCCTTATTGGCGATGGACGGGCCGGTGCTGGAGTGATTGTAGGGACCCGCGTAGCCGACGATGGCGGGAAGCGGCATGTGGTAGGCGATATCCTTGAGGGTGTCGAGATTGCGCTGGATGAAGGCCGGGCGTTCGAGGAGATCGAGGGGCAGGTAGCCGCAAATGCAAAGCTCGGAGAAGACGGCAAGCTCCGCGCCTCGGCGGCGGGCTTCTTCGGCGAGAGCGAGAATGCGCGAGGAATTGCCTTCGAACTCGCCGACGGTGGGATTGAATTGAGCGAGAGCAATTTTCATGCGGATTGAAGATTAGGATATAGCGTCGGCGGGCCGGTTGTCTAATTGGGTCCGGGTCGGAGAGCTGTCCGGCGGACGGACGGACACCCCGGGAGCGACGCGGAAGCTTATTGGGATGGGGTCTCCACTTTTTGCTTGGTGATGGCGAGAGCGCTTTCCAGAGAAGAGCGCATTTTGCTGACCGCGACCTTGCGCACGATGCCGCCCTTAAAGCCGGTGAGCCCGTCCTGCTGTGAGCCTTTCAGGGTAATCAGGTAAAAGCCATCGCCGGGGTTGGCGGCGTCTCGGACGCAGATGGTGAGGTCCAGCGCCGTCTTGAAGTAGTGGCTGGAGTAGAGCTGCTTGATGGCCACGGCATAGGCGGGATCCCTGGGCTGCGTGCCGCGGTAAATAATCGCTTGAACGACGCGCAGCGTGGGCTTCAGGCCAAACTTGACCTTTTCCCAGTAGAACTCGGACTGAATCGTCGCCGGCTTCACTTTCGGGTAGTCGAGGAGGTATTGATGGAGGTCGGGCATATATTGCGGAAGCGCCTCGGAACGGCTGAGCAGCGTGTTGAAGGCATCGGCAACGGCCGAGGGGTGATTCTTGTCGTGATAGACGCCAAGGGCCGGGTTTCCCTGCTTCGTATACCCGAGCAAAGCGTCCAGCGCCATGCGCTGCGCCACGCGGTTGGCCTGGTCCGCGGCGTCGGGAGCCTCCCAGTTCACTTGCTTCTGGAACAGTTCCATGGAATCTTCGGGCAACTGGAGTTCGCAGTGGCCGGGACGGCACTCGCGAAGCTGCTTCACGTCTTCTTCTTCCAGGGTGAATCCCTCCAGATCGGATAGCCGGGGAGGGTTGCTGAATTTCCGGACCGCGAGATAACTGGGGAGTTTCCGCAAGGAGTCCACGTCGGAAGCCAGCTGCAAGTAGCGTTCCGGCGTGGAGCGGATGTAAATGGAGCCGAAGACAAAGAGCTCTTCCGGGGTGCGCGATTCGAGGACTTTGACGATGGGTTGGCCACCACGGATGGCCTGAATCTCCCCGTCGGTCAGGCCGACGTACTTTCGGTAGAAGGTGTCGGGCTCCGGCTCCGGAAGGTTCGCGGCAAACAGGCAGCCGGCCAAAGTCAGAAGCAGAAGAAAAACAACCGCACCGAACCGCCTGGATCGCGTTCTCATTCCGTCGTTCCCGTCAGCATGGTTAAGCCGCGCATCGGGAGAGAGTTCCCTTCCGCACGCGCCCACAGGAGCCGGGCATTGGCTTAGATGAAGACTAACAGCAAATTGACCAAAATATCGTGAGAGTTTGGGTAAAAGGCACGGGGCCAAAATGCTTCCCGGCCGCGCCCGGACGTCAGTCGTTGGCGGCGGCTTTCTGCTGGGTGAAAGTGGTCAAGGCTGTAAGGCCGAAGGCCTGGAGAAGGCCGGCTTGAACGCGAGCCGAGACTTCATTGATGGCATCCACGCCAACGTCGCTGGGGCTGACGCGATAACGGAGCTTTTTCTGTCCGGCCGGCGTTTCCAGGATGCGAAGGAGCGCGTCGGAAACTTCGCGCGCGTCTCCGGCGGACTTGATGAGTCCATTCGACAATTCTTCGGGGAGCTTGGCGACGGGACCGTAGGTCTCGCTGCGGGAGGTGTCCGCGCCGGCGACGAACTTGCCCATGATCGGCGTCTCATAAGCGCCCGGCTCCACGATTACGGATTCAATGCCCTGGGAGGCAAGTTCGTAGTGGTAGGCCTCCGCGGCGGCTTCCATCGCGAATTTGCTGGCGCAATACAAGCCAAAGGCGGGGAAGACCACGCGGCCGGCGCCGCTGCTGATGTGCAAGAGCACGCCGCTGCGCTGGCGGCGCATGTGGGGGAGTACGGCGCGATTCACGCGGAGAGCGCCAAAGAAATTGGTGTCGAAGAGTTGCTGTGCCTGTTCGGTGGTGACCGTTTCGGCCAGGCCGACGACCGGGTAGCCGGCGTTGTTGATGGCCACGTCAATGCGGCCAGCCTGCGCGATGACGGCGCTAACCGCGTTCTCGACGGAGGCTTCGCTGGTGACGTCCAGCTCAACCGTATGCAGGGCCAGCGATTCCCTTTCCGCCAGGGCCAGGATTTCGGCGGCATTTTTCGCATTTTTGCCCTGCGGATCGCGCATGCTGGCGAAGACCGTGTGGCCCTTGCGAGCCAGGGATTCGGCGAAAAGGCGGCCAAAGCCGGTGCTGGAGCCGGTGATGAGAACGACTTGCTTGGAAGACATGAAAGCCTCCTGACTCGGATTTCCAAAATTGGATGATGCCCGAGAGCCAAAAGATATGTGGGAACGGATGGAAAAGAGGCCGGAGTGAAGGCCGGCCCATGCAGAAACCGGAGAGCAGAAAAAGAAAAGGCTCCCGGAAGTGCGGGAGCCTTGGAAACTTCGCGGAGAAGAGCACAGCCAGGAATGGCTGTGCCACAAAAGCTTAGACGCTGAAGGAGCTGCCGCAGCCGCAGGTGGACTTCACGTTCGGATTGTTGAACTTGAAGCCGGCACCTTCGAGGGTCTCGACGTAGTCGATTTCCACGCCCTCGAGATACATAGAGCTCATCTGATCCACGGCGACCTTCAGGCCGTCGAAATCGACCACTTCGTCGGAGTCGTTGGTCTGGTTTTCAAACGCCATGTGGTATTGGAACCCGGAACATCCGCCTCCGACAACGGCGACACGCAAGGCCACCGGGACGGGCGACTGCATCGCCATGATTTCCTTGACCTTGGTGGCGGCAACGGGCGTGAGATTAATCATAAAAGTTTGGCCTCCGCACGCGGATCCTCCGCGTGAAAAAACAGTATAACACATCTCGGACGCGCGCCGTGCAAGCGGCAAGTTCGTATCGGTTATACGCTTTGACCATTGGAAATTCGCGCCATCCACGAAACATCCAGGCCAGCGTGCTTCCCCAATCCCAACGGCATCCTTTAAGATAGATGCCGTCATGAAACATCACGTTACGTTGTTGCCCGGCGAAGGAATTGGACCAGAAGTTTCGGCGGCTACCCAGCGCGTGCTGGATGCCTCCGGCGTAAACATCGAGTGGGAGATTTTAGGGGCGCGCGCGGAAAATACCGACAAGGCGACGATTGGGGCGGAAGTGCTGAATGCGGCCGCCATCGAATCGGTGCGGCGGAATCGCGTGGCGCTGAAGGGGCCCATGGCGACGGCCATTGCCGGCGGGGCGCGAAGCGTCAACGTCGCGCTGCGCAAGAGCCTGGAGCTCTACGCAAACCTGCGGCCGGTGCGAAATCTGCCAGGGGTGAAATCGCACTTCGACGGCGTGGACGTGGTGATCGTCCGCGAAAATACCGAAGATTTGTATTCCGGGCTGGAGCACGAAGTGGTGCCTGGCGTGGTGGAAAGCCTGAAGATCATCACGGAGAAGGCGTCTACGCGCATCGCGAAATTCGCGTTCGAATACGCGCGGAAGATGGGACGGAAGAAGATTCACGCGATCCACAAAGCGAACATCATGAAGATGAGCGACGGGCTGTTCTTACGCTCGGTGCGCGCGGTCGCGGAGCAGTACAAGGACATCGAGTATAAAGAGCTGATTGTAGACAACGCATGCATGCAGATTGTGATCAACCCGGACCAGTTTGACGTGCTGCTGCTGCCCAACCTTTACGGCGACGTGATGAGCGATCTGGCGGCGGGACTGGTGGGCGGACTGGGCGTGGTGCCGAGCGGAAATATCGGCGAGGAGTGCGCCATGTTCGAGGCGGTGCACGGCACAGCGCCCGACATCGCCGGCAAGGGACTGGCGAACCCCACGGCGCTGGTGATGAGCGCGATCCTGATGCTGCACCATCTGGGCGAGCGTTCGGCCGCGGACCGGATACAAACCGCGCTGGTGAAGGTGTACAAAGAGGGAAAGCACCTGACGAAAGATGTGGGCGGGCACGCTGGAACGCTGGAATTCACCGACGCGTTGATCGCGGCGCTGCCCAAGCTGTAGCTTCTGCCCGGCCGCAGCCGATACCGATTTCAGCCTGAAACTCCACCTGAAGAGCGACGGTTGAGAACCTGGCGTCGATTGGACTAGGATTTCGCCATGAAAAAACCAGCGCACACGAAGAAATCCACCCCCAAGCCAATCCAGGGCACGCCGCGAGGGAACAGCGGCGAATCTCTGGAGAGCATCTACGAGCAATTGAAAGAAATCCTGGCGCACCATGCGCCCCCTTTCAAGATGATGGACGGCGGCGTGCGCGACAAACGCAGCGTGAAACTCGTGGTGCCGAAGCCCGTGGCCATTCCCGGCGCGTACGGCGGAAAGCCCGTGGACCTGCAGATGGCCGCGGCGATTCTGCAAAAGGGCTACGTGGGCTTCTACCTGATGTGCATCTACGTGAATAATGAGAAAAAGAGCCGGCTTTCGCCGCAACTCCTGAAACTCTTGAAGGGGAAGTCCTGCTTTTACGTGAAGGCGCTTGACGAGGGGCTAAAGAAAGACATTGAAGATGCGCTGGTGCTGGGAACGAAAGCGTACCGCGAGCGCGGATGGCTGGAAGCCTGAGTCTGGTGGGAAGAATGGCATTGCCATCTTTGGCGGGAATTCCCTGCCCCGAGGGGCCTCCACGCGATTGTTTCGAAAGTGGCACCGCGGCTAAGCGGCATTTTTGCAGGTGGCGGCGCTGACCCGGCAGAGAACGGGATGGTTGCGAGTGTCCCGAACTGCGGCTGTAGCTTCCGAGCGCGAGGGCGCAGCGGTGGATCCCGGCGCCGGCGGCGGTACGTAATTTCTTTTGCGAGCGCGCAACTCGCGCGCAATTTCGCCCAAAGACGGCTGCGGCTTGGCTTGCTCCGCCAGGATTTTCTTTCCGAGCTCGAGGGCTTGCTCGTACTCCATGTAGGTGCTCGGGACAAACTCGGGATCGCCGTGCGCGAAGCCTACGCCGAACGGGGCGTGTTCTTCGGGGCGGTGCAAACCCGAAATCCCAAAGCCCCATCCGCCAATCTCCGGGACGCCGCCTCCCCAGCCATAACCGGAATAGCCGTATCCCCCATACCCGCCATAACCATACGAATAAGCACCACCGCCGGAGACAAAACGCTGCGCCGGGAGCGACGTTGCAGCAAGGAGAAAGATTCCCGCGAGGAGGAAAAAGCGGCTCAGGGACTTCAAGGCGAATTCCCTTCCCGCTGGGCCTGCGGGGAAGAGGCTCAGCATTGCCTACCCCGCCAAGACCAAGCTTCGGGGATAAGCACGTCTTGATTATACGACGTTGCCGGGCGGGCCGGGGGTACACCCCCTGTTTTTCTGAATTTTCAGTCGAAGGACGGCGCTGGAGCGCCCCGTATTTAACGCGCTGCCCGGCGCAGATCCAGAAGCCCGCTAGAACTTGGCGCGGGCAGCGATTTGCCGGATCTCCACGTTTTCGATGATCCGGCCGCGGAGGTTTTCAACCGTTGCCTGCAACATCGCGCGTCCGAGATCCCGGCCGGGAATGTACAGGCTCGGGAAGGGCTTCAGAAGTTTCCCGATGGGCTGGAGCAGCGCGTAGAGCCTTGGCAGAGATGCCGAGGGCTTGGCGTCGATGTAGGCAGGCCGCCAGGCATTGGCGCCCACCAGTTCGATAAGGTCGTGCTCCGCCTGAGCCTTCACGCGGGCCCAGGCCATGCGGCTGTCGGCGCGGGTTCCCTGCCCGCTGATGTAATGGAAAGCGGCGCCGGGGCTCTTGGCCTTGAGGAAATTGGCGGCGGCGAGCGGGTAGGCGTACGAGATGGTGCGGTAATCGTCCTGGGAGACCTGAGTGGCAGAAATGCCCAGGCAAAAGAGGCAGGCGTCGATGGAAAGAAAGGCTTCCTCGACGATGGCATAGTCCAGAAAATCCTTGTGAACGAAGGTACGCAGCTTGGAACTGGTGTGCATGAGCGGGCGGCGTGTGATGGCGCGGACTTCGTCCACGATCGAGGCGTCGAGACACGCCTGCAGGACGGCACCGCCCGCGGAACCTGTGGCCCCGAAGATCAGGATTTTCATGATGAGGAGAGTGTACACGAGTTGGCGGAAAGGGGCCGGGGGGAGGGAGTGGATGGAAATGTTACAACTTCATGAATGAATGGAAAGTGCAAATTCAGGCGTGTACAAAGAAACCGGGTCGTTGTAGGATGCGGCCACGATTCTGAGCCAGGGTCTGCACGCACGGGATTGACATCGAAAACCAATTCTTCAGGGGGTATCCATGCCTAATGGGACGAAGACTGAGCAAAACGCAAGGACCATGTGGGACAACGTGGCGGAAAGCCGCGAGTTCCGGGACTTGATGGCCACGAAGAAGGTCTTCATCGTTCCGGCGTTTCTCTTTTTCCTGGTGTACTACTTCCTGCTGCCCGTGCTGGTGGGATATGCCCCGCAATTCATGGCCACCAAAGTATGGGGGTACGTGAACCTGGCGTACCTGTTCGCGTTATCGCAGTTCTTCATGGCATGGATCATTGCCGGACTGTACGTGCGGGCCAGCGACAACTTCGACGAGATTTCCAAGGACATCATCGAAAAATCGGTACAGCACGAACCGTCGAAGGGGGGTCAATAGACCATGTCGGCCCCGCTCATAATGTTTTTGGTTTTTATCGGCATCACTCTGGTGATTACCTATTGGGCTTCGAAGCGGTCCGCCGGGGCCAGCGCGTACTTTGCGGCCGGGCGGCAGATCCGAAGCTGGCAGAACGGCGTCGCGGTGGCCGGCGACTACATGAGCGCGGCGTCGTTCCTGGGCATCGCGGGGATCATCGCCTTCCAGGGTTACGACGGGTTCATGTTCTCGGTGGGCTGGCTGGTGGCTTACCTGACGGTGTTGCTGGTGATCGCCGAACCTTTGCGAAACGCCGGCAAATACACGATGGCGGACGTTCTGGCGTACCGGCTGAAACCGAAGCCGGTGCGGGCGATGGCTTCGCTGAGCACGCTGACGGTCAGCACGTTTTACATGATCGCGCAGATGGTGGGCGCGGGGGCGCTGGTGGCGCTGTTGCTGAAGGG
>Ga0335080_10006532_pt1 | contig 12052 bp, 13 predicted proteins | sample Lox_Sample_34_FD_206720 | JGI IMG/M metagenome (GOLD analysis project Ga0335080, IMG submission 206720) | Soil microbial communities from Loxahatchee National Wildlife Refuge, Florida, United States - Lox_Sample_3.4 | ecosystem: Environmental > Terrestrial > Soil > Wetlands | place: USA...
GAAACGGCTTCATCCGACGTCAACCCGGCGTCCCCAGAAGCATCGAAATCCTCGTGCCGCCGGAAAGCTTGCCGATCCTCAAATGGCTCGGTATCAAAACGTCAAAATCACTGTGATGAACCACTAGTTGATCGTGCGGCCGCGCTTAATCCGAACTCGGCTTTGGTATCTCACTACAGAGGCTGGGCTTACAAGTTTGCAGGGCGACCTGAAGCAGCAATCTCGAACTTTGAGCAAGCCGTTCGTATGAGCCCGTTAGACCCATCGATGTATCTGATGCTCGCCGGAATAGGTATGGCTCTTATCGAGCTGCGTCGTTTTGACGAGGCAGTCATCGCAAGCAAGAAAGCCCAACGTCAGAACTCGTTCTATACGGGTGCTCATCGCTCTCTCGCTTCCGCGCTCGCACATCTCGGACGCGATGCGGAGGCTCGTGAGGCGGCGGCACGTCTGCTTGAGATCGATCCCGGGTTTACAATATCCGCGTGGATTGCTCGCGGCGGGCAATCAAACGCGAAGCTGCTGATTGAGGGCCTTCGGAAAGCGGGGTTGCCCGAATGAGCCTGATGTACCGCCTCGTTCTGTGTGGGGAGCACGCGGCCCGCTTCACGCGATTGGCGCGTGCGATCGCCTCGGCGGCGGCGAGCCATCGATGCGATTACAGGGTCACACATCCGGGCGGACAGGTTCGAGCGTGACCTGACAGACGTTTTCGCTCTCCAGTATTCGTGTGCGGGCCGAGTTATTTATTGAACCTATTCTGCCGTGCAGGCTACGTATAGCGTGGACCGCCGACCATCGCTCAAGCAGAACGTTAAAGATCGCGATTAGTTCAGCTTTCGGAGTTCTGGTCAACGGCACCTCAAGATGCCTCTAGGAAAAACCAGCTCGCTCGCGGAGGCCCTCCTTACCATACTGAAGCACTTGAACCTTCTCCAGCGTGATCAGTCCGCTGGTCATCATGGTATCAAGCACCGGCAAGAAGTCGGTGATCTTCACCTCCGTGTCCACGATTTCGACGACTATCGGAAGATCAAACGACAGCCGCATGATTTTTGCGGTGTGTAGACGGCTGGATTGGCCGAAACCCATAGGCCCTCGGAGCACTGTTGCTCCGGCCAAGTGCATACTGCGAGCCTTGAGTACAATGGCTTCATAGAGCGGCTGGTGCTCAAAGCGGTCATCCTCTCCGAAGAAGATACGCAAGAGCATTGCATCCTTCGGTACATCCATGTTCCCCTCCTAGACCTTGTGAGGTTCTGGGACGCTCGGCGTGATAGTTTCTATTTCTCTGCCGGTAGCGGAGTTGTTCAGGTGATGGCGCGGTAGGTAAAGAGCATTCGCTATAATTGTTGGAACAACTGCGCTTCCAATCACGGCAGCAACCAATCCCGAATACTGAGCCTGCGTAATGATCCCGTGCGACAAACCGAAGAGGGACGAGATGGTCCCGAAGGTTAACCCCGTTGACATCAAGAGGGTCGTGTACATCCCATCCGCGTGCGATGAACCGAACGCGCGGGTGAGGGGGTAAACGCCGACAATTTTCGTTACCAGCTTGATAGCCAGCATCAAAAAAAACGCGGCAGGTGCGGCAATCAGAGCTGGGACCGAGACAAACGATCCCGCCCGAATGAAGTAGAATGGAGTGAGAAATCCGAAGCACAATGTGCGAAGCCTTCGGATCAGAATGTGGTCCTTTCCTACGCTGCCTGCGAGGATCATGCCGATGAGGTAGGCGGGAAGCACAGCCTCACTGTCAGCCCAACCAGCAAGTCCGCCAAGCGCGAACAGTAGCAACAATAAGTATTTGGTCTCGAGTTCGGACGGGCGACCTCCGTACAAGCGGAAGAACTGCGACGTGAGCCAAGGAAGAAACATGAGAACTGCGACACACACGCCCACAAAGATCAGCGTTTTGAACGTGAACGGTGCGAAGATAAGGCCCAACGCTAATACCGTGCCAAGGTCGGTCACGAAACACGCAGCGAGCACGACTTTGCCGTAATCCGTGGCGTTGAAGCCGAACTCAAGCATAACGGCATAAACGACAGCGACGGAAGTCGTTGACATGGCGACCCCGGCGAGCCAACTGGCCATGGGGTCCCAACCGAGGAGATACCGAGCGGCGATTGTGCACCCAACGAATGGAACGAGGAAGCTGATCACACCGATTGCGGATGCCTCCTTCCAGCGTTCGCGAAATACAGCGGGGTCGAGTTCGGCACCTGCCAGAAACGTAAGGAGGATTGCGCCGGTGCCCGACAAGAACTTCACCCATGTTTGGTCGGTCCCGAGCATCGCGGAGCCGAGTACCGCGCCAATGACGAGTTGGGCGATAGTCCCTACAACGATTTCCGAAAGAGCTGTGGCGATGCGTGCCCAGATTGAGACCAAGGTGGCTAGTAGAGCTAACCCCAGCCAAAGTGCAGCAAGAACCCAGATTTCAGTCATGGCGACGACCAAGGTTCGTGCGCACCCGCCACTCGGTCACCGCGGCCAGTGAGCCGAACAAAAGCGTCACCCAAATCAATTCTGCGGAGTAATCGAAGTAGTAAGCCACTGCTGCGACCGCCCATAGCCCAGCAGTCAGCGAGATAGCGATTATCAGTGAGAGAGGAAGTCCAGCCATCATTCGCCCTTTCCGGGCGCTGCTGGAACAAAAATGCCCCTACCGACGCCCTGCGCCTGGTAGGAGCCATCAGCCTTTCGGCAGTTATCGGGGGACCCCATCCCCATCAACGTTGAACGAATAGTAAGACTGGTGGGAAAGGCGTCAAGTAGTTTTGGATCCGCCGAACCTTAACTAGCCTTGGGAAACCAATGGCGCGATTTTGTTGACGTAGCCGGCCCCTGAGCCCAGACTGGCGACAGGCGGCATCCGCGCAGGGACGTGTCGCCGGGGCGGGTTCGAACTTCGTGGGCGCTGGGGGCGGTCAATCGAACTCGAAGCTACAGATTGGGGGCCTTCGGAAAGCGGGGTTGCCCGAATGAGCCCAGTGCGCCCCTTCGTTGGCGAACACGCGGCCCTGTGAAAATGCCTGCACATGCGCCAGCTCACCTCATTGCAAGGACGTTTCCCTCGGTGCGGCCCGCTTCATGCGATTGGCGCGCATGATCGCCTCGACGGCGGCGAGCTGTTGGGCCGCCGTCGAATTTTCCTGTACGCGCCAGGGCAAATGCGCGGTACGATACGTTATTAGATCAGTTCACTTCGTTGATCGGCCGACCATGAGCAATATGCCGCCGATCTGCGGCAGCAGCGCAATCAAGACAAGCCGCAGCATTGCGAAATCATTGCTGGTGGGTTGAACCGCGCCGCGCGTCGCCCACGCGACAAGCCGGATCGCCGCATCCGTCTGCGGGTCCGCCGTCTGTCCGACCGACACCATGGCGGCGTCCAATGTCTGGCGCCGCTCGTTGACCGCAGCTTCGCGCTCGCGGCAGAACTTGCCGACACCGCCCTTGCACTCGCGATCCCGCGCCGACATCGCGTCGCTCAATGCGGACTGCGCCGCTGCAACCGCCGGCGTCACGCGCGATGCGCGCGCAAGCGTGACATCCGCAATATTGGTGCTCGCAAAGCCGACGCCGGCCGTCACGGCGAAGATGAACGTCATGGCCCACACAGCCCATCCAGCCAGCGACGTGGCTCGGTGTCGAGCTTGCCAGAGCCTGGCCGCACAGGAGGGAACAACAAGGGCGACGAGATCGGAAGCCACCCCGACGGCGAAAAACAGCCATCCCGCCGTATCGCTTGACCCAAGCGACCGCGCAAACCACCCGTTCATGGCAAGGCCAACGCAAGCAAGCGCAATGGCCGCGGCCAGCAGCAGGATCCGCGAAATGCTTCGTGACGGAGCATGGCCGTCAAGCCCGACGTCACGTGCCGTCACGGTCGCTGGCGTGAGGGACGGCTTGGCAACGGCCGCCTCTGCCGGCAAATAGCCCTCCGGGATCAGCAATTCGCTGGACAGCGAATCATCCTTTGGCGCGGCGACAACTTTTTTCCGTTTGCGTTTCGCGGTGGCGCGCCCACGCCCGGCGCCGGCCTTGGCCTTTTTGGGCTGCGGCAGAGCAATAATGGATGCAATAGCCTGGTCCGGCGGCGGACCCGCCTCATTCGGTGATGCACGTGAGGACATATCGGAAAACTCACTCCAAAACTCGTTGAAGGAGCGAGAATATCAAGAATCGATCCGGTAAAGTCCGCCCACGGCACTTATCCCCTTGATGTTGACGGGGAACCGGATGCCGTAAAATCGCCGCCAAGAGCAGCGACAAGGCGCGGCGATTCGGGACCACTACCTCACCATGGTCTCGCGAGCGCCCTTCAATGTGCAGGATGTCGTGCAGGTGTTGGTGTTGCCATTCTGGCATTTCTTGCAGGCGGCCACGCACTGTTCCATCGACTTCGGATTGTACGACGGAAAGTTCAGCGCCACGCAATCGTTGACCGAGCCGGTTGTCTCGTCGTCTTGACGGCAAGCGGCTGTCAGCAGCACCACTGCAACGAATAGGGCGCATCGCAACATGGAGCATTCCTCGCCTTGGCTTACGCGGCGCGGATCTTCAGGTTTGCACCAAGCTCAATCTGTATCAAGGGGATACCCTGCCATTCCAAAGACCGTTTGCTTTTACGCACAGGCTGGAAGGCGCAAGTGAGGCCCATCAGCGCTATTCTCTTTCGGACCGCTTCGCATTTTTCTTGAAAGACGGGCTGCGAATGTCCAGTGATGACGGCAATCCCGCGGCAACTGGAGCGAGAAAAATGCCTGACCGTCCCTCACCGGTCGACGGCGGTCGGGTGCTTGCCGATCTCAATGCGCTGCGCGCGATCGGCGCCTACAAGACCGGCGTTCACAAGCCGACCTTTTCCGACGCTCATCTGCGCTCGCTGAACTGGCTGGTCCAGCATCTGCCCGCGGCGGAGCTGTGCGCCGAGATCGACGGCATCGGCAACGTTGTCGGCAAGAGCAACAAGGCGGGGCCAAAGCTGCTCGCAGGCTCCCATCTCGAAAGCCAGAATTATGCCGGCTGGCTTGATGGTCCGCTCGGCGTCGTCTACGCGCTGGAGGCCGCGCGCTGCATCAATCCCGACGCGACGATCAAAGGTGCCGTCGAGGTCGCCTCCTGGTGCGACGAGGAAGGGCATTTCGGCCAGTTTCTCGGCAGCCGCTCCTATGTCGGCGGCGTCAGCGAGGCTGAAATCGATGCCGCGCGCGACCGCTCCAGCGATCGCACCATGCGGCAGGCGCTTGCGGATGCGGGGCTTGCGGGCCGGCCGCGGACGACTGCGGAAAGCGGCCGGCACATCGGATATATCGAGGCGCATATCGAGCAAGGCGACCGTCTGGAAAAGAGCAATCTGAAGATCGGCGTCGTCACGTCGATCGTCGGCATCTGGCAGGACCGCATCAGCTTTGTCGGCGAGCAGAACCATGCCGGCACGACGCGGATGGCGATCCGCAGGGATGCAGGGCTTGCGCTGGCAAAATTCTGTGTCGCAATCGATGAGGCCTTTCCAAAGATCTGCGGACAGCGCACGGTCTGGACCACCGGACGCATCACGCTCGATCCGGGCGCACCCAGCATCATCCCCGGTCACGCCGAGATGCTGTTCCAGATGCGCGACGATGATCCGGCCGTGATCGACCGCCTCGAGCAGGCGCTGCAGAACATGGCCGCCGACGCGACGGCGAAAGGGCCCTGCAGTGTCACGGTGGAACGCATCAGGACCGGCGCGCCCGCGATGATGGACGCAAAATTCCTTGAGGCAATCGAAGGGGCGAGCGCGCGCTTTGCTAAAGGCAAATCGGTGCGGATGCCGAGCGGCGCAGGCCATGACGCCCAGATCCTCGCCCAAATCATGCCGGCAGGCATGCTGTTTGTGCCGTCGATCGGCGGCGTCAGCCATCACTGGAGCGAAAACACCGCTGATGCCGACATCGTCACGGGCGCGGAGGTCTTTGTCGAGGCCTGTCGGCAACTGCTGGCCCGAGCAGGCTGAACGCCTCGCGGGAAATTTTTTTGTTTTCGACACAATGCGGTTTTAGGCTATGTTCCGCCTGCTTAAGGGAGCAAAATCATGCGTGTTCTTCTTGCCATTCTGATGGTCGCCTTGCTGGCGGGCCCGGCCTTCGCGCAGCAAAAGAGCGTCCCAAGATATGGGGAGGAGGACAAGGACAAGACGGCGCAGGAAAAGGCGGCCGACAAGGCCGCGACGGACGCCTACCAACGGTCTCTCAACAACATCCCCGACAAGGGCCCGGTCGACCCCTGGGGCGCGGTTCGCACGGACGGACCGAAAGCGACCGAGACGACCGCCAAGCCAAAGAAAACCAAGACCGGCAGCACCGACGCCAAGCAATAACGCCGTCAGGGCAATTCGATTGTTTGCGGCCTTCGGATTGCCGCCCTTCGCGTCGTGAAGAAGACGTAGAGCAAAAACAGATCGATCAGGATCGTCGCGGCCATCACGCTGTAGGCCCATGGGCTCGGCATCAGGTTCAGTTCGATCAGCACGCGTGACAGGCCAAACCCCACGACCCAAGCGTCAAAGCTCATGCAGATGCGCCGGAAGGTCTCGGCATCGAGCCGCCGGATCATGTAGGCGCCGAGCGGTATGCCGGCCACGACGCTGGGGACGAACACCCATAACAGGCCCTCGTTTTCGGCGATGAACAGGCCAAGCTTGTAGTAGACGATCGCCGTGACGCTGGATTCGGCGACGCGCACCAGCGCAAGGCCTGCGCGAAATTCGTTCTTAACCAGGCCCTGATTGTTGAACAGGATGGCAAGCGGCGGCCCGGAGATGGTCGTAACAGAATACAGCACGCCAAGCGCCGTGCCGAAGGGCACACCGACCAGCCAGGTCGACTGGATCGGCCGCCGCAAGCCCGCGGCCTGCAGCAGGATGAGCGGCAGGATCAGCGTATAGGTGGCGAACTTGACCCAGCCCGGCTCAACCGAGGCAATCACCCAGGCGCCCACCGCAATGCCGGGCAGGAGCCCGACGAGAATCGGAAACACCCGCCACCAGATCGCTGGCACGCCCTTGAGATTGATGAATAGCACATAGAAATTGACGAAGACCTCGACCACGACGACGGCGGGATTGAGGATGCGGTTCGTATAGAAGACCAGCGCGAGCGGCACGGTGAGCGACGAAAATCCGTAACCGATCGCGCCGTTCACGAAGGCCGCAAACAAGGCGATGAAGGCAAGCACGATTTCCGAGGTGTCGAAGGACGGCATCGTCTTTGTCACCCCTTGGACGACGACACGCTGCATCTGGCGCATCGGTCGATCGCGAACCCTATCATGCCGGCCGCAATCGACTTGTTCCCGTCGTCACAATTTCCATGATGGACAGGATGCGCAAATCCGTGCAATTTGTCGCGAGAAAACCCGGAAACTCGTTGATTTGACTATTCAATCGCGCTTGGCCGCGGAGTTTGTGGCGCGATTATATTCGGGCAAGATCGAGGGCTGATCATGAGATGGCTGGTCGCGCTGATCGCGCTCGGCGCGTACGCAGGCGCCGCGCAGGCGGAGACGAAGGATTGCAAGACCATTGCCGACCCCGCGCTTCGCCTCGCCTGTTACGACAAGATCAACCCGCCGATTGCGACCTACCCCATTCCGCTGCCGAAGCCGTCGCACTTCATTCCGTTGACGCGGCCGGATGGCACGCCCGGTTATGCCGGTCCCGTCGATGGCGACGACGACGTGACGGTCAATTCGAAAATGAATGGAATTTGCCGTGGCTGCTAGTGCCGCCGATTTGAAGACGCCGCAATCACCGACGCCGGAAAGTCGCACCTTGCTGGCCTGGTGTTTGCTACGATGAGGCTGCGACGAGATGTCGTCGTGCCATAAAGCCTGCAAAGCTTTCAATTCGGCCAGTTTGCTATCCAGATGAACCTGCTCGAAACCCTTCCCACTTTGATCGGTACGGCGGCAGTCGCGCCCGCGCTGTTCATCCTGTGGCTCGTGGTTGCGGCAGGCGAACGCCCGGGGCCGCCGGTCAAGGTCTGGACCGCCTTCGCGCTTGGCGCAGCCAGCATCTCCGTGCTCGGCTTCCTGCGCGCGCCGTTTGCACACATGGTGCTCGTCCCTGACAACCCCTGGCTGGAACAGGCGCTGCACGCCGTCTTCGGCGTCGCGCTCCCCGAGGAGGCGGTCAAGATCGCTGTCATCATTGCGGTTTCGATTCGGCGTCGGCCGTTCGCCGATCCCCTCGATACCGTGGTCTATGGCGCGGCCGCAGGTCTTGGCTTTGCGGCCTACGAGAACCTCGCCTATCTGGAGCAGCATGCCGACATGTGGCGCGCGCTCGCGGCCCTGCGCAGCGTGCTCACCGTCCCGTTCCATGGCGCGCTCGGTGTCATCGCCGGCGCCTATCTTGCGATCGCGCGCTCCGGAACCGCGCTCGGCGCCAACAGGCGTCACCGGGACTGGGCGCGGCTGTCGAGCTGGACCATGGTGCTGGTGGGACCGGTCGCGCTGCATTCGGCATTCGATTTCCCGCTGCTGATGCTGCAGCACAGTCCGGAGCTGGATTCGGTGGCGCGGCTCTGGCTCGGCGCGGCCAGCGTTCTGGTCGGCTTCTCCTCGATCGGTTTTGCCATGCGCCTGGTGCGACGCGTCGCGCGCCATCATGCCCCGCGTACCGATCTCGACCGCGAACGGCTGAGCGAGTTGCGTCGGATGTGGGCGCTGCTGGTGGCCGGCGGCGGCGCCGGCTTCATTGGGCTCGTCTTCCTGCTGAGTTCGATCCACCACTGGCTGCTCAATCCCGCCCGCAGCATGGCAATCGTGCTGGTTCCGATCGGATTGATCGCAATGGTGCTTGGCGGCGGGCTGCTGATTGTCACAACCGCGATCTATATTCTCGGCCGCAACCGGATGCGCGTCACGGCGGAAGGGTTTTCGTCGGGCAGCGGGTGAGCTACTGTCGCTGCATCTCGTTGCCGGTACGGGAGGTGCCAATGACGATTCCCGAGGACGTGGACAAGGAAATCAGCAAGCTGCGATCCGAAATGGGCGCGGCGGTAACGGCGCACTGGAAGGCCTTTTTGATCGAGGGCATCCTGCTTGCGGTCCTCGGTCTCGCAGCGATGATCGTGCCGCCGCTGGCAAGCCTTGCGATCACGATCTTTCTCGGCTGGATGTTCCTGATCAGCGGGATCGGCGGGCTGATCCTCACCTTCTGGGCGCGGCAGATGCCGGGCTTCTGGTGGTCGCTGATTTCGGCCGCGCTCGCAGTCCTTGCGGGCGGCATTCTCTTGGCACGGCCGGTGCAGGGCGTGCTGACGCTGACGATCGTGGTGGGCGCCTATTTTCTTGCCGAAGGCGTTGCCACCATCATGTATGCGCTGGAGCATCGCCGTGAATTGTCCAGCCGATGGTCGTGGCTTTTGATCGCCGGAATCCTCGACCTCGCCGTCTCTTTCATCATCATCGCCGGCCTGCCCGGCTCGGCCGAATGGGCGCTCGGCCTCCTGATCGGCATCAATCTGCTGTTCGGCGGCGCGACCTTGATCGGCATGGCGCTGGCAGCGCGCAATCCCGCCTGAGATGCTTCGGCCACGTCGATTTTGGCGTGACAAGATAAAACGCCTGGGCTAAGAGAGCGCCCATGATCAACGCCGCCGCCCGCTCGTTTTGGTACTTTAGCTTCGACAGCTCGCTGGCGGCGGGAGGATCGCGCTCAATCTGAAGAATTGCAGCACAATATCCGAACAGCCGCCGGACCACCTGGCGGCTTTTTTGTTTCGGCCGGCAGGTTCGCAAGAAACACAGGAGCCTGCCGTGTTGAGTACCACCGACGATCTGCGTATCCGGGAAATCAAGGAACTGAGCACGCCCGACGAGGTGATGCGGGAGATTCCGCGCACGCTCACGGCAACGCGCGTCGTAATGGCCGCGCGCAACGCGATCCATGCGATCCTCCAGGGCGCCGACGACCGCCTGCTCGTCATCGTCGGCCCCTGCTCGATCCACGATCCCGTCTCGGCAGTCGACTACGCCACCCGCCTGTCGGCATTGCGCGAAAGACTTGCGGACCGGCTGGAAATCGTGATGCGCGTCTATTTCGAGAAGCCGCGCACCACCGTCGGCTGGAAGGGCCTGATCAACGATCCCGGTCTCGACGGCAGCTTTGACATCAACAGGGGTTTGAGGCTCACCCGCAACGTGCTGTCGGCGGTGAACAATCTTGGGCTGCCGGCGGGCACCGAATTCCTGGATATGACGACGCCGCAATATATCGCCGATCTCGTGGCGTGGGCCGCGATCGGCGCGCGCACCACCGAGAGCCAGATCCACCGCGAGCTCGCCTCCGGCCTCTCTTGCCCGGTCGGCTTCAAGAACGGCACCGACGGCGACGTCCGCATCGCGGCCGACGCGGTGAAATCGGCCTCGCATCCGCATCATTTCATGGCGGTCACCAAGGGCGGCCGCTCGGCGATCGCGGCAACCACGGGCAATGAGGATTGCCACATCATTCTGCGCGGTGGTCGCGTGCCGAATTACGACTCGGCAAGCGTCGATGCCGCTGCAGCCGAGCTCGACCGTGCAGGTGTCGGCCAGCGCATCATGATCGACACGAGCCACGCCAACAGCTCGAAGACGCCGGAGAACCAGCCGCTTGTTGCCGCCGATATCGCACGCCAGATCGCTGACGGCGACGGGCGCATTATCGGCGTCATGATCGAGAGCCATCTGGTCGCGGGCCGGCAGGACGTCGCACCGGGGGTGGCGCTCGCTTACGGGCAGAGCATCACCGATGGCTGCATCGACTTGGCGACGACCGAGCAGGTGCTGCATAAGCTCGCCGATGCAGTGGTGGCGCGGCGGCAGGCGAAGCCCGACCTCGATCGGCATGGCGCCGGCGGCTCGCAATTCCGCCCGAAGCCTGGCGCGGAAGCCTGCGATCTTGCAATTCAGGCGGTCGTTGCCGCGATCAGCACGCCGACCTGAGGCTCGTTTTCGAGCCCTTGGAGACGACGCAGCAGATTGTCGACGCGATCGGGCGCGAGCTGTTTTTGCGCCATCAGCCTGAATTTCTCCTCGAGCTCGGCATCGCTCATCGGGTTCTTGAAATGCCCGCGGTGATATTCGACGCGCACGGTCCTGCGCGCCCCCGACTTCGGCACGAGCTCGAGCTCGCAAAGATTGAACTCCTGCTCGGTTCGGTCGGCTTCCTCGGACGGAATGCATTTGATGCGGCTGACGAGGTCGATCAGCTTTGCATCGTGCAGAAAGGGATCCTCGTAATATTCGGGTTCGATCTTGCCGTACATCAGCACGAGCCCCGCGGCATACGGGATACTGTGATCGGCGGTCTCATGCGTCTGCGGCCGCCACTTCTCCGGTCCGTCCGCCATGATCTTGATCGCGGCGTGCGAGACGCGGATATTGACCTCGACGATATCGTCGGGGCTCTGGACAAACGTTCTCGCCTCGACCGCGGCTTGCGCGACCGTCTGGGAGAACTGGCCGAGCGGAAAGCGCTTGGTGAAGGCGCGGCGGATGCCCAAGGGCTCGCCGAGCGCGACCGGCGCGACGGGCTTCCTGCCCATCACCTTGAAGAAGCCGTAACTCCCCTCAAAGACGTTGCTCGGACCCGTCATCCCGGCCTGCGCGAGCTCGAGTGCGAAAATCGCCTTTCGGCAGGCATCGGCCGCGGCAAACGCCTTCCAGTTCGACAGCGTATCCGCGCGGCCCTGGCGGGTTGCGGTGTTGCCGCCGACCGTTATGCCGATCGCCTGAACCATCTGTTCGGCGGTCAGGCCCATCAGGCGGCCGGCGCCTGCGGTTGCCGCAATCCCGGTAATGGTCGAGTGATCGATACCGTTGCCGAGATAATCGAAGACGTCGGCGATCTTGCAAAACACCTCATAGCTGAGCACGGTTGCCGCGATGAGGTCGGCGCGCCCGATGTCCCCGATCACATCACGCTGTGGGGCCTTCGTCTGCCGATCTGCCAGGGCTTTGACCAATACGCCAACGTCCGCCCGACCAAGATTCTGCCGGGCGTTGCGTC
>Ga0335080_10006534_pt1 | contig 12051 bp, 7 predicted proteins | sample Lox_Sample_34_FD_206720 | JGI IMG/M metagenome (GOLD analysis project Ga0335080, IMG submission 206720) | Soil microbial communities from Loxahatchee National Wildlife Refuge, Florida, United States - Lox_Sample_3.4 | ecosystem: Environmental > Terrestrial > Soil > Wetlands | place: USA: Florida...
CTACGCCGACGTTCTGCCCCAGGCCTCGCCCGTCACCCTGGGCGAAGGTTTCACCCCGCTGCTCGCCAGCCGCACCGTGCCCGGGCTTTTTATCAAGGAAGAAGGCGTAAATCCTACGGGATCGTTTAAGGCGCGAGGGCTTGCGGCGGCCGTAACCATGGCCCGCGCCTTCGGCTTAACCAAACTGGCCATTCCGACCGCAGGCAACGCCGGCAGCGCGCTCGCTGCCTACGCCTCGGCGGGCGGTCTGGAAGCGCACGTCTTTATGCCCATGGATGTTCCCGAGGCCAACAAGGTGGAATGCGAATCCTTCGGGGCCCGCGTCACCCTGGTGGATGGGCTGATCGGCGACTGCGCCCGCATGGTGGCCGAGCGTGCGGAGCGCGAAGGCTGGTTCGATGTTTCCACCCTGAAAGAGCCCTTTCGCGTCGAGGGCAAGAAAACTATGGGCTACGAGGTGGCCGAGCAACTGGGCTGGAAGCTGCCGCAGAGCATTATTTATCCCTGCGGCGGCGGCGTGGGCCTGATCGGCATGTGGAAGGCCTTCGACGAAATGGAAGAGCTGGGTTGGATTGGCCCGGAGCGTCCGCGCATGATCGCTGCCCAGGCAAGCGGTTGCGCTCCTATTGTGAAAGCATTTCATGAGGGCAAGGCCACGGCCGAGCCGTGGCCCGATGCTTCTACAGTTGCAGCCGGTCTGCGCGTGCCCAGGCCGTATGGCGACTACCTGATCCTCGACATTTTGAAGAAAAGCCGCGGGGTAGCGGTGGCCGTCGGCGACGAGGAGATTATGGAGGCTCTCACTCACTGGGCCCGCGTGGAAGGCCTGTTTGCCTCGCCCGAAGGGGCGGCGGCGCTGGCCGCCTATCGCAAGCTGCGCGGACGCGGTTTCTTCGCCGCCGGCGAAATGGTCGTGCTGTTCAACACCGGCTCGGGGTTGAAGTATCTAGACGTGATCACCGACTGGGGTAAGCGCGACAAGTTGCCCGGCGTCCGCCACATGGGCGGAATCATCGGGCCGTACTAAGCGAGCGCTCGCATCCGTGTGTTATTCCCGCACGGAAGCTGCGAGAATGACTCTGTGTGCAGAAGCTGGTCCGGTCGCGAGAACAAAATACGGCGCAATGGCAAAGCCAGCCACCGAAGCGAAAAGCTGAAAGCTGACAGCTGACAGCTGAAAGCTCTCACCGGCGATGACCCATCGGCTCTACTATCACGATTCCTTCCTCTACGACTTCGAGGCGCAAGTCATCCGGCTTGAAACCGGCCCCCGTCCGGCGGTTGAGCTCGATCAGACCGCGTTCTATCCCACCAGCGGGGGGCAGGTCTTCGATAGCGGCTGGATCGTGCTGCCTTCGGGCGAAAGACTGCGAATTACCGAGGTTGCGGAAGATGAGAGCAGCGGCTCGATTCTGCATTTCCTCGAGAATCCCGCCGCTCTCGAGAGCGGAAGCCGGGTGCGCGGGCTGATTGACGCCGGCCGCCGCCGCGATCACATGCAGCAGCACTCCGGCCAGCACGTGCTCTCCGCTGCTTTTCTCCGTCTCTTCGAGATGCCGACCGTTTCCTTTCACATGGGCGCCGATTCCTGCTCGATTGATCTGGAGACAAAGGCCTTGAGCCCGCAGCAAGTCGCCGAGGCCGAGCGGCTGGCCAATGAAGTTGTGCTCGAGGACCGCCCGGTCAGCATCCGCTTCGTTAGCCAGGAAGAGGCGCACACGCTGGGACTGAGAAAGATTCCTCCGGTCGAACGCGACCAGTTGCGGCTGATTGATATTCGCGACTTCGACCTGACCGCCTGCGGCGGAACCCACGTCAGCGGCACCGGGCAGATTGGGAGCATCCTGCTGCGCAAGACAGAGAAAGTGCGCCAGGGCTGGCGCGTGGAATTTGTCTGCGGCCTGCGCGCCGTGGCCACAGCCCGGCGCGATTACGCCGCTCTGAGCGAGGCCGCCGCGCTTTTCTCCAGCCACATATGGGATGTGCCCGGGCAAATCCGCAAATCGCAGGAAGAAGCACGGGCCTCGCGCAAGGCCCGAGAAGCGATTCTCGAAGAGTTGGCCGATCTGTATGCCAGCCGCATGGTCTCCGAGACTCCAGAATCGAACGGACGCCAGGTTGTCGTCCGCGTATTCCCCGATCGCGATCTCGCCTTCATCAAGCTGCTGGGGCAGCGCCTTTGCCGGCAAAGCGCGCCGGTGGTCGCCTTGCTGGGCACCAACACTCCGCCGGCAGCGCTGGTCTTTGCTCAGTCCCCCGGCCAGCCCTTTGACATGAACGCCCTCATCCGCGAGGCCCTGGCCAAACTGGGCGGCCGCGGCGGCGGCAGCAAGGATATGGCTCAGGGCGGCCCGCAAGATATACAGGCCATAGACCGCAGGCTTGCAGAGTTAGCTTCCCGCCTGCGGGCATGAGGCCGCGCATCGGCTCTTGCATCGTGCTACATTTCCTTCAGCGTAGCTCATGGAACAGCGCCTCATTCTCGTTAATCTGCTGATCAAGCTGGGTATCGCCGCTTCGGCGGCCAGCATTCTGGGCCGCTCGGTCGAATTCAAATCACTGCTGTTTCACGAGGAGCGCACTCTCAAGCAGAAGATTTATCTCGTGCTGTGGATTGGCGTTCCCATGGCGCTGGGAGTTTGGATCCGGTTCAGCGCCAAGAGCTTTTTCGCCGGCGACCTGACGCTCGAAACCACGGTGCTGCTCGGCATCATCGCCGGCCGTTTTGCCGGCATGGCCGGGGGTGCGCTGATTGCTTTTCCGGCCCTGCTGCATGGCGAGTGGGCTACGCTCCCCTTTGCCCTGCTGTGCGGGTTCCTCTCCGGCCAACTGCGGGAGATGGCTCCTTCTCACGAAGATATCTGGTCCTTCTCGCCTTTTATTGATCTCAGCATTTACCGCTGGATACGCCGCAATCTGCCCAAGCCGCGCTTCGACTGGCAGATCATGTTTTTCGGCACCATCTTTGCCTTGCGCTTCCTGCACACGGAACTCGCGCACGTGCGCCCGCGAATCACCTTCAGCCTGGAAAGCCCCAACCTCTGGGTGGAAGCCCTGATTTATGCCACTTCGGTCATGGTGATCGGCACCGAGCTGAAAATCTGGAACAGCGTGCGCATTCAGATCAAGCTCGAAGAGCAGGAGCGCATGCTGCTGCAGGCGCGCATGGAGGCGTTGCAGAACCAGATCAATCCCCACTTTCTGTTCAACACGCTGAATTCGGTCTCCTCGCTGGTGCGCTTCGATCCAGATACCGCGCGCGAAATGATCATCAAGCTGGCCAACATCCTGCGCCGCCTGCTGAGCAGCGCCGAGGCCTTCGTGGCGTTGCGCGAAGAAGTGGAGTTCATTGACAACTACCTGGATATCGAAGTGGTGCGCTTCGGCCGCGACAAGCTGCAGGTGGTGAAGGAACTCGACCCGGCCTCGCTGGAAGTGATGGTGCCCAGCATGCTCCTGCAGCCGCTGGTGGAAAACTCCATCAAGCACGGCCTCTCCTCCAAGATCGATGGCGGCAGCATCTACCTGCGCAGCCGGCTCACCGATTCGCAACTGGTCATCGAAGTGGAGGATAACGGCGTGGGCATGGGCTCGGCCAATCTTCTGGAGCGCCCCACCGGCCTGGGCGGCACCGGCATCGGCATGGCCAACGTCGCCGAACGCCTGAAAGTGCTCTACGGCGAAACCGCGCGCATGACCATTGACAGCCGGGAAGGGAAGGGAACCCTGGTGCGCCTGCGCCTGCCCGCCCTGCAGATGGAAGGCGCCATTCCGGCCGGGCTCTACGAAGAGCGCTCCAGCACGCGGCGATAGAAATTTTCGTATTCCGGAATAATTTTGCTGGCGCAAAAGCGTGAGCGCGCCGCCGCCCGGCAGACCTTGCCCATCTCGCGCAAGCGAGTCTCGTTGCCCAACAAGTCCAGGGCGTAGCGGGCCATGGTATCCACATCGCCCACATCGGCGAGAAATCCCGTCTTTCCGTGCTCCACCACTTCCGGTATGCCGCCCGCGCGGGTGGCGATGGGCACCACTTCGCAAGCCATGGCCTCGAGCGCGGCCAAGCCGAAGGACTCCAGTTCGCTGGGCAGCAGAAGAATGTCGGCGAGGGCCAGCTTCTCATGAATCTGGTCCTGCTTGCCCAGGAACAGCACGTCGTCATGGATGCCTTTCTGCACCGCCAGCCATTCCGCGGGCGAGCGGTCAGGGCCATCGCCCATCAGCAGAAGTTTGCAGGGAACCTGCTTGCGCACCCGGTCGAAAATCTCAATCGTATCGGTGACCCGCTTCACCGGGCGAAAATTCGAAATGTGCGCCAGAATACGCTCGCCCTTGGGCGCGTATTCCTTGCGCAGTTCGGCGGCATCCACCGGCCGCAGGTACATATCGCAGTTCACGAAGTTGTAGATCACCTGAATGTTGTTCTTGATATCGAATTCGCGCAGAGTGCGGTCGCGCAGGTACTGCGAAACCGCGGTCACGCCGTCGCTTTGCTCGATGGAAAACCGGGTAATGGGAAGATACGAGCGGTCGAGGCCCACCAGGGTGATATCGGTGCCGTGCAGGGTGGTAACGAAGGGCAGCCTGCGCCCGCGAGGCTTGGCCGCGAGCATTTGCCGCGCCAGCAGCGCGCTCACCGAGTGCGGAATAGCGTAGTGCACGTGCAGCAGGTCGAGATCGTAGAGCTCTGAGACCTCAGCCATGCGCGTCGCCAGCGCCAGATCGTAGGGCGGATAGTCAAACAGCGGGTAACGGGAAACTTCCACCTCGTGATAGTGAATATTGGGCTGGGGTGCGTTCAGGCGGATGGGCTGGGCGTAAGAAATGAAGTGAATTTCGTGGCCGCGCTGGGCCAGCTCCAGGCCCAGCTCAGTGGCAACTACACCGCTGCCGCCGTAGGTCGGGTAACAGGTGATTCCGATTTTCATGCAGTCCCCGGGCCGGGCGGCCCATTCCATTCGATGGCCGCGGCCATGCCGGGATTCACATTTTACCCGGCTTATATCCCTGGAACCGGGCTTGGGAAGGGCAATTCAGGAGCTGCTGCCGGCCGCGGCCTGAAACATCTCCAGGTAACGCTGCAGACGCTCCTGGCCGGTTTCGTCGAGGCCTGTGAATTCGATGCCCATGCCCACGCCGGGGTCGCTGGCGCGGATGACGCCGTTGGTGACAACCTTTTCCTGATTGAGCCAGAAGGTAACGCTCAGGTGCGTGCCCAGAGGCAGCGGAGTCAGCGACTCGACATAACATCCCCGGCCGCTTATGTCTGAGGCGGAAGTCTGCATGTGCGCCCCGCCGCCGCGCTCATCCCGCAGCTCGAGCGGAAAGCGCACCTTAAAGCGCGGATACTGGCGTTTGTTCGAGCCGCTGGGGGCGGCGCGTCCAGGCACCTTCGGGGCCGCGGCGGCCTCCGCCGGCCAGGGACACTGCTGCCCGGGCATGAGCTGCACCTCGGCCAGAATGCGCTGCGGCAGTCCGGCATCCTTCACTCTCAGCACGCGGAAGCGCGCCTTCTTGTCCTCGTGCTGAACCCCGATCACTTCTTCCGTCTTCAGCGCATGCTCAATGCCGGAAAGCAGCGCGCTCTCACTGGTCAGGTTGCGCGCCATCACGTTTTGAAAAAAAGGACGGCCCTCCGCATTCATGCCCCAAATGCGCACCAGAAGCTGCGGCCCGCCCTGCGATTCTGCCTGCGTCTCCATGGAATGAAACGGTCCGGTGTTCCCTCCGTGGCTCGCACAATCATAACCTGCCTGTGCCGCCCCGCGGTTATGAACTAGATGCACCTAAAGTAACCACGGCTGCTTAGGCCAGCTCGCGGTAGGAGATGAGTTCGATGCCGTTGCGGGCAAAAAGATGGCGGGTCTCGGCCGCAGTCAGGATCGCCAGCTCCCGCTCCCGCGACTGCCGCAGCCGGGTGCGCACCTTCTGCAGCTGGGCGTCGTAGTAGCCGGGGTGGCAGACGAATTCCCAGGTCCCCTCCGGGATATGGTCCACAATCCAGGCAAACAGGCGCTGGCCCAGAGAGCCGGTGGCGGCGATCCCGAAGGTGCCGCTGGGGGTGGAAAGTCCGGCGGCCGCCACACGCTCGCGAAACGCCTGCGCCCACACGCTGGTCGCGCCCGAGGCCAGTTCACGCCTTCCCAGTCCCGGCCAGCGGGCGAACTGCTTCAGGCGGAAGGGCGCAAAGGGATTGCGGACGGCATGCACGCCGCAGGCCTGCGCCGCCCGCAGCAGCGGCTGGAGCACAAAGGGCAGAACGTGCAGGTGCTTGTGAGTATCCACGTGCGTGACGGTCAGCCCGGCCGATTGCAGCTTGCGGATCTGCGCCGCCGCCTCGGCTTCGATCTCGCTTGCGTCCAGTTGGCCGCGCAGCGCTCGATAGGCAAAACCGCTCCAGCCGTCATAGAAGTGCGCGCCTTCCGCATCGCAGCGTTCGATCAGGCTTGGCACCTTGAAGGCGGGCAGCGCCGGCGACCCATCGGCCAGTACGACGTGGCAGCCCACGCTCAGGCGCGGCGCGGCCAGGCTGAGCCGTACTGCATCTTCAAACTCCGCGCTTTCCGCCATCAGCGTGGTAGAGGTCACGGCGCCTTTTTCATGCGCCGTAGCGATAGCGCGGTTCACACCTGTGGTTAAGCCGAAATCATCGGCGTTGACGATGAGGCGGCGCACCGCGTCAGTCTAACAAGAGGCGCAAGCAAAAGTGGCAAGTGCATAGCATTTCACATGCTGATCGCAGGAAGGCAGGGCACGAGTGTACTCGTGCCGATACGGTTGGAAATTCATGGGCGCTTTAGCGCCTTGGGTTTCAAGGCAGGTACATTGGTGCGGAACAGTTGCGCCTCGACGGCGCCAGCTTGTGGTGCGGTCTTGGTGGCGCGGCTGAAGCCGTGCCCACACCTCGCTCCATGGCGGAAGCGCAACGCCCTGCCTGGGTTATACTCAAAACGAAGTTGCCTTTCCCCGTGGCTGTGTCAGCGGGCGTGGGGCGGTTAGCTCAGCTGGTTAGAGCGCGTGCCTTACAAGCACGAGGTCGCAGGTTCGAGCCCTGCACTGCCCACCATCCCAGTTTTTCATCCCACCAAGGCGGGCTCTTTGAGCTCTTGGGCGAGAGTTTCGCCTTTCCCCCGGCGGCGGCGAAACTTCGACTGCAGCTTGTCGAGATAGACGTAATAAACCGGCGTGATGTAGAGGGTCACGATCTGCGAAAAGAGCAGGCCACCGACCACCGCCAGCCCCAGCCCGCGGCGCGAGTCCGCGCCGGCCCCGAAGCCGATGGCAATGGGCAGTGTGCCCATTAACGCGGCCATCGTGGTCATCATGATGGGGCGGAAGCGCACCAATGCGCCCTGATAAATGGATTCCTCCGGCGACTTGCCTTCGTTGCGCTCCGCTTCCAGCGCAAAGTCAATCATCATGATCGCGTTCTTCTTCACGATGCCGATCAGCATGATGATGCCTACGAAAGAGTAAAGGTTCAGCTCCTGGTGGAAGAGGATGAGCGTAAGCAGCGCTCCCACGCCGGCCGAGGGCAAGCCGGAAAGAATGGTCAGAGGATGAATGAAGCTCTCATACAGAATTCCCAGGATGATGTAAATCACCAGCACCGCCGCCAGCAGAAGCAGACCCATGCCGGTGAAAGAATTCTGGAAGGCCTGCGCCGTGCCCTGGAACACGCCCTGAATATCGCCGGGCAAAACTGTGTTGGCTTCGTGCTCCACCAACTTGGTGGCGTCGCCCAGAGCCGTTCCCGGCTTGAGGTTGAAGCTGACGGTCACCGCCGGCAGCTGGCCCAGGTGGTTCACGGTCAGCGGACCCACTGAAGGCACCAGCCTGGCCACGGTACTCAACGGAATGAGCTTGCCCGTGGTCGAGCGCACGTACAGCATGGAGAGCCGGTCGGGCCGGTTCTGATACTCCGGCAGCAGCTCCACGATCACGTAATACTCATTGGTGGGAGAGTAGATAGTGCTGATCTGCCGCGTTCCGTAGGCCGAGTACAACGCGTCGGAAATCTGGTTGGGCGTCAGGCCGAGCGCGTACGCCTTGTCGTGGTCCACCTGAACTGTGAGCTGCGGATTCTGCACCTGCAAGTCGCTGGTCACATCCTGCAGTTGGGGCAGGGCGCGCAGCGCGCTCTCCAGCTTGGGGGCGTTTTCGTACAGCTCGGTCGTATCCGGCGACTGCAGCGCATACTGATATTGCGACTTGGTCAGCGTCCCTCCGATGCGGATGGTCGGCGGAATCTGCATGAACACGTTCAGCCCGGGAATCTGCGAGACTTTGGGCCGCAGCTCCTGGATCACCTGCATCGCCGTCATGTGGTTGACGCGGTCTTTCTTATCTTTCAGCCGGAAGAACATCCGCCCCTGGTTAATGGGGCTGCCCAGGGACGACATGATGTTCATCACGTTGGGGTCATGCTGCAGCACCGAGGCCACCTGCTGCTGCAACGCCATCATGTCTTGAAAGGCGATGCCCTGCCGCGCCTCGGTGAAGGCAAACACCAAGCCCTGGTCTTCGTCGGGTATGAAGCCGGTCTTCGAAATCGTATAGAGATAAAACGTCAGCCCGATGATGATGAATGACACCATCAGGGTGGCAAACTTGTGCCGCAGCACGACTCTCAGACTGCGGTCATAGCCGCGCAGCCAGGCCGCGAACGCGCGCTCGCTCAGGTTGAACAGCCGCCCGTGGCTGGCGGCTTCGTGGTGGCGCAGGAAGCGGCTGCACAGCATGGGGGTCAGGGTGAGCGAAACGAAGCCGGAAACCAGGATGGCCGCCCCGATGGTCACCGCGAACTCGTGCAGCAGCCGCCCGATAATGCCGCCCATGAACAGCAGCGGAATAAAAACCGCGGCCAGCGACAGCGTCATGGAAAGAATGGTGAAGCCGATTTGTCCGGCGCCGTCCATGGCCGCCTGCATCGGCGTTTTGCCCATCTCCATGTGGCGGACGATATTTTCCAGCATCACAATGGCGTCATCCACCACGAATCCCACCGAGAGCGTCAGCGCCATCAGAGACAGATTGTCCACGCTGTAGCCCAGCAGATACATCACCGAAAACGTTCCGATGATGGACATGGGCAGCGCCAGCGACGGAATAATCGTGGCCGAGAGGTTTCTCAAAAAGATGAAGATCACCATGATGACCAGGGCGATGGTCAGCAGCAAGGTGAACTTCACGTCATCCACCGAGGAGCGGATGGAAACCGACCGGTCGTAGAGCGTATCCACCTGCACCGCCGCCGGAATGTGATCTTCGAGCCGGGGCAGCAGCTTCTTGATGTTATCCACCACCGCGACCGTATTGGTCCCCGGCTGCTTCTGAATGGCCAGCACGATGGCGCGCACTCCGTTGAACCAGCTGGCCGTCTTGTCATTCTGCACGCTGTCAATCACCCGGCCAAGCTCATCCAGCCGCACTGGATTGCCGTTGCGGTAGGCCACGATCATCGGCCCGAACTGCTGCGCATTCATGCGCTGGCCGTTGGCGAGAATGGTGAAAGTGTTGTTCTGCCCGTACAAGGTGCCGGTGGGAAGGTTCGTGTTGCCGGATTCAAGCGCCGAATCCACTTCGTCAATTCCAATTTGCCGGGCCGCCAGCGCCGTGGGGTCAAGCTGTACCCGCGTGGCGTACTTCTGCGAGCCGTACACCTGCACCTGGGCCACGCCGTTGACCATCGAAATATTCTGCGCAATCGTGGTCTCGGCCGCCTCGTCCACGTCGGAAAGGCGCAGTGTGGGCGAGCTTAAAGCGAGGTAAAGAATAGGCGAATCAGCCGGGTTCACCTTCTGGAACGTGGGCGGCGTCGGCATCTCCGGCGGCAGCTGTCCTCCGGCGGCTGTAATGGCTGATTGCACATCCAGTGCCGCCCCGTCCAGGCTGCGGCTCAGGTTGAATTGAATGGTGATGTTGGTTGACCCCAGCGAATTGCTCGAGGTCATCGAATCAATGCCGGCGATGGTTGAGAACTGCTTCTCCAGCGGCGTTGCCACCGAAGAGGCCATCGTCTCCGGGCTGGCCCCGGGCAGGGAAGCGCTGACCAGAATCGTGGGGAAATCCACGTTGGGCAGGTCGCTCACCGGCAGCAGCTGGTAGGCGAACATGCCAAAAATAAGGATGGCGGCCATGACCAGCGTGGTCATGATGGGACGCTTAATGAAGAGCTCGGAGACGCTCACAAGCCGCCTCCGCTCGAAGTCGGGGCTCCGGCCTCATCCTGCGAGCCCGAAATCGTGCTCTGCACCAGCACCTTTCCTTTAGGCGCCACCCGCAAATGCCCATTGACTACCACCCGCTCGCCTGCCTTCAATCCGCTCGAAACCAGGGTCAAGTCGTGGTACGTGCCGGAGGTTTCCACCGGGCGCGACTCCGCGATATCCTTTGGCGTTACCACGTAAACATACTGCCCCTGCTGGCCAGTCTGGATCGCTTTGGTCTGCACCACGATCGCGTTCTTCTGCACCGAAAGTTGCAGCACCGCATCCACGAACTCACCCGGCCACAAGCGCCGGTCGCGGTTGGCGAAGGCGCCCTTCAGCTTCACCATGCCCGTAGTCATATCCACGCCGTTATCAATAAAAGAAAGGTTGCCTTGCGCCGCATGGGCGGAGTCGCCCTTCGGGTACGCGAGCACCGTCAGCTTGCGGGCAGGAAAGTATTGCCGGATCTCGCTCAGCGCCGTCTCCGGCACCGAGAAAGTCACGTAAATCGGGCTGACCTGGTTGAGTTGAACCAGGTAGGGCGTGTCGTTGGCCTTTACCAGGTTGCCCAGGTTGATCATCAACGCGCCCGTGCGCGCGTCAATCGGCGCCGTGATGTCGGTGTATTGCAGTTGCACCCGCGCCGCTTCGACCGCGGCTTTGTCGGCTTCCACCGCAGAGGCGTCGGCCTTGGCCTGGGTCCGTAGTTGGTCCGCCTGCTCGTGCGAAACAATGCCTTCCTTTTCCAGATTGTTGTAGCGCTCGGCCTGCTGGCGCGAGTTTTCCGCCTGCGCCTGATCGTGCTTCAATTGGCCGACGGCTCGATCCAGGTCGGCCTGAAAGGGACGCTTATCCAGTTGAAACAGCAGCTGGCCCTGGCGGACGTCCTGCCCTTCTTTGAAAAAAATCTTCTCGATCTGCCCATTCACCTGCGAGCGGATCTGCACCGTCTGGTAGGCTTCGACATTGCCGATGGCATTGATCTGGATGGGAATATCGCGCTGCTGCACCACCGCAACCACCACCGGCGCCGGCGGCCGCTCCGCGGCAGAGACTCCCTGACTCTTGCCGCTGTCGCAGGCAAGTGAAAACACCAGCCCACACAGGAGAATGGGCGCGAAAATCCAGGGCGAACGGAATGGGAAGCTCTTCATAACCTTGGCACTTGGCAGGAAACCGGGTGGGATGCTTCGCGCAGGCGGCGGCATCCGCACCCGGTGATGCACTGCAAATTATAGTCGCAGCGAAACTTAGCACGCAACGGCTCATAAAGAGGCGCTGGCAACCCCTGGCTCGCCAAAACACTCATGAGCAAAGCCCGGCCGCGAGAGACTCTGCAGAGGAAATCCTCCAACCCCGGAGACAGCAAGAGGAAGCGCGCCGCTGACGACCCATTCATGCCGCCTTTTCCGCCCTCACAATCCCTGCTTCTTCCCAGCCCACGGTGCCCTCCGTGGTTTACTCCTGTTGGCCCGGAAGTCAGCATGGTTTCAGAAGTAATTCTTTCCGCCGCCGCCGATCCTCTCTTCGCTCCCGCTGAAGGGCAGACACTCCGGTCCGCCCTGTTGGCAGTGGCTTTGCCGGCCCGAGACCCTCAATGGAATTCGACGCAGCCCCGGGGCGGCGGTTATCAGCCAAGCCGAACTCCGCAACTGTCGCCGAAATCGGCTCAGCGTGCCCCGCTGCGGCAGAGAAGCCCGCTACAGCCCCCTCCGCGTCATCCGTTTTTGCTGTGTTAAGATTGATTTCGCCGGAGCACATCGAATCTGCGCAGCTCAAACTCACGCGGCGCAGACGGCGCTCCCAATCCAAGGGGACGTAGTTCAGTTGGTTAGAACGCTGC
>Ga0335080_10006535_pt1 | contig 12051 bp, 9 predicted proteins | sample Lox_Sample_34_FD_206720 | JGI IMG/M metagenome (GOLD analysis project Ga0335080, IMG submission 206720) | Soil microbial communities from Loxahatchee National Wildlife Refuge, Florida, United States - Lox_Sample_3.4 | ecosystem: Environmental > Terrestrial > Soil > Wetlands | place: USA: Florida...
AGTTCGCGCGGGGTGACGGTGGCGGTACCCAGCTTGGCAACGGCGATGCCGCTGGCGCGATTGGCCAGCTCCGCGGCTTCGCGCGGCGGGGCTCCGGCAATCAGGCCGAGCGTCAAAACGGCGATGGCGGTGTCGCCGGCTCCGGAGACGTCGAAGACCTCTTTGGCGCGGGTGGGGATGTGGTAGGGCGCCGCGCCTTCGGCAAAGAGCATCATGCCCTGTTCGCCGAGAGTGACCAGGAGAGAGCCCGGCTCCCAGAGGCGCAGGAGGCGGTCCGCCGCGGCGAGCAGGGCCTCGTCCGAGACGGCGGGATCGGCAGGCGGCTGGAGTCTCATGCCCGCTGCGTTGAAGGCCTCGATGCGATTGGGCTTGATGGCGGTGGCGCCTTTCCAGAGCAGGGAAGTGTGAGGGTGGGGATCGACGGCGAGCACCTTGCGCCGCTCCCGGGCAGCGCAGCAGATGCGATCAGCGAGGTCCTGGTCGAGCAGGCCCTTGCCATAGTCGGCGACCACGACGCCATCGACGCGATCCATGGCTTGTTCGATGGTGCCGGCCAGATGCTGTTTTTCGCCGGCGGTCATGGCGACGGGTTCCTCGCGATCCACGCGCACGACCTGCTGGTTGCGCGCGATGATGCGGGTCTTTACGGTGGTGCGTCCGGCCGCGATGTGCTGCACGCCGCCGGTTTCGATGCCGGCTTCCGCGAGCAGGCGGCAGAGGCGCTCGCCGGGCGCATCCTGGCCGAGAACACCGGCGAGCAGGGTGCTGGCGCCGAGATCGCGAAGGTTGCGGGCCACGTTGGCGGCTCCGCCCGGGTAGTACGTTTCCCCGGTGACGTTGACGACGGGCACAGGGGCTTCCGGGGAGATGCGCGACACATTGCCCCAGATGAATTCGTCGAGCATCAGGTCGCCGATGACGAGCACGCGGGCGCCGGCGAAGCGCGCAATCCAGCGGGCCTCAGTTGGCATCCTGAGTAGTCTCGCGGTCGCGCACGGCAACGGCGGAGCGCGTCCCGCCCGCGGGCTTGCAGGCCACGACCAGCAGCGAAAGGCCCGGCCAGGGCATGAGAAAATCGATCCGCCGCCAGAACCACACGCTCTTGTCGAAAATCTTCAGAACCAGCTTGCTGATGTTGCCGCGGTGCAGCACCTTGCTGTAGGCCCACCAAGAAAGCAGAGAGATCTTGTTGAAGCTTTCCTGGTGCGCGACCTGGAATCCGCCGGCTTCGAGCAATTGGCGCGCAGAGGAGGACGAGTAGCGCCGCTTGTGGCCCAGGCTGCGATCGAGCGAGCCGTAGAGCGCGGGGCCGTTGGGCACCAGCAGGACGAGCGCGCCGCCGGGCTTCAGGGTGGCGGCGAGATCCTCGAGCACGGCCGCGGGATCTTCCAGGTGCTCCATCACGTTGAGGCAGAGCACCGTGTCGAAGCAGTTCTCGAGGCCGGCGAGATCGCCGGAGACCTCGGGATCGAGTTTCTGAACGGTTACGTTGGGCGTGCGGAGGAAGCGATTGCGCAGCGCGTGCAGGTGCAGGGGGTCGAGCTCCGAGGCCACGTAGACCATGCGGCGGGCCATGAGCCGGCCGGTCAGGTTGCCGATGCCCGCGCCGATCTCGAGCACTTCGTCGCCCACATGCGGGCGCACCTTGCGGGCCACCCAGCTCAGATATTGCGGCGTGCCGGTGAGATTGTTGAGCACGCCGCGGCCGTACGGGGCGGCGTAAAGGTCGTCGATGAGCCAGAAGCGGAAGACGACCGCGAGCGCCTTGAGACCGTCCTTCCAACCGATTTTCTTGCCTTCCTCGTACGTGCGGCCGTGGTAGCTGATGGGCACTTCGTAGATGCGTAACTTGCGCTTGGCGCTCTTCATGGCGATTTCCGGCTCGAAGCCGAAGCGATCGCTGCGGATGGGGATGCTCTTGAGCAGGTCGGTGCGGAAGACCTTATAGCACGTCTCCATGTCCGTCAGGTTGAGGTTGGCGAACATGTTGGAGACGAGCGTGAGGCCCTTGTTGATCATGGAGTGCCAGAAGGGCAGCACGCGGGTCTGCTCGGCGGAGAGGTAGCGGGAGCCGAAGACGGCGTCGGCGTGACCGTCGAGCAAGGGCCGGAGGAGGCGGGGATATTCCGAGGGGTCGTATTCGAGGTCGGCGTCCTGGATGAGCGCGAAGTCGCCCGCAGCGAGCTCGATTGCGGTGCGGACGGCCGCGCCTTTGCCGCGGTTTCGCGGATGCCGGTGAAGCCGGATCTGGGGAAAGGCCGCGGCCAGGCGCTCGAGGATGGCGTAAGTGCCGTCCGTCGAGCAATCGTCCACGATGATGAGCTCCCGCTCCATGTTTTCGGGCAAGGGGGCGGTCAGCACAAGCGAGATACACCGTTCCACCACGGTCCGCTCGTTGTAGACCGGCATCAGGATCGAAAGCTTCATGAAAACATCAGGATATCAAAATGGGGTGGGATTTCCGGCCGGATCAGGCCAGGTTGCGGATGACCGCGGCCGTGAAATCGGAGGTTGACGCGCTGCCGCCCACGTCGCCGGTGAGGTACTCGCGTTCGGCATAGGTGCGGTGGATGGCGTTCTGCAGGCGGGACGCAGCCTCGCGCTCGCCGATGTGGGCGAGCATGAGCACGGCGGATTGCATGAGTGCGGTCGGGTTGGCGAGGCCCTTGCCGGCGATATCGGGAGCGGTGCCGTGGACGGCTTCGAAGATCGCGTGGTGGTCGCCGATGTTGGCGCCGGGGACGATGCCGAGCCCGCCGACGAGTCCGGCGGCGAGATCGCTGATGATGTCGCCATAGAGATTGGGAAGCACCAGGAGGTCGAACGTTTCCGGCCGCATGACGAGCTGCATGCAGGCGTTGTCCACTATGAGCTCGTTGTATTGCACCTCGCCGTAGTGCGACGCCACCTCGCGGCAGCACTTAAGGAACAGGCCGTCGCTCATCTTCATGATGTTGGCCTTGTGAATGGCAGTGACTTTCTTGCGGCCATCGCGGCGCGCGTACTCGAAGGCTGCGCGGGCGATCTTCATCGACGCGTGCTGGGTGATGATCTTCAGGCTTTCGACCACGCCCGGCACCACCTCGTGCTCCAGGCCCGAGTAGAGGTCCTCGGTGTTTTCGCGGAAGATGGCGAGGTCGAGCGGCAGGTCCTGGAAGCGGGTCTTGAGGCCCGGCAGCATGCGGACCGGACGGAAATTCGTGTAGAGCCCCAGCTTTTTTCTGAGGGCTACGTTGATGCTCTGGTGTCCGCCGCCGATGGGCGTCGCGGTCGGTCCTTTCAGCCCGACCTTGGTTACCTCGAGCGAGGCGAACACATCGTCCGGAATCAACTGGCCCTGTTCGGCGAGAGCGCGCGCGCCTGCCTCTACCCGTTCCCATTCGATGGCGGCGCCGGTGGCTTCCACGGCGCGGACGGTGGCTTCGGCGACTTCCGGTCCGATCCCGTCGCCCGGGATGAGTGTGATCAGGTGAGCCATCGTAGCTATTATAAAGACGGAGGACTCATGATCCCCGACTGGGCGGTGGAACGGCGCGAGATGGTGGACACCCAACTGCGCCGGCGCGGCATTCGCGATGCGCGCGTGTTGGCCGCCATGCTCGAAATTCCGCGCGAGGAATTCGTACCGATGGAATCGCGCGTTCTTGCCTACCGGGACGAACCGATTCAGATCGGGTTCGGGCAGACGATTTCCCAGCCGTACATGACGGCGCTCATGGCGGAGGACCTTGCGCTCCGCGGATCCGAGACGGTTCTGGAGATCGGCGCCGGCAGCGGTTATGCGGCGGCGGTGCTCGGGTCGCTGGCGGAGCACGTGGTCACGGTGGAAATTGTTCCTCAACTCGTCCGCCTGGCCCGGACGAACTTGCGGAACACTCATCGCGACTGGAACATCGACGTGATCGAGGGCGATGGCAGTTGGGGATACGAGCGAAAGGCGCCGTACGACGCGATCTCGGTTGCCGCGGGCGCGCCGGAGATTCCGACGGCTCTGCTGGCGCAGTTGTGCGACCCTGGGGTTCTGGTGATCCCGGTGGGCGCGCTGGCGGACCAGGAGCTGCTCGTGGTCACCAAGCGCCGCGGGCAGATTCATTCGCGGGTGTCCACGACCTGCCGCTTTGTTCCCCTTCGCGGCGGCGAAGGCTGGCGCTGATGCGGCTGCGCACGGCCAAGGACCGGCTCAAGATCGAGCACAGCATCATCGACGGCGTGCGGGAGATCCTGGAAGAAGCGCTGGCGGCGAATCCGGCGATTCGCAGCGTGATTCCGGGAGTGATCCGGCCGGTGCGGGATGCGCGGGGAAGGGTGAAGATCCGGGTCACGGTGCCGACGCAGAACGGCTGGAAGGCAATCGCGCTCAGCGCGGGGGCTCGGCAGGAGCTCTTCATCAGCACCGGGCTGGGCAAGGAAGAGCTGGAGTCGGCGTTTTCGAGCGCGGGCGCGCTGGTGGAATAGCGCGGGAGTTTCAGCAGTAGCCCAGATGTAGCGCGACGATGCCTCCGGTCATTCCCTCGAACTCCACGCGCGGGAAGCCGGCCGCCCTCATCTGGCCGGCGAGCTCCTCAGGAGAAGGAAACTTTCGGACCGATTCGGGCAAGTACTCGTAGGCGTGGCGCGCGCCGGTGATAGCCGCGCCGATGCGCGGAAGTATCCGCCGCGAGTAAAAGTTGTAGACGGCCGCGAAGACGGGGTTCGGCGGCCGGGAGAATTCCAGAATCGCCGCCGCTCCGCCGGGACGAAGCACGCGGCGCATTTCCGCGAGGCCGTCTTCGTAGTTGGCCAGATTGCGGAACCCGAAGGCCACGGTGACCAGATCGAGCGACGCATCGCGCAGCGGAAGACGGAGGGCATCGGATTCGAAAACGGAAACGGGCGCGTGCTTCTGCGCGATCTTACGGCGCGCCTCGCGCAGCATAGGATGCGAAAAATCGCTGCCAAACACCGCGTTGTGCGGCGCGAGGGCCAGCGCGAGATCGGCGGTTCCACAGCAGATATCGAGCACGCGAGCGCCAGGGCGCTCCAGGATGGGGCGGACCCGGCGGACCGTGCGGGCGCGCCAGGAGCGATCGACGTTCGCGGAGAGGAGGTGATTGGCGAGATCGTAGCGGCGGGCGATGCCGTCGAACATGCCCCGGACCCAGCGGGCGGCTTCCTGTTCACTGCGCGCGCCCCGCGGGGTGGTGCCGCTCATGAGAGGGCGGACCGGATCGCGGCCAGAACGGCCTTTTCCTCGACTCCGGATACGACGGTCACTTCGCCGATGCGCACCGGCAGCACGAAATGCACCTTGCCCTGGACCGTCTTCTTGTCGTGCACCAGGCGCGCGATCAGGTTGCCGGCAGGGATGCCGCCCACGGGAGGAATGGGTCCGTAATCGGCGATCAGGTTGAGCATTTCGACGGTATCCTCCGCGGATACATGGCCGGTCATCTCGCCCAGAAAGATTGCGGCACGCATTCCCCAGGCCACGGCTTCCCCGTGCAGAAAGCGCCGGTACCCGGTTTCCGCCTCGAGCGCATGGCCGAAGGTGTGGCCGAAGTTCAGGATGCGGCGCAGGTCGCCTTCGCGTTCGTCGCTCGAAACGACCTCGGCCTTCATGCGCACGCTCTCGGCGATGATGTGGTCCACGGCGCCAGGCGCGCGGTCGAGCACTTCGGTGCGGTGCTTGCGCAGGTAGCGGAAGAGCGCGGGCTCGCGAATGATTCCGGCCTTGATGATTTCGTACAGGCCGGCGCGGAATTCGCGTTCCGGGAGGGTCTCGAGGATCGCCGGATCGGTGAGGACGACGAGCGGCTGGTGGAAACTGCCGACGAGATTCTTGCCGCTTACCAGATTCACGCCGGTCTTGCCGCCGATGGCGGCGTCCACCTGCGCCAGCAAGGTGGTGGGTATCTGGATGACCGGGATGCCGCGCATAAAGATGGCGGCGAGGAAGCCGCCCATATCGTTGACGATGCCGCCGCCGAATGCGATCACCATGCTGGAGCGATCGCCGCCGAGCTGAACCATGTCCTCAGCGAGACGCTCGAGAGGACCGAGCCGCTTCTGATCTTCGCCCCCGGGAAGATAGAGCACCTCGTGGGCAACACCCGCGAGGCCGGATTCCAGGGATCCGCCGGCATGGCGCCAGACGTCTTCCGTGGTTACGACGAAGATCTTTCCCGCTTTCGGCGGAATGTGCCGCGTCACGTGGCCGATGGCGCCGCGCTCCACGATCGCGGAGTAACACCGCTGCGGGGTTTCCACGCGGTAGGAAGGCATAAGCTCTTTGTACCACGCAGGGCGCAGATGCGCTTCCGCGCGCGGGTATAATTCCTCTATGTTCTACAAAGCTTCTGTCGCCGCCTGGGCATGCGCGGCCGCGATTGCGGCGGGCACCTCAACTCCGAGCCTGGAGGACTCGCTCAACCTGAAAACTGTCTCCGGCGCGCAGATTTCGCCGGACGGGCGGTACGTCGCGTACTCGGTTTCGGAGACGAACTGGGAAGAGAACGACTTCGTCTCGCAGGTCTGGATCGCGATTCCCGCGACCGGCGAGCGCTACCAGCTCACGCGCGGCAAGAAGTCCTCGGGAGGCCCGGTCTGGTCCCCGGATTCGCGGCGGCTCGCGTTCACCAGCGACCGCGACGGCAAGCGGCAGATCTATCTCATCTCGCCGGCGGGCGGCGAAGCGCAGCAGCTTACCAATGAAGAGAACGGCGTGGGCGCGATCGCGTGGGCGCCCGACGGCGGGTCGATCGCTTTCACTTCGAGCGGTCCGGACAAGGTGAAGAAGGACCGCAAGGACAAGTACGGCGATTTCGAGATTTACGAAGGCGACTACAGCATGAACCACCTGTGGCTCGTCAGGATTCCCGCCGAGATTCCCGGAGACGTCAAAAAGCTGCCGAAACCCGAGCAGTTGACCAAGAGCGAGCAGTTCAGCGTGGGCGGGTTCTCGTGGTCGCCCGACGGCAAGCGCATTGCATTCGACGCGCAGCGCGACCCCGACCTCGGGTCGTCGGACACGCAGACGGTCTACGTGCTGGATCTTGCCGACCTTCACGTGCGAAAGCTGCTGGAGACCGGCGGGCCGAACGGAAATCCCAAGTGGTCGCCCGACAGCAAACAGATCGCGTTCACGACCTCCAACGGGCACCAGTTCTATTTCTGGGCCAACCGCTATATCGGCGTGGTGCCCGCCGATGGCGGACAGCCGAACGTGGTGACGAAGGATTTCGACGAGGACGCCAACCTGATGGGCTGGGGGCCGGACGGAATTTACTTTGGCGCCGCGCAGAAAACCGCCGCGCATATATTTCGCGTCGATCCTGCGACACGCACGGTGCGGCGCATCACGGGACCCGATCCGTTCCTGGCGCAAGGCGCTTCGTTCACCAAGGACTACCGCACGATGGCAGGCTATGGCGCCGCGCCCAACCGGTTCGGCGATATCTACACCAGCGCGGTGTCGGACTTCACGCCCAAGTATCTGACCGACACCGGGGCGCAGTGGAAAGACTTCAAGCTGGCATCGCGAGAAGTGGTGCAATGGAAATCGAGCGACGGGGCCGCAATCGAGGGCATTCTGATCAAGCCGGCGGATTACGACGCCGCGAGGAAGTATCCGCTGCTGGTGGTGATCCACGGCGGACCCACGGGAGTGGACACCCCGTCGCTTTCGGCCGACCGCTACTATCCGATCGAGCGTTTCGCCGCCAAGGGCGCGCTCATTCTCAAAGTGAACTACCGCGGGTCGGCGGGGTATGGCGAGAAATTCCGCGCGCTGAACGTGCGCAATCTCGGTGTCGGCGATTACGAGGACGTGATCAGCGGGGTGGATTCGCTGATCGCGCGCGGCATCGTGGACAAGGACCGGGTGGGCGCCATGGGATGGAGCCAGGGCGGGTACATTTCGGCGTTCATCACGTGCTACAGCGACCGGTTCAAGGCGGTGAGCGTCGGCGCGGGAATATCGGACTGGATGACGTATTACGTGAACACCGACATTCACCCTTTCACGAGGCAGTATTTGAAGGGCACGCCGTGGGACGACCCGGAGATCTATCGCAAGACGTCGCCGATCACCTACGTGAGCAGGGCGCGAACGCCCACTTTGATTCAGCACGGCGATCAGGACAAGCGCGTGCCGCCGCCGAACTCGTTCGAGCTCTACCAGGCGCTGAAGGACCGCAAGGTGCCGGTGAAGCTGGTTCTGTACAAGGGCTTCGGCCATCCCATCAACAAGCCAAAACAGCAGAAGGCCGTGCTGGAGCACAACTACGAGTGGTTCAGCAAGTACATCTGGGGCGAGGAACCCGTCGTTACGGCTTCAGCACCGGAAAGGCCGTAATCCGGAGCTTCGCGGCGCCGTACGGGACCAGCGTGATCGCCTCCTCGGGCCGCTTGCTGGTCACGGGACTCGACGGGAGCGGACCCGGGGAATCGTCCACCAGAGTCCACTCGGGGAGGCGGCGAGCTTTCGCGGCGATCTCGACCGGAGCGTTTTCGGAGTCGAAGGGCTGGCGCCCGAGCGGCTTTTCGGAGGCCTGCATCGCATCCGGCGCAAGGGCGTAGTTCCACGGCGTTGTGGGGTAGACTTCCCAGTCCGCGGCGGGGCCGGTCTGTTTGATCTTGTGCCAGCTTTCGCCGATCTTCAACGAGAAGACCAGCGGGCCGCGCTCGACCGCGATCGAGTTGTTGAACCAGGTGGACGTGCGCACCTTCATCGGGAACCTCAGCTCGACGCGGTCTCCGGCCTTCCAGTTGCGTGCAATGCGGAAGAAATCTCCGGGCTTGACTCCCGGCTGAGGCTGGCCGTTCACGGCGACGGCAGCCTCCGCGGCCCACGCCGGAATGCGCAGGACCAAGGGGAATGTCACGGGCATTGAGGGGTTGACCAATAGCGTGACCATCTCGCGGAACGGATACCCGGTGCGCTCCTCGATGGTGACGCCATTGGCGCTCACTTCGCTGGGGCCGTAAGCCACCGCGGCCAGGCCGCCATCCGGAGTCGCCATCCACAAGCTTGCGGCGAGCTTCGGCCAGCCCTGGTGCATGTTCGCCGTGCAGCAGCCGAAGTTCGGCTCCAGCCCGAATATGTTGGACTCGGGACCGTTGGTGGCCCAGCGGTGGTTCGAGATCGAACACATCACCTGGTTGGCCTGCTGGTCGTATTGGTGCGCCCACAGGTCTTTCGAGAGCGTGGCGGGCAGCGCGTTGTAAGCGATTTTTTCGAGGCGGTCGCCGAAGAGAGGATCGCCGAATATCGCGAGATCCTGTTCGAGTGAGAACATGGCTTCCACCACGGCGCAGAGTTCGGTGCCCTGGCTCGGATCGCGGCCGGCCAGGTGCTCGTCGGCGCTGAAGATGCCATTCGGCTGGCCGTGATAGCGGTCGAGCGCTTCGAACATCTGGTACAGGCTGGCGCGATCGCCCTTCTCGCCGGTGATCAGCCACCAGACGGCGGCCGCCTTGAGCGCCATCGCGGTGTTGACACCGTGCGTGGAAAGGCCGGCCTGCTGGCGCGTGACCTTCTCGCGCGTCTGGAAGTCGGCGAACTGCGCTTCCCAATCGTGGCCCTGCTGGTGCAGGCGCCGCGCAAGGTCGAGCAGCGTGCGATCGCCGTTGCGGTTGTAGAGCCAGAGCACGCTTAGAACTTCGTCGTGCCAGCGGAAGATGGCCCACTCCTTGAGGGGCCGCTCCTCGAGGTGCTTCGCCTGGCAGGCGAAGTAACGCTCCATCGCGGGGATGACGCGGGGATCGCCGGTGGCCTCCTGGAACTGTGTCAGCGCCTTGAGCATGACGTAGTTGGGCCACCAGTCCTTGTTCTTGACCGGTCCCAGCCAACCGTCCGGCTGCTGATGATCAAGGGTCCAATCCATCCACTTACGAACCTTGGCGATCAGCGCGGCGTCCCTGGTGAGATAGGCGAGCGGAACCAGGCCATCGAGAAAATAGGGGCCGCGCTCCCAGCCTTCGCCAGTACCGCCGAGCCAAGAGCTGTTCGGGCCGAGATCCGGCCAGAACTCATCGAGGTGCCCGCTGAGGCCTTGCGCCTGGATGCGAAGCTGATCGAGCAGCCAACCCTTGGGCATCACCGAACCAAGGGGTAGCGGCTGAAAGGCGCCCGGCTGCAACGGCGGGCGATTCGGCGCGGCGTGCAGTGTGCAGAGGCACACGAGGAGAAGGGCTTTCACTGATTCGTAGTCTACAATCTTTGTAGCGCAGGTCTCCAGACCTGCGAGCCGCGCATGGAATACCAATCCGGATTTGGCAACGAGTTCGCGACGGAAGCGGTCAAAGGCGCGCTCCCCGCAGGCCAGAATTCGCCGCAGAAGCACCCGCTCGGCCTCTACACCGAGCAGTTGAGCGGCAGCGCATTCACCGCGCCGCGAGCTGTCAACCGCCGCACCTGGACCTATCGCATCCGGCCAAGCGTCACCCACAAGCCGTTTGAAGAGCGCCCCGCCGGCATGATCCGCAGCGGCCCATTCAACGAGGCGCCCACACCACCGACGCAGCTGCGCTGGGACCCGTTCCCGATTCCCGATCAGCCCACCGACTTCGTGGAAGGGCTGGCGACGATCGCGGGCAACGGCGATCCCGCGACGCAGACCGGCGTAGCGGTCCATGTGTACGCGGCGAACCGCTCGATGCAGGCGCGTTACTTTTACGATGCCGACGGCGAGCTGCTGCTGGCGCCGCAGCAGGGCAGGCTGAGCCTCGCGACCGAGCTCGGAATTCTGCAGGCGGCCCCGGGCGAGATCTGCGTTGTTCCCCGCGGCATCAAGTTCCGCGCGGAGCTGCCCGACGGCCCGTCGCGCGGCTACATCTGCGAGAACTACGGCGCACCCCTGCGGTTGCCCGAGCTGGGCGCTATCGGCGCTAACGGCCTGGCGTATCCGCGCGATTTTCTGGCGCCGGCGGCGGCGTACGAGGATATCGAAGGCGACTTCCGTATTGTGGCCAAGTTCCTGGGCCGCATGTGGACCGCCGAGATCGATCACTCGCCGCTGGACGTGGTCGCCTGGCACGGGAACTACACGCCCTACAAGTACGACCTGGCGCGGTTCCAATGCATCAACACGGTGAGCTTCGATCATCCCGACCCTTCGATCTACACGGTGCTGACCTCGCCGGGGAACATCGATTTCGCGATCTTCCCGCCGCGTTGGATGGTGGCGGAGCACACGTTCCGCCCGCCGTGGTTCCATCGCAACCTGATGAACGAATTCATGGGCCTGATCCGCGGCGTCTACGATGCCAAGGCCGAGGGCTTTTTGCCCGGCGGCGCCAGCCTGCACAACTGCATGTCGGGCCACGGACCGGACGCGGAAACGTGGGAGAAGGCGACCAACGCGGAACTGAGCCCGCAGCGGATCTCCGACACGCTGGCCTTCATGTTCGAGACACAGCTCGTGCTGCGGCCGACGAAGTTTGCCATGGAGAGCAAGATTCTCCAGCACGAATACTTCGAGTGCTGGCAGGGTCTGAAGAAGCACTTCCATGGCGGCTGAGACGCTTCGCATTCTTCTGAGCGGGTTGATCGACTACGCGGGCCTTTTTCCTCCTGCCGCGCTCGACATGCCCGCGGCACTGCGCAATTACGCGGTGTATCGCGGAGGCGAATACGCATGGATGCTGGGGCGGTTCGTTGTGCCCGCGGAGCGCGTCGCCGAAGCGGATCCATCGTGGCCATTGAGCGTGCTGTACACACAGCCGCGGAAGATGGAAGTCGCCGGCGCGGTCACTTACTACGAGGTCCCGCTGGATGGCGATCTTCCCTCGTTGAACGGCGCTCGCGCGAAGATCCGTCTCGGCGGCGACACAATCCCGGAGCCTGCGGCAGTGGCACACTTTCTGCGTGCGCGGGTGCCGTTCAAAGCCACAGCTGGACTTCATCATCCCCTGCGCAATCCCCCAATGCACGGGTTCGTGAACCTGTTTCTGGGCGCGGCACTGGTGTGGCGCGGGCAGGGGCCCCTCCCCACATTGGAAGAGCAGTCCGCAGCTGCCTTCCGCTTCGGCGATGAAGCGGTGGAGTGGCACGGCCACCGGGTCTCGGTCGAG
>Ga0335080_10006539_pt1 | contig 12049 bp, 10 predicted proteins | sample Lox_Sample_34_FD_206720 | JGI IMG/M metagenome (GOLD analysis project Ga0335080, IMG submission 206720) | Soil microbial communities from Loxahatchee National Wildlife Refuge, Florida, United States - Lox_Sample_3.4 | ecosystem: Environmental > Terrestrial > Soil > Wetlands | place: USA...
CGGTAAGCCGCTCGGCTGCCGCAGGGCGAGCACACACTCATCGTAGCAGCCGACCACCGCGGTGCCCGACAGCACCTCCACGCCTGCGGCGGCGAGCGAGTTAGCAGTCTCTGCCACCCAGCCGCTCACCGGCCGGCCATCAATCGTGCCGCTCTCGAATTGCAGCTCCCCGCCGGGCAGCAAGTCGCGCTCGCACACGATGACCTTGGCGCCCTGGGATGCGGCCGCCGCCGCTGCGGCAAGACCGGCGGCGCCCGCGCCGATCACCAGCACGTCGCAGTACAAGTGGCGCTCGCCGGGAAAGTGCACGATCGGCCGCCGGGGCGCCGTACCCAGCCCGGCGAGCCTGCGGATGAGCGGCTCGTAGCAGCGCCACGACGGCCACATGAAGGTCTTGTAGTAGAAGCCCGCGCCGAAGAGTGAGCCTGCGGCCCCGATGAGCGCCGAGACGTCAAAGCGCAGCGACGGCCAGCGGTTCTGAGTCGTGACGCGCAATCCGTCCGTGACCATCACCGTGGTCGCCGGCACGTTCGGGACCTGTCGCGCACCGAGCGTCAGGGTGCACAGCGCGTTCGGCTCCTCGGGGCCCGCGCTCAGGATGCCGCGCGGTCGCCGGTACTTGACGCTGCGACCCACCAAGCGCACGCCGTTGGCGAGCAGCGCCGCCGCGAGCGTATCTCCGTGCAGCCCATGCAAAGTGCGCCCATCGAGCTCGAACGTGTAGCGCCGGTCACGATTGATGACACCGCCCGCCGGGTTACGGAAGGTCCCACTCACCGCGGGCTTTCACTCGGTAACGCGCTGAGGTCCGTTCTTGTCTCGAGGATGGCGCCGCTCCTCAAGTCCCGATGCAGTTCGAGCCACATGCGGCAGCCCCGCACATGCTGCCAGTGCTCGATGGATCGCGCGGGCTCGGCGCTGCGAAAGTAGAGCTGCTCTGCGGCATCGACGCCCCACGGCGCGATGCTCAGCCGGAACTCGAACTCCGCCACCTCGCGCTCGCCACAGAAGGGACATGCGATCAGCATGCGGCGTCACTGCCGGGCAGGAAACGGCCCGGCTCCTTTCTCATCGAGCACATGACCCGAGGTGAAGCGCCCCAGGCGAAATGCACGGATCAGATCGTTCGCCCGTCCACGCGCGATCAGCTCGGCATAGGCATGGCCGGATGCGGGAATCGCCTTGAACCCGCCGTAGCACCAGCCGCCATTGAGAAACAGCTCGCCCTCGATGCGATCGATGATGGGACTGCCGTCCATGCTCATATCGTTCATGCCGGCCCAATGACGCAACAGCCGCAGATCGGCGACCTGCGGCAGCAGTGCCGTCAACGCGCGCGCGACATCGCGCACGCGCGTCACCTGTCCGTGCTGGGTCATCGAGGGATAGCCGTCGAGCATTCCGCCGAATACCAGCCCACCGCGGTCCGACTGCGAGACATACACCTCGCCGGCGCCCGGGAACATGTAGATGAGCACCGTGCCGAGCATCGGTTTGACGGGCTCGGTGACGCAGGCCTGCAGCAGGTGGGTCTCCAGCGGCAGCGCAATCCCGAGGCGCCGGCCGAGCTCTGCGCTGCGGCCTGCAACGGCGAGCGCGACGCGCTCAGCGCCAATGAAGCCCTGCGTGGTCTCCACGCCGCTGATGCGGCCGCCGCTCCGCGCGATGCCGAGCACCTCACAGCGCTCGATGATGTGCACACCGAGCTGCGCTGCGGCGCGCGCATAGCCCCATGCCACGGCATCGTGCCGCACCGTTCCGCCGCGGCGTTGCAACAGGCCCCCGGTAATCGCGAACTGTCGTGGCACGTCGAGGTCCAGGGCGGGCTCGAATCGGGCCACGGCGGCCCGATCCAGCAGCTCGGCATCGATGCCTGCAAGACGCATGGCATTGCCGCGGCGCGCGTACGCGAGTAACTCCTCCTCCGAGGAGGCGAGATCGAGCACGCCGCGCGGGCTGTACATGATGTTGTAGTTGAGCTCGCGCGCGAGCGTGCGCCAGCGCCGCAGCGAGTCCTCGTAGAAGTAGTGATTCTCGGGAAGCAGATAGTTCGAGCGCACGATCGTCGTGTTGCGTCCGACGTTGCCGTAGCCGACGAGCGTGCGCTCGAGGACCGCCACGCGCCGCACCCCGAAGTCACGCGCCAGGTAATAGGCCGTGGCCAATCCATGTCCGCCGCCACCGACGACCACCACATCGTAGGCCGCCGCGGGTGCGCGCCGCTCCCACAAGGGCTGCCAGGCGGCCGGCCCGCGCAGCGCCTCGCGCAGCAGCTGCAGCGCGCCGTACTTCACGCGTCGTCCCGCGCGGGTATGATCGCGCGGCTGCGAGCAAGCATCGCCATCCGCTGCGCCAGGGAAGTGACCGGCATGCCACAACGACGCACCAAGCCGAAGTACCGCCGCACCCCCGCCAACCTGCGCCGCCAGGCGCTCGTGGATGCCACGCTCGCGTGTCTGCGCAAGTTCGGCCACGAGGGTGTGTCAGTGCGGCGCATCAGCGCGCAGGCGGGTGTCTCGCCGGGACTCATCAACCACCATTTTCCGAGTATCACGACGCTTGCCGCGGCTGCCTACGAGACACTCGCCATGTCGCTGTTGCATTCGATAAGGCGCCACGCGCAGTTGCCGGGTGCCTCACCCCGCGAGCGGCTGCGCCGATTCTTCGAGGCTTCGTTCACGCCGGACATTCTCGACCCCGAAATCTTCAACGTTTGGCTCGTGTTCTGGAGCAGAGTCTCGCACGACCCCGAGATGCGCGTGGTCTACGACCGCACCTCGGAAGCCTACCGCGCCACGATCGAATCCATGCTTGCGCAGTTGCAGCGCACCGCGGACGTGCCGGCCTTCAACGTGCGCCTGGCCGGCATCGCGCTCGTAGCCCTGCTCGATGGCCTGTGGGTCTCATCGAGCCTCAACCCCAAGACCTTCAAGCCGAGCGACGCGGTGGCCCTGTGCGAGGACTGGACGGATGCTCTGTGCTCGGGCGCTTTCAGCAACGTGCGCACCGCACGCACGCCCCGCGCGCCGCGCCTGCAGGCGGCACCCGCGCGGCGCGGCTCCTAAGCCGGCGCCGCTGCTGCTCTTGTACGCGCGTACAACAGCACATGCAAGGCGCGCCCGGGGCCCGCGGCGCACGCGTGCGCGGCGCCTTGCATCACCGCACCCTTCGGCGGAACATGTCGTGCCCGATGACCCGCACAGCCCAGACCACGGCCCGCACGGAAGGCCCGCCGAGCACCCGCCCCGTCGCCGCACCGTTGCGCGTGGGGGTCATTCTCGCCGAGCGTTTCACGCTTTCGGCCTTTGCAGTCTTCATCGATCACCTGCGGCTCGCCGCCGATGAGGGTGATCGCAGCCGCCCGCTGCACGTGCAGTGGTCCATCATGGCCAGCCGTCGCGACTCCGTGCCGGCAAGCTGTGGCGTGCTGATCGAGCCCACGAGCGGCCTGCTCGCGCCCGAGTCGCTCGACTACGTGGTCGTCGTCGGCGGCATCCTGCACGCCGGCCCCCAGGTCGATGCGGCCACCACACGCTATCTGCGCGAGGTCGGCGCGACGCGCGTGCCGCTCATCGGCATCTGCACCGGCAGCTTCATTCTCTGCAGAGCCGGGCTCATGCAGGGACGGCGCTCCTGTGTCAGCTGGTATCACTACCAGGACTTTCTCGATGCCTTTCCCCAGCATGAGGTCGTGGCCGACCGGCTGTTCCTGGTCGATGGTCCGCGCATCACCTGCGCGGGCGGTGCGGGCGCTGCCGCGCTCGCCACCTATCTGATCGAGCGGCACTTGGGCCGTGCGCTCGCGCAGAAGGCAAGTCAGGTGCTGCTCTTCGATCGACCCCGCGCGGGCAGCGAGGCCCAGCCGCACCCGCCCCTGTCGCAGACGGTCAGCGAGCCGCGCGTGCGCCGCGCGCTGCTGCTCATGGAGCAGAATCTCACGCGCCCCATCGCGATCGAGGCTATCGCCGAGCAGCTCGGCGTCTCGATGCGCCAGCTGCAGCGGCTGTGCCAGGAGCAGGTCGGCATCGGGCCGGCCTTGCTCTATCGCCGCCTGCGCATGCGTTATGCCAACTGGCTGATCGAGAATACCGACCGCTCGGTCACCGACATCGCGCTCGAGGCGGGCTTCGCCGACTGCGCGCACTTCTCGCGCCAGTTCAAGGACGCCTACGGCCTGTCCCCCTCCACGCGCCGCCGCAAGCCGCGGCCGCAGGCCGACTCGGACGCGGCGCACGCACGCATCTTCGGTTAGCCCCTGCAGCTTGCCGCTGTACGTATCCGCGTTATATTATTGTCCTCATAATATTACGTGACAGCCGCGAGGAGTGCCCATGAACTCCGACGTCATCATCACCTGTGCCGTGACCGGCGATGACACCAGGGTCACCAAGAGTCCGCACTGCCCCATCACGCCGGAGCAGATCGCCGGCTCCGCGCTCGAGGCCGCGCGCGCCGGCGCCGCCATCGTCCACATCCATGTGCGCGATCCGCAGACCGGTGCCTTCAGCATGCAGACGCGCCATTACCGCGAGGTCGTGCAACGCATCCGCGACAGCGGCAGCGATGTGATCGTGAACCTCACGTGCGGCATGGGAGGCTACCTGTGCGTCGGCGAGCGCGGCCTCGAGGACACGCCAGCGCCCGGCACGGACTTCGTGAGCCAGGAAGAGCGCATGCGCCACGTGATCGAGCTGTGTCACGAGGGACGCTACCGGCCGGACATCGCGACGCTCGACTGCGGATCGCTGAATTTCGGCGACGGCAACCGCGCTTACGTGTCCACTCCGAGCTATCTGCGCCAGGGAGCCCGCATCCTGCGCGAGCTCGGCGTGAAAGCGGAGCTCGAGGTCTTCGACACGGGCAATCTCTGGTTCGTGCGCCAGCTGCTCAAGGAGGAGCTCATTCCGGCGCCGGCCCTGATCCAGCTGTGCACCGGCATCGCCTACGGCGTGCCCGCAGATGTCGGGCATCTGCTGGCGATGGTGAATACGCTGCCGGCCGATTGTGTCTGGACGTCCTTCGCGATCAGCCGCATGCAGATGCCGTGGGTCGCGCAATCGGTGCTGCTCGGCGGCAACGTGCGCGTGGGGCTCGAGGACAATCTGTACTTGAGCCGGGGTGTGTATGCGAGCAATGCGCAGCTGGTCGAGCGTGCGCGCACCATCATCGAGGCGATGGGTGCCCGCATCCTCTCATCGGGACAGGCCCGCGAGCGGCTGCAGCTGCGCTGAGCGCCGTGACGGCAGCCTCACTCTATCGCACACCGATCGCACCGGAATGGATCGACTACAACGGCCATGTCCGCGATGCGTACTATGGACTCATCGTAAGTTACGCCACGGATGCGCTCATGGATGATTTGGGAATCGATGCGACCTATCGCGAGCGTACCGGCTGCACGCTGTACACGCTTGAGTCGCACGTGCACTATCTCAGTGAGATCAAACAAAGTGACATCGTGAGTGTCAGCGTGCGATTGCTAGCGGCCGATGAGAAGCGCATGCACGCAGCATTCGATCTCACGTGCGAGGGGCGCGCCCGGCCGGCCGCCAGCGCCGAGAGCTTGCTGCTGCACGTGCATCAGGGGACCACTGTAAGCACGCGAGCTTTTCCGTCCGAGATTGCCGCAGCGATCGGGGCACTGCGGCGGAGCACCGCCGGCCTGGGCACCGATGTTCCGGGGTCGCGGTGCATCGAGTTGCGCCCGCATCGCGCGGGATGACCCCGGAAGCCCTACAGCGTCTGCTCGCGCCGCGCAGCATTGCCCTGATCGGGGGCGCCTGGGCGGATGCGGCGGCCGCCGCGGCGCGCACGATCGGTTATACGGGCGCGCTGTGGCGCGTGCACCCCACGCGTGCGGCCGCTGCGGGTGCGACCTACTACCGCTCGGTCGACGAGCTACCGGGTGCCCCGGATGCCGCATTCCTCGCTGCCCCCGCGCGCGAGATCCCCGGCATCGCAGCCGCGCTCGAGCGGCGGGGTGCCGGCGGCTTCGTGTGCTTTGCCTCCGGCTTCTCGGAGACCGGCTCGCCCGAGGGCGCACGACTCACGGAAGAGCTGCTGAGCGCGGCTGGCGATCTGCCCTTCTTCGGCCCGAATTGCTACGGATTCATCAATTTCCTCGACTCGGCCGCGCTCTGGCCCGATCAAGTGGTGGGGCCGCCCGTCGAGCGCGGTGTCGCGCTCATCTGCCAGAGCGGCACGATCGCACTCAGCCTGCAGTTCAACGCGCGCTCGCTGCCGCTCGGCTACGTGATCACGGTCGGCAACCAGAGCCGGCTTGCGGTGGAGGACATGATCGACCTGCTCTCGAGTGATGCGCGGGTCAGCGCCTTCGGACTCTACGTCGAGGGGATCAACGACACGGTGCGCTTCGCCGCCGCCGTGGCGCGTGCACGCGCCGCCGGCAAGGCTATCGCCGCGGTGAAAGCCGGACGCACGCCGGCCGCCGCGCGCACCGCTCACAGTCACACTGGCGCCCTCGTCGGCGCGGATGCCGCCTTCGATGCCTTCTGCCGGCAGACCGGCATCGCCCGCTGCGAATCGCTCGCGACCTTGTGTGAGACCTTGAAGGTGCTGCACGTGGGCGGCCCGCTGCCCGCACGCCGCGTGCTCATCATGGGCGCGTCGGGCGGCGACATGGCGATGACTGCGGACGCCGCACGACACCTCGAGCTCGAATTCGCGCCGCTGCCGGCGGCTACGGTGAAGCAGTTGCGCGATGTGCTCGGCGAGCGTGTGACGATCTCGAATCCCTTCGACTTTCACACGCACATCTGGTTCGACCGTCCGGCGCTGCATGCCACATTCGCGGCCGTGCAGCGCGCCGGCTTCGATGCCGTCGGCTTCATGCTCGATTGCCCGCCGGCGCCTGCGGACACCTCGGCTTACTTCGGCGCGATCGAGGAGTTCGTGAGCGCTGCGCAAGGTGCGCCGAGTCGCTGCGCGCTCATCTGCTCACTGCCGGAGTCCATGCGGGCGGAGACTCGGCAGAGCTGTCTTGCTGCCGGCGTCATCCCGCTGCAGGGACAGCGTGAAGCGCTCGAAGCGCTCGCCGGCGCCGCCGCGATCGGTGCTGCCTGGACCGAGCAGCGCCACGTGGAGCTGCGCATCGCGCGCCGACCCGTATCGGAGTCATGTGCCGAGGCCGACTCGGTGCATACCCTCACCGAGTACGAGGGCAAGGCGGCGCTCGCCGCCTACGGCATACGCATTCCGCGCGGGCGTCTCGCCGCACCGGCAGACGTGGCCGCCCTGGCCACGGAGATCGGCTTTCCAGTCGTGATCAAGGCGGTGGGCGCGACGCTCGAACACAAGTCCGAAGTGGGTGGCGTAGTGCTCAACGTGCGCGATGCCAAGGAGGCGGTGGCGGCCGCTGCGCGCCTTGCCGTATTGAGCGATACGCTGCTCGTCGAGGAAATGATCAGCGATGGTGTTGCGGAGATGCTGATCGGGGTGAGCGCCGATCCGCAGTTCGGACAGCTGCTGGTTCTCGGTGCCGGAGGAGTGCTCACGGAGCTGCTGCGTGACAGCGTCACCTTGCTGCCGCCGTTCACCCCGGCGAGCATCGAGGCGGCGCTCGGGCAGCTCAAGGTCGCTGAGCTGCTGCGCGGCTATCGTGGCAAGCCGGGCGGGGATGTGGCCGCACTCATTTCCACGGCCCTGGCGTGTGCTCGCTATGCCGAGGCTCATGTGACAACCCTCGTGGAACTCGATATCAATCCGGTCATCGTGCGGCCGAGCGGCCGTGGTGTCGTCGCCGTCGATGCGCTGGTGCGTCTGACGGCAGGAGAACACTGATGTCTGAGGCTAATCAGAGCGGCATCCGCGCGGATGCCGCAGGTCCGGTGCTCGAAGTGACGATCGACCGCCCGAAGGCGAACGCCATCGATCTGGCGGCCAGCCGGCGCCTGAACGATGTCTTCACCGCATTCCGCAACGATCCCAAGCTGCGCGTCGCGATCGTCACGGGGGCCGGCGAGCGCTTCTTCAGCGCGGGTTGGGGCGTCGGCGGCTTCGGCGGCCTCAACTACCCGCGCAATCTCGACAAGCCGCTCATTGCCGCGGTCAACGGCATCGCGTGCGGCGGCGGCTTCGAGATCGTGCTCGGCACCGACATCATCGTGATGGAAGAGCATGCGCGCTTCGCGCTGCCCGAGATCAACGTCGGCGTCCTGGCCGATGCGGGCACCATCAAGCTGCGGCGGCGCGTGCCCTACCACGTCGCGGTCGAGTTCCTCATGACGGGCCGCTGGATGGATGCGGCCGAGGCCAAGCACTGGGGCCTCGCCAACCACGTCGTGCCCACGGGTCAGGCGCTCGCCAAGGCGCGCGAGATCGCGCAACAACTCGCATCCGGTCCGCCGCTGCTCTTCCCTGCCATCAAGCAGCTGCTGCGCCACACGGAGATGGTGCCTGAGCACGAGGCCTTCGCGCTGCACGACGCCCTCGATGCAGTGCAGAAGGTCATCCGTTCGGAGGATCTGCGCGAGGGAACTCAAGCCTTCAGCGAGAAGCGCAAGCCCGTCTGGAAAGGCGTCTGAGCCGCCCGTTCAGGTCCCTCAGCCGCGCGCGCCCCGGGCGAGGCGCGGGTGCTCGCAGAAGCGGCCCATCCGCAGGCACGCCCCATCGATCGCGGCATCCTCCGCGGCGAAGCAGATGCGGATGTACTGCTGCGTGCACTTGCCGAACGCGGCGCCATCGAGCACCGAGACGCCCTCGGCCTCGTAGAGCGCGCGCATGAACTGATAGCCGTTCAGGCCCGTGGCGCTCACATCGACCAGCATGAACATGCCCGCCTGCGGCTCCACTGCGCGCAAAGTGGGAATGCTCTGCAGACCGCCCAGGAAGCGCTGCAGCTTCACCCGGCAGTATTCGCGTATCTGCTGCTCCGCGGCCGCAGCGTTCGCCAGCGCGACGATAGCAGCCTCCTGGATGAAGCCCGGCAGGCCGAAGAGCATGCACATGGCGAGCGCTTCGACGTGACGCGCGACCTCGCGTGGAGCGATGAGCCAGCCCGCCCGCCAACCCGTCATGGCATGGGTCTTCGACAGGCTGCTGACCGTGACGACCTGCTCGGGCAGACGCGCGGCCAGGCTCGGGACGCGCCCTCCCGGTGCGAGCCCGGCATACACCTCGTCGCTCACGATCCACAGGTCGTGGCGGCGCGCGAGAGCCGCGATGGCCTCGAGCTCTGCTTCCTCGAGGATGGCCCCGCTCGGATTGTTCGGCGTGGCCCAGAAGAGCGCACGCGTGCGCGGGCTGATCAAGCGTTCGAGTGCCGCGAGGTCGGGCCGAAACCCGCTCGCGCTCGGCACGCGCACCATGCGCGCGCCCGATACCTCGAGAGTGGCGGGATAGGTCGGGTACATCGGCTCGAGCGTCATGACCTCATCGCCCGGGCCCGCGAGGCACAGCGACGCTGCGAACAGGGCATTCTGGGCTCCGGCGAGACACACGACCTGATCGGGATGCGTGTCCTGGCCGGAGCGTGCGGCGTGCGCTCGGGCGATTGCCATGCGCAGCGGCAGTCGTCCCGCAGCAGGTGCGTAGTGCGTATCCCCCGCACGCAACTGCTCGATGGCGCGCTCGACCACCTCCTTGGGCGTGTCGAGGTCCGGATCTCCCACGCTCAGCACGATCACGTCCGCACCGCGCTCACGCGCGGCGAGCGCCTCGTAGTGCGTGATCCAGGCGTCGGCGCCCTCGCCGCTGATGCGTGCCGTGAGCTCCGAGAGTCTCATCACGCCTGCACGAAATCGCTGCTCACGAGCTCGAGCAGGGTCGGGCCGCGGCGCTCCAGAGCGGCGCGGATGCGCTCGCCGAGCACCGTAAGTGTGCTGACGCGCACTGCCTCGGCGCCGCAGGCGCGGGCAAGCGCGATGAAGTCCGGGTTGCGCGCCACCACGCCGAGTGGCGTGATGCCCGCTCGCAGCATGTCATCGCGAATCTGACCGAGCGCGCCGTTGTTCCACACGACGATCGGCAAGGCGAGCTCGCATTCGACCGCGGTCGTCAGCTCCTGCAAGGTGAAGCCGAGTCCAAAGTCTCCGGCAAGCGCGAGCACCGCGCGCCGTGGCTGCGCGATCTTCGCGCCGAGCGCCGCGGGCAGCGCGTGTCCCAAGGTTCCGTAGCCGGAGGGGTGCACCCACACGCCGGGACGCTCGGCGGCAAAGGCATAGATGCCGTGATAGGCGATCTGCGTCATGTCACTGAACACGATCGCATCGGATGGCGTGCTCTGGCGCAGCGTCTGCAACACCGCACTGAAGGTGCGCGCATTCGCGTCGAACTGCTCCTCGATTGCGGCGCGTTGACGCGCGCTGCCTCCGCTTTGCGTGCGCCAGCCCGAGCGCGGCGTGATCGCACGCGCGAGGGCCTGTAGGCTCGTCCTCGCATCACCCCAGATTGCCACTTCAGGTCCGTACTGGTCCGCAAGCCGCAGCGGATCGATGTCGATGCGGATCAGCTTGCCCTCGATCCGCAGCCGCATGCCGTTGAAGATATCGGTCTCCGAAAGCTCGGTGCCGACGGCGAGCACCACGTCCGCGCCGGCGATCAACTCGCGCGTGACGCTATAGGGCAGGCTCGCGCCGAGGCTCGCCGGATGCGACTCCGGCAGCACACCCTTGCCCGCGGCCGTCGTGACGAGATAGGCATCGAGCGCCTCGACGAGCTGGCGCAGCGCATCGCCGGCAGCGCGCGCACCCCCACCGGCGATGAGCAGCGGGCGCTGTGCCCCGGCGAGCAGCGCCGCCGCGCGCTCGATCGCATCTGCCGCCGCTTCAGGCGCGCCCTGCACAGCAGCGAAGCGCTCGGCTGCGTGCGTCGTCGGCTCGGCGAGCAGATCCAAGGGTATGCCCACGTAGGCGGGCCGCGCGCGAGCGCCGTGCAGGCTCGTGAGCGCCGCGCACAGGTGATCGCGCACATCCTCGACCGATGAGGCCGTGCGTGCCACGGCCGTGACACCGGCCGCGAGTCCCAGCTGATCGTTGAGCTCGTGCAGCACGCCCCAGCGCTTACCGAGTGTCTCGCGCGCCGGCGTGCTCGCGATCACGAGCATCGGTACCGAGTCCGAATATGCTTGGCCCACCGCGGTCAGAACGTTCGTGAGTCCGGGACCGGAGATGACGAACGCCGCCGCCGGGCGCCCGCTTGCGCGCGCATAGCCGTCGGCTGCGAAGCCGGCGTTCTGCTCGTGCCGCACCAGGACGTGGCGCAGGCGCGCGCTCCCCAGACCGCGGTACAACTCGATGTTGTGCACCCCGGGAATGCCGAACACGGTATCGATGCCGTTCATGGCAAGCAGCTCGACGACGTAGTCGCCGACCGTTCGCATGCGTGTGCTCACTGTGGCCTCCTCGCGCGGGGGTGCAGCTCGCCCTTCACGCGCCGTACGGGCGCAGCAGGGCTCGCGAGATAATATGCCGTTGCACCTCGCTCGTGCCGTCCCAGATACGCTCGACGCGCGCATCGCGCCAGATGCGCTCCAGAGGCAGATCCGCCATGAGTCCCATGCCGCCGTGGATCTGCAGGGCCTCATCCGCCACCATCGCGAGCATCTCGGTGGCTTTGAGCTTTGCGACTGCTATATCCATCTCGGTGGCGCTCTTGTGCTCGAGCTTCCATGCGGCCTCGAGCATCAGCAGCTCCGCCGCACGCAGCTCCACTGCCATGTCGGCGAGCTTGAATGCGACCCCCTGAAAGCGGCCGATCGGCTGTCCGAACTGCACGCGCTCCGCCGCCCATTGCTTGGCATGCTCGAGAGCGCGCTCCGCGCGACCCACGCAGTTGGCTGCGACCTGCAAGCGCGTGGAGCCGAGCCATGTCTTGGCAACCTCGAAGCCTTCATCGAGGGCACCGAGCACCGCCGCGCGCGGCACGCGGCAGTCGCTGAAGTGCAGGATGCTGTTGGTGTAGCCGCGATGCGAGACGCTCTTGTAGCCCTGACGCACCTCGAATCCCGGCGTACCCACGTCGACGAGAAACGCCGTGATGCGGCGCCGCGCGCCCCGCGCGCTCGATTCCTCGCCCGTGGCTGCGAACAGGA
>Ga0335080_10006540_pt1 | contig 12047 bp, 12 predicted proteins | sample Lox_Sample_34_FD_206720 | JGI IMG/M metagenome (GOLD analysis project Ga0335080, IMG submission 206720) | Soil microbial communities from Loxahatchee National Wildlife Refuge, Florida, United States - Lox_Sample_3.4 | ecosystem: Environmental > Terrestrial > Soil > Wetlands | place: USA...
GGCCATACAAACCCTTGGCATCCTGATCGTGCTGGCGGCGATTGTGCTGGTGCAAATGCCGGAGCGGGGGGGCGACGAGGCGACTTTGCTGGAACCGATCGAGTGAAAACAACGACTTGAGCGTAAATTCAACAACTTAGCTGCAAGAAAACGTAAGCCAGAACAAATTCACGCGCCCAAACGGCCGATTATCGAGCGCCCGGAGTCCCGTAGAATGCCTTTTCCCGGGCCTGGGAGCCTCCAGGATCGCGCTCCGCGGGCTACCCCGCCCCGGAGAGAGGCCACTCGGCGCCCAGACTGCGCGCCTGGGCGATTCCAGGCAATTAATAGCTCTGTGAAAATACATGCTATATAAGACTGTTGTTGATTATCTTAAAGATACCAGCATCTAGTCTTTCAACGTGCATTCGCAATCAGCCGGGGGCACGCGCGCTTGCAGAAACTGTGAGGCGCGCTTGTAGGCGTCGATTTGATTCTCCACGCGCGAGAAGCCGTGCCCTTCGTTCTCGTAGATTTTGGATTCCGCCACGCCCCCACGTTTCTTTACCGCGTCCACCACCTGCTGGGTCTCTTCCTTCGGACAGCGAGGATCGTTTCCTCCGGCCAGCAGCAGCAGCGGCGCTTTCACCTGATCGATGAAATTGATGGGGGAGCGCTCCTGGTAGAGCGCCTTGTTCTTTTCGAGATCGCCCATGGTGGCCAGATCGGATTGTTGCAGCACTGGATCTTCGTTCTGAATTTCGGTAAACCAGTTCACGAACGGGACAATCGACACACCCGCGGCCCAGACCTCAGGCGCCTTGGTCACGCCCATCATGGTGAGATAGCCGCCGTAGCTGCCGCCCATCAGAATCAGTTTCTTGGGATCGACGTAGCCGGTCTGCTTGATCCAATCGGCTGCGGCAAGCACGTCTTGCAAATCGCCTCCCCCCATGTCAAAAAGATTGGCCTGCTGGAATTCCTTTCCATAACCAGTCGACCCGCGATAGTTGGGGGCGATCACAATGTAGCCCTGGTTCACGATGTGCTGCACGAAGCGATTGAAAGAATTCACCGTTTGGGCGGTGGGGCCGCCATGCACGTAAACAATCGCAGGACTGATGGGCTGGCGGGGAAGGTTGTAGGGTGAGTAGACGAAGGCGGAGATGGTCCACTTGCCATCGCGGCTGGGGTAATGCACAAGGTAAGGCTCAACCATGTCGTCGGCACCAATGCCGGCTACCAGCGATTGCGTGATCTGGCGGGATTTCTCGGTCGCCATGGAATAGGTCCAGACATCATTCGGCGCATTGGGTCCATTGTGGAAGTAGAGCAGGCGGGCGCCGTCGCGCGTGAACGCCGACTCGGCCCCGGCAATGCTGTTCACGCCCTTCGCGAGAGGCAACGGACGCGTCTTTCCGGTGAGCAGGTCGTGCAGATAGATATCAGTGTTGCCATCAACGTTCGCGGTCCACGTGAGATGCTTGCCGTCGGGCGAGAAATTGCCTCCGCTGATTTCCCACTTGTCCTGCGTCAGCCACGTGATCTTCTTGGTAGTGATGTCGAGCAGGCCGACGTTTTCGTAGCCGTTCGCGGCGTTTGAGGTAATCAGAAGCTTTTTGCCGTCCGGCGAGATGTCGTTCGCGGCGAAAAGTTGCTCGCCATCATGCGGTGTCAGCAGCGTGCTCTTCCCGGTCGCAACTTCTGCGATAAAGATATTGGAATCCGTTCCCTTTGCCTGTTGCTGGGTGTAGGCAATCCACTTCCCATCCTTCGACCAGATCGGGCCGGCGTTCAGTTTGTCGGCGGGCGTGCCGGTGGTCAGGTGCTGCACCTCACGCATGAGCGTGTCGTAGACATCGATCTCGAAAACCGAAGAAGTCTTGGGCTTGACGAGGTAGGCGAGGTAACGGCCGTCAGGCGACCACGTCGGGTTCTCCTCGGCGATCAGGCGGGTGTGGGTGACATTCACGACCTGGCCAGTCTTCGGAGAAACCAGGAAAATGTCCCACTGCTCGTCACCGTCGTAATCGGACTGGTAGGCGATCCACTTGCCGTCTGGTGACCATGTCGGCGCGGCCTGGCGCTGGTCGCTGATAGTAAGTTGAGTCGGCCATCCGCCGTCGGCGGAGACCGTCCACAGGTTCATCCGCCCGCTGATGTTGGCGGTGAAGACGATGGAACTGCCGTCCGGCGACCAGGCTGCGCCGCCGATGGCGCGAGTCATGTAAAGCCGCTCGATGGAGAGACTCTTTTCCACCTTCAGATTCGACTTGCTGGAAATCTGCTTGGGGTCGGTGATAGCAGCGGGCGGGGTCAGGGTCTGGGCCGCGAGTGTCATGGTCATGAGAATACCGGCAACAAGAATGAGAACGCGCATAGGTGTTTTCGGGTATGACGCAAGAAGAAAAAGTGTAGCAGGTTCGAAACACGGGGTGAATGTGCGCACCCGGGCCGCCGCGCGCCACTCTCTCAGCAACCGGCACTGACATCGCCGCCATCTGAGAAGGGTCAACGGGAGGAGTCATGAACCGCTTCGTTCTGCTATGCACAATGCTGGTCCTGAGTGGCGCGTCCTTCGCGCAAGAATCCAATCCGCCAGCTACCGATCAGACCGTCACGCCAATGCAGCAAACCCCGGTCTACCGGGTCCAGGTGGTGGCGCGTACTACACAGGCGGTGAACTATCGCCATCACAGCGGTGGAACGGAAATTGGCTTCCGCGGCACCGACATCATGCAGGAAGCCAAAGGCAAGGCGCGGGTCGAGAGTCGAACTGGACGAATCGAGATTGATGCCCAGTTCGAACACCTGCGAAAGCCGCAGATGTTTGGTCCTGAGTATCTGACCTACGTATTGTGGGCGATCACACCCGAAGGACGAGCCGTCAATCTCGGCGAGGCTATGCCCAATGACGATGGCAAGAGCTCAATCGAAGTCAGCACCGACTTGCAGGCGTTCGGTTTAATCGTGACCGCCGAGCCCTACTTCGCGGTGACTCGTCCGAGCAATGAAGTGGTTTTGGAAAATGAGGTCAAGTCTGACACCAAGGGTTGGGAGATGCCCATCGACGCCAAGTTCGACCTGCTGGAACGGGGATCGTATCGAGTCGAACTTCATGGACAACAGTTGCCCTCGGTGACCGCCGATCCGAAAATGCCGGTCGATCTTCTGGAGGCCATGAACGCGGTGGCGATTGCCCGAGCCCAACAAGCCGACCAATACGCTCCCGAGCCATTGCAGAAGGCTGAAGATTTCCTGGCGCGGGCGCAGGACTATTACCAGCGCAAGCAGGGCGACAAGGCTATCGGCACCGTGGCGCGAGGCGCGGTGCAGTCCGCCGAAGATGCGCGCGTGCTCGCAATCCGTACTCGAGAGCAGCGGGAACAGGAAGCGCAGCGCCAGGCCATGCAGCAGCAGACTGCCGCGGCACAGGCGCAAGCTGACCAGGAAGCGCAGCAACGCCAGCAGGCCGAGCAGGACCGTCAGAAGGCAGAACAGGCCAAAGCCGAAGCCGATCAGGCTCGCCAGCAGGCCGAGCAGGCTCAGGCCACTGCCGAGGCGCAGCAGCAGGCCGCCGAGGCGCAGGCACATCAGGCCGAGCAGGACAAAGAGCAGACTCGCCAGCGCCTGATGCAGCAGTTGAATCAGGTCCTGGAGACTCGTGAAACCGCCCGCGGGCTTATCGTCAATATGCCGGACGTGCTCTTTGATACCGGCAAGTACACGCTGAAGCCCGGGGCGCGTGAGCGACTGGCTAAAGTGGCGGGCATTCTCCAAGCGTATCCCGGATTGACGGTGCAGGTAGAAGGCTACACCGACAGCACGGGCACTCCGGAGTTCAACCAGCAGCTTTCCGAGCAGCGCGCCAGTAGCGTGCGCGATTATCTGGTGCAGCAGGGAGTGTCGACTAATAGCATCACTTCGCAGGGTTTTGGCGAAACTCAGCCGGTGGCCTCGAATTCCACCGCTGCCGGGCGCCAGCTGAATCGCCGCGTGGATATGGTGGTGACGGGAACGTCAATTAACGGGAACAACGGACCGGGAACAAATCAAAGTCCGGCAGAAACCACGCCCACACAGAATCCGGCCATGAGTCCGAATACTCCGATGCAGCCGGTGCCGGCCCCACAGACTCAGCCCCAGCCGCCCCAGGACAACACTCCCCATCGGTAAGCCGCTGAAGGGATCTGCTGCGAAGTGTGCGGCAGATCCTTTTCCCGCGAAACCTCCTCTCAGGGCGCTGCGTTCTTGTGGATGTCAACCGTTGACCACGTTTTGTCGGCCGCATGGCAGAGAGTTTCAAGCGCACACTCGGCGCATTTGGGCGAGCGCGCCATGCATAGTTTGCGGCCGTGCCAGATGATCTGGTGCGAAAACAACGTCCACTTCTCCCGCGGGATTGTTCGCATCAGATCCTGCTCGATTTTTTTCGGATCCTCGTTCCTGGTTAGCTCCAGCCGGCGCGAGATGCGCTGCACGTGGGTATCAACCACGACTCCTTCATTCTTGCCGAAGAACGTACCCAGCACGACATTGGCTGTCTTGCGCGCGACCCCCGGCAAGGTCAGCAGCTTTTCCATCTCGCAGGGCACTTCACCGTTGAATTCGCTGACGATCCTCTGGGCTGCTCCGACCACCGACTTGGCTTTGTTGCGGAAGAAACCGGTGGAGTAAATATCGGGCTGCAGCTGTTCGGGCTTCAGGCGGGCAAAATCCTGGACCGTCGGATATTTCCTGAACAACTCGGGGGTGACGCGATTCACATTCACGTCGGTCGATTGTGCGGAAAGGATGGTGGCAACAAGCAGCTCCCATGCGGTCTTGTGATTCAGCGCACAGGTGACCTCGGGATATTGCTGATCAAGGCGAGCTAGGATATCTCGGACTCGCTCCGGAGCGAGGGGATCGTAACCCTTGACTTTCTTATTGCGACTCGCGACCGGTTGCCGCCCCGTGGATGGCGCGCCCGGACCCCACGCGGCCTTTGCCGATTTCGGCTGGCGGGATGCACCCCGGCTCTGCTGGTCGCGGGGCAGGCTGCGGGCTCCTTCCTGACGGCCGCTCTTGGCGGGTTGACGCGGGACCATTCCTCGAACCATAGGATTCCCTTGAAAGACGAGACGATCTTAGCAGAGGCAAAACCATGTCAGATTTCAGATCGTTGATTGCGGGCTTGGCAGCGAAGCTGGCCGCGCACGCATTCGCGATCTACAGTCTTAGGATCTGCATCGCGTTTCCGTCCCTTCCCTTCGGTAACCCCGCAAGCAATTGACGCGGCTCCGCGCGGTCATTACAGTAGGCACATCCACGTAATCGAGGGAAAGTACTGTGGCGGTTAAGTCCATCCAACTCGGGCAGGTGTGGCGCAATGATCAAAGTGGCCAGGATTATCTGGTCACCAAGGTGTACAGCGAGGTATTCACGCAGTACGCCGTGTTGCGACCCGCTGAAGTCACCGCGCCCGACGCTCCTACCGTGCGCGTGAAAGTCACCAAAGCTGCCGGCGGGGCCTCCCTGCCTGGCTACACATTTACGCAAGAAGGATCTTTTTAAGAATCGCCCTCGGACCTCTGACTTCAGACCTCGGACAAAACTCACGTGCTACGCTATGGGTGAATCTCGGCATTCAGAGTATTTGGGAGACGAATCTCTAAACCAGCGCTGCCAGAACACCTGAGCTGGCTGACGTCCGAGGTCCGAAGTCGGCTTTTCCATGACTGAAAAAATACTCGCCGTACTCTTCGTCTTCATCAAGTCCGTGATCGCGACCACCGGATATGGTGGGATCGCGCTGCTGATGGCGATCGAGTCGGCCTGCATTCCCTTGCCTTCGGAATTGATCATGCCGTTTGCGGGATATCTCGTATACGACGGCACACTCAAGCTGATCTGGGCGGCGACAGCGGGTGCGATCGGGTGCAATCTGGGGTCGCTGGTGGCCTACGAGATCGGGTGCTCGGGCGGGCGGCCGCTGGTGGAAAAATACGGCCGCTGGATTCTGCTCAGCCATCGCGAACTGGACTGGGCCGACCGCTTCTTTGCGCGCTGGGGATACCTGGCGGTGTTCATTGCCAGGCTGCTGCCCGTGATCCGGACGTTTATCGCGTTGCCAGCGGGGATCGCCCGCATGCCGCGCGGCCGGTTTCATCTCTACACGTTCCTGGGTTCGTGGCCGTGGTGCCTCGGCCTAGCCTGGCTGGGAATGAAGCTGGGTGAGAATTGGCGGGAGCTGGGAAAGTATTTCCATCAGTTCGATGCGGTGATCGGCGTCGTGTTGGCCGCAGGTGCGATCTGGTTCGTATGGTCGCACTGGCAGAACCGAATGCGGGCGGCGTAGTACGGAACGCCAGGGACCACCTAGGGACAGGCGTCCGCCTCTCCGAGCGCGCCCGGAGACAGTTCCTAAGACCGTGGAGCGTCATCCCGGAGGCCCGGCGCAGATCAGCCCGCGGGACTTGGCATGGAGCGGTTAGTGACGAAGCCGAGGGTGGCGGTAGTATGCGCCAGCTCTTTTGCGCGGCTGGAGAAAATGCCGCACTGCGGGATGACTCTCGTATGAAGTTGCCTTCTTAGCCGCCCGAATTCGCGGTACGTCAACCATCAACCTTAAGAAAGCGCGCGATCAGCTTCTCGTGCCATTTCCACGGGAGGATACGCTTCAGAGCAAGCTGGATTCTCGCGTCGTTTCCCACCAGGTACCGCAATTTCGGGTTGGGATCCCGAGCGACACGGACAATTGCGAGGGCTACCTCAATGGGATCCCGCTTGTGGATTTTCTGCACCGCGTCGCGCATGCGCTCTCCACGGTCACGGTTGGGCGAGCTGCCGTCGAGGGTCTTCTCTCCCAGGACAGCATTGCGTGTCCAGATGTCAGTTTGAAACGAACCCGGCTCGATCAATACAACTTTGATGCCAAGAGCATTCACCTCCAGCCGCAGAGACTCGGTCCAGCCCTCGAGCGCGAACTTCGATGCGGCGTAGCTGCTGATAGAGAACGCGCCGTGCAGGCCGGTGATGGACGAAACCATGATGATGTGGCCCGACCGCTGGCGCCGCATGGTCGGCAGCACCGCCTGGGTCATAGCTACGGCCCCGAAGAAGTTCGTCTCGAATTGCAGGCGGATTTCGTCGAGCCGCATGTCCTCGGCGAAACCGGCCACCGCAAAACCTGCATTATTCACCAGCAGGTCGAGCCGGCCGTGATCGCGGACCGCGGCATCGACGAAGCCGGGAATGGATTGGTGTTGGGAGACATCGAGCTCGCGAACCTCGATTCGCTCGGTCATGCCCGCAGCCCGGGCGGCCTCCTCGAGGCGGGCGCGCCGTCCCAGGTCGCGCATCGAGGCCACCACGCGAAAACCGTCCTTTGCCAGTTCGACGGCCGTCAGCAGGCCAATCCCGCTGGACGAACCGGTTACCAGGGCAATCTTCTCGGCCATGACACCTCCGCACTGGGCTTGGTGTCTTTTATCACAGCGCGACAGGGCGTGTGGTGGGAGAATTAGAGCAGCTTCCACAGGCGCCGCTCTCCACGAGCGGGAAGGAGGCCTTATGCCGTGGTCCCGGGATCGCTTCCACCGTAATCCGTATTTCCACTTCCATCCTCTGCAGTCGACGTATTCGCTGATCGCGGTGCTGGTGCTGGTCGGCCTGCTGGCATGGATGCTGACCATGCTGCCCCGGTAAAGGGCGTAGTAGAGACGCGGCTGGCCGCGTCTCGCACGACTGCGGAACCCCGTCCGAACGCTTGCCTGCGATGTGCCCGCCATGCCGCCAGCGGACGAGGCAGGCCATCACTACGGCCTGCCATATGGCATACTCAATATTGACAATCTGGCAACATCCTGCTTAGACTATCCGTATGAAGCCATCGGCCAGAGCCATCCGGGAAATGCCTGGAATCGCCCGCAAAGGACAACCGGGAAGTGGTTCAGGAACCAGCCTCGGGCTCCAGGCTAGCCGGCCCGCCGACTTGATTCGCGAGGTCGAACGCGGCTTCTCCTTTCGCTTGCTCAAGACCTTCGCGGCGGCGACCGGCCTGCCGGTTTCACGAATCGCTTCCCTGCTCAACCTTCCGGAACGCACCTTGGCGCGACGGCGGGTATCCGGCCGATTGGCGCCGGACGAGTCGGAGCGGTTGCTGCGCCTAGCGCGCGTATTCGATAAGGCAGTGGCGTTGTTCGAGGGTGACGCAACGGCGGCCATGGCCTGGCTGACTTCGCCGCGAAAGGCTCTGGGCGCTGAAAGCCCCCTGGCTTACTCGCGCACCGAGCTGGGCGCCCGCGAGGTGGAGAACCTCATGGGCCGTCTGGAATACGGCGTCTTCTCGTGATCCTCAGTGCCTGGCGCATCACCAAACGAAAACACGCCAAAACTGCCTTCAGCGGAGAAGGCGCGCGCCTGTATGGCGGACGCTGGAACAGTCCCAGCGTGCCGATGATCTACACTGCGGAGACCCAGTCGCTGGCGGCGCTCGAGCTTCTGGTACATCTCGATAGCCCAGCACTGCTTGATCAGTATGTGCTGATCGCAGTGGGGATCGAGAAGGCACTGGTTCTCAACCTCGATCTGAAAGAGTGGCCGAAGGACTGGCGGGAGAGCCCTCCGCCCGCCCGGTTGCGGGAAATTGGCGACGCCTGGATCGAGGCGGGCAAGTCTGTGGCGCTTCGCGTTCCCAGCGCGCTGGTGCCGGATGAGAGCAATTTTCTGCTGAACCCTCGGCACCCGGACTTTGCCCGCCTGCGAACCAGCAAGCCGGTGCCATTTCGGTACGATGCCCGGCTGGTCAAGAAGTAGCGCCCTGGCCTGGCGGCCCGTTCGTTAGGCGCTGACCTGGTGGGAAGCAATACGGCCATCATTGCGAGACTAACGGGTAACCTCGAACACCACGCCGTACCCACCCTTGTTGCCGTTGGAGGTGGTTCCGTAGACGTTGCCCTTCGTGTCAAGGATCACGCCCGCCACCGGCAGCCCTCCGTCCGTGCCCTTGAAGCGATGCAAGACTCTGTGACGATGTTTTGCTACCCAGGCCGGGCCGCCCTCGATGTCGTTCGAGTCGTCCGGGCCCTAAAATCCAGGATGATCCGACCATTGGACTTATTCTTCATGCCTGGTCGAGGCGCGTGAGACACCCGCACCTGCCTGAACGGGAGAGATGCCATCCGTCGGATTGCGCTTCGGGCGAAGGACCGCCGAGCGCGCTGGCCCGAGGAAGTGCCGTGCCGCTCGCTGCGGCACGGCGAATGCTGGCGGGTTAGCGTGGCGTCAACAGGTAAGCGTGCTCCAGCCCGTTGTGCATGCCCAAGCCCACGATCTGTCCCACATTGTTGATGCCCTGGGCGTCGAGCAGTTCCCATCCCTTGTGTCGCGGAATCAGGGTGTTGAGATCTTTCATTTTGGTGCCGTTATAAACAAACGCATGATAGGTGCCGTTCACGGTAAATTGTCCCACCACGATTCCGGCATCATTGATTGCGAAACCCCAACTGATGCTGGTCTTGTCGCCGATGAAGCCGAGGTCTTTCAACTTGCCCTTGGGAGACATCAGGAAGGCGTGGGTGCTTCCGTCTTTGGTGTAGGCCAGACCGGTCACTTGACCGTTGTTGTTGACGGCATAGGCCTCGCTCCACGCGCCGCCAAGGGTTCCGATCTTGGACATCTTCCCTTTTTTCCAGACGAAGCCGAAGAAGTTTCCATCGGCATCGTAGGAGGTGCCGGTGACCACGCCCTTCTTATTGACACTCTGGGCGCTATTCCACCAGTCAACGTTGTCGGGAGATCCCAGCGTCCCCAGATCAGTCATCTGACCATTGCTGTAGAGGAACGGGTGGTTGGCGCCGTGCGAGGTGACGGCGGAGCCGACGACCTGTCCAGAGTCGTTGATATCGTAGGCCACCGCGGAGCCTCCTCCCAAATCTCCGATGTCGGTCAGAGTGCCGTTGCTCGCCAGGAACGCCCGGTAGGTGCCATTGGCGATGGTGGAATAACCCGCGATCTGGCCGGAGGCATTGATCCCGTTGCCGATACCGGTGTTGCCGCCCAGGTTCCCGAGGTTAGTCATCTTGCCGTTGCTGTAGAGAAAAATATCGGCGAGGTTGCTGTTTGATTTGCCAGAGGCCCCGGTGACTTGGCCAGTAGCGTTGAGGGCACGCGCTACGCTGTAATCATCGCCGGAAATCGTGCCCAGGTCGGTTATCTTGTAGGTTTGAGCGGCACAGAGCAAAGACGCTGCGCTGAGAAGGAATCCGCAAGACAGGCGGAAGAAGCTGGCGGTCTTCATGGTTCACCTTCATCACAGAGAGTTTTTAGTGAGCTCCGCGGACCAGCGCATTCTTCCCGATTGCGGGGAAGGATTTGTCAGAAAAATGTAAAACCTTGGCGAATCGAGAACGGCTCTGGCGCAAAAAACAACGGGAGCGCATGCATCGGCAAATCTGCCGCAACCAGCATGAGCGGTTCGCTGGAAGCCCGGCGCGACGTTCCCAACCGATGCTGGATTTGCTCCACCGGGATCGTTTTACCTACGTTTGAGCGGGTTCAGTTGCAAATCCAGTCCCAAATACGAGAACATACCCGTTTGCCTTACATCCAAAAGAACTCATAAGGAAAGTGGCCAGACTATGGCGACGCGGCAGAAGCACGCAAATACACGCATAAATACGAAACAGGAGGGCGGCAGCGAAATTCAGGCCGCCAAGGGCAAGTTAGGAATCATGATTCCCGGCATGGGCGCCGTGGCAACGACTTTTGTGGCTGGCGTCGAAGCCGTGCGCAAAGGCCTGGCTAAGCCGATCGGATCACTCACCCAGATGGGCACCATCCGCCTCGGCAAGCGCACCGAGAGCCGTTCTCCAAAGGTTAAGGAATTCGTGCCGCTGGCGGGGTTAAATGACCTGGTCTTCACAGGCTGGGACATCTTCGAAGACGATATGTACGCGGCGGCTACGCACGCCGGCGTTCTGGAGCAGGACCTGTTGCGGCAGATCAAACCCTTTCTCGAGTCCATCCAGCCGCGCAAAGCAGTGTTCGATCGCAATTACGTCAAGAAGCTCGATGGGCCCAACGTGAAGAAGGGCAAAAGCAAGATGGACCTCGCAGAACAGGTGCGGGCGGACATGCGTGAGTTTAAAAAGACCTCTGGGGCAAGCCGGCTGATCACGATCTGGTGTGGCTCGACGGAAGTCTTCCTCAAGCCCACGGAAATTCACCAGACTGTGAAAGCATTCGAAAGAGCATTGAAGGAGAACGACGAAGCCATCGCGCCGTCGATGGTCTATGCCTACGCCTCACTGATGGAAGGTATCCCCTTTGCCAACGGAGCGCCGAATCTCACCGTGGACATTCCGGTAATGCACGAGCTGTCGCGCCGGAACCAGGCACCGATTTGCGGCAAGGATTTCAAGACCGGGCAGACCCTGATGAAAACCATTCTGGCCCCCGGTTTTAAAGCGCGTCTTCTCGGCCTGAGCGGGTGGTATTCGACCAACATTCTGGGCAATCGCGACGGCGAGGTGCTGGATGATCCCGGGTCGTTCAAAACCAAGGAGGAGTCCAAGCTGGGCGTGCTCGAACACATTCTTCAGCCGGGCTTGTACCCCGAACTCTACGGGAACATTTTTCACAAGGTGCGGATCAACTATTACCCGCCACGGGGTGACAACAAGGAAGGCTGGGACAATATCGACATCTTCGGCTGGCTGAATTACCCGATGCAGATCAAGGTGGATTTTCTGTGCCGCGATTCTATTCTGGCCGCGCCGATCGTGCTGGATCTAGTGCTATTCCTCGATCTGGCTCGGCGCACCCCCGAACTGCGCGGCATCGGTATTCAGGAATGGCTGAGCTTTTACTTCAAGTCGCCGATGAGCGCCCCCGGACTCTATCCGGAGCACGATCTTTTCATCCAACTCATGAAGCTGAAGAACACATTGCGCCACCTGCGCGGCGAGGAACTGATCACGCACCTGGGGCTGGAATACTACGACTAGGCTCGCGGGAGGGAGGCGGGTGGCGGCGAGCTACTTCTCCATGAAATCCGCCCATGCGCCGGTGTCGCCGAAATAAAT
>Ga0335080_10006542_pt1 | contig 12046 bp, 8 predicted proteins | sample Lox_Sample_34_FD_206720 | JGI IMG/M metagenome (GOLD analysis project Ga0335080, IMG submission 206720) | Soil microbial communities from Loxahatchee National Wildlife Refuge, Florida, United States - Lox_Sample_3.4 | ecosystem: Environmental > Terrestrial > Soil > Wetlands | place: USA: Florida...
TTAAAGTGGCACGCGAGCTGGGTTTAGAACGTCGTGAGACAGTTCGGTCCCTATCTGTCGTGGGCGTAGGAGATTTGAGAGGAGCTGTCCCTAGTACGAGAGGACCGGGATGGACGCAGCTCTGGTGTACCGGTTGTCGCGCCAGCGGCACCGCCGGGTAGCCATCTGTGGACGGGATAACCGCTGAAGGTTGATAGGCTGGGTGTGGAAGCGCTGCAAGGCGCGGAGCTGACCAGTACTAATCGGTCGTGAGGCTTGACCTAACCGTCAGTTTTACTGTGGCTCAGTCAGAGCTCAGCTCGACTCTGCGACACGGAGCATTCGAACGTTCAGCTCTCTCGGGGGCCGGTCGGCAACGGCCGGCCTCCGGGAGACTCGATTTTCCCGCCGTCCATAGAGCGGGGGCCACACCCGATCCCATCCCGAACTCGGAAGTTAAGCCCCGCTTCGGCGATGGTACTGCCGAGCTTACTCGGTGGGAGAGTAGCGCGACGGTGGGTTCAAAATCGGCGACCCCGATGCAGCAATGCCTCGGGGTCGTCGTATTTTAAGCCGTGTGACTGACGAGCTCTGGGCGCTGGCGAAGCTGTTCCTGAAGCTCGGCACCACCGCGTTCGGCGGCCCGGCTGCGCACATCGCGCTGATGGAGGACGAGGTCGTCCGCAAGCGCGCCTGGCTCACGCGCGAGGAGTTCCTCGACCTGCTGGGCGCCACCAACCTGATTCCCGGCCCGAACTCGACCGAGCTCGCGATCCACATCGGTCACCGCCGCGCCGGCTTTCCGGGGCTCGTCGTCGCGGGCGTCTCCTTCATCCTGCCCGCCGCGCTGATCGTCACCGCCTGCGCCTGGGCCTACGTGCGCGCCGGCGAGCTCCCGGCCGTGGCGCGCGTGCTCTACGGCGTGAAGCCGGTCGTGATCGCCGTGGTCGTCCAGGCGCTCTGGCGGCTGGGCAAGACCGCGCTCCACAGCCTCGAGCTCGCGCTGCTCGCCGCGGCCGCGGTCGCCGCCTACGCGCTCGGTGCGGGCGAGCTGGCGGTGCTGGGCGGCGGGGCGCTGGCCGCCGCGCTCGCGCGAGTCACTCGCGCGCGCCTGCTGGGCGCGGTCGGTCTCTGGCCGCTGTTCGGCTTCTTCGCCAAGGTCGGCTCGGTGCTGTTCGGCAGCGGCTACGTGCTGATCGCCTTCCTGCGCGAGGGGCTCGTGCACGAGCGCGGCTGGCTCACGGAGTCACAGCTGCTCGACGCGGTGGCCGTGGGCCAGGTGACTCCCGGCCCGGTCTTCACCACCGCCACGTTCGTCGGCTATCTGCTGGGCGGTGGAGCCGGCGCGGCCGTCGCCACGCTCGGCATCTTCCTGCCAGCCTTCGTGTTCGTGGCCGCGAGCGGGCCGCTGCTGCCGCGGCTGCGCCGCTCGCCGACCGCCGGCGCATTCCTCGACGGCCTGAACGCCGCCTCGCTGGCGCTGATGGCGGTGGTGACCGTGCGGCTCCTGCCCGCGGCGATCGTCGACTGGACCACGCTCGCTTTGTGCGTGGCGAGCGCGCTGGCGCTCCTGGCGTTCGGCTGGAGCTCGACCGTGTTGGTCGTGGCCGGGGCGCTGTGTGGCCTGCTCCTCCCCGGGCGGGGCTAATCGGATGAGCGCCGCACCGCGCAGGGGCGCGAGCGGTCGAGCCAGGCGTGGATCGATGCGCGCCGTCGCCGCCCGTTGACCCGCACCGCGTACGTCACCAAGGCCAGCGCGGCGATTCCCCCCAAGCACACAGCCGTCCCCACGTTCCCCTCCTGAGCGTTCCCGTCGCTCCTCTTCCGGATCGGGCGCGGGCGTCGCGACTTGAGCGCAATCTTGCGCGCCCACGCGTGAGCGGGCGTCTCAAGTCCACCGCACGGCACTCCGAACACAGCCGAGAGAAACCCCCGGCACGTCCGCAGGGGCAGGAGGTCCGTGTGCGCACCACGTCGTCAGGCATTGGTCGGGTCGTTGCGACCCTCGCGCTCGCCGCGTGGGCCCTGGGCTGCGCGGCCGCGAGCTGGGAAGGCGCGCGGCAGGCCAACACCGTGGCCGCCTACAGCCGCTATCTGCGCGACAACCCGAAGTCGGCTCACGCCGCCGAGGCGCAGGAGCGGATCGACGCGCTGCGCGTGCTGGCCCACCAGACGATCGAGGCGCACGAGAAGTTCATCGAGACCTACCCGCAGAGCGAGCTCCTGCTCGAGCTGAAAGCCGCGATGGAGCCGCTCTATTTCACGCGCGCGCGCAACCAGAACACGCCCACCGCATACCACGCCTTCCTGGCCCAGTATCCCGACGGCCAGCTGGCGCGCCGCGCGAACGGCGACCTGGCCTACGTGGAGATGATCGAGAACCACCCGAGCGTCGCGACCATGCGCGAGTTCATGCGCCAGTATCCCGAGAGTGACTTCGCCACCGACGCGCAGCGCAGCTTGGATCTGGTGTCGTTCCGCAAGGAGACGGCGATCCACCACCTGGGCGTGCGCATCGAAGTGTCTCCGAACACCGCCCAGCCGCAGCGCGTGCGCCGCGGCTTCGTGGGCGTGATCGCGCGCGAGTACGCCGAGCACGGCGTCGACGTCACCTTCATCCCGACGGGCGCCGAGCCGACGGCCGACATGGACGGCTGGCTGCGGCTCGACTACGAAGAGTCGGGCGCCGCCGGCACGTTCGGCGGCAACACCGTGCTCGCGCGCTGCCGCGTGCGCCTGTACCACAAGAGCGCGCCGAAGGACCCGGTCTGGGACCGCACCTTCGAAGCGCCGGCCGAGCACATCGTGAAGGGCACCTACGCCCGCGACAAGACGGTCTTCGGCAACTCGCGCTACCCGTTCTGGAGTCAGTTCTTCGTGCCGGTGGCGATGTGGGCGAGCACCGAGTCGAAGGTGCAGAAGCTCGACTATCTCGAGGACGTGCGCGCCATGGACATGCGCGGCGACCGCGTCGCGGTGCTGTTCAGCCGCGGCGGCTTCGACCTGGTCGACGTCTCCTCACCGCTCGATCCGCAGGTGATGGACCGCTTCCGCCGCGACGACGACCTGTCGAACTGGACGGGCATCCGCATCGTCGACGAGCACCACGTGCTGATCTACGGGCCCGACGGCGCCGAGCTGATCGAGCGCACCGCCGAGAAGCCGATCTCGAAGGGCCGCTGGGAAGTGGCCGAGGTGGGCTCGGTCTCCGCCGCCGACATCTGGGGCGACACCGCGTTGCTCGCCGGCAGCAAGGGCGTGTACGCGGTGCGACTCACGAGTGAGCGGCTCACGTCTCACCGCCTGCTCGAGGGCCAGTTCGTGGCGCTCGAGGTGCAGAAGCCCTTCATCTACCTGGCCCGGCCCAATCGCGCCGAAGTCACCACGCCCAAGCACCTGCTGCGCCACCTGACCGGCGGCGCGGTCGGCTTCCCGGAGAACTTCGCCGCCAAGGGCGGCCGCATCGCGGGCAAGTCGTTCGTGGTGTTCGGCAAGGACGCAGCGATGGAGATCTCGCTCGCGAACCCGGCGCACCCGGAGGCGATCGGCCCGCTCACCGCCGAGAAGGTCGGGCGACTGAGCGACATCACCGCCGACGGCGACAACGCCTACCTGCTCGGCGACCGCGGCCTGCAGATCGCGAGCACCAGCGGCAAGCACGTGAATGACTCGATCCAGGTCCACGGCGACCACAGCATGGCGCTCTCCGGCCGCTACGTGTTCGTGGCCGGCGCGCGCTCGCTCGAGGTGGTCGACGTCGGTCCCTACCAGGTGAAGGACGTCGCTGCGCTCGACGCTCCGCTGCCTTCCGAGCAGCCCGCGGCCGCGCCGCCGGCGAGCCCGGGCCAGGAAGCGTCCCCAGCGACGCAGGCGCTGCCCGAGACCATGGCGCCCGCCGCGCCGTCGCACGGCGGCGAGATGACGCCCGACAACGAGGATCAGCCGATGGCGCCGAGCTTCGACGAGCCGATGCCCGAGGCGACCCCGCCCGCGGGCACGCCGGCGATTCCCGACGAGCAGAAGGCCTCGAAGCCCGTCACGGACTGAGTCGAGTGACCCGCCCGAGCTAGGCGGAGAGCTTCTTCAGCTCGTCGAAGAAGCCAGGGAACGTCTTGCCGACGCACTCGGGGTCTTCGATCACGATGCCGTCGACGGCGAGGCCCGCGACCGCGAAGCTCATCGCCACGCGGTGGTCCTGGTAGGTGGCGATGCGCGCGGGAGTCACCTGCCCGGGCGGCTCGACCAGGAGGTCCTGCTCGGTGGTCTGGACGCGCGCCCCGAGCTTCTCGAGCTCGGTCTTCAGCGCGGCCATGCGGTCGGTCTCCTTGAGCCGGAGGTTGGGCACGTTGCGGATCGAGGTCTTGCCGCGCGCGAACAGCGCCACCACCGCCAGCGTGAGCGCGCTGTCGGGCAGGGCGTTCAGGTCTACGTCGATGCCGTGCAGGTAGCGCGGCCCGCGCACTGCGATCCAGCGCGGCCCGCGCTCGACGGTGCAGCCCATGCGCTCGAGCACCTCGACGAAGCGCACGTCGGCCTGCAGCGACGCCGCCGAGAGACCCTCGACGCGCACGCGCCCGCCGGTGACTGCCGCGGCGGCGAAGAAGTAAGTCGCTGCCGAGGCGTCGGGCTCGACGTGGTAGGTGCGCGGCCGGTAGCGCTGGTTGCCCGGGATGCGGAAGACGTCGCCGCGCGTCTCGGCCGAGATCCCGAACGCGCTCATGATCTCGAGCGTCAGGTCGACGTAGGGCCGCGAGGTGATCTGCGCGGCGGTGATCTCGACCTCTTGCTCCGCCAGCGGCGCCACCATGAGCAGCGCCGACAGGAACTGACTCGACTTCGAGGCGTCGATCGCGACGCGCCCGCCGGCGAGTCGCCCGCCCTGCACGGTCACCGGCGGACAGCCGGCGACGGTGCGCACCGAGACACCCAGCGCGCCGAGCGCGTCGGCCAGGTCCTGGATCGGCCGCTCGCGCATGCGCGGCACGCCGTCGAGCACCACGCGGCCCTCGACCAGCGCCGCGCAGGCCGTGAGGAAGCGCATGGTCGTGCCCGAGGCGCGACAGTCGATCGGGTGGAGCGGAATCGCGAAGTGACCGCCCGTGCCGTGCACGGTGAGGTCGGGCCCCGTCTTCTCGACACGCACGCCCAGGCGCGCCAGGCCGTCGATCATGGCCTCGGTGTCGTCGCTCTCGAGCCCGCCCACCAGTCGGCTCGGGCCGTCGGCCAGCGCGGCGCACACGAACGCGCGGTTGGTCAGGCTCTTCGAGCCTGGGACGCGCACCGTGGCATCGGGCGCCGAGATCCGTGCGACCGCGAGCTCCGCCATCGGCGCCGAACCTAGCACAGGCGCTAACCCGCTGAAATGGAAGGCAAAACCATTTCTCGCCAGCGCGCGGACCGCGTTGACCTCCCGAACCTCCCCGGATACTCTCCCCGCCGTTTGCGCGCCCCCTCTGGCCCCTCGTGCGCGCCGGGAGAAGCTGTCGATGCCCAAGTACCGCCTTCTGACTCCAGGTCCGGTGGCCGTGCCCGAGCGCGTGCTGCACGCCATGGCGCGCACGCTGCTCCACCACCGCGCGCCCGCGTTCATTCCGGTGTTCAAGGAAGTGCGCGCGAACCTGAAGAAAGTGTTTCAGACGGAAGGCGAGGTGCTGATTCTCGCTTCGACGGGCACCGGCGCGATGGAGGCGGCCGTGATCAACACGCTGTCTCCGGGTGACAAGGCGGTCGTGGTGCGCGGCGGCAAGTTCGGCGAGCGCTGGACGGAGATCTGCGCCGCGAACGGCATCCAGTGCGAGAACGTCGACGTGGAGTGGGGCCGGGCGGTCGAGCCCGCCGCCGTGCGCGAGGCGTTCAAGCGCTGCCCGGAGGCGAAGGCGCTGTTCGTGCAGGCCTCCGAGACCTCCACCGCCGTGTATCACCCGATCCGCGAGCTCGCGGAGGTGACTCACGAGAAGCCCGAGCGGCTGATCGTGGTCGACGGCATCAGCGGCGTGGGCGTGCACGACCTGCCGATGGACGCCTGGAACCTCGACGTGGTGGTGTCCGGCAGCCAGAAGTCGTGGCTCCTGCCGCCGGGGCTCGCCTTCATCGCGCTGGGTGAGAAGGGCAAGGCCGCGGTCAAGAACGCGAAGTGCACGAGATACTACTTCGACCTGCGCAAGGAGCTGAAGGCTCAGGCCGACGACCAGACCGCCTGGACCGCACCGGTGTCGCTGGTGGTGGGTCTGCAGGAAGCCCTGCGCATGATCCTCGACGAGGGCCTGCACGAGGTGTTCGCGAGACACGAGGCGCTGGCCACCGCGGTGCGCACCGCGATGATGGCGCTCGGCCTCCAGCTCGTGGCGCCCGACTCACCGTCGTTCGCCTGCACGGCCGTGTACGTGCCCCAGGGCATCGACGGCGGCAAGTTCGTGAAGCACCTGCGCGACGCCTACAACGTCACGTTCATGGGCGGGCAGGGTCACCTCGAGGGCAAGATCTTCCGCATCGGCCACATGGGTGACGTGGACGGCTTCGACATGATCAGCGCCGTGGCCGCGGTCGAGATGACGCTGGCCGACATGGGTCACTCGGTCGAGCTGGGCAAGGGCACGCGCGTGGCCATGGAGCAGCTGCGCAAAGCCGGGCTGAAGCGAGCCTAGCCGTGGCGCGCGTACTGATCTCCGACAAGCTCTCCGACGAGGGCCTGGCCATTCTCGCGGCCGCGGCGCCCGGACTGACTGCCGATCACAAGCCCGGGATCGCTCCCGACGAGCTGAAGAGGATCCTGCCCGAGTACGACGGGCTGATCATCCGCAGCGGCACCAAAGTGACTGCCGACGTGATCGAGGCCGGCAAGAAGCTGCGCGTGATCGGGCGCGCCGGGATCGGCGTCGACAACGTCGACCTCGGCGCCGCGACCGCGCGCGGCATCATCGTGATGAACACGCCCGAGGGCAACACCGTCACGACCGCCGAGCACGCGATCTCGCTCATGACTTCGCTGGCGCGCCAGATCCCGCAGGCCACCGCCAGCATGCGCGCGGGCAAGTGGGAGAAGAACCGCTTCAACGGCAAGGAGCTGTTCGAGCAGGTGTTGGGCGTGGTCGGCCTGGGCAACATCGGCTCGATCGTCGCCGACCGCGGCCGCGGGCTGCGCATGCGCGTGATCGCGTTCGACCCGATCGTGTCGGAGGAGCGCGCCCAGAGACTCGGCGTCGAGCTCGTGTCGCTCGACGAGCTCCTGCGCCAGGCCGACGTGATCTCGATCCACGTGCCGCTCACCGAGGGCACGCGCGGCATGATCGGCCGCGACGCCTTCGCCAAGATGAAGAAGGGCGTGCTGCTCGTGAACGCGGCGCGCGGCGGCATCGTCGACGAGGCGGCGCTGCTCGAGGCGATCAAGGCGAAGAAGGTCGCCGGCGCGGCGCTCGACGTGTTCGAGCAGGAGCCCGTGCCCAAGGACCATCCGCTGCTCTCGTGCGAGGAAGTGATCTTCACGCCGCACATCGGCGCGGCCACCGAGAAGGCGCAGCTGAACGTCGCGATCGCCGTGGCCGAGCAGGTCCGCGACTATCTCGTCTCGGGCATCGTGCGCAACGCCGTGAACCTGCCGTCGGTCTCGGCGGAGGATCTGCCGCTGTTGCGGCCGTTCGTGCTCCTGGGCGAGAAGCTCGGCCTGTTCCAGGGTCAGGTGGCGCGCGGCGGGGTGGCGGAGATCGACGTCGAGTACGCCGGCGAGATCTCCGAGCGCAACGTGCAGGCAGTCACCCTGGCCGTGCTGCGCGGCATCCTCGCGCCCTGGGTGGGCGACGAGGTGAACTTCGTGAACGCCCCGCTGGTCGCGCAGAAACACGGCGTGCGCGTGATCGAGACCAAGTCGGCTGCGCCCGAGGACTACGTGTCGTTGCTCACGGTGAAGGTGCGCTCGCGCGGCGGTGAGTCGCACCTGGTGGCGGGCACGATCTTCGGCCGCACCCAGCCGCGGATCGTGCGCGTCGACGACTTCCGCTTCGAGGCGATCCCCGAAGGCCCGACCTTCCTGATCCGCAACCAGGATCGTCCGGGTGTGGTGGGGCGCATGGGCACGCTGCTCGGCAGCGCCGGCATCAACATCAAGCGCATGCAGCTCGGTCTGCACCTGTCGAGCGGCGAGGCGCTGCAGCTCCTGTCCGTCGAGCCGATGCCGTCGCAGGAGATCCTGGCGGCGGTGCGCAAGCTCGAGAACGTGGAGACGGCGCTGCTGCTCGATCTCGGCGCGCGAGTCACTTGAGCCATGCCGAACGTCGTCGTCGTCGGCGTACAGTGGGGCGATGAGGGCAAGGGCAAGGTCGTCGACCAGCTCGCCGACCGCGCCGACCTCGTGGTGCGCTTCCAGGGCGGCCCCAACGCGGGTCACACACTGGTCGTCGAGGGCGAGACCACGGTCCTGCACCTGGTGCCGTCGGGCATCCTGCAGCCGTCCACGCTGAACCTGATCGGCCCGGGCGTGGTGGTCGATCCCGACGTCCTGCTGGGCGAGATCGACCAGTTGAAGCAGAAGAGCGTGCCGGTCGGACGCGAAAGACTGCGCATCTCGGACCGTGCGCACGTCATCCTGCCCGTGCACGCCGCGCTCGACAAGGCGCGCGAGGAGTCACGCCACCAGCCCACGATCGGCACCACCGGCCGCGGCATCGGCCCCGCGTACGAGAGCCGGGTCGCGCGCACGGGCGTGCGCATCAGTGACTTGCTCGAGCCCGCCACGCTGCGCGAGCGGCTCGAGCTCGCGCTCTACGAGCGCAACTTCCTGCTCGAGCACCTGTATCACTGGCCCAAGATCGATGCGAACGAGCTCTTCGACCGCGCGCTGGTCTGGGGCGAGAAGCTCGCGCCCTACGTCGACGACGTGGGCGTGGCGATCGACCGCGCCATGCGCGAGGGCAAATCGGTGCTGCTCGAAGGCGCGCAGGCCACGCTGCTCGACGTCGACCACGGCACGTATCCGTTCGTGACCTCCTCGACCACGATCGCGGGCGGCGCCTGCGCGGGCGCGGGGCTGGGCCCCACGCGCATCGACTCGGTCATTGGAGTCAGCAAGGCCTACACCACGCGCGTGGGCGGTGGACCGTTCCCGACCGAAGACGACGGGCCCGCCGGCGAGCACATGGGTCGCGTGGGCAAAGAGTTCGGCGCCACCACCGGCCGCAAGCGCCGCTGCGGCTGGCTGGACCTCGTGGTCATGCGCTACGCGGTGCGCGTGAACGGCATCACCGGTCTCGCGCTGGGCAAGCTCGACATCCTGACGGGCCTGCCCGAGGTGAAGATCTGCATCGCGTATCGCGTCGACGGCAAGGAGCTGCGTGAGATCCCCGCCAGCATCCACACGCTCGAGCGCTGCGAGCCGATCTACAAGACGTTCCCGGGCTGGAACGAGTCTCTGGCGCAGGCGCGCTCGCTCGACGATCTGCCTCAAGCGGCGCGCGAGTACATCCGATGGATCGAGGACGCGCTCGAAGTCCCCGTGGACCTGCTCGGCGTCGGGCCGGACCGCGACGCGACGATCGCGCGCGCAAACCCGTTCGATCGGTTCAGCCGGCGTTGACGAGACACTCGAGCCACTCCCAGCGATTCCGCAGCGGCCTCGCGCTCCTGGCGCTGTGCGCGGCCTGCGGCGCCGCGCGCGTGGCGCGCGCCGACGACGGGCCGCCGTGTCTCATGCAGTGCCGCGAGATGGCCGCGAAGAACAAGCTCCGGCCCGGCGTCAACGAGGTCGGCTGCGTCACCAATCTGTGTCAGCAGGAGGGACGCCAGCTTTACTCTCAGGGCAGCTACGAGGCCGCTCTGCGCTCGCTCAGCGTCGTGAGCGAGAGACTCTCGCGCAGCCCCTCCTTCCTGCTCGATCGCGGCATGGTCTACTACGCGCTCGGGAAGTTCGACCTCGCGCTCGCCGACTTCGACGGCATCCTGGTCGACACGCCGGACAGCTTCCAAGCCGGCGCGCAGCGCGCGCACACGCTGCTGCGCCTGCAGAAGTACGGTGACTCCCGAGCTCAGTTCGAGAAGCTGCTCGCGGCCCCGGCGGCCGGCCGCGAGTTTCATGGCCTGCGCACCAAGTCCTACCTCCAGGGCAACATCGGCGTGCTCGACCTGATCACGGGCGACACGAAGAGGGCCGAGAAAGAGCTGAAGGAAGCGCTCGATGGCGACGGCCGGAACACGCTGGCCTCGACCTACATCTATCGCGTGCTGCCGCAGCTCGAGAAGAAGACGCTCGACGGCGAGGGCGTGTGGCTCTTGCTCACCGCCTCGGAAGACGTCGGCATCGCCCGCCGCGACGCCGCGCGCGACGCGATCGAGAAGCTGGTCTCCAAGTACCCGAAGTTCCCCGAGACCTACTTCCTGGCCGCCGAGCTCTACCGCGGCACGGGTCACTACGAGGAGTGCGAGCGGATCCTCACGATCGGCGAGCGCGCCATCCCCGAAGAGCCCGACGTGAAGGCCGAGAGACTGCGCTGCACGCTCCTGCGCGTGGGTCCCATGACCGAGGCCGCCAAGCCCTCGATCGCCGAGCTGAAGAAGCTCGCCGCCGACAACCCGGACAACCCGCTCGCCACGCAGATCCTGCACGCGCTCGACATCTACTGAGCGCGGCGTTTCCTGCACGAGACGCGAGCCGGCCGTCCGGGGCAGAATCCCGGCATGCGCGCAGCCATCGTCGGCATCGGCGAGACCGACTACGTGCGCGGCTCGGACCGCAGCGCGGTCGATTGGATGCTCGAGGCGGCCTACGCGGCGATCGCCGATGCCGGGCTCGAGCCGCACGAGATCGACGGGCTGATTCCGCCGCCGACCTACACCACCGCCGAGGAGCTGGCGGTGAATCTCGGCATCGAGGACCTGCGCTTCGCGTCGACGGTGCACATGGGGGGCGCCAGCCCGATCGCGGCGATCGGGCACGCCGCGCGCGCGCTCGAGACCGGCGCGGCGCGACACGTTCTGGTGACGGTGGGCTGGAACGGCTATTCCGCGATGCGGCCCAAGCCGGGGTCGCGGCGCCGCGACCGACTCAGTCTGGCCGCGCTCGAGCGCACGGTGCGCGACTTCTACATGCCGTATGGGATCGTGAGCGCCGCGCAGATGTACGGCTGGATCATGACCCGCTACAAGCACCTGTACGGCATCCCCGACGAGGCCGCGGGCGCGGTGGCGCTGGCCTGCCGCAAGCACGCGCAGCTGAACCGGCGTGCGCTGATGCGCGGGCGCGAGCTCACGATCGAGCAATACCTCGCGGCGCGCTGGATCAGCGAGCCGTTCCGGTTGTTCGATTGCTGCCTCGAGACCGACGGCGCCTGCGCGGTGGTGCTGTGCACGGACGAGCGCGCGCGCGACCTCCGACACCGCCCGGTGTCGGTGCTGGGCGCTGCGGAAGGCCATCCGTACCCGGCCGACGACGTGCCGTCGCGCCCGGACTTGCTGCGCATCGGCCTGCACTGGGCCGCGCCGCGGGCGCTGGCGCAGGCGGGCATCCGCCCCGACCAGGCCGACTTTCTCGGCCTGTACGACTGCTTCACCTACACCGTGCTATTGCAGCTCGAGGCGCTCGGGCTGTGCGGCCCGGGCGAGGCGCCGGCCTACGTGAAGGACGGGCGGATCGAGCTCGGCGGCGCCATGCCCGTGAACACCCACGGCGGGCTGCTGTCGCAAGCGCACGTCTGGGGCATGAACCACGTGGTCGAGGCGGTGCGCCAGCTGCGTGGTCACGCGGGTGACTCGCAGGTGGCCGACGCGCGGCTCGGGATCGTGACCGGCTGGGGCGACCTGGGCGACGGCAGCATCGCCGTGCTGGGGCGGCCGTGAGTGACTCGACCGCGAAGTGGGCCGGCCCGCTACCGCAGCCCGACGACGACCTGGTGGCCGCGTTCTGGGAGCACTGCGCGCGCGAGGAGCTGCGCTTCCAGCGCTGCGGCGACTGCGGAATCTGGCGCCACCTGCCGCGGCTGCGCTGCGCGCGCTGCGGCTCGCCCGAGTTCACCTGGCAGCGCTCGAGCGGCCGCGGGCACGTCTACTCCTGGACGGTGACTCACCAGACTCCGATCCCCGCCTT
>Ga0335080_10006543_pt1 | contig 12046 bp, 11 predicted proteins | sample Lox_Sample_34_FD_206720 | JGI IMG/M metagenome (GOLD analysis project Ga0335080, IMG submission 206720) | Soil microbial communities from Loxahatchee National Wildlife Refuge, Florida, United States - Lox_Sample_3.4 | ecosystem: Environmental > Terrestrial > Soil > Wetlands | place: USA...
ACAGCATCACCGTCAGCATGGCCGCGGCGATCAGCGCGAACACGCCGCGCACGCCGTACTTGTGCAGGAAGATTCCGATGGTCAGGCTGGTGAAGATCGCGCTGAAGCGGCTCCAGGAATAGACGAACCCAACGGCCTGCGCCCGCACCGGCGTGGGAAAAAGCTCCGCCTGATAGGCGTGAAACGCCACGGACATCCAGTTGTTCGAGCAGGTCAGCAGCACGCCCATCGCGATCAGCCACGGCGCGGCCAGCTGGCGCGCGAACAACAGCCCGAATCCGCCGATGCATGCCGCGCTCCACACAATCTGCCACTTTCTCTCGATCCGGTCGGCGATGCCGCGGATCAGCAGCGGCCCCACCGGCGCGAATATCGCGATGAGAAACGAATAGCGCAAACTTTGCGTGGTCCGGATCCCGGCCGCGATCAGTAGCGTGGGCACCCAGGACGAAAATCCGTAGTAGCCGATCGTTTGCGCCAGCTGAAAAACGGTCAGCATCAGCGTGCGTCCCAGATACGGTGGCCGAAAGATCCTGAGCAAGCCGATGCGGACGGCACCGGCGGCGCTTTCGCCCGCTTCCACAGAAACCGGGGGCAATTCCCCGCCGCTCTCCCGCGCCACCCGCACCTCCATGGCGGCGACGATGCGCTCCGCGTCCTCAAGGCGTCCGCGCGCGATCAGCCACCGCGGGCTTTCGGGAATCGCGCGCCGGATGAACCAGACGCAGACCGCGCTCACGGAACCGATCAGCACAACCCAGCGCCAGCCCTCGATCCCCAGCGGGCTGCGCGGCACCAGCCCCCAGGAAACCAGCGCTACAATCGGTATCGCCGTGAACTGAATAACCTGATTGACAGCGAAGGCCCGCCCGCGAATCTCCTTGGGCATCAGCTCGGCGATGTACGTGTCGATCGTTACCAGCTCCACGCCGATGCCGATTCCCGCCACGAGCCGCCACAGCAGGATTCCCGGCGCGGTCGCCTGGCACGCCATGACGACCGACGCCGCCGTATACCAGAGCAGCGAATACGTGAAGACCGCGCGCCTTCCGAATCGGTCGGCCGCAAACCCGAACACCAGAGTCCCGACGAAAAGACCCGCAAACGTGGCCGAGACGAAAGCCGCCAGCCCGCTCAGGCCGAAAAACGAAGTGGAGGCCGCCGAGAAAAAACCGCTGCGGACAAGGCCGGGCCCGATGTAGGTCATCAAGAAGAGGTCGTAGAACTCGAAGCAACCGCCGAGAGAAAGCAGCAGCACCAGTTTCCAGATGTAGCGCGTGGTGGGCAGACGGTCGAGACGCGCGCGAATCAACGCCGCGTCATGGGCCTGCGATTCTCGCGGGGTGTTCATCGAACCGCGCGAATTCTAACATCCGTGGCGCCGGCATCCTGGGGGCGTTTTTCCGGCGGGCGAGGAACGAGCGGATTCTCCAGGGGGCCGAAAAATGCGGGGGCGTGTATCTGCTTCTACTTCTTTTTCTTCAATTCCTCGCTCAGCACGATGGCCTCGGCGACTTCCTTCATCGACTTCCGCCGCTGCCGGCTTTCCCGCTGGAGCGTCAGGTAAGCATCTTCTTCGGTGAGATTCAGAGTGCGCTGCAGGATTCCCTTGGCTCGCTCGACAACTTTTCGGGCCTCGAGCTTCTCGGAGAGATGCGCGTTCTCGGCCGCCAGACGCGCGCGCTCGACTTCCGCTCCGGCCAGAAGCCCCAGGGCCGCTATCAACTCTAGATCGCGCCCGTCGGCCGGGTGCGCGTCGCGCCAGATCATATTGACCGCGCCCACCACGCGCCCGCCGCCCACCAGGGGAACGCACGCAAACGACTCAAATCGCGTCGCCAGCGGCTCGGCGAAAAACATCTTCACGCGCGGATCGCTCCAGGCTTTCTGCGGAACCGCCGCGATTTCCCTGGTTCCATTGGTCCAGTGCATCGCCTCAGCCACCGGCTGGAGCTTCACTCTTTGAAGGGCTTCCGAGTGATAGTTCTGCCCGCCCCGCCGCACCAGACTGTCGCCATCGGCCGCGTACGCGCCGCAGAAGTCGCACTTGGCGGTCCCTGCGGCAAACTCCGTAATCTCGTTCAGGAGGTCATCGAGGGAGGCGGCCGAGCAAACCCGCGTGGCCAGGGAATACAGGCGAGCTACATCCGCTTCTTGCATCCCGTCGGCGGGCTTTTCCGGAAGCGTGACGATGGATGGGTTCCGCGCGCTCACGGATGGACCTGACCACGAGGTCGTCATGGCTCAAGCTAACAACAGCGGAAGCGGGCGAACAATTATGCTTTGGTATACTGCAGCAAGTCCTTTGCTACCAGCTACCTGCGGGGCCTCGCCTTGAGCTTCTCGGCCATACGCACGAGATCCGCCAGCGAATCGGCCTTCATTTTCTGCATCACGTGGCCCCGGTGCACCTTCACGGTAATCTCCGTCACGCCCAGTTTCGCGGCCACTTCCTTGTTCATCAGCCCGGTGACCACCAGCAGCATCACCTCGCGTTCGCGCTCGGTCAGATCGTCAAATCGCGCACGCAGCTTGGCCAGCCCGGCCTCTTCCTCCCGCGCCGCCCGGTCGCGCTCCAGCGCCTGGTGAATCGCGTCGAGCAGCTCCTTCTTCTGAAACGGCTTCGGCAGGAACTCGATCGCGCCCGCCTTCATCGCGCGCGAGGTCATCGGAATATCGCCATGCGCGGTGATGAAAATGATGGGGATTCGCACGCCGCGTTTGGCGAGCTCGGCCTGAAAATCCAGGCCGCTCATTCCCGGCAGCCGCACATCCAGCACCAGGCAGCTCGGCGCAGCCGGCCGCGGCGCGCTCAGGAACGCCTCGGTCGACCCGAAACTTTCCGAGCGCAGGCCGACGGACTTCAGCAGGCTCCGCACCGCGTCGCGGATCGACGCGTCGTCGTCCACCACGAAGACCACCGCGTCCGATTGCGCCACCGTCGCCATCTACGATTCGATCGGAAGCGTGAACTGAAACACGGCGCCCCGCTCGCTCCCCGGCGCCGCCCAGATATGCCCGGCGTGCGACTCGACAATCGTGCGGCTGATCGAAAGACCCATGCCGATGCCCTGCTCCTTGGTTGTGAAAAACGGCTGAAAGATCTTGTCCGTGATCTCCGCGCTCAACCCCACTCCGCAATCTTCCACGGTCACCTTGATTCCGGCCTCGTCTCGGCGCGTGCGGATCCAGATCTCGCGCGCACTGCTCTTGGCTCCGTTTGACGTCCTCATGGCCTCCATCGCGTTCATGATCAGGTTCAGCACCACCTGCTGCAACTGGATGCGATCGCCCCGCACCTTCGGCAAATCGGCCGCCAGATCGGTCCGCAGCACGATGCGCTGGTTCGACGCCTCGCCGCGCAGGAAAACCGTCAGCTCTTCGATCACGTCGTTCATGTCCAGCCACGTGCGTTCGGGCGCTTCCTTTTTCACCAGCGAACGAATGTGGCCCAGAATCCGCCCGGCCCGCGTCCCGTCCTGGATGATCCGCCTGGCAGACTCGCGCGCCTCGGCCAGCTCCGGGGGGTCGGCCGAGAGCCACTCCACACACGCGTGCCCCTGCGTCACCACGGCCGTCAGCGGCTGGTTCACCTCGTGCGCGATCGACGTCGTCAGTTCGCCCATCGTGAAAACGCGCGAAAGGTGCGCCACCTCCGCCTGCGTCTTCATCAGCTCCCGTTGCGACTTCCGGTTATCCTCGATGCTCTTCCGCAGGTCCTCGTTCGATTTCCGCAGCTCCGCCGTCCGCTCGCTCACCCGGTATTCCAGCTCGTCGCGCGCCTCCGTCAGCGCCTCCTCGGTTTCCTTCTTCTTCGAGCTCACCCAGCTCGCCACCAGCACACAAACCACGAATACGCTGAAATAGGTGGCATCCGTCGCCGACATCCAGAATTTGTCGAACGGTGGAACGATGTAGTAGGCGACAACCAGGGCCGAGAGAGCCACAGAGTACAGCCCCACCAGCGTCCCGCCGATCCACGCGCTCACCATCACCGCCGCAAAGAACAAATACAGAAACGGATACGGCAGCAGCCCGCGCACCAGAATCGTCACGCCCAGTGCCACGCCTACCAGCAGCGTGGACATGGCATATGCCCGTACGGTCGATCGCACAGTCCTGGCAGCCTTTCGCCGCGGCACGCCGCTCTGCGCCCTTCTTAGGACGGAGGGCTGCGGCGCGGCGCCTTCACCGGCCTTCGTTCCGCCGTCTCGGGTCGGACTCGTCGATGGCGGCGTGGCCACTTCGCCGGGCTTGAACTCAGCGATCATGGATGAGTTCCCTGAAGCGGGATCCCCCGCTCGGGTTGGCAACTTGCTCTTCCGGGAGAGTACCAAGCCCGCCCGGCCCTGTCTAATCTCGCGTTTCGATCCGCGCAAAGCCCTGGCGAGACGCTCCGAGGGTAGAGCGCGGGCCTTCCGTCCATGAACGGATTGCCTCCGTTGGCTCGGGCGATGGCCCTTGCATCCGGAATCAGAGCCTGCTAAATTGATACCGTACTGGATTGGTGCTATATGCTTAAGAATGGGGCAGCCGGATGGTAAGGCTAGGGAAGTTAACGGACTACGGGCTCGTTCTGATGACCTGCATGGCCCGGGCGGGGGGACCCCCGATGCGCACGGCGCGCGACCTCGCGCACGAGTCGAAGCTCCCTCTTTCGACCGTCAGCAAGCTCTTGAAAGAGCTTTTGCAAAGCGGCCTGCTCGTCTCCCACCGCGGCACCAAAGGGGGCTATCTCCTGGCCCGCGATCCGCACGAAATTTCGGTGGTTGAAGTCATCGCCGCCATCGAAGGGCCCATGGCCCTCACGGAATGCAGCAGCGAAGTCACCGGCCTGTGCAATCTCGAGCCGTGCTGCCCGATCAAAAGCAATCAGCAGATCATCAATCAGGCCGTCCGCGGCGTTCTGCAGAAGATCACGCTCTCCGATCTGGTGCGTCCTTTGCACCTGACCGACATCGAAAACGCGGGTGGCCGCCTCGTCTCCACGATTTCCACCGGGGGAATTCAATGAGCTCGACCAACGACGCCATTCGCGAACTGGCGCAGCAGGAATACAAGTGGGGCTTCGTCACCGACATCGGCGAGGACCGCGCGCCCAAAGGGCTGAACGAAGACATCATCCGCTTCATCTCGGCAAAGAAAAACGAGCCCGAATTCATGCTCGAATGGCGCCTGAAGGCCCTGCGCCACTGGATGACGCTCGAAAAAAACCAGGCCGAGCCGAAGTGGGCCAACATTCACTACCCGCCGATCGACTACCAGGCGATTTCCTACTACTCCGCGCCGAAGCAGAAGAAGAACCTGAAGAACCTCGACGAGCTCGATCCCGAAATTCTGCGCACGTATGAAAAACTGGGCATCCCGCTTGCCGAGCAGAAAATGCTCGCGGGCGTCGCGGTCGACGCCGTCTTTGACAGCGTTTCCGTGGCCACCACGTTCAAGGAAAAACTCAAGGAAGCCGGCGTCATCTTCTGCCCGTTTTCCGAAGCCGTGCAGGAGCATCCCGACCTCGTGAAGAAGTACCTCGGCACCGTCGTGCCGCACACGGATAACTTCTTCGCCGCGCTCAATTCGGCCGTATTCACCGACGGTTCGTTCGTCTACGTGCCCAGGGGCGTGAAGTGCCCCATGGAGCTTTCCACTTACTTCCGTATCAATGCGGCCGAAACAGGCCAGTTCGAGCGCACCCTGATCGTCGCCGACGAAGGCGCCTACGTCAGCTATCTCGAAGGCTGCACCGCTCCTATTCGCGATGAAAACCAGCTTCACGCTGCGGTGGTCGAGCTGGTCGCGCTCGACAACGCGCAGATCAAATACTCCACCGTTCAGAATTGGTATCCCGGCGATAAGAACGGCAAGGGCGGAATCTATAATTTCGTCACCAAGCGCGGAGCCTGTCGCGGAAAGAATTCCAAGATCTCCTGGACGCAGGTCGAAACCGGCTCGGCCATCACCTGGAAGTATCCCAGCTGCATCCTGCAGGGCGAAAACTCTGTGGGCGAGTTCTACTCCGTGGCCTTGACCAACAATTACCAGCAGGCCGACACCGGCACGAAAATGATCCACATCGGCAAGAACACCACGAGCACGGTCGTCTCCAAGGGCATCTCCGCCGGACATGGCCAGAATACCTACCGCGGCCAGGTGAAGATCATGAAGGACGCCACGGGTGCGCGGAATTACACGCAGTGCGATTCCCTGCTGATTGGCGACAAGTGCGGCGCCCACACCTTCCCGTATATCGAGGTCAAGAATTCCACCGCGCGGATGGAGCACGAAGCCTCCACCTCGAAAATCGGCGAGGACCAGATGTTCTACCTCCGCCAGCGCGGATTGAAAGCCGAGGACGCCGTCTCCATGATCGTCAACGGCTTCTGCAAGCGCGTCTTCAAGGAACTCCCCATGGAGTTCGCGGTCGAGGCCCAGAAGCTCCTCAGCGTCAGCCTGGAAGGCAGCGTCGGATGATTTCTAATCGACAATGCCGCCGAATAGAAATCGGCGTAACTCACTGAAAAGAAAGGATCGGCGCCGCTTCTAATCGACACTAAGTCGGGGGCTCCGAAGCGAAAAAGGACCATCGGAATGAGTCTTTTGGACATCAAGGACTTGAAGGTCAGGGTCGAGGACCGCGAAATCCTCCGCGGGATCAACCTCGAGCTGAATCCTGGCGAAGTGCACTCGATCATGGGCCCCAACGGCTCGGGCAAAAGCACGCTCGCCCAGGTTCTCGCCCGCCGCGAAACCTACCAGATCACCGGCGGCACGGTCACCTTCGACGGCAAGGATCTGCTGGCCATGAAGCCGGAGGAAGCCGCGTGCGAAGGCCTGTTCCTGGCCTTCCAGTATCCGGTGGAGATTCCGGGGATCAGCAACGCCTACTTCCTGCGCTCCGCGCTCAACGCAATCCGCAAGCACCGCGGCCAGGACGAAATGGACGCCATGGATTTCCTGCCCATGCTACGGCAGAAGCTCAAGCTGCTCGACATGGACGACAAGCTGCTGAATCGCAGCGTGAATGAAGCTTTTTCGGGCGGCGAGAAGAAGCGCAACGAGATTTTGCAGATGGCCGTGCTCGAGCCGAAGCTCTGCATCCTGGATGAAACCGATTCGGGCCTCGACATCGACGCGCTGCGCATCGTGGCGGACGGCGTCAACGCCATGCGCAGCCCCGATCGCGCCATGCTGGTGGTCACGCACTACCAGCGCCTGCTCAACTACATCGTGCCCGACCGCGTCCACGTGCTGGTCGACGGCCGCATCGTGCGCAGCGGCGGCCCGGAACTGGCGCACGAACTGGAAGACAAGGGCTACGCGGCCTACGGCGCCTCCACCGGTGCGTAACCTTCGCTGATTTTCGAAAGGAACGAAATTGGCAAGCGCAGCACAAGCCATCGCACGGTATGCCGAGAGCTTCGGCGGATTCGAAAAGTCCGCCGCGAGCCGCGAGCTGGCGTGGCTGAACAAACTCCGGCGCGAGGGATTCGCGCGTTTCAGCGAGGCGGGCTTCCCGACGGCGCGCAACGAGGACTGGCGCTTCACGAATGTGAGCGCCATCGCGCAGACTTCGTTTCATTTGGCCCGCAACGGCCACGCCCTGCCGTCCGCGGCTTCGCTCGCCCCGTTCGCCATTCCGGGCGTGGATACGCGGCTCGTCTTCGTGGATGGCCGTTTCGCGCCGGGCCTGTCTTCCGCGGGCCAGCTTCCGCGGGGAGTCACGGTGGGCAGCCTCGCAGACGAGATCGCGCGGAATCCGGGCGCGGTCGAAAACCATCTGGGCCGCTACTTGAATCAGCAGCGGGATGCGTTTGCGGCGCTGAACACGGCGTTTCTCGAAGATGGCGCGTACGTTCATGTGCCGAAGGGCGTCGTCCTCGAGAATCCCGTTTCGATCCTGTTCGTCTCAACGGAGCGCGCCGAACCGACGGTCACCTATCCCCGCAACCTGATCGCGATGGAAGAGAACGCCCAGGCCACGATCGCCGAAGACTACGTCTCGCTCGGCGCGGGCCAGGCTTTCTGCAACAGCGTCACGGAGCTGGTGGCCGGCGACCACGCCGTCGTCTCGCACTACATGATCGAGCGCGAGCACACGGGCGCCTACAACGTTTCCACGCTGCGCATCCAGCAGGGGCGCGCCGCGGACGTTTCGTCGCACTCCGTACTCCTGGGCGGCGCGCTGGTGCGCAACAACGTGCATCCGGTTCTGGGCGGCGAAGGCGGCGAGTGCCTGATCAACGGCCTCTTCATCGGCGACGGGCGGCAGCACCTCGACAACTACATGCTCGTCGAGCACGCCAGCCCGCACTGCGGCAGCCGCCAGTTTTATAACGGCATCCTCGATGGCCGCGCCCACGGCGTCTTTCATGGCCGCATCGTGGTCCACAAGGACGCGCAGAAAACCGACGCCAAGCAGACCAATCGCAATCTGCTGCTTTCCGATAGCGCGCAGATCGACACCAAGCCGCAGCTCGAAATTTACGCCGACGACGTGAAGTGCACGCACGGCGCGACCATCGGACAGATCGAGGAGAGCTCTCTTTTCTATCTGCGCTCGCGAGGCATCGACGAAGCCACGGCCCGCCGCCTGCTGCTCGTGGCCTTCGCCAGCGAGTGCATCGACCGCATGAAAGAAGGTCCGGTTCGCGCGCATATCGAGAATCTGATTCACGACCACGCCCAGCGCCTGGCTCAGGCATCCATCGGGAGGGCCTCATGACCACCGCTGCGCAGAAACTGAATTCCGCGCCCTCGGGCTTCGACGTCGAGCGGGTGCGCGCCGACTTCCCGATTCTTTCGACGGAAGTGCACGGCAAACCGCTCGTCTATTTGGACAACGCCGCCACCTCGCAGAAGCCGCGCGCCGTGATCGACGCGATCCTGCGCTACTACCAGGGCACGAACGCCAACGTCCATCGCGGCGTCCACTATCTTTCGGAAACGGCTACGGAGGAGTACGAGGCCGCGCGCCGGACCGCCCAGCAATTCATCAACGCGCCGCATATTCACGAGATCATCTTCGTGCGCGGCACCACGGAAGGGATCAACCTCGTCGCGCAGACGTTCGGCCGCACGCGCGTCGGCGCGGGCGACGAAGTCCTGATCACCGGCATGGAGCACCACTCGAACATCGTGCCCTGGCAGATCCTGTGCAATGAAAAGAGCGCCCAGCTGCGCGTGGCGCCGATCAACGACGATGGCGAGCTTGTGCTCGACGAATTCGCCAAGCTTCTGGGGCCGAAGACGAAGCTGGCCGCGGTCACGCATGTCTCCAACGCGCTCGGCACGATCAATCCGCTGAAGCGCATGATCGAGCTGGCGCACGCGCAGGGCGTTCCGGTGCTCGTCGACGGCGCGCAGGCCGTTCCTCACCTGAAAGTCGATGTGCAGGCGCTCGACTGCGACTTCTACACGTTCTCCGGCCACAAGGTGTACGGCCCGACCGGGATCGGCGTCCTCTGGGGCAAGACGGCGCTGCTCGAGTCCATGCCTCCCTACCAGGGCGGCGGCGACATGATCAGCTCGGTCACCTTCGAAAAGACCAGTTACAACAAGCTGCCTTACAAATTCGAAGCCGGGACTCCCGATATCGCCGGAGTGATCGGCCTGGGCGCGGCGCTGACGTACGTGACCGGGCTCGGGATCGAAAAGATCGCCGCGCACGAACACGACCTGCTCGAATACGCAACGGAACGCCTCCTGGCGATTCCCGGAGTACGGATCATCGGCACGGCGAAAGAGAAAGCCGGCGTCGTTTCCTTCGTGATGGAAAACGCGCATCCGCACGACATCGGTACGATTCTGGATCAGGAAGGGGTCGCCATCCGCACGGGCCATCACTGCTCGCAGCCGATCATGGAGCGTTTCGGCATCCCGGCCACGGCGCGCGCCTCTTTCGCGCTCTACAACACGCGCTCCGAAGTCGACGCGCTGATCCGCGGCATCGAGAAGGTGCGGGAGGTACTCGGCTGATGTCCGATCTGCGCGATCTCTATCAGGACGTGATTCTCGAGCACAGCAAGGCGCCGCGGAATTTCAAGGTGCTGGCCGAAGCCGGTCACAAAGCCGAGGGATTCAATCCGCTGTGCGGCGACCGCTTCACGATCTACGTGACGCTGGAGGGTGAGGCCATCAAGGACGTGAGTTTCCAGGGCGCGGGCTGCGCCATTTCTAAAGCCTCGGCCTCCATGATGACCCAGAGCGTGAAGGGCAAGACTCTGGCCGAGGCGGAGAAGATCTTCGAGCGCTTCCACGACATGGTGACCGGGCACAAACCTTCGAGCGAAGAGGAAACCGAACTCGGAAAACTGGCTGTGTTCTCGGGCGTCTCCGAGTTCCCCGTGCGCGTGAAGTGCGCCACGCTGGCCTGGCACACGCTCCAGGCGGCAATCGAAGGCAAGCAGGAATCGATCACCACGGAATAGGAACGATACGTGAACGGGTTCGTCCAATTGAAACGCGAAACGCCGGCGATCGCCATCCCGAGCGGCGCCGCCTCGATTTTGCCTGCAGGTACGGGCGTCAACGTGATGCAGTTTCTCGGAAGCAGCTGGACCGTGACCAGCGCGCTGGGCATGTACCGCATCGACGTGAAGGACGCCGATGCGCTCGGCCTTGCGCCGCCGGCCGAGCACGATGCCGCGTCCGGAGAGCGCCCGCCATTCAGCGAAAAGCTCGTGTGGGATCAGCTGAAGACCGTTTTCGATCCCGAGATTCCGGTGAACATCGCCGATCTCGGACTGATCTATGCCTGCGACATCAAGCCGCTCGGCGAGGGCGGCAACCGCATCGAGATCAAGATGACCATGACCGCGCCCGGCTGCGGCATGGGCAACGTCCTCAAAGCCGACGTGGAGAACAAGCTCGCGAAGTTGCCCGACGTGAAGGAAGTCGACGTGCAGATCGTGTTCGAACCGCCGTGGGGTCCCGCCCGCATGTCCGAAGCCGCCAAGCTCCAGCTCGGCTTCGACATCTAGACTTCAGCGATGGTCGTTACATGCCGGCCTTTGGCCGAGCAACCCTGTGATCATCGCAGCAACTTGCCGGCGAGCCAGTAATCGGCACTGAACTTTCCCGGACCAGCGCAGATCAGCCACACAAAGAAGAGCATGTACAGGACTTCCGGAAGGTAGAGAAAATCGTCGAGCCATCGAAGAGGCGAAAGTCCTTTAGGCAAGGTGGAAAGCGCCTCGGTCAGGGTGGCCACAATCATGTCGATCAATAAAGCCACGCTGGCAAAGCTCGAAAGAAGCCCCACGGCCAGCAACGATCCGCAAAGGAACTCGACACTCGCCACGAAATAAGCCGTCTGGCGGGGAAACGGGACTTTGGCCTTAACGAGCGTATCGTAAACAGGCTTCGTGCCGCCGGCGACAAACAATTTGTTGGCGCCGGAGATGGCGAAGAACAGCCCGATCGAAACGCGTACTAGCAGGATGGCATATTGTTCCAAACCGCTGCTACCCGACAGCGCAAACTCGGCCAAGCGTTTCCAATCCATCTTTACCCCTCCATCGGCTTCGGCCCTGAGATTATGGGTCCATCCGTTCGACCCATTGAGCGCGCGATGCGGGAGCCACGAATGGATCCGCAAAGTACTGTGTTTCCCGCCAAACCTTGACGCCCCTGAATTCCATGATGCTCACGGTGTAAGACGGCTTGTCGTCATAGGTCAGGATGAATTCGGTGACCCACAGATCGCCGCCACCAATGATTCGCCGGACGGAAAACCGCTTTTTATTCGGCTGACTGGCGCGCTGGCCCTGTATGTTGCGCCGACCGCGGGTTCGTTCGCCTGACTGCGGGTATTCGAGCACCGCGTCCTCGTGGTAGATGAGGTGCTCCGTTTCAAAATCGTTGGCGTCGGACGCTGCCCAATGCTGATCCAGTGCCGCACGGATCTCTTGATCCCGCACTCCAGAATCCTGCGCTTTCTTTGGTTGATCGTTCATCTTCAGCGCGGGGACTAGCCGTGCCCGGCGCTTCCCGCGACGGCGCCGGGCGGCGCGCTGCTCTCCGCATGCGCGCCGGGCTTCGAAAAGAAGCG
>Ga0335080_10006544_pt1 | contig 12045 bp, 13 predicted proteins | sample Lox_Sample_34_FD_206720 | JGI IMG/M metagenome (GOLD analysis project Ga0335080, IMG submission 206720) | Soil microbial communities from Loxahatchee National Wildlife Refuge, Florida, United States - Lox_Sample_3.4 | ecosystem: Environmental > Terrestrial > Soil > Wetlands | place: USA...
GTTCCTTGTGCTCTCTCCGCAGCGTTTCTTCCCGTCCGTTCTCTCGCCCCACGGGATTGCTTCGGCAGACTGCCTCACCCTGTCTATCGGCTCAGAGGGCTTTCGTGTCCCGAGCATATATCAGCCCGGAAAAACCGCGCTGCGTAGCGAATCTCCGCGTTTTTCGGGCTTTTTTACCCGTTTTCTGGAAACTGAAAGTCGAGAGGGATGAATGAATATCTATATGTTGTAGTCGCTAAAGCAAAACACACTATAGGATGGATCCTATCCGGAGCTAATGCCAAGTCATTTGCACGCCGGTAACTGAAGTACTAGGCACGGTACGGAGGTACTACACCGCTAGCTCAAAGTGTTGTATCCACAGAGCTTTTCTCCCGAATCCCTAAACCCATACACGATGACCGGCGAGCGTTCAAAGTGTACTCGCGTCTTGGACAGGATCGGCTTGATTACGCAGCCGACGCGAATACCGTGAGCGACTAGGTGGAAGCGGGCGAAACTCACCTGGGTGCTCCATCCCAAAATCGCGTTCTTTGCGATTTTAGGGTGGGGATTCTGGTGGCTTCGAGGGGAAATCACGTCAGGCGATTGGACACTGCCTAGTGCCCAAGAAACTTATCGAGTCTAGCGGCGTCTCCCTCCGCCAGATCCAGATACTTCTTAGCGCCCGCCGCATCTTGATTCTGTAGCGCCGCCTGCGCCTTCGCCAAATGCGTCTTCATCAGTTCCTGAGCGGAAGCGACGTCGCTGCGAAGGCTGTATCCCTGCGCACTCTGCTGATTCCGCAAGTTGTCCAGGCTCTCGTTGACCGCATTCACTCGGCTGGATAGCTGCTCAGCTTGCTGTTCTAGTCCTTCCATTTGAGCCGCATCCGCCCGGCCGGACCCAGCATCCTGACCGCCGTGTTCGATTTGCGGGTCGCCGCCAGTGTTTGGGGTAGGTTTCGACTCGGCCTTCACCACATGCTGCTTATTCGACTTCGCAGCGTCGGAGGTGGAGCCTTGCGGGGTCTGATCAACTTGCTTAAGCCCAGCACTCTGTACAGGCGCGCTGGTGCTCGTGTTGGCTTTGGACTCGGATGGCTGAGCTGCACCCTGAACCGACTGATCCGGGTTCTCCTGACCTTTGCTCGTGTCAGCATCGGGAACGCTGCCGGACGTCGCAGACATTGCGGACGAGTCAGCGGGCTTCTGCTGTGTATCCTGCGATTGCTGTGTGCCCGGCGTTGGTTCGTTGGCTTTCGTCGTGGCTCTTCGCGGCACATAGAGGCCGGCCACTACAAGCACAGCCAGCACGACCAAAGCCCCCAGCGACATGTACAAGCCCCGATGGCTCTTCTGCCTTGCCGAGAGTTCGAGCACGCTGGGCACCGCCTCAGCCTGTGCCGGAGTTTCCAATGGCGCGGTGGCCGCCGCGTGGACCGATACGGGGACCGCGCCATCCTGCAAGATCGCGGTCGCGCCCGCCGCAACGGGAGTCGCTACCGCCACAGGCGAAGCGATAGGACGAACCGCGGCCGCCGCCGGCAAGGCTCCCCGTAAACTACTCAGTGCATTCCGAAACGCATCGGCCGATTGAAAGCGCTGCGCCGGATCCTTCGCGATCGCCGTCAAGATAATGTCATTCAGCGCCCCCGGCAAATCGGACCTCAGTTCGATGGGCGGCTTAGGCACTTGCTGCACATGCGCCGCCATAATGGAGTAGTTGCTGTCCGCGCGAAACGGAAGCTGCCCCGTTACCATTTCGTACAGAGACACTCCCAGTGAATACAGGTCCGAGCGAGCGTCTGTGGTTTCACCTTTCACTTGCTCCGGCGACATGTAGTACAGCGATCCCAGAGTTGTGCCGGTCATGGTAAGTCCGCGGTCGCCCCCTGAACGAGCGATGCCGAAATCCATGAGCTTCACCGCCCCTTCTGGTGTGAGCATCATGTTGGAAGGCTTGATATCGCGATGGATCACGTTCCGGCGGTGCGCGTAACTCAACGCACCCAGCACTTGATCGGCGTAGTTCACCGCGTCCGCCAGCGGGATTGGCCCCTGCTCCAGTCGCTGCCCCAGCGTCACGCCTTCGACATACTCCATCACCATCACGAGTTGATTGTTCAGAGTGAGCGCGGTCTGCAGAGACGCAATATTGGGATGGTTCAGGCTGGCTAGAACCTTGATCTCACGCAGGAACCGATCCGCCAGGTCCTGCTGTCCAGCCAAGTCGGGCAAAAGAATCTTCATGGCCTCGATGCGATCCGAGATGACGTTTCGCACCTTGAAGACCTTGCCCATTCCCCCACTGCCCAGAACCCCAAGAATCTCGTAGTCGCCAATTCTCCTGGAAGTTTCTTCACTCATCGAAACAACTCCGTCATTGCTTGTGTAGGGAAGAACGCCTTCTCCCGCCCCCGGCGCGAAGCGCCGGTGCAGTCAGCCCGTTTACTGCGCGTTCTTCACTGAATCGCCCACCTTGGCGGGAGCACTGCCGCTGAAATTTGCTGTAGCCGATTGCGCATCCACGTCGGTCACTGTGGCCGTGCCCACCTTGTTGGTGATGGTCCGTAATACCTTCCCCGTACTTGGGTCTTTAACTGTCTTGACGGGCCTGCTGATGTCGAGCGTGTCGCCAACCTTCACCCCGTCTTTGCTGCCGACGTTCAGAACCAGAACATTGCCGGTGACGTCGGCCACAAGGCCGTTGACTTCAACTTTTCGTGTCGGCAGCGCTTCCGATTTCTGATCCAGTTGAGTCGCCATCGAGTCGACCGCCTTGTGCACTGCCTCGCCTAGTACGGTCTGCGCGAAATTTGAACTGGTCATGTCGTAATGGCCGCCTGCCATGCCGCTGCTGCCACCCCCGGCGCCGATCAGCGAAGTCCCGGAACGCGTTGACTCCCCCGATCCGGTTACTGCCGCCAGGATTTCCGCCGTGCTCGTATCCACCAGGCGCGCTGTTATTCCCACCACGGCCTTGGATTTGCTTTTCCCGATCCCGCCAATGCCGAACTTGCTTGCCACCGCTCCCGCACCCACCGATGTCTGTTTATCATCTCTGCCAAACTGGGTGATAGTTCCCATAATCACCGCATCCACCCCGAGGATTCTCCCAATCTTGGCTGCAGTACTGGAGTCCACTCGGTCGCTGTTGGCGAAATTCTGTTCCGCCAGGATCTTGTCTATGGCATTGCGCTCGATCAGGGAGTACTTGCCATCTTCCACCAGCTTCTGGATCAGAAGATCTGAGATACCTTTGCCGACGTCCTGGTCGGTGCCGAAAATTGCTGCCACGTCGGTTCGCACCGTGCCGTAGTCAAAATTGAGCACGGCCACCCGCTTCTTCTGTTGCGCCTCTCCCCTCAAAACAATCATGCCAATCGCGGCTATCACCAGGATCACCGTGCGCCAGATTCTGTCCCTCATAGACAACTCCCATCCCTCATACGAATGATCTCCCCCCGGGCAAACGAACAGCGCTGAAAGAGTACCGCCCACCCATAGCTTGGTCAAGACTTCGCGCCATGTCCCTGCACGCCAGTGATTATTTTTTGAGTTTCTTCCAACTGCTGTACTCTATTCGCACGGAGGCTCCCTTGCGCCATCTCGATCGTCTGCAACCTCTAGCGCTTCTCGTGATGCGTGTGTCGCTCGGCGCTATCATGACCGCGCACGGATACCACAAAGTCTTCGGCGGCCTGCACAACTTCGCCCACGCCGTCGGCGGTATGGGACTTCCTTCTTGGTTGGGCTACGTCTCCGCCTTCACGGAATTGCTCGGCGGATTGCTGCTCATCATCGGTTTCTTCACCCGCCCCGCCGCCCTCGCCGTCTGCATCAATCTTTGCGTTGCGATCTGGAAAGTACATTTGCACAACGGACTGCTAGGATCACCCGATCACCCGGGATACGAATTCCCGTTGGCTGCAGCGACTCTGGCTTTCGCCCTCATTTTCCTCGGTGCCGGCCCCATCTCCCTGGATCACGTACTCCGGGGAGGGGGTTCTTCTTCGCGCTGGGGAAGTGGCAGATAGCCAGCCTCCGAATATCCGTCATCCCGAGCGTAGCCGGAGTGCAGCGAAGCCGAACTCCCGCGCAGTCCAAGGATCCTTGCACGAATTCAACCCGCCCGAGAAGTGCGACTGGAATGCTCCGCCGTCGACGTCACGCTTCTCGATAGTGAGCCAAACCGCAACTTCGTTTCCTTGGAAGGGTTTACCCTGTTTCCAGGCTTGTTTCCCGCTTCTGTACGCAGGCATTTGAATGTTGCTCGCGTCGCAATATATGATGAGTTCCACCTAGGCGCTTGCATCCAAAAGCTTTGGCGGTTGCATCCTAACCGCCACGAGTCACAATTAGGAGGTTTCTCTTGAGAAAGTCCGCCCTTTTTGTAACCGCATTTGTCGTCTGTGTCCTCTGTAGCCTCGCTTCCGCCCAGCAGGGCGACGCCTATATCGGTGGCGGAACAATGCTCTCCTCGACGCCTTCGTCCGCCGACCGTATCGGAGGCAGTAACTGCACGCTGAATTCAAACGGCAATGCGATCTGCCCCGAGAAGGGCGGCTTCTGGATGAATCTCGGCGGGGATATCATCTTCAAAAAGCGTATCGGCGCGGCCTTCGACATCAACTGGAGGGCAAGCGATGCGACTTTTGGCGGGCCAGCTGGTCAGCCTTATCGCCCTCTCATCTTCACTTTCAATGGCGTCTACCAGCCTCGGCTCGGTAAGAAAGCCGGCCTCGATCTGTTCGGCGGAATTGGATGGCAGAGTACTCGCTTCTACAGCTATCAGGCGACTACGAACTGCATCTACTTTGGAGCCTGCTACAACAGCTCCAATCACTTTGTCGTCGACGTGGGCGCAGGTCTCCGCTACTACGTCTGGGGACACATGTTCGTTCGTCCTGAGTTCCGCTACTACAATATTATGAACAATAGCGATAACTTCACCTCCGACCACGTCATCCACGTCGGAGCCAGCATCGGATATACCATCGGTCCAGAGTAGACAACCCTGGCCAATGCGAAGAGTTCTCAGAAAACAACGTAGCGACAGCCGCCTCGGTTGTCCACGGAGCGAGTCTCCGCTCCGCAGGCAGACTCATTCTTGGTCCCGTAACCTGCTGTGGTTCACACTAGTGCTATCTGCGCTGGCCACCTTCGCGCCGGCCCAGCAAGTCGACCTTGCAGCCAGTGGCAGCATACTGTTGTCCCCCGGACCATTGAACGCCTCCCAGGCATATCTCCCTCCCGCGGAAACAGGTGGGATCTACGCCGGCGCCAGTCTCCAATACCTCACCGAGCATCGCTGGGGAGTGAACCTCGAGGGTGTATTCCGGGCCAAAGAAGGCCTGTACAACGGATACCAGTACTACCGTCCCATTATTTACGACATAAATGGTGTCTACGCCCATCGCCTGGCGGCTAAGACCCGCGGCGACTTCATTGCAGGAGTCGGCGGACAGACCGTCTTGTTCTACAACACAACCGACTGCACTTACACCACCAGCTGCAGCACTTATGTGAACAGTACCCATTTTCTGCTGCATGCCGGATTTGGCGTCCGCTACTACTTCTGGCGCACGTTCTTCGCGCGCCCGGAAATCAACTACTACTACATTCACAACAATTCCGAATTCCATTCCGACCATGTCTTCCGCGCCGGAGTTTCCATCGGCCACACCTTCGGTTCCAAGTAGGTGACATTTTTAAGCGCGCGCTTCAGGCTGCTGAAACCCTCGCATGGGATGGCTATTTGAAAGGGCACGGCTTTCGCTACTGAGGACGCGCTCGAGATGCAAAGGAGCGTTACAGCAGCCTGTTCAGCCGCACCCGCCACAGTCGCCGAAACCAGACGGGCTCTAACCCTCAGGTTTCGCTTCCAACAGATTTCGGAGGTCGAACCGCGCGGCACCATCAACTGGCTGGCAGCCAACGACCAAATAAAAAGGCAGCATCGCGAAATGCTGCCGGGGAACCTGTTTTCGAAGCCAGGGCCTTCTACTTCATGCTCATACAAATTTCCGCCTCATCGATCGCCTGATTGAGGTGATCGATCGACTTTACACGGTGCCCATCAAAATCGTGCTCTGCGACTTCGAGTTCGTGCTTCGCCGCACGCATGTGCTCCAACGCCTCGTCGATATGCGGATGCCGTTCCGGCGTCGCGGCCGGAGCCGGGGCTGCTGCCGGCAACGGCGCCGCCGGGGCCTTTGGCCCAGCTGCCGCAGCTGAAAAAGCGAGCGTGAGCAGAAGCATCGCCGTGATGACCAGACCCGTGAACGCAATTTTCTTCATACCTTCCTCCTCGTCCGAATTGTGGCCCGGACGTGACCGTCAGTTTTTCCCTGATGCCACGATGTATTCGCCCCAATTCTCGAAGAGACCCCGGATACACACAGTATATTTACCTGCCAAAGCTCCGGATCTCTGCCGAAGTTACTCCGCAGATGCCCCCGTATTGGATCGCCGCCCACGCCACCACAGCAACAGCGCGATCAGCACCACCACAATCGCCACCACCACATCGAACCTCTTCATACCGCGTTCGAGATTGTCCCAATGCCGCCCAAAAAGATATCCCACACACGAGATGACACTCACCCATACGAATGCGCCCAGAAAATTGAAGACGGCGAATCTCTTCCACGGCATGCGCAAAACCCCCGCCAGAGGTCCGGCGATGATTCGCAGGCCAAATACAAACCGCGCAAAGAAAATCGTCACCGCTCCGAAGCGGTCGAACAACCGCTCCCCACGTTCAATCGTGGACTTCTGTATTCGAAAGAACGATTGATACCGCGCCAGCAGCGGACGCCCGCCATGATGACCTAGCGCAAATCCCAGATTGTCGCCCAGCGTCGCAGCGATCGTTCCCACCACCATGATCCAGGAGAGTCGCAGGTCGTGCTCGGAGTAAGCCAGAAAGCTGGCCAGTAGAAGAATCGTTTCGCCCGGAACCGGTACCCCGGTGTTCTCCAGCAGCAGAGCCCCACCCACCGCCCAGTACCCATATTGCACAACGGCGCCGCGTAAGAAGTCGAGAATGGATTGAGTCATCGTACTGGTGGCTGGGGGCCCCGCTCCCCGCTGATTTTGCCGGAAGCGGGGGGTTTGACGTTAGATATTTGACGTTGATAGAGGATGCCCACTCCATAATCGCTGCCTTTGCGATTTCAGTTTGACTTCTCCCCATGTCCCCGCGTAGCGTGCGAGGGTATGGTCTATCGACTCAGAAAACTGATCAACGCCCCGTTAAACTCCTCTGCACACTCTTCGTAAGGCAAATGCCCCACGCCCTGAAACACAACTTTCTCCGCTGCCGGAAAATACCGCGCCAGCCGCTCCATCGAAGAAAAGTGAACCGCCGGATCTCTTGTTCCCCACATCAATAGCGTCGGTATCGAGGACAGCTTGGGAAGCAGATCTTCTAACTCGCGCAGGTCAGCACTCCAAGTTTTCACAATGCTCAGCCCGTGCTCGAACAATCCCGGAATCGCCAGGGGCGCCTTGTACCCTTCCAGGCTGTCGGGAGGAATCCTTGTCTTTTCGGCGAACATCCGGCCATGCCAGTAGGGATACATCGACGGAAACTGCTCCAGCACCACTCGCGCAATCGCCGAGCCGAAACGACCCCCGCAGAGCGGTGCCAGCCGCCGCCCATGTTCCGAGTAGGGGTTCACGGGACACACAAGAATGAGACTGCGGATGCGCGGATATCCTCGCTCCACACACTCGGCCGCCGCGCACATCGCCACCGCCCCACCTCGCGACGTCCCGAGCAAGTCGAACGATTCGAGGCCAAGGTTTTCCGCAAATTTGATCACCCGCAGCGCCGTCGCCCGCATGCAGTGATCAATCTTCGGCCGGTCAGAAAATCCCGCCCCCAGCATGTCCGGCGCAAAACAAGTCCGGAACTGCGCCAACGCAGGCATGGTGAAACGCCACGAAAACGAATACCCCAATAAGCCATGCAGCAAGATCAGCGGAGGCCCTGACCCCGCGCGCAAATACCGCATACGCGCTCCGTCGAAGTCCATCCAGCACTCTTCGACGCCCTGCGGCAACTCCCCAGTGTCATCAGAACCTTTGTCATCGTGAGGCGAGCGCCTTTTGCTCGCCGGAGGACCTACGCACCCCGCCGATCGTCGCTCCATGACCGGGCCCGCCCGGGCGCCCCATTTCTCGCTGTCTTTGCGAGACGTGGGACTCTCGGCGGAGCTTGCCGAAGGAACCACCGCTTCCCGCCTCCCAAATTCTTCAGTCAAAGACAACTCTTTCCACGCTCCCGCCTTCTATTTAAGTGAAACAACGCCTCTGTCGCTTCACTTCGGGGAGCCGAAGGCTCCCCACTTTTTCCCTTAAAAACATATGACTTCGAGCACGACCGAGGTGAAGTAAGACCAAGGGAGCCCCATTCCAAACGTCGCGCATTTTGCGACGTTTGGAATGGGGTTTCTACTCCCTACGCGGCCTGCTTCTTCTTCCCCAGCAACTTCTTCAACACCCGAATCCCCTTATCCACATGCTTCTCTTCGAGCAGATACGGCGGCAGAAATCGAACCACAGTATCGTGAGTGACATTGAACAACACGCCCTCGGCCAAGCCCCCATCCACCATGAGCCGCGCCGGAATCTCCAACTCAATGCCCTGGATAAACCCGCGCCCGCGCACTCCGACCGCGACGGATCGTTTCGCCACCAGTTCCTTCAACTTGTCCTGCAAATATGCCCCCACGCGATTCACATTCTCGAGCAGTTTCTCTTCCTCGACGATCGAAAGAAACTCCAGCGCGATGCGGCATGCCAGTGGCCCTCCACCAAATGTGGTTCCATGCTGCCCCGGAGAAATCGCTGTCGCGAATTCTTCTTTTGCGATAAACGCGCCCAGAGGCAGCCCCGCCGCAATCGGCTTCGCGATCGCCACTATATCCGGCGTCACTTGAAAAGTCTGAAACGCGAAGATGGTTCCTGTGCGCCCCAAGCCGCACTGTATCTCATCAAAGATCAGCGCCGCCCGATGCCGATCCGCCAGTGCCCGGCACTCCTGCAGGAACTCCACCGAGCATTCGTAGATTCCACCCTCACCGAAGATCGGCTCCAGCACGATCGCGCACGTGTTGTCATTGACCGCCGCCCGCAGCCCCTCAACATCATTCTGCTTCACAAACGTGACATCTCCGAGCAGTGGCTCAAATCCCTTCCGATGCTTGTCCTGCCCCGTGAGCGAGAGTGCGCCAAACGTCCGCCCATGATACGAACCGTCGAGCGCAACCAGCCGGCACTTCGCATCCCCGCCCGCGCGATGCCCCGCCAGCCGCGCCAGCTTGATCGATCCCTCGATCGCCTCCGTCCCGCTATTCGAAAAAAACGCACGGTTCAATCCCGAAAGCTTGCACAGTTTCTCCGCCAGCGGCGCCTGATACTCATGGTAATAAAGATTCGACACGTGGATCAGCTTCGCCGCCTGATCCCGAATCGCCTTCACAATCCTCGGATGCGCGTGCCCCAGCGCATTCACACCAATCCCGGAAACAAAATCCAGGTACTTCTTGCCCTCAGTGTCAAAGAGAAAAACACCCTTCCCGCGGGCCAGCACAACGGGATAGCGGTTGTAAGTCGGCAGCAAATATTGCCGCTCCAAGGCAGAAATATTCTCGAGCCTAGCAGGAGGAGTCTGCGTCAAAGTTTCCATAACAAATCGATTGTAAAGGAACCGAGCGTGTGTAGGGCGGACGCCTTCGTCCGCCCCGCGAGGCGAAGCGAGCGTCGTCGCTGCGATGTTGGGCGCAACTCACGAGGCGGGATCCGAAACGCAAATGCCCGGAAGGGACCTCCGATCCGAGGCGGCGTTTCAACGCCGGAAGCGCGCGAAAGAATACGGGTGTGTCCCCTTGGGACACATGAAACGCTGGTATGCGCCCACCGCCGCGATCTCCGGTCCCCGCCTTTTCGTGGGTATCAGTTCGCCAGGGACCGAGCAGTACTTCACTGGGTTCCCGCAGTGCCCTAGACAGTGGTCCCCTCAATACAACGGCGCCTCCCCCTCGGGCCGCGTCTTCCACCGCCGATGCACCCACAACCACTGCTCCGGATATTTGCGCACATACCCTTCAATGATCTTCGTCACCTTCTGCGTATTCGCAACAATATCCGCTTCCAGATTTCCGGTACGGATCAACTCGACCGCCGCATCAAACCGCAAACGGTACTTCCCGAGCGTCTCATCCCAAATCGCAAACCCGGGCACAACCGCGGCATCGGTCCGAAGCGCAATCCGCGCCAGTCCACTCGCTGTGCATGCTGGAATCCCGAAAAAATCCACGAACACTCCCTGCGGCGGAGTCATATTCGTGTCCATCAATATTCCCACCGTCTCGCCCGCCTTCATCGCCGCCAGCAAACCACGCACGAAATCATCTTTCGGCACCACTTTGTTCCCGTGCATCATGCGATAGCTCTGTAGCAGCCGGTCGAGATAGGGATTGTCCATGGGCCGCATCACCACATGCACCCAATATCCGTGCAGAGAATGCGCGAAAGCGGAGAGCTCCCAACCCCCCAAGTGTGCCGTCAGAAAGAGCACGCCTTTGCCGCGCTCATACGCCTTCCGAAAATTCTCGAGCCCGTCGTATACGACGACGTCTTCGACGTTTTCCGCCGCATAACGGGGAAACTGGCTCACCTCGGCGAGTTGCCGGCCAAGCGAAGTAAACACGCCACGCAGAATCCGCCGCCGCTCCGCCTCGCTTTTTTCGGGAAAGACCATCGCCAGGTTGCGCATGCCAACCTGCCGCAATCGGAAGTGCAGCAGGTACACCATCTGTGCGATGGCGATGGCAAACACGCGCGAGACCCCTCTCGGCAGGATGCCCAGGATCTTCAAAAACGGCCACGCTGCCGCATATTCCAATTTCCGCCGCATCAGGAAAGGCTCAATGTATCATGCGGGGCACTCGCCCTTCAGCACTCGATATCGAGCCTTGGGCAACAGGTAGGCATTAGGTTCGCTCTGGGGTAGTTGCGAAGCGGCGCAAGAATAAAGCCCACGGTGCAAGCCGTGGGAAAAGCTGGGAACTCATGGCACAGGACTGACGTGGCACAGCTTGTTCGATGCTTATAGCTCGAAGGTTGCGGCTCGCGTTATTTCGCCGCTTCCTGTGCCCATTTCGCCAACGAACTCAAAAACGGATTCGCTGGTGCCGGAGGCTCAACCTCGCCTGTCAGAGCCGCTTTGAACGTCACCATGTGGCCATAGAACTCGCGCGTGCTGTTCTTGTCCTGTTTCATCACCGCGCCATTCAAAGACGCTCCCGCAAACACTCCTCGTGCCCGCGAATAAGTCAGCACCTGCGCGCGCAACGTCCAGTCCGTATCCCCTTCCGCATGACGTCCGACAGGGCCGGCCGCCACCGAGGCGTCCGCTCCCAGCGCGAACTGGCTCGACAGCAGACGCTGCATCCCTTCGTTGTTCATGATCAGCATCACCAGATCCACGGCCTGCCCGCCGATCTGGAATCCGAAGCTGCCGCCCTCCACCAGGAAAAACGCCGGAGCGCTCCATCCCTTCGGAGTGCGGCAACTCGCCACACCTCGTCCATACTTCGCGCCCACAACGAATCCGCCTTTCAGCATCGACGGCACCACGGCCACACACTCGGCGTGCCCCAAAATCTCTTGCGGAATTCCCGAATCCGGCGCCGACTGAATCTCATTCAGTACGTCCGCCCCGGCCTGCACGCGGTCCGTGGCCTTCGATTCCTTCGCCTCGTCCGCGGCCCACACCAGCGACGTCAGCGACAAGACAACCGCCCACAACAGAGATCTTTTCATAATCCTCACCACACCAATCTGCCGGAATCTGCTTTCTTGGATTGTAAAAGAACAGACAGGAGTTGCATCTCGCCCCGGTTACCCGATCAGTACACAGTCGAAGGCATCTGGTTCCTGTGGTGAGAACACAAGCCGTATCGATCTCAAACAGCTCCGGAAATGATTACAGGTCGCTATTTCGACACGGCGGGCGAGAAATCCGTCAGCACCATGAACGTCGAATCGATCT